>Ga0081539_10002360_pt1 | contig 27096 bp, 30 predicted proteins | sample TabmetS4T2R2_FD_71023 | JGI IMG/M metagenome (GOLD analysis project Ga0081539, IMG submission 71023) | Tabebuia heterophylla rhizosphere microbial communities from the University of Puerto Rico - S4T2R2 | ecosystem: Host-associated > Plants > Roots > Rhizosphere ...
GGCCTCGAGCAGGCCGAGGTTGAGCGTGACGCCCACGCCCTCCACGACCATGTCCGCCTCCAGCTCGCGCCCGCTCTTGGTGCGGACGACCCCGTCGGCGAGCTCCGACACTGCCTCTCCGAACGCGAGCTCGACTCCATGCGAGCGATAGAGGTCGTTCAGGTACGCCGAGAGCGCGGGCGCGCCGAGGAGGTCGAAGATCCCGGTACCGAGGTGGACGAGCGACACCTCGACCCCGAGCGTGCGAAGCGAGGCCGTCACCTCGGAGCCGATGAAGCTCCCCCCGACGACCACTGCGCGGCCGGACGAGCCTGCCGCCTCGCGGATCGCCGTCGAGTCGGCGAGCGTGCGCAGCCGGAAGACGCGGTCGCTCTCCTCGCCCGGGACGCCGAGCTTCCGCGGCGTCCCGCCCGTCGCGACGACGAGCCGGTCGTAGGGCACGCGCTCCCCCCCGCTCAGCTCGAGCGCGCTCTCGTCCGGGAGGACGCGGTCGACGTGCGTCTCGAGCCGCAGCTCGACGTCCTGCTCGCGGTAGAAGTCCTCTGGCGCCACGAAGGTGCCGTCGGCCTCGATCTCGCCGCGCAGGTACCGCTTCGACAGCGGCGGCCGGTGGTACGGGACGAAGGAGTCGGCCGAGATCAGCGTGATGCGGTCGTCTCCTCCGCCTTCCCGGTACGACTGGACGGTCTTCGCGGAGGCGAGTCCTCCGCCGACGATCACGAGGTGGGCCTGCGCCATGAGCTTCCTTCCCTTCGGGTTCCGATCATTCGTCGATCAGCAGTTCGTAGAGCGCGCGCTGCCGGATTCGCGCCGCCCGGAGCGCCTCGAACCGCTCAGGCCTCGGCTCCACGACCTCCCGTACCCGCGCCGGCTCCGCTTTGCACCCGAGCCGCTCGAGCGCCACGATCGCGGCTCCACGGAGCGAGGCCTCCTCGACCGCCGAGATCTCGACCGGCCGCTCGAGGGCGTCCGCGACGATCTGCACCCAGTCGCGGTCGGCCGCCAGCGCGCCGCCGGTGGCGACGATCTCCCGCGCCTCGGGAAGGAGGTCGGCGAGTTCCGCGAACCGGAGCGCGACCGCCTCCATCGCCGCCTGGCGGATGTCCTCCGCGGTCGTGTCGAGCCGCAGGCCGGTCACAGCGCCGGTCGCCGTCGTCGTCCAGCCGGGGCTGCGCTCGCCGCCGAGGAGGGGTAGGAACGTGAGCCCGTGCGCGTCGGGCGGGCGGTCGGCGATCGAGCCGGGGCCGGCCGGGCGCGGCGCGAGCGTGTCGTCGAGCCAGCGGTGGAGGTTCCCGCCGTCCGAGAGCGCGCCGCCCTCGGCGACCCGGCCGTCCGAGTGGAGGTAGAGGAACAGGCCGGGTCGGGGTCTTGGCTCGTCGTGTTCGCGGAGGAGGCGGAGCGCGCCCGAGGTGCCGACCATCAGCGCGGCCCGCGTCGGCCCGACGCACCCCGCGCCGAGGTTCGAGCACACGCCGTCGATCACGGCGCCCTCGTCCGCGATCCGCGGCAGCCGCTCCTCGTCGACGTCTAGGAGGTCGAGCAGCTCCTGGTCCCACGCGCGCGCGTGAAGGTCGAGCAGGCCGGTCGACGAGGCCATCGAGAGGCTGATGGTGGCCGGGCCGTGGCCGACGAGCTCGCCGAACGAGACGAAGCGCCGGGCCGTGCGAAACGTCTCTGGCTCGGTCTCGGCGAGCCACGCAAGCTTGGCCGGCCAGAAGCTCGGATGCGGGTAGCAGCCGGTGCGCTGGTGCAGCTCCTCGCGACCGAGGCGTCGCCCGAGCTCGCGAGCCTGCGGCGCCGACCGCGTGTCCCGCCAGTCGAGGATCGGCGTGAGCGGCTCCCGACGGCGGTCGAGCGCGACGAGCGAGTGGCCGAAGCAGGAGAGGCCGGCCGCGTCGACGGCTTGGCGCCCGAGCGCCGTGCCGATCGCGCGGCGAGTCATCTCGACGAGTCGGCTCGGGTCGCGCTCGCCGGAGTAACGCTCCTGCGCGAGCTCGCCGTCCGGCGCGCCCGTCTCGCCGAAGACCTGCGCGCGCGCCGACGACGTCCCGACGTCGACCGCGAGCACGCGCACCACGGCTCGGGAGCTTAGAGCGACTTTGTGGGCGAATCGGCGCGAAGGGGCGAACTTCGGGGTCAGACCCCCAGCCGCGGCCGCTGCGGCCAGGCCGCGAGCCAAGCCGGCCTCCGCGCGGAGCACAGCGAGCGAGACATGTCCGCGTAGGGCAACTTCGGGGTCAGACCCCAGCTGTTCGATCGAGACATGACCGATGGTTCGAGCGGTGGGACAGAGATGGGCGAGACCTAACCTGTAGGGCGATGGCTGTCCTCATCGCTTCGAGCCTCCGCAAGGAGCTGTCCGGCGAGCCGCTCTTCGACGGCGTCTCGTTCAAGCTCGAGCGGCGCGACCGGCTCGCGCTCTCCGGCCCGAACGGCGCCGGCAAGACGACGCTGCTGCGCGCGATCGTCGGCGAGACGGAGCTCCAGGGCGGTGAGCTCGTCTTCGACAAGGGCGTCCGCGTCGCGCTCCACGACCAGCGCCCGCCGCTCGAGCGGAACCTCACGCTGCGCGAGTACGTCCTGTCGGGAGCGTCCGACCTGGTCGCGGCCGAGGAGGAGCTCCGCAGGCTCGAAGCGGCGATGGCGGACGGAGACCACGCCGCGGCGACCCTCCGCCGCTACGGCGAGGTGCAGGCGCGGCTCGAGCACGCAGGCGGCTACGCGTGGCGCGAGCGCACGAACGCGGTCGTCCGCGGCCTCGGCTTCGCCGACCAAGACCTCGATCGGCCCCTCGAGACCTTCTCCGGAGGTGAGCTGACCCGCGCCTCGCTCGCACGAGCGCTCGGCGGCGACCCGGACCTCCTGCTCCTCGACGAGCCGACGAACCACCTCGACGTCGAGAGCCTCGAGTGGCTCGAGCGCGAGCTCGCGTCGCTCGACGCGGCGGTGGTCGTCGTCGCGCACGACCGCTGGTTCCTGGAGGCCGTGACGACGGCGGTGCTGGAGCTCGAGAACGGGCGCGCGACGTACTTCCCGGGCAAGTGGCACGTGTGGCGGCGCGAGAAGGCGGCCCGCGCAGCCGACCAGGCCCGCACCGCGGAGCGGCAGGCCGAGCAGATCGCGCGGCTCGAGCGCTTCGTCGAGCGGTTCCGGTACAAGGCGACGAAGGCGCGGCAGGCGCAGTCGCGGCTGAAGGAGATCGAGCGGATCAAGGCCTCGCGCGTCGAGGCGCCGAGCACGCGCCGGCGCACGCTCGGCTTCGAGTTCCTCAAGCCTGCGCGGAGCGGCCGGACGGTCGTCGAGGCGCGCGGGCTCGAGCTCGCCGCCGGCGGGAAGGAGCTGCTCCACGACGCGTCGTTCGCGATCGAGCGCGGCGAGCACGTGGCGCTCGTCGGCCCGAACGGCTCCGGCAAGACGACGCTCCTCGAGACGCTCCTCGGCCTCCGCAAGCCCGTGGCCGGGAGCGTCCGGCTCGGGCACGGCGTCGAGCCCGCGTACTTCTCGCAGCACGAGGCGGAGCTGGACGAGCGCGGCTCGGTGCTGGAAGCGGCTCAGGCCGGGACCGGCCTCCAGCGGCCGCAGGCCCAGGCGCTGCTCGGGCGGTTTCTCTTCACCGGCTGGGACGAGCACGAGAAGCCGGTCGCGGCGCTCTCGGGCGGCGAGCGGCGGCGGCTCGCGCTCGCGATCGTGGTCGCGTCCGGCGCGAACTTCCTCGTCCTCGACGAGCCGACGAACCACCTCGACCTGGAGAGCCGTGAGGCGCTCGAGGCCGCGCTCGAGGCGTTTCCGGGCACGGTGCTCCTCGTCTCCCACGATCGCGCGGTGCTCGACGCGGTCGCCACGCGGACGCTCGCGGTCGAGGGCCGGAAGCTGCGCTCCTACGACGGCGGCTGGGCCGACTACGTTCGCGCACGCGCCGAGCTCGTCGCGCCGCCGAAGCCGGAGCCGAAGCCCAAGCCGGCGAAGGAGAAGCCGCGGAAGCCCGCGCCGGCGCCGCCGAAGCGGCCGAGCGAGCTCGACCGGATCGAGGCCGAGATCGCCGAGCGCGAGGAGACGGTCGCGGGCCTCGAGCGGCGCCTCGCCGAGGACTGGGGCGACGTCGAGACGCTGGCCGCGCATCGTCGCGCGCGCGACGAGCTGCAGGCGCTGCTCGCGCGCTGGGAGGATCTCTTCGAGGCGAGGAGCAGCTAGCGGTCGAGGCGCCGGTAGGGTGCGCGTTCGTGCCGGCGGCCCTGATCGACCTCGTGCGGGAGCTCGTCGAGATCGAGTCGCCGACGGGGCACACCGCGGCGGTCGCGGAACGGCTCGCGGCCGAGCTCGCGCGGGTGGGCGGTCGGGTCGAGCGGTTCGGCGAGCACGTCCGGGCGGACTTCGAGGGCCGCGGGACGCCGCTCCTCCTGGTCGGCCACCTCGACACGGTGTGGGAGCTCGGGACGCTCGCCGAGCGGCCCTTTCGCATTGCCGGCGACCGCGCGTACGGCCCCGGGATCTGCGACATGAAGGCCGGGCTCGCGATCGCGCTCGAGGCTCTGCGCTTGTCGTCCGGCGACCGGCGCGCGCTTCGGTTCTTCCTCTCGGCGGACGAGGAGGACGGAAGCGTCACCGCTCGCGAGGAGCTGGCCGAGGCGGCGCGCGGAGCGGCGGCCGCGCTCGTCCTCGAGCCGGCGACTCCCGGCGGGGCGCTCAAGACGTCGCGGAGCGGGCTCGCCCGCTACCGGCTCGAGGTTCGCGGGAGCTCCGGCGACGCCGACGCCGTGGCGCCGAACGCGGTCGAGGAGATCGCGCGCCAGATTGTCGACCTGCTCGCGCTCGACCGGCCCGAGCGGGGCGTCCTCGTGAACGTGGGGAAGATCGACGGCGGGACCCGCGCGAACGTCGTGCCGGAGCGCGCCGAGGCGCTCCTCGACGTGCGCGCCACGAGGACCGCGGAGATGCCGGCACTCGAGTCGGCCGTGCTGGCGCGCGCGCCCCACGATCCGGGGACGCGGGTGACGATTGTCGAGTGGTACTCCCGGCCCCCGCTCGAGCGGTCGGAAGGCGCGGCGAGGTTGTTCGCGCAGGCGCAGTCGCACGCGCGGGCGCTCGGGTTCGAGGTCGCGGAGGCGGCCTCGGCCGGCGGCTCGGACGGGAACGTCGTCGGCGCGTACGGCGTCCCGGTCCTCGACGGCCTCGGCGCCGTCGGCGGCGGCGCGCACGCTCCGACCGAGTACGTCCTGGTCAGCTCGCTCGAGCCGCGGGCACGGCTCCTCGCCGCTCTTCTCCGCGACCCGGGGTTCTGAGCTTTCGCCCGTTTCGGGGGATGCGGGCCGTGCGCCCGCCGCACATGCTCAGTCCGTGATGGACGAGCGGCACCCCGCGCCGCGGACCGATCGCCTTGTGCTCCGCGTCGAGATATCGGCCGACGAAGGCTCCCAGCTCGGCGCAGACGCACTGGCGGGAACCCTGCAGCGGCTTGTCGCACCGGTGCCCGTCGCAGTGCCGGACACCAGTGCCGAGCGGCTGGAGCTCGAGCAGCGCGAGGCCGGCCTGCGGGCGCGCGAGGCCGAGCTGGACGCTCGGCTCGTCGAGGTCGAGCGCGAGCACGCGGCTCGCGTCGCCGAGCTCGAGCGGCGCGCGGCCGACCAGGAGGCCCGTGAGAGCCGTGACGGCCTGACCGCGTCCGAGAAGATTCGCCTGGCGCAACGCGCGCGTCGGGCGGCCGAGCTCGAGGAAGAGCTCGGCGAGCGGATGGGGGAGCTGGACGAGCGCGAGGAGCGCCTCGACACGCGCGAGGCCGAGTTCGAGGCCGACGTCGAGCTACGCGAGCAGCGGATGGAGCGCTGGCGCGCGGAGCTGACGGAGCTCGAGCAGCGGCTGGAGCGCAAGGAGAGCGAGCTGCTTCTCTACGTCGGCGAGGTGCAGGGCGAGCTGTCGCGGCGCGAGGTCGGGTGGTGGCCGACCGGGCCGGCGCCCGGCACCATCCGCCACCACTAGCCCTACCGCTCGAGCGGCGCCATCGTCAGGCCGCGGCCCTCGAGCTGCGACCAGTAGAGCTCGGCGAGCTCGCGGTGCCCCGACCAGACGATGCTGCGGCCGGTGTTGTGGATCCGGTCCGCGAGCCGCAGCCCCTGCTCGAAGGTCACGCCCGGAATCGTCGCCGCGAGCGCGGCGGCAACCCCCTCGAACGTGTTGTGGTTGTCGTTCAGGACGATCACGCGCCACGGCTCGCCGACCCCGCCGCCGGAGCCGGAGTCGGGCCGCTTCCGCGTCGGCGTGGAGGTCTCGGCGCTCACTCGTCGCGCGAATCTAGCGCGCTTCGTGCCGAAAGTGTGACTTTGCGCGCGGCACCCTTGACGCGTGCGCCGGCCGTGGGCACGGTGGACGAGAACCCAGGCGGCCTGTAGCCGAACACCCGGCTTCCTCGCGCGTCGCCGTCATCTCGAGGAGGAAGCCGTGAGGAGAGCCTTTCCAGGCCGGAGGCTGCGATCGTTGCTCGGCGCGCTGACGGCGCTCGGCGCCGCGGTGGCCGCGCTGGCGGTCGGGCTGTTTCCGGCCGCGGCCAACAACCCACCGAGCGGTCCGCTTCGGATCGCCCAGGGGGCCCCGACTGCGCCCGGGCTCTACGTCGCGGGGAACCAGCTCTCGGGCCCCGCCGGGACGAGCGCCGGTCTCCCGCAACAAGCGCAGCGCCTCGCCGCACCCGCGTCGTCTCCGCTCGTCGGCGGCGACGGGCCGGTCGCGGCGCCGACACGCGACGGTCACCTGGTCGCGTACAGCACGTGGAGATGGACGAGAGACGTCGACTGGACGAAGTCCTTCGCGGAGCAGGGAATCGCGAACGGCGACGCCCTCGGCACGCCCACGCTCCGGCTCCACGACACGAGCGCCAAGACGGACACCGCGTTCGAGCCGGGCACCTTCGGCGCCGCCTGGCGGTCCGACGGCGCAATCGCGTACGTCCGCGGCGACCCGGCCGAGTACCGAGCCGACATGCCGTACCTCGGGAACGTCGTCGTGCGCACGTCGCCGACGGCCGCTCCCGTGCTCTGGACGCAAGAAGCCGGTCGCTACCGGATCTTCGGGTGGGCCGGACACCGGCTGGTGATCCTGCGCGGGTTCGAGGGAGGATTGCCCGACGTCGAGGTACTGGACGGTCCCGGTCGCGCGCGCATGCTCGCCGCCGGCGCGGGGCTCCTCGCGCTCAGCCCCGACGGGACGCAGGCGCTCGTGTCCGCCGGCGCGCCGGGCGACGGACCGGTGACGATCAGCCTCCGGAACGTGGTCGACTCCAGCGAGGCGGCGTCGTTCCCGCTGCGAGCGGTGAACGATCCGGTTGCTGGTCAAGCGCCCTCCTGGGTAGAGGGGCCGGGGTCGTGGCTCGGCGATCGCGTTGTCGTGCCGATCAGCTCGGGCGTGCTCGTGCTGCGAGTCACCTCGAGCTCGATCGCAGCCGAGCAGGTGCTGCACGTCGACCTCGATCGGCAGACGACGGGCTCGATCTACGAGCCGCGCTTCGTCGACGACACCGGGCGCACGATCGTCTGGTGGGCCGACCTTCCGGGTGGCGGGCATGCGCGGTCAGCGCAGTTCGTCTGCAACCGGCTCGCCCTCACCTGCACGCGAACGGCACCCGTAGTCGCCGTGCGGGCTCCCCGTCCCGTCTATGACCTGAGCGGAGGCACCCGATGAGCTCTTTGCGAAGCATCCTCGCCGCCGTCGCGGCGACCGGCGCCGTGGTCGCGGCGTCTGCGGCGCCGGCCGGCGCGACGGTCACCACGTTCGACTTCCACCGGATCACGAACACGAACTCCGTCCTGACCATCTACCGCCAGGAGCTCCTCGACGGTCGCATCTTGAACCAGGCGTCGTACCGCGCCGGCTCCGGCCTGAACCAGAACGAGTGCGACTCGGCGCAGTACGACCAGGTCGGAGGCTGGCTGCCGAGCGGGTACTACAACCTGTGGGGACACTACGACCACTACGCCGGGACCCTGATCCAGGGTCGCGTCTGGCGGCTACAGGACAAGCGCTGCAACGGCGGCACGGGGCAGATCCGGAACGACCTCTTCATCCATTCCGAGGAGACCTCCACGAACCAGCAGGCGTGCGGTTCGTCCTACATCGAGCGCTTCTGCTGGGACGGCGACAACGACTACTACTCGGTCGGGTGCATCAAGGTCTCCGCGATCTCGGACTTGGGGCGCCTCCACGCTAACTGGGACAGCTGGAGCGGCCTGCACGGCTCGTTCAACCTGTCGCAACGGGTCTACGTCTACTGACGTGCGCCCGACTACCCAGCCTCGAGCGTCGCGACCACCGCCTCGGCGATCACCCGCAGCGGCCGGCCCGAGACCTGGCTCGCCTTGCGCAACCGTGCGAAGGCCTCTTGCTCCGAGAGGCCTTCGCGCTCCATCAGCAGGCCCTTCGCGCGCTCGATCGACTTCCGCGCAGCGAGCGCCTCCGCGAGCGACTCGGCCTGGTCGCGGATCGCGCTCAGCTCTTCGTGGCGCGCACGAGCGGTCCGGATCGCCGGCAGGAGGTCGGCCTCGCGGAACGGCTTGACGAGGTAGCCGAACACACCGGCTTCGACGGCGCGCGAGACGAGCTCGTCCTGGCCGTACGCGGTCAGCATCACGATCGGGATCGGCCGCTCGTCGAGGATGCGGCGCGCAGCCTCGATCCCGTCGAGGCGCGGCATCTTGACGTCCAGGATCGCGAGGTCGGGCGCGTGCTCGCGCGCGAGAGCTACGGCCTCCTCGCCGTCCCGCGCCTCCGCGACCACGTCGAAGCCGGACCGGACGAGCAGGTCGCGCAGGTCGAGCCGGATGATCGTCTCGTCCTCGGCGACGAGGATCTTCATTCGACCCGTGCGCCGACGACGGCGTACGAGAGGCCGTCGGGGCCGGCGACCACCTGCCGCGTCGATTCCGGCGGCACGAGGACGTAGCGCCCCGGCTCGAGCGGAACCTCGGCCCCGTCGACTCGAAGCACGCCGTCGCCGCGAAGGGCGAGGTAGATCTCCTCCTGACCCGACTCGCGCTCGTCGTGCTCGAATCCGGCCTGGTTGGGCTGGGAGTCGAACTGGTTCAGCCGGATCGCGCGTGCGCCGAGCTCGCGGGCGACGAGCTTGCGCCGACCCTCGACGCCCGACGTCTCGAAGACGGTGTGCGTCACGCCGCGGAGGCTACTCCGGGCGCGGCCGTCAGCGCTCCCGCTTGCTCTCCGCGAGCATCCACATCCGCGAGCCGCTCCGCTAAACCGAGGCGGGAAAGACGACCTCGGCGCGGAGCCCGCCGTCGCTCTCGAGGTTGAGCGTCCCCTGCAGCTCGTCGCGGACGAGCGCACGGACGATCGACAGGCCGGTCCCGCCTTCGGCACCGTCTAACTCCGAGATCCCGCGCCCGTCGTCGGCGATCGCGAGCACGACGTCTCCGTTCCGGCGCGCGAGTGAGACGCGCACCGACGCGCCGCCGTGCTCGAGCGCGTTCTGGAACAGCTCGCTGAAGACGAGCGCGAGCGCGGTCGCGCGGCTCCCGGCGAGCGAGATCGGCTCGAGCGACGCGTCGACCTCCTTGCCCGCCGCGAGCCCCTGGACGAGCATCCCGCGAAGGCGGTCGAGCAGGTCGCCGAGCTCGACCTCCTCGTCGCGCTGCTCGGTCAGCACCTCATGGACGGCCGCGATCGCGAGGATCCGGTTCACCGAGTCGTCCAGAGCCTTCCGCGGGTCGACCTCGCCGGCAGCCCGTGCCTGCAGACGCAGGAGCGAGGCGACGGTCTGGAGGTTGTTCTTGACGCGATGGTGGATCTCTTGCGCGAGGACCCCGCGCATGACGGCCCGCCCGTGCTCCAAAGCGACCGCCGCGTGGTGAGCGATCGACGCGAGCAAGGCGCGGTCGTCGTCGCCGAACGGCGTGTCCCGGTCGCAGACGAGCTCGCCGATCTGGCGGCGCTTCCACCGCAGCGGCATCCGCACGGCATACACTCCCGCGCGACCCTCGGGCCACGCGATCCCGCCGTCCTCGAGGACGAGCGCTGCACCCGTCGCGTCGAGCGCGTCCATCGTCGTCTTGACGATCGCCTCGAGCGACTCCTCGAGGTAGAGCGACTCCGACACGGCCTCCGAGATGCGAGCGAGCGCCTCGAGCTCGCCCACTCGCCGCTGCGCGTCGGCGTAGAGCTTCGCGTGCTCGATCGTGTGCGCGACCTGCGACGCGATCGCGACGAGCAGGTCGATCTCCCCGCGCGAGAACTCCTTCGGCTCGCGCGTGCGGACGTTGAGCGCCCCCGCGAGCTTTTCGCGCGCGAGGATCGGCACGGCGAGGATCGACTCGTACTGGTCCTCCGGGAGGTTCGGGAAGAGCTTGAAGCGCGGGTCGAGGTGAGCCTCGGCTGGGAGCATGACCGGCGTCCGCTCCGCCGCCGCGACCCCGGTGATCCCTTCGCCCCGCCGCATGCGCGGCCGTCGCGTCATCTCCTCGACCGCCGACCCGTGCGTCGCGCGCAGGACGAGCTCGTCGGCCCGCTCGTCGTAGAGGTAGACGAAGCACGCGTCCGCCTCGAGCGCCTCCGCGACCTTGTCGGCCACGAGCGCGAGCACCTCCTCGAGGTCGAGCGTCGAGTTGACCGCCGCGATCGTCTCGGTCAGGAGCCGAAGGTGCCGCGCCGAGGCGTCCACGCGAGCGATTGTAGGGTCGCCTATCGTTGGCCTCCGTGACGACGTACGACTGGCTCCTGTTCGCGCACGTGACCGGCGCATTCGCGCTCCTCGGGGGAGCCGTCGCCGCCGCGGTCTTCAGCCTCTCGGCCCTCCGCCGCGAGCGGCCGAGCGAGATCGCCGTCCTGCTGGGCCTGACGCGCGTCGCCGTGGTGGCGGTCGTCGCGGGCTCGATCCTGACGCTCGTGTTCGGCCTCTGGCTCGTCCACGAGGCGCACTACGGCTATGGCGACGGGTGGATCCTGGCGGCGATCGCGCTCTGGATCGTCGGCTCCGTGACGGGCGAAGCCGGCGGCCGTCGCGACGCGCGGACGCGCGAGCTCGCGGAGCGCCTCGCTCGAGAAGGCGATGCCGCGACCTCGGAGCTGCGAGCCCGTCTGCGCGACCCGCTCTCGCTCGCCCTCAGCTACGGCAGCGGCGCCGCGATGCTCGCGATCCTCGTGCTGATGGTCTGGAAGCCCGGCGCGTGACGCCGCTCGCCTTCCTCCGCCCGTCGAGCTGGGACCTCCCGCTCTTCGTCCACCTGCTCGGCGCGTTCGGGCTCGTCGGCGGCGTCCTCGCGACCGTCACGCTCGCCGCGGGCGCCCGGCGGCGCAGCGAGCACGCGCCGCTCCTCACCTCGCTCGCACTCCGAACGCTCCTCGTCGTCGTGGTTCCGGCGTTCGTCGTGATGCGCGTCGGCGCTCAGTGGATCCTCTCGAAGGAGAAGTACGCGGAGAACTCGGACTGGGTCGGGATCGGCTTCGGGATCTCGGACGTCGGAGCGATCGTGGTGGTCGCGCTCGCCATCCTCGCCTGGCGGGCGGCGCGACGCGTGCGCGCCGGCGATCTCCACCCGCGGAGCGGCACGCTCGTCGCCGGCCTCGGCTCGCTCTACCTCGCCGCGCTCGCCGTCGCCTGGTGGGCGATGACGACCAAGCCGGGCGCGTAGCGGACCGTCGTCGCTCGACCTAACACAATCCTTACCCAGCAAGGGGGGATTTCTTTAGAGACGGCGAATAGCCTCAGCACCGTGAGCAGCGCGCTCGCCCTCGATTTGCGCAGGACCGCCGGCTACATCGTGGCCGACAGTCGCGGGCGAGTGGTGGGACGGGTCGAGTGCCCGATGTACGGCACAGCGCCTGACGTCCCCGACGCGCTCTCCGTCCGCGCCGGGTTCCTCTCGCGCCGCCGCCGGCTCGTGCCGGCCGACGCGATCGAGCAGATCGACGGCGCGAGCGGCGTGATCGGACTCCGCGTCGAGCGCGAGTCGATCCGCAGCTTCCTCTAGAGCCCGCCGATTCGACCGGCTCGCTCGCGGCCGCGCCGGCCTCCGAACGACTGCAAGCTGCCAAGGGCAGCTCGCAGTCGGCCGTCAGTCAGTCCCGAGCCTCCGCAGATGGAAAGGGCCCGGGACAGCGCAATTGTCGCCGATCTGGAGTGCCGTTGCCTAGAGCACCGGCAGGTAGCGCTCCAGCTCCCACGAGGAGAGCTGGACGCGGTACTCGTCCCACTCCTTGCGCTTGAGCTCCACGAAGCGGTCAAAGATGTGCGGGCCGAGCGCCTTGCGCGCCAGGTCCGAGCGAGCGAGCTCGTCGATCGCCTCGCCGAGCGTCTCCGGCAGCGAGATGATCCCGCGCTCGCGCCGCTGCTCGGGCGTCAGGTGGTAGAGGTTCGTCTCCATCGGGTCGGGGAGCTCGTAGCCCTTCTCGATCCCCTCGAGGCCGGCGTGCAGCAGGGCCGCGAAGGTCAGGTACGGGTTGCACGACGGGTCGGGGCAGCGGATCTCCGCGCGCGTCGCCTGCTCCGAGCCCGGCTTGTAGAGCGGGATCCGGATCAGCGCCGACCGGTTCCGCTGCGACCACGCGACGTAGACCGGCGCCTCGTAGCCCGGCACGAGCCGCTTGTACGAGTTGACCCACTGCGCGAAGACCGCCGCGATCTCGCGCGCGTGCCGGAGCTGGCCGGCGATGAAGGCCTTCCCCGCGTCCGACAGGTGCCAGCGGTCGTCGGCGTCGAAGAACGCGTTCCGGTCGCCGGCGAAAAGCGACTGGTGCGTGTGCATCCCGGAGCCGTTCTCGCCGAAGATCGGCTTCGGCATGAACGTGGCGTACACGCCGTTCCGCGCCGCGACCTCCTTGACGACCAGCCGGTAGGTGACCGTGTGGTCGGCCATCTCGAGCGCGTTCGCGTAGCGAATGTCGATCTCGTGCTGCGACGGCCCGACCTCGTGGTGCGCGTACTCGACCGGGATGCCCATCGACTCGAGCGCGTGGATCGTGTCCTGCCGAAGCTCGGTCGCCGCGTCGAGCGTCGTCATCGCGAAGTAGCCGCCCTCGTCGAGCGTCTCCGCGCCGGTGTTGTCGGTGAAGAGGAAATACTCGAGCTCGGGGCCGATGTTGAACGCGTCGAACCCCATCGACTCCATCCGCGCGAGCGCGCGGCGCAGCACGTAGCGGGAGTCGCCCTCGTACGGCTTCCCGTCCGGGGTGACGATGTCGCAGATCATCCGCGCGACGCGGTGGCCGCTGTCGCCGGCCGGCATCAGCTGGAAGGTCGAGGGGTCGGGGATCGCGACCATGTCCGACTCCTCGATCGCGTTGAAGCCGGTGATCGACGAGCCGTCGAAGCCCATCCCGTCGTCGAGCGCGTCCCGCAGCTCGCCGGGGGTGATCGCGAAGCTCTTTAGGTGTCCCTCGATGTCGGTGAACCAGAGCAGCGCGAAGTCGACGCCCTCCTCGTCGACCCGCTTCAGCACCTCCTGCCGCGCTTCCTCGCTCGACGTCGCCCGGTTCCTGCTCTCGACCTGCGCCATTCCGACCCTCCTCCTGAAAATCGAGAAGCCTCGGTGCGCACGAGGCGCCCGAGGCTCCGTCGCCTCACGGCTCGCCCGAGTCTATACCGACGCGCTAGAGTCGCGTGGGTGGACGAGCGGCATCGGCGGATCGGCGAGAACGAGGCGATCTTCCGGCAGGTCAACGAGCGCGTCAGCGAGCTGAACCGGAGCTTCAGCGTCGTGCTCGAGCGCGGCGACTACCTCTGCGAGTGCGGGAACGAGGACTGCCTCGAGCGCATCGCGCTGACCATCGAGGAGTACGAGGCCGTGCGCTCCGAGCCGACGCATTTCTTCGTCAAGCCGGGCCACGTGGCGCCCGACGTCGAGGACGTCGTCCGCTCGGAGCCGGAGTACGAGGTCGTCCGCAAGCGCGAGGGCGAAGCGGCTGAGGTCGCCCGCGAGACCGATCCGCGAAGCTAGCGCAGCGGCAGGCTCGCCTCGAGGTTGACGCACTCGCGCCTCGTCGCGTAGCCGAGGTGCTCGTTGAGCCGCCGCATCTCGGCGTTGCCTTCCTGCGTCCACGTGTAGAGCTCGCGGAGCTCCGATCGCGAGGCCCAGGCGATCGTCGTGCGCTTGAGCGCGGAAGCGACGCCGCGGCCGCGCCAGTCGCGGCGGACCGCCGTGAGCGCGTGCTCCGCGCGCCACGGGTTGTCCTCGTCGTGGAGGAGGCCGGCGACGCCGACGACCTCTCCCGCGGCGCAGGCGACGAAGGTCCCTTCCGGCCACGTCATCCACTCGCGCTCCCACTCGTCCGGCGACACCTCCGCCGGCCTCGGAACGGGCAGGTCCGCGAACGCCTCGACGGCGACGGCGTCGTAGGCCAGGGGCCAGAGCTCGGGCCGGGCCGCGACCGAGACGATCTGCACGCCGGGCGGGACGACGGGATCGGGCTCGTCGCCGACCGTGCGCACCTGCTCGACCTGCCGACCGACCTCGCGGAATCCGAAGCGTGATGCAAATGCGAGCGCGACGGCGTCGTCGGCGGTTGCGAACGCCGCGCCGAAGCCGAGCTCCGCGACGTGCCGCTCGAGCACGCGCAGGACGGCAGTGCCCACGCCGCGGCGCCGGGTGTTCGGCAGGACGCGCGCGGCGACGAAGCCGAGGCCGGCGAGGGTCGAACGACCTGCGACACCGGAGCCGGCGAGGATTCCGTCGACCGCGGCGAGCACCTGCAGCTCGCCCTCGGCCTTCGCCCTCCGGAGATCGGCGACGCTCGGCGCGCGCTCGTACGGCACGACCGCCAGCCGGACCGCGCGCCATGCCTCGAGGTCCGCGTCGGTCTCGGCGACGCGGACCTCGATCATCCGGAGCGCTTCAGCTTCCCGTGCCGCTTCGCGTACCGCTCGCCGGTGCGGAAGATCGCGAGCCCGAGCGGCACCGAGACGAGGCCGATCAGGAGCAGCGGCCAGACGTCGGCCCAGGCGAGCCCCGAGCCGTGGAGGATCTGCTCGCGGTTGCCGCGGAGCGCGTAGGTCGCCGGCGAGATCTTCGCGATCCACTGCATCCAGCCGGGCAGCACGGAGACGTCGTAGTAGACGCCCGAGACGACGAGCATCAGCCCCTGCGCGACGAAGCCGAGCTGCGTGCCCTTCTCGGGCGAGATCAGCGGCAGGACGGCGGTCATCATCCCGATCCCGATGAACGAGACGGACGCGATCGCGAGCAGCTCGAGCGCCGCAGCGTAGTTCGCGTGCGGAACCGAGATCCCGATGAACGCGACGACCGCCGCGAACAGGATCGCTGCGCGCACGATCCCGTAGAGCACGGCGAAGATGCCCATCCCGAACAGGTGCACCGGCCGCGAGACGGGCGCCATGAACGTGTACTCGATCGTCCCCTCCCAGCGCTCCCAGGCGACGGTCTCGGTGACGATCTCGAAGATGATCCCGAGGTACGCCCAGATGACGCCGCCGACGAGGAACTTCGTCGCGAGCGAGTTCTGCTGTGCCTGCGAGACGTCGACGCCGCGCGCGATGAACACGATCGTGAGCGTGTTCGCGATCGTCCAGAGCATGAACGCGACGTCCCACCAGATGTAGCGCTTGACGAGGTAGAGATTCCGCTCGACGACGCCGGAGAGCCCGATCAGCTCGTGGCGGACGACGTGCGATCGGCGCGGGACCGCGACGCTCATGCGTACACCTCCCTCTCGTCGTCCTCCTCCGACTTCTCGTCCTCGAACGTCCGGCCGGTGGCGGCGAAGAACGCCTCCTCGAGGGTGTCGACGCCGAACCGCTCCTTCACGTCCTCGACCGGCTCGAGGAAGAGCAGCTCGCCCTGGTCGAGGATCCCGACGCGATCGGCGAGCGCCTCCGCCTCGTTCATGTCGTGCGTGCAGAGCAGGATCGTCGAGTCGTGGCCCGCGCGGATCTCGCGGATGAACTCCTGGACCTCCTGCTTCGAGCGCGGGTCGAGGCCCGTCGTCGGCTCGTCGAGGAGCAGCACGACCGGACTCGTGAGCAGCGCTCGCGCGAGCGCGACCTTCTGCTGCATCCCGCGCGAGAGGTCTTCCATCGCCTCGCCGCGCCGGTCCGGCGGGAAGCCGACCCGGCCGAGAATCTCGGGGATCCGGTGCCTGGTCTGCCGCGGCGTCATCCCGTAGAAGCGCGCTGCGTAGCCGAGGTTCTCGGCCGCCGACATCTTCTTGAAGAAGCTCGCCTCGACGGAGACGCGGTTCACTAGCCGCTGGACGGCGCGCGCGTCGCGGAAGACGTCGTGCCCGAAGACGCGCGCGTCGCCGCCCTCGTGCAGCAGCAGCGTCGAGAGCAGGCGGACGAGCGTCGACTTCCCGGAGCCGTTCTGGCCCAGGATCGCGACGCACTCGCCGCGCTCGATCTCGAAGGTGACGTCCTTGAGCGCGGCCACGCGACGGCGGCGCCGATGGAGGCCGGCACGGCCGTTCTTGCGGACGAACTCCTTGCGCAGGTTGTGAACTTCGACGGCGTACATGGGATGCTCCTCGATCGCGGGAAACGGCGGACACGGCAAGAGGGCGCACCTCCTTCCCGCCGGAGGCGCGCGAATAGACCGGAATCAGCCGCCGAGCATCATCGCCTGGCGAGGGTAGCAGCAGCCGCCGCCGAAGGCCAGGCATTCTTCGCGAAGCGGCATGGCGAAGCTGATCTACTCGGCGATCGCGTCGCTCGACGGCTACGTCGCGGACGAAGACGGCAAGTTCGACTGGGCGGCGCCGGACGAGGAGGTGCACGCCTTCGTCAACGACCTCGAGCGACCGGTCGGCACCTACCTTTACGGGCGCCGGATGTACGAGACGATGATCGCCTGGGAGACGCTCGACGTCACCGACGAGCCGCCGGTCGTGCGCGACTTCGCGGAGATCTGGCGGGCGGCCGAGAAGATCGTGTACTCGCGGACGCTGGCGAGCGTGGCCAGCGCCAGAACGCGCATCGAGCGCGACTTCGACCCGGCAGCGGTCCTGCGCCTGAAAGCAGCAGCGGAGCGGGACGTCTCGGTCGGCGGTCCCACACTGGCCGCGGCGGCGATAGGGGCGGGGCTGGTCGACGAGTACCACGTCTTCGTCACCCCGGTCGCGGTGGGCGGCGGCTTGCGGGCGCTACCCGACGACGTTCGCCTGGAGCTCGAGCTGCTCGACGAGCGCCGGTTCCGGAGCGGCGTCGTCCACCTCCACTACGGCTTGCTCTCCGTCCGTAACAGCCGCTAAGGTGCGAGCAGGTCGGCGCCGCCGGAGGCGTCGGCCGAGGCGATGGAGCCTCGAGACTCAGTCGGAGTCTCGGGCTCTTTTTTTGTGGTCCGACGGCAGGAGGCGAGATGGAGGACGTGAAGCACTACCTCGAGAACGGCGCGGCGACCGCCCCGGCGGCGCGCGAGGCGATCGAGTGGGCGGGCGAGACGCGGGCGCAGATGGTCGACCTGAAGTTCTGCGACCTGCTCGGCACCTGGCAGCACATGTCGCTGCCGATCCGCGCCCTCGACGAGAGCGCGTTCGACGACGGCCTCGGGTTCGACGGCTCGTCGATCCGCGGCTGGCAGGGCATCTCGGAGTCGGACATGCTGCTCGTGCCCGATCCCGCGAGCGCGATCGTCGACCCCGCGACCGAGGCGCCCACGCTCTCGCTGATCTGCGAGATCCTCGACCCCGTCACGCGCGAGCCCTACGCGAAGGACCCGCGGCGCGTCGCGAAGCGCGCCGAGGAGTACCTCGCCTCGACCGGCATCGCGGACACGTGCTTCGTCGGCCCCGAGTGCGAGTTCTTCGTCTTCGACGAGGTCTCGTACGAGCTCGGGCCGAACCGCGCCCACTACGTCGTCGACTCGGCCGAGGGCTCGTGGAACTCGGGCAAGCCCGGCCTCGGCTACACGATCCGAGACAAGGAGGGTTACTTCCCGCCGGCGCCGCACGACACCCTCCACGACCTGCGGACGCGGATGGTGCTGATCCTCGAGCGCCTCGGGATCCCGTGCGAGTTCCACCACCACGAGGTCTCTTCCGGCGGTCAGTGCGAGATCGACCTGCGGTTCGCGTCGCTGACGCGGATGGCCGACCAGGTCATGACCTACAAGTACGTGGTCAAGAACGTCGCGCGCGCGACGGGAAAGACCGTCACGTTCATGCCGAAGCCGGTCTTCGGCGACAACGGCTCGGGAATGCACTGCCACCAGTCCCTCTGGAAGGAGGGCACGCCGCTGATGGCGGACAAGTCTGGGTACGCGGGCCTGTCGCAGCTTGCGCGCGCCTACGTCGGCGGGCTGCTCGAGCATGCGCCGGCACTGCTCGCGTTCTGCGCGCCGACGACGAACTCGTACCGCCGGCTCGTGCCGGGCTTCGAGGCGCCGGTGAACCTCGTCTACTCGCAGCGGAACCGCTCGGCGTGCATCCGGATCCCGATGTACTCCGACTCGCCGAAGGCGAAGCGGGTCGAGTTCCGGTGCCCCGACGCGACGGCCAATCCCTACCTGGCCTTCGCTGCCATGCTGATGGCGGGCCTGGACGGGATCGAGCGCGGCCTCGACCCCGGCGCTCCGGCCGACTACGACCTCTTCGAGGAGACGCACGGCGACGTCGCGCAGGTGCCGGGGTCGCTCGCGGAGTCCCTCGACGCGCTCGAGGCCGACCACGCCTTCCTGACCAAGGGCGGCGTCTTCAGCGAGGAGCTCATCCGGACCTGGATCGACTACAAGCGCGAGAACGAGGTCGACGTCGTGCGGCTCCGCCCGCACCCGGCCGAGTTCTCGTTGTACTTCGACGCGTAGCGAGGAGGCCGTGATGTTGGAGCTCGACGTACCTGCGATCGAATCGACCGAGACGACGCGGGGCGTCGAGCTCCGCGACCTCGAGGCCGACGACTGGGAGGCCGTCGCGGAGATCTACTGGGACGGGATCCGCGACGGCCTCGCGACGTTCGAGACCGCGATCCCGTCGTGGGAGGACTGGTCGGCGGCTCATCCGGCGGGCCTTCGGCTCGTCGCGGAGGCGGGCTTCGCGATCGTCGGCTGGGTCGCGGCGGCTCCGGTCTCGACCCGCCGCGCCTACCGCGGCGTCGTCGAGCACAGCGTCTACGTCGCCGCCGACTGGCGCCGGAAGGGCATCGGGCGGCTGCTGCTCGAGGGACTGATCGAGCGAACCGAGGCGGCCGGAATCTGGACGATCCAGACGAGCGTCTTTCCGGAGAACCGCGCGTCGCTGGCGCTGCACCGGGCGTGCGGCTTTCGCGAGGTCGGCCTCCGCGAGCGGATCGGCAAGCGCGACGGGCTCTGGCGCGACACGGTGCTCCTCGAACGGAGAAGCCCGGCCGTCACGTGATCCGGGTCGAGGCGGTCGTGATTCGCGAGCGCGTCGAGACGGTGATCGACGCGGTCGAGGAGGAGACGGGTCACGTGGGCGTGACGGTCGTCGAGGCGATCGGGCACGGGCGCGAGCGCGGCGTCACGCACGAGTACCGCGGGCGCGTGTTCGAGTCGCGCTTCCTGCCGAAGGCCGTGCTCATGTTCGTCGTCGAGGATGCGCTCGCGCCGCGGGTCGTCGACGTCGTCGCGGACGCGGCGCGTAGCGGAGCCGAGTCGGGCGACGGGCTCGTCTGGACCAGTCGCGTCGACAACGTCACGCACCACCGAACCGGGAGGAGACTCGCGTGAACGGGGGAACCCGTGGTTCCCCCGTTAGCCCCCTCCTTCTCCGAAGCGACAACGCGTCGCACGCCGAGGCTGCGGCGGGCAAAGCCCGCCTTCGCCGGCCGATCATCGTTGACCGAGGAGGCCATGCATGAAGAACGGGGATCTCCTAATTGCCGCGAACACGGTCTGGGTCGTCGTAGCGGCCGTTCTGGTCATGTTCATGCAGGCCGGGTTCGCGTTCCTCGAGGCCGGGCTGACGCGGATGAAGAACGCCGCGCACATCGCCGGCAAGAACGTCCTCATCTTCGGGATCTGCTCGCTCGTCTACTGGGCGATTGGCTTCGGGATCGCGTTCGGAGACGGGAACGGCGTGGTCGGGACGCACGGCTTCGCGCCCTCGGTGGACTCGCTGCTCGCGGTCGGGCAGGCACCGTTCTCGTTCTTCGGCTCGATCCCGGGCGCGGCCGCCTACCTGTTCGAGGTCGTCTTCGCGGGCGTGTCGCTCGCGATCGTCTGGGGAGCGATGGCCGAGCGCGCGAAGCTCTGGGTCTACTTCGCGTTCGGTGCGTTCTTCACGCTCGTCTACTCGGTCACGTCGCACTGGATCTGGCACTCGGGCGGCTGGCTCTACGGGCTCGGGATGCAGGACTTCGCCGGCTCGACCGTCGTGCACTACCAGGGCGCCCTCGCCGCGCTGGCCGGCGCGATCCTGCTCGGGCCGCGCATCGGCAAGTTCGGCCACGACGGCCGCGCGAACCCGATTCCGGGACACAACATGCCGTACGCCGTCCTCGGCACGCTGATCCTCTGGTTCGGCTGGTTCGGCTTCAACCCGGGCTCGACGCTCTCGGTCGTGACCGGCCACCACCTCGGGTACTTCGCGTACGTCGCGCTGACGACGAACCTCGCGGCCGCGGCCGGCGCTCTCGGCGGGATCGCGACCGCCTGGGTCGTCCTGCGCAAGCCCGACGTCTCGATGATGCTGAACGGCGCGATCGCGGCGCTGGTGGCGATCACGGCCGCTTCGGGGTTCGTCGCGCCCTGGGCGGCCGTGGTCATCGGGTTCGTCGCGGCGGGCGTGGCCGTGGTGGCCGTGCCGCTGGTGGAGCGGGTCGGGATCGACGACCCGATCGGCGCCGTCGCCGTGCACGGGCTCGCGGGCGTCTGGGGGACGCTGGCGACGGGGCTCTTCGCAGTACCTGCGCTGGCTTCGGACGTGGCCACCGGGCGGGGCGGGCTCGTCTACACGGGCTCGTTCCACCAGCTCGGCGTGCAGGCTCTCGGCCTCGTCGCGGTCGGCGCGTTCACGTTCAGCGCGTCGTTCGGATGTCTCTGGACGATGAAGCGGCTGTGGGGGATCCGCGTCGAAGAGCACGTCGAGACGGCCGGCCTGGACGTGTCCGAGCACGGCATGTGGGGCTACCCCGAGTTCTACATCCCGGTCCCGGGCGGCTACGGCACCGAGTCGCACGGACACCTGCTCGGGCGCGCACACCGAACGGTGCTGCCCGTGCGCGAGCCCGAGGCAGAGGTCGCCTAGTCGGCGCGAACTAGCATGCCCCACGTGGTGCCACGCGACAGGAGGCCCTAGATGACCGTCCAGCGTGTCGAACACCGGGTTATTCGGGCGCCGAGGGGCAGCGAGCTCAGCTGCAAGGGCTGGGGACAGGAAGCCGCCCTGCGCATGCTGATGAACAACCTCGACCCCGACGTAGCCGAGCGTCCGGAGGACCTCGTCGTCTACGGCGGTCGCGCGCGCGCCGCGCGCTCGTGGGAAGCCTTCGACGCGATCGTGACCTCCCTGAGGAAGCTCGAGAACGACGAGACGCTGCTCGTCCAGTCGGGAAAGCCGGTCGGCGTCCTCCGGACGCACGAGTGGGCGCCGCGCGTCCTGATCGCGAACTCGCTCCTCGTTCCCGACTGGGCGACCGACGAGGAGTTCAACCGGCTCGAGGCGCTCGGGCTGACGATGTACGGCCAGATGACTGCCGGCTCGTGGATCTACATCGGGACGCAGGGGATCGTGCAGGGCACGTACGAGACCTTTGCGGCCGCGGCCGCCAGGCGCTTCGGCGGCTCGCTCGCCGGCACGCTCACCGTCACCGCGGGGCTCGGAGGCATGGGCGGCGCCCAGCCGCTCGCCGTCACGATGAACGGCGGCGTGGCGATCTGCATCGACGTCGACCCGAGGTCGATCCGGCGCCGGCTCGACCTTCGTTACCTGGACTTCGAGGCCGACGACCTCGACGCCGCGATCGAGCTGGCGCTCGAGGCGAAGGCGGACCGGCGGCCGCTCTCGATCGGCGTGCTCGGCAACGCGGCCGAGCTCGTCCCCGAGCTTGTCGCACGGGACGTCCCCGTCGAGCTCGTGACGGATCAGACCTCCGCGCACGACCCGCTCTCGTACGTCCCTGCGGGCCTCGACCTCGAGGACGCGGCCGAGCTTCGGCGCACCGCGCCCGACGAATACGCCGAGCGGGCGCACGAGAGCATGGCGAGGCACTGCGCCGCGATGGTCGCGTTCCTCGACCGCGGCGCCGAGGTCTTCGACTACGGCAACGGCCTACGCGCCGGCGCCAAGGTCGGCGGCTTCGACCGCGCCTTCGACTACCCCGGCTTCGTGCTCGCCTACATCCGGCCGCTCTTCTGCGAGGGCAAGGGCCCGTTCCGCTGGGCCGCGCTCTCGGGCGACCCCGCCGACGTCGCCGCGACCGACGAGGCGGCACTCGAGGAGTTTCCGGACAACGACTCGCTCGCCCGCTGGATCCGGCTAGCGCGCGAGAAGGTCTCGTTCCAGGGACTCCCGGCGAGGATCTGCTGGCTCGGCGCGGGCGAGAGAGCCCGGATGGGACTGAGGATGAACGCGATGGTCCGGGACGGCAAGCTGGCGGCGCCGATCGCGATCGGACGCGACCACCTCGACACCGGCTCGGTCGCCTCGCCGTACCGCGAGACGGAGGGCATGCCCGACGGCTCCGACGCGATCGCCGACTGGCCGATCCTGAACGCGCTCGTGAACACCTCGAGCGGAGCGAGCTGGGTCAGCGTGCACCACGGCGGCGGAACCGGGATCGGACGGTCGATCCACGCCGGTCAAGTCTGCGTCGCGGACGGGAGTCCGCTCGGCGCCGAGAAGCTCGAGCGGGTGCTGACGAACGACCCCGCGACAGGCGTCTTCCGGCACGCGGACGCGGGCTATGACGTCTCGCTCGAGGTCGCAGAGCGCGAAGGCCTCCGGATCCCGATGGGCTCCGACTAGAACGGATCAGCATTCGTGCTGGCTCCGACCCTGGTCGGCAGGATGCTCGAGGTGACGATCGGGCGATGGGCTAAGCGTTCAAGAGCAAGACGATCCACATGCCGCCGATTGCAGGCGGCATCCCGTATGCGAGCAACAACGTCGACCGGATCGTCGCCAGCGGCCGCTGCCGGTAGGTCTCCGCGAACTCGCGGAACTCCTTGATCGCGCGCTGGTGGATCGCGCCGATCAATCGCAGCTGACGGCGATTCACGAACATCCAGAGAAGCGTCACCGTCAGCGCCGTAGACGCCAATGCCTCGCCTGCCACGCTGCCCTCCGGTGCGAGAAGCGTCGTCGCGTACGCGACGCCGAGCATCGACTGCGCGACGAGGAAGTAGATCTGCCGATCGCTGAAGATCCGATCTTCGTGGAGGCGGTGATCCCAGAGCCGTCTTTGCTCGAGCTCGCCCAGCTGGTTGTCTCCGCGCGCCCGGGCGGCCGTCGTGCGGCGGCTCCTCGGCGACGGCGCTCCCGCCCGGCGCGAGCGAACGAGCCAGGAGGTGACGTCGTTCTCTGACGGATCTGCGACCGGCGCGGAAGGGTGGAGCCAGCGCGGCGCGCCGAGTAGGCAACGGCCTCGATCGAGGACGATCTCGGTCAGCAGGTCGGCGTACGCGGCCCGAGCTCGGTCCGGCGAGCCGAAGCCGAAGAGCACCTCCGGAGCCAGCGCCGCGTTCATCTCCGCCCGTCCCCGCACCAGGCGCTCGTAGTCGTTTCGCTCGAGCTCGCCATGGTGCGCGCGAAGCGCCCAGATGATCTGCTCGAGACGTTCGGCGTCGAAGGCGACCGCGAGCGTCGGCCGCTCGAGCGTCGACCAGAGCTCCCACATCCACCATCGGGGAGCCGCCGTACCCAATTCCGTCAACGCATCGAGCACGGCGCAGGCGACGAGCGCGTGGCCGTGATGGCGATCGTGGGGGCTCGGTGAGACGACGACGAACGGCTCCGCAGCAGCCACGGAAGCGAGCAGCACCTCCACCAGCCGGCGCCGCGCGACTGCCTCGTCGTCGTCGCGCGAGATCGCGACGGGCGGCTGGAGGATTTGGAGCTCGAAGCCGGCGCGCCGGCACGCGTTCTCGAGCTCAGCTTGACGACGCTCGTGCTGATCGGGGTGTCCGAGGCTGCAAGCGAGGTTCACGACGCGGTGGCCGGCATCGCGCATCGCCATGAGCGCAGCCGGCGCCCCGAGCAGCTCGTCGTCCGGGTGCGGCGCGACATGGAGAACCGCAGTCGTCACACCGTTGACATGAAAGCACGAATCTGCTCGTTCGTGGCGTTCTCCACGAGAGATCTGCTCGTCCGTACGATGCGGCATCGACGTCGCCACTACGGTCCGTGGCTCTAGCGCGATCCGCTACCGGTTCGTCGATTGCCGGTGGGAGCTCGGCCAGACCGGTCGCGGGCGCGAGCTCTACCTCGCGGGACACATTCCGGGCGCCGCGTTCCTCGACGTCGAGCGCGACCTCTCGGCACCGCCAGGGTCGCGCGGGCGGCATCCGCTTCCGAGCGCCGACGACTTCGCCGCGGCTGCGTCACGCGCCGGGATCGGCCCCGGAGTCTTCGTCGTCGCGTACGGCTCGATGGGCGGCGCCGAGCGGCTCTGGTGGCTCCTTCGCCATTTCGGCCACGACGAGTGCGCGGTCATCGAGCTCGACGCGTGGCACGGGCCGCTCCGAACCGGCGACGAGGCGATCGAGCCCGAGACCTTCGTGCCACGCGAGCGCTCGGGTGACACGATCGAGGCCGAGGAGCTCGAGCGGCGGCTCGGCGACCTGATCGTCCTCGACGCCCGCGTGCCCGAGCGGTACCGAGGCGAGGTCGAGCCGATCGACCCTGTGCCGGGACACATTCCGGGCGCGCGGAACGCGCCGTGGAACGAGCCCCTTCCGGACGTGCCCGAGGGGGACGTGGTCGCGTACTGCGGCTCCGGGGTCACCGCGTGCGTCACCGTGTTCCGGCTCGCCCGCGCCGGACAGGACGCGCGCCTCTACCCGGGCTCGTGGAGCGAGTGGTCCGGCCGCGGGCTCCCGGCCGAGACGAGCCTCAGGCCGTCGCGAACGTAACGGTGACCGTCGCGTCGATTTCGAGCGTGCCCGGTTCGACCTCCGGCCCGCCTCCGGTCGCCGCGGGCGCCGCCACGAACCCGCCGCCGGTATCGCCGCCCTCCCGCACCTCCACGACCGCACCGACCGACGTGCCCGTCGCAGCCGCGATCGCGTGTGCCTTCGCGCGGGCGTCGGCGATCGCGCTCGCGAGCGCATTCCGGTAGAGCTCGGCGCCGTTCGAGCGGGAGAACGACGGCCCGTCGACCTCGGTCGCACCGGCGCGGACGGCACCGTCGATGACGGCCGCGGCCCGGCCGAGGTCGCGAACCTGAACGGACACGGCGTCGACCGCGACGTACCCGGTCAACCGGCCCTTCGCGAACTGCGGCGCGAGCGAGACCTGGTCCGTCTAGACGTCGGCTGCGGCGACGCCGGCGGCCTCGATCGCGGCGACGACGCGACGCGCGGCGGCCGAGGCGGTGCCGAGGGTTCCGGTCGCGGTCGCGCCCTGCTTCCGGACGCCGAAGCGAAAGCTCGCCTGGTCGGGAACCGTCTGGAGCGAGCCGGTCCCCGAGACGGTGATCCCGCGCTCGATCGGCTGCGCCGTCACGCCGCCGGCGCTCGAGACCGCGAGGAGCGCCGTCACCACCGCAACGGCAACCAGGCTCGTCCGTCCCATCACGGTCGATGTACGCCGCCGGCCGGGCGGCGGTCACAAACCGGCTAGGCCGCGGTCGTCGCGCCGAACGAGGTGAGGTACGGCTCCCAGCGCTGCGGGATCTTCGGCGCCGCGAGCTGGATGAAGAGCACCGGCGCCGGCGGGCGCGGCGTCGCGCTGAGCGTCATCTGGGCCTCGGCCAGCGAGCGGTTGCCCTTGCGGTGGTTGCAGGGCGCGCAGCAGGTGACGACGTTCTCCCAGACCGAGTCGCCGCCGCGGCTGCGCGGGACGACGTGGTCGAGCGTCAGCCGGCCGGAGGCCGAGCCGCAGTAGACGCAGCGCCAGCCGTCGCGGGCGAACAGGGCGCGACGCGAGATCTTCCGCTGCACCGCCCGCGGGACGCGGACGTACGTGACGAGCCGGATCACGTGTGGCCACGGGTAGGTCGAGGTCGCCGAGGTCAGCGGCTTCTCGAGCTCCTCGATCACCTCGGCCTTGCCCTTGTAGACGAGCACGTGCGCACGCCGAACGGAGCACACGTTCAGTGGCTCGTAGCTCGCATTCAAGACAAGAACCTGCTGCACCTTCGGGCGAAATTTAGCAGCGAGATCCGCTCAGCAAGCGCGTCTGAACGTCAGTGCGAGCGCCAGCTTGGGCCACTCGAGGAGCGCGCCGAGGGCGAAGCGAGGAAGCGACGGACGGGTGCCCACGACCGCCACGCGACCGGCGCCGAGGCAGCGGTCGAAGAGGAGTCGCGCCCGGCGCACGTGGTACTCCGAGGTCACGACGACCACGCGACGCCACCGGCGCGCGTCCGCGATGCGCTCGACCGTTTCGGCCTCGCCGCGGGTCGAGTACGGGGCCGGGTGGACGCAGAGGACCCGGTACGGCGTCCGCCGGCGGCAGAGGCTCCTCGACGCCTGCCGCTCGCCGTCGGAGACGTAGAGCAGCGGCGCGACGCCGCGGCGGACGAGCGCGATCCCCTCGGGGAGCCGATCGCCGGGGCTGCCGGCGAGCACGACCACGGCGTCGGCATGGCCCGGCTGGTCCTCCCGCGGGAAGACGAACAGGAAGGCGGTGGCGGCGAGGAAGGCGGCGACGACCGCGAGCGCGACGGCGAGGCGTCTCAGTGCGACATGGCCCGGTCGACCGCTTCCTGCTCCTCGGGCGACAGCGCGACCGGCGCGCGGCCGCGATCGACCTCCTTCACGTAGATCCGCGCGTAGTCGCGCCCTTGGATCGCGCTGACGACGACGCCCGACCGGCCGGCGTCGAGGAACGCGAGCGACGCGGACTGGTGGCCGCCGCTGTCGCTGAGGGCGTCGTAGCGCACGATCGACGTCTTCGAGACGCAGCCGTCGACCCGGCGGTCGACGCGCGAGAGGCCGGCCGCGACCTCGTCGACGGCGCGGTGGAGGTCGTCGATCCGGCCCTGGAGGGAGACCGCGAAGTCGACGAGGTCGCCCTTGCCGCCGCCGAGCAGGACCTGCT
>Ga0081539_10002361_pt1 | contig 27083 bp, 26 predicted proteins | sample TabmetS4T2R2_FD_71023 | JGI IMG/M metagenome (GOLD analysis project Ga0081539, IMG submission 71023) | Tabebuia heterophylla rhizosphere microbial communities from the University of Puerto Rico - S4T2R2 | ecosystem: Host-associated > Plants > Roots > Rhizosphere ...
ACCTCGACCGGCACCGCCCCGGCCGCCTCCAGGGCGGCCAGGTGCTCGCGGACGTCGCCCTGGTAGGCCAGGACGCCGACCCTGGGTGCGCCGGGCATGCGGCTACCAGCCGCGGTCGGCCAGCCGCTCGCCCTCGGGCACGGCGGCGATGCCGACCATCGGCTCGCCGAGCCCGCGCGACACCTTGGCCACGATCTCCGGGTCGCGGAAGAAGGTGGTCGCCTCCACGATCGCCCGGGCCCGCCGGGCCGGGTCGCCGGACTTGAAGATGCCCGAGCCGACGAACACCCCGTCCGCGCCGAGCTGCATCATCAGGGCGGCGTCGGCGGGGGTGGCGATCCCGCCGGCGGTGAACAGCACCACCGGGAGGCGGCCCTCGGTGGCCACCTCGGCGACCAGCTCGTAGGGGGCGGCCAGCTCCTTGGCGGCCGCGAACAGCTCGTCCTCGCGGAGCCCGTGGAGGCGGCGGATGCCGCCGGCGATGGCCCGCATGTGGCGGACGGCCTCGATCACGTTGCCGGTGCCGGCCTCGCCCTTGGAGCGGATCATGGCCGCGCCCTCGGCGATCCGGCGCAGAGCCTCGCCGAGGTTGGTCGCCCCGCACACGAACGGCACCGTGAACCGCCACTTGTCGACGTGGTGGGCCTCGTCGGCCGGGGACAGGACCTCGGACTCGTCCACGTAGTCGACCCCGATGGCCTGGAGCACCTGGGCCTCGACGAAGTGGCCGATGCGGGCCTTGGCCATCACCGGGATGGAGACGGCCTCCATGATCTGGTGGACCAGCTCGGGGTCGCTCATCCGGGCCACCCCGCCCTGGACGCGGATGTCGGCGGGCACCCGCTCCAGGGCCATGACCGCCACGGCCCCGGCCTCCTCGGCGATCCTGGCCTGGTCGGCGGTGACGACGTCCATGATGACGCCGCCCTTGAGCATCTCGGCGAGGCCGCGCTTGACCCGCGCGGTGCCGGTCACCTGGTTGCTGGGCTCCATGCTGGAGAACTCCTCGGCTGTCGCTGAAGACTCCACCCCGAGTGGCGACGTTTTGCCTGCTCAGGGGCACATTTTGAAGTTCAGGCTACACCAGCGGGACCGGCCTGCGCTACCGTCAGGCTCCGATGCGCGCGCTCCACCCGACCCGGACGTCCAGGCTGCTCCTGGGCCTGGCGTGCTGCCTGGCCCTGCTCGCCCCGGCCGGGGCGGCCGCCTGGTCGCCGCCCGGCGCGACCGGCCCCAGGTCCCTGGCCGAGGGGACGGACGGCCCCGGTCAGGGCCACCTCCGCGACCCCATGGCCGCGCCCGTGGCCGCGCCGGGAAACCGCCGCGACGACCGCGAGCGGCTCGGCCCGGCCCTGCCCGGCCTGCTGGCCGCCGTCGTCCCCGTCGCCGCCGGGGTGGCGGCTCGCTGGGCCGTCCGGGCGACCCGCCGCCGGTCCAGCGCCGCCGCCGGAGCCCGGGCCCCGCCGGCCCTCCAGCCCCCACCGTCCTGACGGCGCCGCCCGGCACGCCCGCCGGCGCGGCCGAGGCTGGAGGACCGCAAGATGAGTGTTCGCCTACGACCCAACGGGGCCGGCACCGACCGGGCCGTGCTGGCCGTGACCGCCCTGGCGGTGGCGGTCACCGCCGCCGGGGTGCTCTGGCTGGCCCTGGCCGCCGCCGCCGGGGGGCGGCCCGACTACCGCACGATCACCGTCGACAACCGGGCCGGCCTGCCCCTCCAGGTCGACGCCCTTGCCGCCGACGGTGGGCGCCTCGGCCTGGGTGTCGCAGGCCCCCAGGAGGTCACCACCTTCCACGAGCTCCCCGACCTTGGCCGGAGCTGGCGGTTCAGGTTCAGCTACGGCGGCCAGGAGCTCGCCGGCGAGACCGTGTCCGGCGGCGATCTGGCGAGTCGCGGCTGGGCCGTGCAGATCCCCGGTGGCGTCACCGTGGAGCTGGAACGGCGGGGCTACCGATGAGACCGGGAGGGGGCGGCACCCGCATGGACATCCAGGAGACCAACCTGCCCGGGGTGGGGCTGCGGCACGACTTCACCACCAGGGCCGGCCGGCAGCTGGGGGTGGTGACCCACCGCACCGGCCGGCGGGACCTGCTGGTCTACGACCGCGACGACCCTGACGCCTGCCAGGAGGTCGTCCAGCTCACCGAGGAGGAGGCCGACGCCCTGGCCGAGCTGCTGGGGGCGGCCCGGCTGGTCGAGCACCTGGCCGCCCTCACCCAGCGGATCGAGGGGCTGGCCATCGACTGGCTGCCCATCCGCGGAACCAGCCCCTATGCCGGCAAGGCGATCGCCGACACCCAGGCCCGCAGCCGCACCGGCGTGTCGATCGTGGCCATCGTCCGCGGCGACGGCGCCATCCCCGCCCCCGCCCCCGACGCCCGCCTCGAGCCCGGCGACACCCTGGTGGTCGTCGGCACCGCCCGAGGCGTCAAGGAGCTCGCGAAGCTGCTGGGGAGCTGACCGTCGGTGCACGGCGCCGCCGTCCTCCTCGAGCTCGGCGGGGTGATCCTGGGGCTGGGCGTGCTCGGGCGGCTGGCCGGCCGCTTCGGCCTCTCGGCGATCCCCCTGTACCTGCTGGCCGGGCTGGCCTTCGGCGAGGGCGGGCTGCTGCCGCTGGTCACCGCGCAGGAGTTCATCGAGGTCGGGGCCGAGGTCGGGGTCATCCTGCTGCTGCTCCTGCTCGGGCTCGAGTACTCGGCGGCCGAGCTCGTGGGGAGCCTGCGCTCGGCGCTCCCGGCTGGCCTGGTCGACCTCGGCCTCAACTTCCTCCCCGGCCTGGTCGCCGGGCTCCTGCTCGGCTGGTCGCCGCTGGCCGCGGTGGTGCTGGGCGGGGTGACGTACGTGACCTCGTCCGGGATCGTGGCCAAGGTCCTCGGCGACCTGGGACGCATCGGCAACCGCGAGACCCCGGTGGTGCTGTCCGTCGTGGTCGTCGAAGACCTGGCCATGGCCGCCTACCTGCCGCTGGTCACCGGGCTGCTGGTCGGGGGCGGCCTGCTCGCCGGGGCCGTGCCGGTGGGGATCGCGCTGGCCACGGTGGCGCTGGTCCTGCTGGTGGCCGTCCGCTACGGCGAGACCCTGAGCCGGCTGGTGTTCACCCCCAACGACGAGGTCCTGCTGCTGGTCATCCTCGGCCTGACCCTGGTCGTGGCCGGGATGGCCCAGCGGCTCCAGGTGTCGGCGGCGGTGGGGGCGTTCCTGGTCGGCATCGCCCTGTCCGGCCAGGCCGCCGAGGCCGCCCACAGCCTCCTGACCCCGCTCCGGGACCTGTTCGCGGCCGTGTTCTTCGTCTTCTTCGGGCTCCAGACCGACCCCCGCTCGATCCCGCCGGTGGCCCTCGCCGCCGCCGCCCTTGCCGTGGTCACGGCGGCCACCAAGGTGGCCACCGGCTGGTGGGCGGCCCGGCGGGCTGGGGTCGGCCCCCGGGGGCGCTGGCGGGCCGGGACCATCCTGGTCGCCCACGGGGAGTTCTCGATCGTGATCGCCGGCCTGGCCGTGGCCGCCGGCCGCGAGCCCGCCCTTGGCCCGCTGGCCACCGCCTACGTGCTGATCCTGGCCGTGCTCGGCCCGGTGCTGGCCCGGGCCTCCGAGCCCCTGCGGGTCGCCCTGGCCCGGCCCTTCACAGCTCTTGGAGGGCGGCGATCCGCTCGTCCACCGGCGGATGCGTGGCGTCCCCGGGAGCCATGATCCACAGGTGGCGCAGGCCCGGCGGGTCGGGCGCCGGCGGCGCCATCTGGGCCAGCTTGCGCAGGGCGCTGACCAGGCCGGGCGGGTAGCGGGTGAGGCGGGCCCCGCCTTCGTCGGCGTCGAACTCGCGCCGGGCCGGGGCGAGCAGGCGCAGCAGCCCCGGCACCCGGCCGAGGGCGACGCCAAGGGTGGCCAGCCGCGCCCCCCAGCTCCAGATGTGGTTGAGCTCGTGGGCGAGCACGCCCTCCAGCTCGACCCGGTTCAAGCTGGTCAGCAGCCCGGTGGTGACGACCAGGGCCGACCGCTCGGGGTCGCGGCCGACCGAGAAGGCGTTGGCGGCGTCGCTGTCGGCCACGTACAGCCGCGGCCTGGGCAGGCCGGCCGCGGCGGCCAGGCCGTCGACCAGGTTGGCGTAGCGGGGCCAGCGGGCGGGGTCGGCCGGCTGGGCGCCGGCGTCGCGCAGGGCGGCCCGCTCCCCGATCCCGGGGGCGAACCCGACCACCAGCACGGCCAGGCCCAGGCCGGCCCCGAGCCCGCCCACCCCCAGGCCGAGGACCAGGCTGACCAGCAGCCCGAACAGGGCCAGGACGGCGACCACGATGGCCACCGTGACCTGGTAGGCGCGGCGGTTGGCGGCGATCTGCTCCCGCAGGAGCACCAGGGTGCTCAAGGGATGAGGACGATGCCGACCCAGGTGCCGAAGACCACCGAGGCGACCAGCAGGGCCAGGGGGGTGAGGCCACCGTAGGCGCGGCCGAAGCGGCCGGGGCGCGGCTCGTCGCCGGCCCGGACGTTGCGGTTGGCCATGCCCAGCAGGGGCAGGGCGAGGGTCGCCAGGACCCCCTGGGCGAGGCCGAGCAGGGCGCCCCAGCCGACCATGGTGGCCGACCCCAGCTCCTCGAACACCTGCCGGTAGACCAGGGCCAGCAGCGCCCCGGCGACCACCTGCACGATCACGCCGTAGATGTACACCATGTTGGTGCGGTCCCTGACCAGCAGCCCGCCCTCGAACCGGAGCAGGTCCAGGCGGGTCAGCCGCAGCCCCAGGAACCCCGCGTACACGGTCGCCGCCACGATCGCCCCGATGATGCCGCCCCACAGGGCCGCCGCCACGTCCACGCCGCCTCCTCCACTCTCACTCTGGTCGGGCAGTGTATCGAAAGGTTCAGCTCCCGAGCGCCGTCCGGTAGACCTCGGCCACCTCGCCGGCCACCGCCTCCCAGGCGTAGCGGCGGGCGGCGGCCGCGGCCGCCTCGCCCATCGCGGCCAGGCGGGCCGGGTTGTCGAGCAGGCCGGCCAGGGCCTCGGCCAGGGCCTCGGGATCTCGGGGCGGGACCAGCAGCCCGTCGGCGCCGTCGCGGACCACGTCGCGGTAGCCGCCGATGTCCGAGCAGACCACCGGCAGGCCGACGGCCATGGCCTCGGCCAGGACGATCCCGAACGACTCCCCCCCGAGGCTCGGGGCACAGAACACGTCGGCCGAGGCGTACCAGGAAGGCAGGTCGGCCTGGGGCACCGACCCGACGAAGACCAGGTCCGGGCGGAGCCGGGGCGGGACCACGGCCATGGCCTTGTCCTGCTGGCCGCGGTCGTCGCGGCCGACCACCAGCAGCCGCAGCCGGGGGAAGGCCGGCTTGAGCCGCAGGAACGCCCTGACCAGGTACTCCAGGCCCTTGCGGGGCTCGAGGCGGCCGACGAACAGGATCGTCGGGCCGTCCTTCCTCCAGCCCTCCAGGGGCTTGGGAGCGGCGAAGAACTCGGGGGCGACCCCGTTGGGGACGACCGCCATGGTCCCGCCGAAGCGGCGCTGCCAGGTGTCGCGGGCCGAGGCGCTGACCGCGATGCGGGCCGCCAGCCGGTCGTAGACCCGCCGCAGCAGCGGCGTCGCCGCCTCCAGGGCCAGGGAGCGGTCGAGGTTGGCGTGGAAGGTCCCGACGACCGGCACACCTCCCGACTGGACAACGGCCAGGAGCCCGGCGCTCGGGGACAGGGGCTCGTGGACGTGGAGGAGGTCGTAGCCGCCGCGGCCCACGGCCCGGCGGACCCGGAGAAGGGTCCGGGGGCCGAAGGCGATCCGGGCCACCGAGCCGTTGTAGGGCACCCCCACCGACCCGCCGAGGCCGACGAACCCGGGCTCGGCCACCGGCCGCTCGGCCGGGGCGAGCACGTCGACCCGGTGGCCGGCCCGGCGCAGCTCGCCGGCCAGGGCCCGCACGTGGTTGCCGACCCCGCCGGGCACGGTCCACTCGTACGGGCAGACGACGCCGATGTTCATCGCTGATTCACCGGGAACCCCTCGGAGAGCTTCCCGATTCACCCGGGCACCCCTCCGGGGTTCCCCGGACCCCTCCGGCCGGACCCCTCCGGCGCGGCCGGGTCCCGAGCGAGGAAATAGGGGCTGAGGACATGCCACTGGATGGGGTCGGCGGCGATCAGGGTCTCGAACTCGTCCGCCAGGCGCTGGGTCAGGGCCAGGGTGTCCGTGCGGGTGTCGCCGGTGACCTCTGGCTCCAGGGGCGGGTGGACCACGGCCCGCCAGTGGCCGGGCCGGCGGTCGTGGTAGACGCTGCAGGGCAGCAGCGGCGCTCCGGTCTTGAGGGCGATGGAGGCCGGCCCGCCGGGCATGACCGCCCGGCCCCCGAACAGCCGCACCTCCAGCCCGCCCCCGGTCAGGTCGCGGTCGCAGACCAGGCAGGCCAGGCGGCCGTCGCGCAGGGCCCTGATCACCCCTCGCAGGGTCTCGCTCCCGTCGTCCAGGGGCAGCAGCTCCAGGCCGAGGGCGCGGCGGTAGGCGGCGAAGCGCTCGTACAGCTCGGCCGGGCGCAGCCGCTCCACCACCGCCGTGGCCGGGTAGCCGCTGGCCGCCAGCCAGGCCCCGCCGGCGTCCCAGTTGCCGATGTGGGGGCTGGCGAAGATGGCACCCCGGCCGGCGGCCAGGGCGGTGTCGATGTGGTGGCGGCCCTCGATCCGCAGCCGCCGGCGGATCTCGGCCGCCGACAGGTCCTCGAGCCGGAAGGCCTCCACCCAGTAGCGGCCGTAGCTGGCGAACCCGCGCCGCACCGCCCGCTCGACCTCCCGCGGCCCGGCCGACGGTCCCAGCACCGGGGCCAGGTTGGCCGTCAGGGCCGCACGGCGGTCCCGGTCGAGTCGGTGGAAGACGCGACCCCCGGCCGCGCCGAGGCCGAACGCCAGCGGCGCGGGGAGCCTGCGGACCAGCTTCCAGGCGACCAGCCAGCGACGCGTGGCCGAGTGGCTGTTGGAGCGCCGGTCGGGCATCGGCGTCGCATTACGCATGCCCGAGGCTGACCGGAAGCGGCGAACATGCGCGCCGGGCATGGCCGACCGGCGCTCCAGGGATCACCTGCCGATGTCCGGCCCGACGTCGGATTGCTGCCAGACGACCAGGATGCGCTGGACCACGGTGATGGCGGTGCCGGCGACCAGCACCCACAGGCCGGCCTCGGCGTGGCCCAGCAGCAGGGCGATGCCGAGGACGATGACCCGCTCGGGGCGCTCGGCAATGCCGACGTTGCAGGCGAACCCGAGCGACTCGGCCCTGGCCTTGATATAGGAGACGATCAGCGACAGGCCGAGCACCACCGCGGCCAGCACGGCCATGGTGCCGAGGCCGGCGGCCACGGCGTACCAGATGACGCCGGCGAGCACGGCCGCGTCCGACAGGCGGTCGACCACCGAGTCGAGGAACGCCCCCCGGCGCGAGTCCCGGCCCGAGGCCTTGGCCACGGCGCCGTCGAGCATGTCGGGGAGGCCGGAGAGGAGGCTGACCGCCCCGCCGATGGCGGGCCGGCCGGTGGCGATGAGGGCGCCGGCGCCGAGGCTGCCGGCGAGGCCGACCGCGGTGAGGCTGTTGGCGGTGATGCCGGCCTTGGCCAGGGCGTGGCCAGCCGGCTCGGTCACATGGCGGAAGGTGTCGCGGGCCTTGGACGAGAGCACTGGTGGCTACCTGTCGTGGACGGGGGCGCTCCTGGGGTGAGCGCCCATGGCTGAACTTGGGGAGGCTAGCACTTACCCTAGACCAGCCTCAACGGCGACCGGTTACGGCAATATGCGGTGGTAGCATCGCCGCTCCGGCGAGATCGAGGGAGGCAGGCTGGCTGTGAAGAGCTACCCCACCGACCGTGTCCGCAACATCCTGATCGTCGGTCACGGGGGCGCCGGCAAGACCTCGCTCGTCGAAGCGGTGTGCCACGCCACCGGGGCCACCAACCGCCTGGGCCGGGTCGAGGACGGGACCACCGTCACCGACTTCGAGCCCGAGGAGACCCGCAAGCACATCTCGGTGTCCCTGGCCGTGGCCCCGGTCGAGCACGACGGCTACAAGATCAACCTGCTCGACGGCCCCGGCTACGCCGACTTCATCGGCGACGTCCGCTCGGCCCTGCCGGCCGCCGACGCGGTGCTGTTCGTGGTCTCGGCCGTGGAGGGGGTGGAGACCCAGACCGAGGTCGTCTGGACCATGGCCGAGGAGCTGGGCCTGCCCCGGGCGTTCTTCATCAACAAGCTCGACCGCGACCGGGCGTCGTTCTCCCGCTGCCTCGACGGCATCCAGGCCGCCTTCGGCAAGTCCTGCCCGCCGCTGTACCTCCCCATCGGCGAGGAGCAGGACTTCCGTGGCCTGGTCGGGCTGCTGTCGGGCAGAGCCTTCACCACCGAAGGGGGCAAGCGGACCGAGGGTGAGATCCCGGCCGAGCTCACCGACGCCGCGGCCAGCCTTCGCGAGCAGCTCATCGAGGCGATCATCCAGGAGTCCGAGGACGAGGAGCTGATGGACCGCTACCTCGGCGGGGAGGAGATCGCCCCCACCGACCTGATCGGCGACCTGGAGCAGGCGGTGGCCGCCGGGCGGCTGTTCCCGGTCCTGGCCGGGGCGGCCATCCGCAACATCGGCGTGACCGAGCTGCTGGAGGTCTGCACCCAGGCCTTCCCCTCCCCCGCCGAGCGGCCCGAGGTCGAGGGCCGCCGCGCCGACCCCGACGGCCCGCTCACCGCGTACGTGTTCAAGACCATCGCCGACCCATACGTGGGGCGGATGAACCTGTTCCGGGTCGTCTCGGGCACCTTCCGGCCCGACACGACGGTGTTCAACGCCACCAGGCGCAAGGACGAGCGGGTCGGCCACCTGCTGACCGTCCGCGGCAAGGCCCAGGAGGCGGCCGACCAGGTGGTGGCGGGCGACATCGGCGCCGTGGCCAAGCTCACCGACACCGCCACCGGCGACACCCTGACGTCCAAGGACGCCCCGGTGGTGCTGCCGGCCCCGGTGATGCCCGACCCGCTGCTGCCGATCGCCATCGCCCCCAAGTCCCGCGGGGACGAGGAGAAGCTGTCGTCGGGGCTGGCCCGGACCGAGGCCGAGGACCTGACCCTGCGGGTCGAGCGCAACGCCGACACCCACCAGACGATCCTGTGGGGCATGGGCGAGAACCACATCGAGATCACCCTGGAGCGGCTCAAGCGCAAGTACGGGGTCGAGGTCACCCAGGTGCCGCTGCTGCTGCCCTACAAGGAGACCTTCAAAGCACCGGTCAAGGCCATGGGCCGGCACGTCAAGCAGTCGGGCGGCCACGGCCAGTACGCCATCTGCAACATCGAGGTCGAGCCCCTGCCCCGGGGCAGCGGGTTCGAGTACGCCGACAAGATCTACGGCGGGGCCGTGCCCAACCAGTTCATCCCCTCGGTCGAGAAGGGCGTGCGCAAGGCCATGGAGGACGGCCTGGTCGCCGGCTACCCGGTGGTCGACATCCGGGTCACGCTGTACGACGGCAAGTTCCACTCGGTCGACTCCTCGGACATGGCCTTCCAGATCGCCGGGGGCCTGGCCCTCAAGGAGGCGGCCGCCCAGGCCGACATCGTGCTGCTGGAGCCCGTGCTTGAGCTGGAGGTGCTGGTGCCCGACGAGTTCGTCGGCGACATCCTCGGCGACCTGTCGTCGCGGCGGGGCCGGGTGGTCGGCACCGACCCGGTCGGCACCGGCCGGACCCTGGTCCGGGCCACCGCCCCCGAGGCCGAGGTGGTCCGCTACGCCATCGACCTGCGCTCGATGACCAGGGGCAAGGGGTCGTTCGCGCGGAAGTTCTCCCACTACGAGGAGCTGCCGCCCCACATGGCCGCCAAGGTCATCGAGGAGGCCAACGCCCGCAAGTGACCGGGGCTCGGGGGGGTCCCATCCTGGTCACCGGGATGCCGCGGACGGCGACCAGCTGGGTGGGCAAGATGCTGGAGGCCAGCGGCGCGCTGGTGTACGTCAACGAGCCCATGAACCCCCAGCACCCGCCTGGCCGCTCCCCCGGCGTCCTGCGGGCCGACGTGGACCACGCCTTCCAGTACATCAGCGAGGACAACGAGCGGGACTGGCTGCCGGCGTTCCGGGACACGGTCCGGCTCCGCTTCCACCCCCTGGCCGAGCTGCGCCGCAACCACCGCCCCTACGACCTGGCCCGCACGGTCAAGTACACGGCCGGGTTCGCCGTCGGCCGCCTGCGGGGCCGCCGGGCCCTGCTCGACGACCCCTACGCCGTGTTCGCCGCCCCGTGGCTGGCCCGGCGGGTCGGCTGCCGGGTGGTGGTGACGGTCCGGGACCCGGTGGCCACGGTGTCGAGCTGGCGGCGGCTCGGCTGGACCCCGCGGCTGGCCGAGCTGCTGGCCCAGCCGGCCCTGGTCCGCGACCGCCTGGCCCGGTTCGCGCCCGACCTGGAGGCGGCCGTGGCCGGCGACGGCGACCGCGCCGACGGGATCGGGCAGGCCAGCCTGCTGTGGCGGGTCATCTACGGGACGGTGTCCGGGTACCGCGACGAGGTCCAAGGCCTGGAGGTGGTCCGCCACGAGGACCTCTCGGCCGACCCGGTCCCGGCCTTCGCCGCCCTGTACGACCGGCTCGGGCTGCCGTTCGGGCCCGGGGCCGAGCAGGCGATCCGGGCCGCGACCTCCGCCGGGTCGGGCGGGGGGGCGATGCGCTGGTCGGTGTCGTCGGGCGGGGTGTCCAAGACGGCCGCCCGCCGCCTCGACAGCCGCGCCAACCTCCAGGTGTGGCGCGAGCGTCTCACCGACGACGAGGTGGACCGCATCCGCGACCTCACCGCCGATGTGGCGTGCTCGTTCGGGTATCCCCCGGGGGCTCGGCCGGACCCCTAGACCTCGGGGAACGGCAGCCGGTAGGGCCAGCCCTCGAACTGGGGGCCGCCATCCCAGGGCCAGCACTCGATCACGAACTGCCGGTTGGTCTTGTCCACCCGGACCAGGCCATAGCCCTCGCGCTTGCGGGCCCGGTCGCCGAGCTCGCCGCTGCGTCCCCGGCGGGCGGCCCGGAAGGCGGCCTTGGTGAGCCTGGGGTTGGCTACGGCCAGGACCCGCATGCGGTTGCCGTAGGCGTCGGTGAAGTCGCCCGTCCAGGGGCTGTCGCCCGGGTTGGGGAGGCCGCCGGCCGGCTCGAACCAGCGCTGCCAGGCGCTGCCGGCGGCCGGGGCGACGAACTGGACCGGGCCGTCGTCGAAGCCGTCAAGGCCGTGGCGGACCAGGCTGGCCAGGTGCTGGTCGCCCGACAGCAGCAGCGCCCCGGCCCGCTTGACCAGCTCGAGGGCGGTGCGGCGGCCGGCCACGGCGGCGTCGGCGTCCGAGTCGAACTGGGCCCGGCCCCGCTCGTCGGTCTGCAGGCACCCCCAGAGGGTCTGGGAGAAGCAGAGCTTGGGGCTGCCCGGGTCGGCGGCCGCCCACGTCCCCAGGAACTGCTCCTGGCGGTCGCCGAGGATGGTCAGGTCGTAGCGCCTGCCCGAGGCATCCCGGTTGTCCTTGTCTCCGGTCTTGAACTTGCGGTCCTCGACCATGGCGAACCCGACCCCGCCGTAGCGGAAGGCGCCGTAGTAGACGCCGATGCCCTGGGCCACCGGGGCCGGGTCGTATGGGTCGGGGTTGTGGCCCGTCTGGACCCGCTGGACCAGGTTGACCCAGGCGGCCGGGTGGAGGTAGCCGCCCTGGCGGTAGTCGCCCCCGGGTGCGGCCACCCCGCCGTTGCCCCACAGGTTGGGGTGGTAGACGTCATGGTCGTCGACCAGCACGACCGTCGGCAGGGACCGGGTCAGGTCGCGGAACGCCCACACCCACAGGTACCAGCGGTAGAGCACGTCCAGCACGGGCGCGGGCCCCTGTTCCTTGGTGGTCGGCCGGTGCTCGTAGTACTGGTCGCCCACGGCGGCCAGCAAGTGGGGGCGCTGGCGGCGCAGCCGCTCCACCAGCTCGGCGTAGGGGAAGTAGAGGTTGGCGCCGGTGTACAGCCCAAGGGCCGGGGACCCGGCCAGGCGGTCGTGCACGTCGCTGCCGACGTTCAGGGGCCGGTAGCTGTGGATGGTGCAGTCCAGCAGCCCGACCCGCAGCTCGCCCTCCCCCTGGGGGTCGGCGGCCACGGTCCCCTCGAAGGCCTGCTCCTCGGCCGTGCCCTCACCCCACAGGACCCGGTAGCGCTGGGAGGCCGTCCCGTCCCAGTCGGTCAACCGGAACACGGCCACGAACCCGTCCCCCACCGGGGCCGTGGCCCGGTCGGCCCAGCCGCCGCCGGGGCGGCGGACCTGGAGGCGCACGTCCCGCGGATCCGTCTCGGCGACGGGGAGGAGCTGGGCGGACAGCTTCAGGACCTTGCCGTTGAGGCTGTAGAGGGTGCCGAGCACCGGGCCCTCGGCCAGCTCGGGGCGGGTGGCCACCTTGGCCCCGGCCGTGCCCAGCCCGGCGAACCAGTGGCGGGCGCCCCCGTTGGCGTCGGCGGAGGACGAGACCAGGGCGATCCCGCCGACGAGGGCGGCCCCGTCGACCCCGTCGAGGCGGGCCGAGGCCAGCGGCTTCCCGGCGGCGTCGCTGGCCTGGAGGCGGAGCCGGAACCGGCCCCCGCCCCGCGGAGTGACCTCCAGGACCAGCTCGACGTCCTCGCCCAGGGCCCGCGGCCGGGGCTGGCCGGCGTGGACGGTGCCCGGAAGGGGGGCGTAGGCGAACTGGCGAGCCTCGTCGGTGTGGTCGCGGAAGCCGACGCTGCCGTCGGCCTCGAAGCTGCAGAGGATCCCCCCGCCCTGGCCGGAGGCGCCCTGGACCAGGGCGGCGGCCCGGTGGTCGAGCTGGCCGCCGCCCGCTCCGACCAGGAACCCCGAGAACCCCTCGCCGGCGGCCAGGGTGCCGGTGCGGACCCCGATCCGGGCCGGGGTGTTCCCGGCCACCAGCTCGCGGGTGAGCACGGCCACGGTCCGGGTCCGCATCGGCCCGCTGCTGGTCACGCACTCCAGGCGGCCCTGGTGCAGCCGCCAGTCCTGGAGGCGGTTGGCCCAGTACGGCGGGCCCAGCCAGCTCCGGGTGCGGTCGGTGGGGAGCCGGTCAACGGCGGTGAGCCCGGCCGGGGGCGGCACCGGCTCGGGCGCCGGCCCGGTGGGTGTCGTGGCCGGGCCGGCGGAACGCCGCCAGGGCCAGAACCGCCACGCCACCAGCCCCGCGACCACGGCCCCGGCGCCGGCCTTGAGAAAGTTGCGACGATCCAGCGGACCGGCACCCACGGACGTCCACGACCTCCAAGCTCAGGGGGGAGGAGCGCCTAGACGGGGTGGTCCTCGATCCGCACCAGCCCCTGGCGCACGGCCAGCGCGGCCGCCTCCAGCTTGGAGTGTACGCCCAGCTTGACCAGCACGTTCTGCACGTGGGTGCGGACGGTGTTGAGCGACAGGTAGCAGGCCTCGGCGATGCGGCGGTTGGAGTAGCCGCGGACCAGCAGGTTCAGGATCTGGCGCTCGCGGTCCGACAGGCTGCGCAGGAGCAGCTCGGCGTGCAGGTCACGCTCGAACGGCTCGGGGCTGTGGACGGCCCCCAGTGCCGCTGCCCCGGGGCTGTGGACAGCCGTTCGCGCCGCCTCCCCCGGGCGGCTACCCTCCCGGTTGGGGGCCCCGGGATCAGGGGGTTCGGGTGACGCCTGCCCGGCGGGCCGATGCCTGGCGGGCCGGTGCCCGGCGGGCAACGGGGGTCCTCCGGTGGATGGGGGGGCCGACGGGTCGGGGGCCACGAGCCGGAAGCCGGCGGCGACAACCCGGATGGCGTCGGCCAGCTCCCGGGCCGACACGGCCCGGGTCATGCCCGCCGGACCACCCGGGTCGGGCGCGGTCGAGGGCCCCAGGCGGGCGTCCTCGAACAGCAGCAGTACCCGGGTGGCCGGGTCGGCCTGACCGACCAGGCGGACCAGCTCGGTGACGGCCGGGCCGGGCATCTGGGTGTCGACCACCAGGACGTCGGGATGGTGGGTGAGGACCGCCTGCAGGGCCGAGGCCCCGTCGCCGGCCAGGGCCACGACCTCCAGGTCGTCCTCGGCCGACAGCACCATGCCGAGGCCCTCGACGAACGCGTCGTGGTCGTCGGCCAGGACGACCCGGACCGGTTGCCGCATTGCCGCTTCCCCCCCGAGAGGCGCCGATCAGGTGTTGACGGCGGTGTCCAGTGGATCCGGTCCTCGGGCCGGCGGCATGGGCAGGCGCAGCCCCACCATGGTCCCGCCGCCGTCGCGCTCGGCCACCCAGGCGTGCCCACCGGCCTCCTCCAGGAACCGGCGGACCACGAACAACCCGATGCCGTGCCCGTTGGGGACGTCGGCGGCTCGCTGGCCGCGGTCGGCGACCACGACCTCGACCTGGCCCGCGGCCGGGTCGGGGCGGACGTCGACCTCGACCCCGCCGGGCCCGCCGTGGACGGCCGCGTTGTCGATCAGGTTCTCGATGGCCTGGCGGAGCATGGCCGGGCTGGCCTCGACCTCGGCCTCGGCGCCGGCCTGGACGCGCACGGTCGCCCCCCGGGCCACGGCCACCGTCCGCGCGGCCGCCTGCACGGCCGCGGCCACGTCCGGCGCCTGGTCGTCGGCGGGCGCGGCCGGGACCCGGTCGCCGAGGACCTCCCCGGCCAGCTGGTCGAGGTCGGCCACCTCGGCCAGGAGCAGCTCCAGCATGGCCGTGGGGTCGGCGCCCCGCTCGCGCAGCAGGGCCACCGCCTCGCCGGCGACCCGCACCGCGGCCATCCGCCGGCGCAGCTCGTGGGCGAGCATGGCGACATGATCCGGCGTAGGCTTCCCACCGTCCCGCTTGACGCGCGCGATTCCCGGCGCGCGTGCCGGCCGACACGCTGATGCCACTGAAGTAGTCCCCCTGTTGCCACCTGTGGGCCACAACGTACTGCCGAGGGGACAAGGTGCCCATCTGAAGAACTGATTAGTGATGGTACGGCTGCATGAATGGCCCGTCCGGATCCGGGGCACACCGGGCGGACAAATGTCGTCAACCCGGCAGATACGCCGCGAACAGCCCTTCAGCGAACCGCAACTGGCGTCGACTGTCGTAGGGCGACTTACTGCGGCTGTACCAGGGCAGGCACGAGCGAATCAGCCACAGTAGGCAGCCGGAAGGCTCGCCAGAGCTCCCTCGGACGACAGGATGGTCATGGCACGGGTGCTGCTTGCGGATTCGCAGCCGCTGTTCAACGAGGCCCTGGAGGCGTTGTTCTCACGGGACGACGTCCACCAGGTGATCGGTCGCTGCTCGTCGGCCGAGGACGCCTTCACGCATGTGTCCAGCCTCCGCCCCGAGCTGGTGCTGGTCGACGCCGCCCTCGGCCTGGAGGGCTCGCCCACCCTGGTCGCGCGGATGCTCGAGGCCTGCCCGGAGGCGCGGGTGATCGTGCTCGGCGACGACCACGACGCCGACCTGCTGCTGTCCGCGATCCGGGCCGGGGCGGCCGGCGTGGTCGGCAAGACCTACGGGGCGAGCACGGTCCTGCGGGTCGCCGGGGCGGTCCTGGAGGGCGAGGGCGCCGTGCCCCGGGGCATGCTGCTGGAGCTGGCCCGCCGCATGGTGTCCAGGGACCGCACGCCGGACTCGCCGCTGTCGCGCCTGTCACCCCGCGAGCGCCAGGTGCTCGCCCTGCTCTCCAAGGGCTGGGACAACGCCCGCATCGGCCGGGACCTGTTCATCAGCCAGCACACCGTCCGCACCCACATCCAGAACATTCTCGAGAAGCTCGGCATGCACTCCAAGCTGGAGGCCGCCACCTTCGCCATGCAGCGCTCGATGGAGCTCGAGCTCACCCCCGGCGCCGCCGGGATGGACAACTGAACCGCCACCTCGATCTGGAGGACCAGCAACCGTGACCATCAGCGAGCAGTCGTTGACCGGACCGCGCGGCGGCCTGCCGCACGGCGGGCAGCTCGTCGACCGGCGCCTCGACGGCGAGGAGGTGGCGGCCCTGGCGGTCGACCCGCTGCCGTCCCTGCCGCTGACCGCGGCCGAGGCGGCCGACCTGCGCGCGCTGGCCAGCGGCGCCTACAGCCCCCTGGTCGGCTTCATGGGGGCCAAGGAGCACGAGTCGGTCACCGAGTCGATGCGTCTGCCCGACGGCACCCTGTGGCCCATCCCGATCTGCCTCGGCATCCCCGACGGGGTCCGGGTCGACGACGGCCGGCTGGCCCTGCGCGACGAGCAGGGCGGGCTGCTGGGCGTCCTCGAGATCACCGAGGTGTTCGAGCGCGACCGCCAGGCCGAGGCCGAGCTGGTCTACGGCACCGGCGACCCCGAGCACCCCGGCGTGGCCCGGGTGCTCGGCGCTCCGGCCCGGGCGGTGGCCGGGCCGATCCAGGCCGTGGTCGAGCCGGTGCCTGGCCCAGTCGGGTCGCGCGCCCTCACCCCGGCCGAGACCAGGGCCGCCTTCGCCGAGCGGGGCTGGAACAGCGTGGTCGGCTTCCAGACCCGTAACCCGGTCCACCGGGCCCATGAGTACCTCATGAAATGTGCGCTCGAAATGGTCGACGGGCTGCTGCTGCACCCGCTGGTCGGCCCGACCAAGGAGGGCGACGTGCCCGCCGAGGTCCGCATGCGCGCCTATGAGGCGGTGCTCGGCTACTTCCCGCCGGCCCGGGTCCTGCTGGCCGCCCTGGTCGCGCCCATGCGGTACGCCGGGCCCCGCGAGGCCGTGCTGCACGCCCTGGTCCGCAAGAACTACGGCTGCACCCACTTCATCGTCGGCCGCGACCACGCCGGGGTTGGCAGCTACTACGGCACCTTCCAGGCCCAGGAGCTGATCTCGTCCCTGCCCGCCGATGACCTGGGCATCACCCCGCTCCGCTTCGACAACGCCTTCTACTGCCGGCGCTGCCTGGCCATGGGCACCGGCAAGACCTGCCCCCACCCCGACAGCGACCACGTCGCCCTCTCCGGCACCCAGGTCCGGGCCATGCTGGCCGCCGGCCAGCTGCCCCCGCCCGAGTTCTCCCGGGCCGAGGTCGCCGAGCTGCTGATCGAGGCCTACCGCGCCTGACACCCGAACGCACCACCACCGACGAAAGGCACCAGCTCCCATGACCAACGAGACCGGCTTCGTGCTCTGGCTCACCGGCCTGTCCGGCGCGGGCAAGTCGACCGTCGCCGCCAAGCTCAGCCCCGCCCTGGCCGAGCGCGGCCACCGGGTCGAGCTGCTCGACGGGGACGAGGTCCGCACCAACCTCTGCCAGGGCCTCGGCTTCAGCCGGGAGGACCGCGACACCAACATCGCCCGCATCGGCTATGTCGCCGGCAAGCTGTCCAAGCACGGGGTGGCCGTGCTGGTGGCGGCCATCTCCCCCTACCGGGAGGCCCGCGACCGGGTCCGGACCGCGGTCGACAGCTTCGTCGAGGTCCACGTGGCCGCGCCCGTCTCGACCTGCGCCGAGCGCGACGTCAAGGGGCTGTACGCCAAGGCCCTGGCCGGAGAGATCAAGAACTTCACCGGCGTCTCCGACCCCTACGAGCCTCCGCTCACGCCCGAGATCACCCTGCACACCGAGGCCGAGAGCGTCGACGACTCGGTCCACCAGGTGATCACCTGGCTGGAGGACAACGGGCTCACCACCCCCGCCGACCGCTAGCCCCGATGATCGACCTGCACGCCCACACCCTGGCCAGCGACGGCAGCGACCGGCCGGACGAGCTGGTCGCGGCCGCCGCCACCGCGGGGGTCGAGGTGCTGGCCGTGACCGACCACGACACCGTGGAGGCGGTGGCCGCGACCCGGGCCGCCGGGGAGCGGCTGGGGGTCGAGGTCCTGGCCGGCTGCGAGCTCACCGCCACCGTCGGCGACCGGGTGGTCCACGTGCTGCTGTACGGCGAGGGGCTGCTCGAGCCCGACCTGGCCGGCGCCGTCGGTGTGGCCCGGCGGGGCCGGGACGAGCGGAACCGGGCCATCGGCGAGCGGCTGGAGCGCCTCACCGGGATCGGCTACGACGACGCCGCCGCCGTCGCCGGGGACTGCGTCCTGTCCCGGGCCCACTTCGCCCGGGCCCTGGTCGCCCGGGGGGCGGTGGCCGAGGTGGCCGAGGCCTTCGACCGCTACCTGTCGTCGGGGCGGCCGGCCTATGTGCCCGCCCCCAGCGTCTCGGTCACCGACGCCGTCGCCCTGGCCGCCAAGGCCGGCGGGGTGGCCGTGCTCGCCCACCCGGGCCGGCTGGCCGCCGCCGAGCGCGACCGGGTCGTCGCCCAGGCTCTGGAGGCCGGGGTCGACGGGGTCGAGGTCTGGCATTCCCAGCACGACGCCGACCTGCGCCGGTCCCTGGACGCCCTGGTGGCCCGGCACGGCCTGCTGGCCACCGGCGGGTCCGACTACCACGGCCGCCACAAGCCGGACGTCCGCGTGGGCACCGGCACTGGCGGCAACGTCACCGTCCCCGGGGAGCACCTGGCCGCGCTCCGGGACCGATTGGCATCCGCCGGTCCCGGCTGCGTAGGCTCCGCGCTGGCCGAACGCCCGAACGAGGCAAAGGGGGTCATCTACCGATGACCGCACGTGCGCGCCAGCTCCCGGTGCTGGCGCTCGTCATGGCCGCCGCGACCGCGCTGGCCCTGTCCCTGATCGTCACGCCGCGGGCGGGGGCGATCGTCAACCAGAACCCTGATCCGATGTGCCAGACCAACGGCCGGGTCAACGCCGTCGCCTACCTGGGCGGCACCCTCTACCTGGGCGGCAGCTTCACCTCGGTGAACGGCCAGACCCGCAACCGGCTGGCCGCCTGCGACGCCGCCACCGGGAACCTGCTGTCCTGGAACCCCAACGCCAACGGGGTCGTCCGGGCCCTCAAGGTCTCCCCCGCCGGCACGCGGGTGTACGTGGGCGGCGACTTCACCATCGTCGCCGGGGTCTCCCGGGCGCGGGTGGCCGCCCTGAGCCCGTCAAGCGGCGGCGCCTTCGGCTGGAGCCCGTACGTCAACGACAGCGTGAAGGCGATCACCACCTCCACCACCGGCTCCACCGTGTACGTGGGCGGCGACTTCAACTCCGCCGAGGGTGCCGGCCGCAGCCGCCTGGCGTCCTTCAACGCCACCAGCGGCAACCTGACCAGCCTCAAGCCGAGCATCTCCAACGGCGCCGGCAACTTCGCCACCGTGCTGACCCTGGCCATCGCCCCCAACAACCAGACCCTCTACTTCGGGGGCGACTTCGCCCTGGTCAACGGCCACTCGCGGCGCAACGCGGCCGCGGTGTCGAGCGGTATCGGCACCCTGCGGACCTGGAGCCCGGCCTCCACCGCCGACGTCGTCGACGAGCTCACCGTCTCGGCCTCGGGCAGCACGGTGTTCGCCGGCGGGCGCGGAGCGGGCGGCTACGCCCAGGCCTACGGCCCCACGGCCGGCGGCACCCCGGTGTGGAACGTGGCCACCAACGGCGACGTCGAGGCCCTGGTCGTGTCCTCCTCGATCCTCTACGTCGGCGGCCACTTCACCACCGTGGGCGGCTCGACCCGCCACCACCTGGCCGCCCTTCGCGCCGCCGGCGGCGCCCTGCAGAGCTGGGCCCCCGACGCCAACGGCGTCTTCGGCGCCTTCGGGGCCGCCATCACCAGCTCCCGCGTCGCCTTCGGCGGCGAGTTCACCACCATCAACGGCGACCCCCACCAGGGCGTCGCGCAGTTCTCCGGGACCCCGTAAGGAACTGCCCGATCTCGGACGCCGCTCCAGGCCTGGAGCGGCGTCCACTGCTATCATAACGATATGGACAGTATGTTCACCTCGGGCCAGGTGGCCCGGGAGCTGGGGACGACAGTGCCACGGGTGCTGCGCGCCGCCTACAGTGGTCAGGTCCGGAGCATCCGAAATGGCAACCGGTTCCTGTTCGACGCCGCCGGCGTACAGCAGCTCCGCCAGCGCTGGGGAGTCGCCCCGGCCATCCCTGGTCTGAGCCGGGAGGACGTGCTCGTGCTGGCGGCACTGGGGCGGCGGCCGTTCGGGCTCCGATCGGCGAGAGCGGTTGCGCGGGCCGCTGGGGTAAGCGCCACGACCGCCGGGAGGTCCCTGCGGCGGCTGGCCGAACAAGGGTATGTCGCACGAGAGACCGTCCGGGTGGCCGAGGGTGAAGCGCGGGATGTGGAGGTTTGGGTCGTGCGGTGGGCGGGGCCGTCCTGGCTCCGGGTCGCGGAGAGGATCGGCTGTACGACACTTCCCTCCGAACCGGCGCCGGCGGCCGCTCCGGCGCACGACGCCGCCGACGCCGTCCCGGCGCGACTGTGGCACCTGTTCTGGAACGAGGATCCTGCTGGACTGGACCTGGAACGGCAGGGGACCCTGCTGGCCGACAGGATCCTGCGCTCCGAGGACTCCGAAGCCCATGCCTGGATGGCGAGGCGGCTGCCGTCGGAGGCGATCCTGACGGCGACTCGCACGCGGAACCTCGACCCCCGCCGGGCCCGCCTTGGCCGCCTCCTCGCCCACCGGGTGCGATGAGCCCCCCCGGGGAGCTGGCGGCGATCCTGCCCAGAGCGACCGCGAGCACTTGGGTGTCGATCCGCGACGTCGTTCCCTCAGGTGCCTATCTCGGCGGAGGGACGGCCATCGCCGTCCACCTGCAGCACCGGGTGAGCCGGGACCTCGACTTCTTCCTTCGCGAGCCGGTCCACCTGGAACGCCTTGTCGAGCTCCTCCAGGAGAAGGGGCGCCTGGTCGTCCAGCAGCTCCAGTCCGAACCTGGCCGTCAGACCCTCAACATCCTCTTCGGCACCACCAGGGTCCAGTTCCTCGAGGCGTCGTCGGTGCGCGTGCTGGAACCGCTGCGTCCCGTTGCCGGTGTGATGGTCGCCGGGCTGGGGGATCTGCTGGCGATGAAGCTGAAGGTCATCTGCGACCGAGGAGAGCTCCGGGACTATTACGACCTGCTGGTGATCGAGCGGCGGGGCCACCGCCGGGTGGAGGAAGGCATCGCCCTGGCCCTGGAGAAGTACCGCCCTAGAGCGGGCCCGGCATTCGCCCAGTCCATAGTCCGCGGCCTCGCCTACCTTGACGACGTCCAGGAGGACCCGGGGATCCCGATGGCCAAGGTGGAGGTTGCCGACTACTGGGAGCGACGCGTTCCCGAGATCGTGCAGTCCCTGTCCCGCTACGGCTGAGGTGCGGCGCTGGCGCCGGCCTGGATCAGCTGGCCGAGGTCGAGCCGACCGGGAACGGGGCGGCGTGGTCGAGGTCGACCAGGCTGTAGCCGAAGTGGGCGGCCGCCGCCTGGTAGCGGCGGCACAGGGACCGGAACCGCTCGCGGCGCCAGGGACCGCCGGAGGCGAGCTCGGCCCACTGGCGCTCGTAGGTGGCGCTGCGGCGGGTGTCGATGCCGCCGGCCGGGACCTCGCCGTCCAGCTCCAGGAACTCGGCGATCCCGGCCAGGGTCCCGGCCGGGTCGGCGACCAGGTGCTCGTACTTGACCACCAGCAGGTGGCGGAGGTGGGCGGCGTCGGCCTCGAAGGTCCGGTGGGCGGCGAACCAGTGCTCGAGCAGGGCGCCAAGCGAGCGCAGCCGGGCCCACTTGCGGGTCGACAGGCTGACGATGGCCGGATGGCGGACCACCATCACGAACCGGGCGTCGCCGAAGGCGGCCTGCAGGAACCGGGACATGACCAGGTTGGGCGGGGACTTCTCGACCAGCACCGGCCGGGACAGGTCCCAGTGGGGCCGCCAGCGGGCCAGCAGCCGCTCGGCGGTGTCCGGTGCGAGCAGGGGCGAGGTCTCGGTGAGGTGGGCCGCCGCGGCCAGGGCGAACCGGCCCGGCCCGCCGTGCGCCCGGGCCGGCGGGTAGACGTCCTGGAGGTGCTGGCCCTCGTCCTCCTCCACCCCGGTGCCCGAGAACCCGCTGACCTGGGGGTGCTCGGCCAGGCAGCGGGCCAGCGGGGTGGTGCCGCTGCGGTGCAGCCCGCCCACGAACACCAGCCGATGGTCGGTCACGTGGTGGCTCCCCCCAGGGTCACACGGCCGGCCAGCACGCCGAGGAGGGCGGCCCCGACGGTGTCCGGCCGCCCGGTCACCGCCGACACCTCGGCCTCGGCGGCCCGGCACAGCCGCTCCAGCAGGTACAGGTCACACAGCAGGTCCGCCACGCCGGGCTCCTGGCCCAGGGCGGCCAGCCGGGGGGCGGCCCGGTCGCGGGCCACCTCGGTGGCGGCGGCCGGGGGCCGCCGCAGGCCCTGGAGGGCCGTCTGGTAGGCGAAGTGGAGCAGGTCGAACCCGAGCGGCACCCCGTCGGCGCTCCGCTCCCAGTCCCAGACCAGCAGGGGCCCGGCGGTGGCGCGCAGGTTCCACGGGCCCCAGTCGCCGTGCCAGGTCCCGAAGGCCAGCCGGGTCCCGGCCCGGCCCGCCAGCCGGGCGAGGGTGGCGTCCAGGGTGGCCGCCGCCGCACCTTCCAGGGTCCGGCGGACCGGGTCCAGCCGCTCCCCAAGCCGTGCCCACCAGCCGCTCTCGCCCAGGGCGGCCGTCGTGACCCCGCCCAGCTCCGCGATCTCGCGGGAGACGGCCACCGGGGGCAGGGCGTAGCGGCGGCCGCGGCGCCGCAGCCGGTGCGCCAGGGCCGAGCCGACGGTGATGTCCAGCCCCTGCCAGCGGCCCTGGTGGAGCAGGCGGGGGGCGGTGAAGGTCCGGGGGCCGGCGGAGGTCAGGCGCCGCAGGGTGTCGGCCTCGGCCCGGACAAGGCGCCGGGTCAGGTCGTTCCAGCCGACCTTCATGTAGGCGACGGCCCGGCCGTCGCGGTCGATGAGCTGGACCACCGGCTTGCGGTTGGGCCGGACCGGGCCGAGGACGATCGCGGCCGCCAGGTCGTCGCGGCCCAGGACGGCCGGGACGTGGTCGCCGAGCAGGGTCCCGGCGGCCGGGCCGGCGGCGGCCACCACCTGGCCGCGGCGGGCCAGCCCCCACTGGACGGCCCCGCTGGCCAGCCCCAGCCCGACCGCGGCCTTGGCCAGGCGGGCCCGCTGGGTCATGCCGTCGCTGTACTGGCGCACGGCCTCGGCGGCGGCCCGCCGCGAGGCCAGCGGCACCAGCACCCGGGGGCGGCGCAGGCCGGGCAGGACAGCCCAGCGCTGGGCCGGGACCCCGGCCGGCGGCCGTTCCCCCACCACCAGCTCGACCTCGGGGGTGGGTCCCCACAGGACCTCGGCCAGCCAGGCCAGCTCCTCGGCCCGGGTGCCGGCGGGGGCGGTGCCGGCGCTCACGGGCAGCCCGCCCCGGCGCAGGTGCGGGCGGCGGCCAGCTCGGCCGCGACCGAGGCCGGCGGGTCGTTGGCCGGGTCGTCGTCGGCGAGCAGGTTCCGGTCCATGCCCGGGTCGCTGGTCAGGTCGTAGAACTCCCGGAAGGTGCCGCCGCCCGGCTGGTCGTAGTCCTCGATGTACTGCCAGGTCGGGGTGCGCAGGGCCGCCCAGTCGCGGATCCCGGGGGCGTTGGCCTGGTCCTGCCAGTATTCGGCCAGCAGCCGGTCGCGGCGGCGGCCGTCGAGCAGGGAGCGGCCGTCGACCACGTCGCCGTCCGGGGGCCGGATCCCGGCCGCCTCCAGGACGGTGGGCTTGATGTCGATGGTGGCGACCAGCCGGTCGTCGGTGGTCCCGGCGGGCAGCCGCCCCGGCCAGCGGACCACGAACGGGACCTTGATGGACTCGGTGTAGGGCACGAACTTGCCCACGTGGCGGTGCTCCCCCCAGGAGTAGCCGTTGTCGGACAGGAAGAAGAGCAGCGTGTTGTCGAGCTCGCCGGCCGCCTGGAGCCGGCCCAGGACCCGGTCGACCAGGTCGTCGACCGACAGCAGGGTGCGGAGCTGGCCGGTGCGGACCTTGGCCGCCTCGGCGAGGCGCCCGTCGGTCCGGTCGGCCAGGTAGCGGGGCTTGCCGGCCACCGGGGCGGTGGCCGACGGGCCGACCTTGTCCAGCGCCGGGAAGGTGGCCGTGGCGTACTTCGGCTCCGGGACCCGGGGGTCGTGGGGGGCGAACGTCGCCAGGTACAGGAACCAGGGCCGGGCGTCGTCGGCCTCGCGTTCGTCCAGGAAGCTCACCGCGCGGTCGCCGATGAAGGTGGTCGAGTAGGCTGGCACCCGCCGGGTGGTGCCGTCGACGGCCCAGGTCTGGTCGTAGTAGCCGCCGTTGGCCAGGGCGTAGCGGTCGAAGCCGGGCGGGGGCCGCTGCAGCGGCCAGCGGTTGAGGAACTTGCCGGCCATGGCGGTGGCGTAGCCGGCGTCGGAGAGCTCGCTGGCCAGGGTGGTGGTCTGGTCGAGCCGGTCGGCCAGCTGCTGGCGCAGCACCCCGTGGTTGTGGACGTAGCGGCCGCTGAAGATCGACGCCCGCGAGGGGCAGCAGCTGGGCGTGGTGGCGAAGCCGTTGGTGAAGGTGACCCCGGCGTCGGCGATCCAGCGCCTGGTCCTGGGCATGGCCTCCAGCGTCTCGGCGCGGGCGTCGTCGGTCACGATCACCAGCACGTTGGGCCGGGCGCGCTGGCCCGCCCGGTCCCCGGAACCGGTGCCGCCGGCGCCCCGGGCGGCGACGACCGCCAGCACCCCGAGGGCGACCGCGGCGACCAGCACCCCGCCGACCAGCAGCCGGCCGCGCATCAGACGCCCGCCCGGGCCGGCCGCGCGTGCCGCCCCGGCCGGGTCAGGACGCCCCGCAGGGCCGACCAGTCGAGGTGGTCCCGGAACCGCCACAGCAGGGCGGCGTACAGCCCGCCGCCGGCCACCGCGGACACGGCCAGCCCGGTCACGGTGGGGCCGAGCAGGGCCCGCACCACCCCCCCGAGCACCCCGAAGCAGCCCATCGACAGGGCCGCGGCCACCGCGACCCCGGACCCGAACGGGTGCAGCCCCATCGACCACCACACCTGCCCGAGCGGCAGCAGGTTGTTGAGCAGGGTGCCGGCGGCCGAGGCGGCGGCCGCCCCGGCCAGCCCGTAGCGGGGGATGAGGACGACGTTGAGGGCCAGGTTGGCGCCGAGGGCGACCACGGTGTTGACCAGGTTCCAGGTGCTGCCCCCGCCCATCAGCAGGACCACGTCGACCGGCCCCACGGCGGTGGCGACCAGCATGGTCACGGCCAGCACGACCAGCACGACCTCACCGCCGGCGAAGTCACGACCGAACACCGCCAGCAGGGCCGGCCCGAAGGTCAGCAGGACCAGGTAGATGGGCCAGTTGATGGCCACCAGCCAGGCGGTGGTGCTCTGGTAGACCACGGCCGCCCGGGCGGTGCTGCGCCGGGCCAGCAGCTCGCTCAGCTTGGGGGCCAGCACCTGGCGGATGGCCACCGCCGCCATGGCGGCCACGGTCAGGTAGCGGGAGCTGGCCGCGTAGATGCCGGCGTCGGCGGTCGAGCGCAGCGCCCCGACCATCAGGGTGTTCAGCCACAGGCTGGTCGTCTGGAAGATGGCGGCCAGACCCCGGGGGCCGGTGAAGCGCCAGAACTCCCCCACCAGCCGCCCGGTGGACCGGGCCGGCTGCGGGTCGGGGCCGCCGTCGCGGGGCCGCTCGGCCCGGCGCAGCAGCAGGGCCAGCCAGGCCAGCCCGGCGGCCAGGGCCGGCAGGTAGGGGCCGAGGTAGGCCAGGGCGATGACCGTGCTGCCGGCGCCGGCGGCGATGGCCACCAGGACCAGCAGCGGCTGCAGGGCCGGGCGGGCGATCTTGTCCACCAGCACGGTGGGCCGCATGGTGGCGAACCCGCGGGTGGCGGCGAAGACGGCCAGCGACAGCGCCGAGGCGGGCACGAACAGGGCGAACGTGCGGATGAAGTCGGTGAGCTGGGCGTTGTCGTCGTGGCGGGAGAAGACGTCGGCCAGCTGGGGCGCGAACCGCCAGGCCAGGACCCCGGTGAGGACCCCGGCGGCGGCCACCGGCCACAGCCCGGCGTACAGGCCACCGCGCAGGTCGCGGAACCGGCCGAGTGCCCGGTAGCGCGGCACCATCCGCGACAGCCCGACGTCCGCCCCGAGGGCGGCGGCGCTGGACAGGATCAGGAACAGGGCCACCGCCTCGTAGAAGGCGCCCGTCCCCTGGGCCCGCAGGCCCCGCGCCACCACCACCAGCAGCAGGAAGTTGCACAGCCCGGTGACCACGGCCCCGGCCAGGTTGAGGGCCCCGCCCCTGGCCAGGGTGGTCAGGTCACGCTGGCTGTCGCCGTCGGCGGTGGTCGGCGCGGCAGCGGTCTTCTCCATCGCGGGGCTAGCCGCTCCAGCCGAAGTCGTCGCCGAGCAGCTCGGACAGGCGGCGGTTGGGCTCGCGGAAGTGATCGACCAGCCGCCCGCGGACGTCCTTGCCCATCGTGCGGTAGTCGTAGCCGTTGTGGCGCTCGTAGCCGGCGGGGGTGAACGCCGGCAGCTCGAGGAACTCCAGCACCCGGGCGAAGGTCCGCTCGGGCTCGGCGAAGAAGCGCTCGCTGGACAGCACCAGCAGCTGGCGGTCGTCGAAGCGGGCCAGCCACCGCTCCAGCTGCTCGGCGTAGCGGCCCCTGGCCAGGTACGAGTGGTGCTGGTGCTCGAAGCTGTGGTAGAGCGGCTCGGCCAGCATCCGCTCCTCCTCGCCGGCCAGGCGGGCTGGCTCGGCCTCGATGGCCTCCTCGAACGGCAGCGTCTCGAAGCCGCGGGCGGCTTCGTGCTGGTAGTGGGAGTAGGCGCGGCCGACGGGGTCGCGGAGCAGGGCGATCAGCTTGACCCGGGGCAGGTGCTCGGCCACCCGGCCGGGGACCAGGGGGTGGAACAGGTAGTAGGGGCTGGCCTCGCCGGTGCGCAGCTCGACCCCGTGGCGGCGGGCCACGTACCAGGCGTAGGCCTTGGTCGGGAAGCGGGAGGCGTACCAGGACACGCCACGGCCGTAGGCGGTGTCGAAGAAGTGGACGCCCTTGGTCCGCAGCGTGGTCCGGACCCCGGGGTGCTGGACCAGGTAGCGGTGCAGGGAGGTGGTGCCGGCGCGCTGGGCGCCGATGATCAGGTAGTCGGGCAGCAGCCGCAGCCCGGCCGTCGGGCGCGCGTAGGCCTGCGCGCTCCAGCGGGCCGCTCTCCTGGCCAGCTTGGTGGCCCCGTTGGCGGTGCTCATGTGGTCGCTAGCGTCTCCTGGGTCTGTGTTCGGGATCGGC
>Ga0081539_10002363_pt1 | contig 27081 bp, 17 predicted proteins | sample TabmetS4T2R2_FD_71023 | JGI IMG/M metagenome (GOLD analysis project Ga0081539, IMG submission 71023) | Tabebuia heterophylla rhizosphere microbial communities from the University of Puerto Rico - S4T2R2 | ecosystem: Host-associated > Plants > Roots > Rhizosphere ...
TCATCAGTCGCTCGATTACAAAACTCCGGAGGCCGTTTACCGGCTCACGGCTTGAAAATTAGACCGGCAGCGAACCACCTTAATTTCGCTGATTTTTGGTCTTGAAAATGGGGAGTACCTTAATCCGTCCCAACTCGCCAGGGTCAATATATGCGCAATAAATAACGGGTAAGGTCAGTTGATGTGCAACTCGCCATTTTGAATAGAAGAAAAATAGGTTCGTAAGTCATTGATTTTAGTGACGGGCGCGGTCATTTTATGTGCGAATGTTGGTCCATTTATGCGCAACCCGACAAAGAATCTCTGATTTTACCCCGACAAAACTCCGCTCTCGAGCAAGCCATCGCTTTGTGGGCGTCGAGCGTGACGCGGGCCGAGACCTGGGACCGGGATGAGAAGCTCAGCGAGAAGGCGGCCGTGGTCGGGCGGTTCTTCGCGCTGGTCGGGAAGCATCCGGCAGATGTCACTCCCGGCGACGTCGAGCAATGGCGCCGGCAAATGATCGAGGAAGGGAAGAAGCCGGCCACGATCTATGCCCAGATTTCTCGTCTCTCTTCCTTTTATAAATGGCTGCTCTCCAATCCGGAGCTGCGCGAGCAGGTTCGCTCCAACCCGGCGGCTCAGGCCCGCCCGAAGTATCCACGCCCGTACCAGTCGGATTCGGTCAAAGCCTGGACCGATGAGGAGACGACTGCCATTTTAAGGATCGTGAAGGGCGTGGCCGATCTCGGATCGGTGGTCGGCAAGCGCGATTACGCCTTGTTGCTGTTCTATCTCTACACCGGGCTCCGGCGCAACGAGGTTATCTCTCTCCGCGGCAAAGATCTGGAAGAGAGAGACGGCAAGTTGATTATCAAGTACCGCCGGAAGGGCGGAAAGTTCGCCGCTCGGGAAGTGGACGAACCGGAGGTCTATCAGGCGCTCAAGGACTATCTGGAGAAGGCGGGCAGAAGCGATGCGCTCAAGAGTTGGGCGGTGATCTGGACGCGCCATGATCGGGCAGGGAAGGGAAGAGGGGCAAACGGGCCGCTCGGTTCCCGCGCCTTCGCCAACAATCTGAAGAAGTACGCGAAGGCCGCGGGCGTTGAGAGCGTCCACGTCCATCAAACGCGGCATACCTATGCACGGATTGTCTCGGAGGAGACCGGTAGTTTTCTCGAGACCCAGGAGGCTCTCGATCATGAGAATGCCGCGACAACCCGCGTCTACGTTCAAAGGATCACGGTCAAGACTGATAAACACAGCCGCCGGATTGCGGCGCGCCTTAAACGAAATTCCCAAAACAATCATTGAGTGGAATTTACAATCGGAGTAATCGATCTTTGCCCGGAGGCGGTTTGCCGTGAGTTGCTGATCATTAACCCGCTGGCGGGAAGAGAGCCGAATAATGGCCGGAGTTTGATTGCCGCTCGCGCGTCATTTCCAAGCAGCTTTATCAGCTTTTCTGAAGAGAGATAGCGATGAATAAAATTTCCGGATCGATAGTGAACGTACTGGCGGCAATACTGGCACTGCTGATTTTATGTTTATCTGTTTGGGGGAGGGAAGCGCCACAATCGGCGGGAACGGAGGAGGCGCTCCGCAAAACCGAAGTGGCGCTTCGGGAAGAGGCGCTCCGCAAGGTCGAACCTCAATATCCTCCTATTGCGAAGGCAGCTCGGGCTCATGGTGAAGTCAAAGTCGAAGTCGTCATCGACACGAAAGGAGGAGTCATTTCCGCGAATGTTGTCTCGGGACATCCGCTCCTCCGTGATTCGGCGCTCACGGCTGCTCGTCAATGGGTCTTCAAGCCGACAGTGATCTCAGGCTCCGCGGTGAAAGTGTCAGGGATTCTCACTTTCCGTTACGTCCTCGACGCGAAAGACGATGAGAAAACCAAAAAGGACGTGTCACTTGGAGCGGCGGAGCCAAAAGCCGATCCAGCCGAGCAGCTTTGTAACGAGGCGGAACGTCTCCACAAGGAGAGGAAATTTGAGGAAGCAATTGGGAAATTCCGTGAAGCCATCCGGATCAGACCTGATTATGCGTGGGCGCATTACAACATGGGAATGACCTCTTTGGATCTTCGGCGCTACAGCGATGCGGAGACATCATGCGCCAAGGCGTTGAGCATCCGTCGTGAAGAACTGAAGCGGGATGGAGACGGAGAACGAGACATGATTTTTGAAAACTCGATGGTCTGTCTTGGCCTGGCGGAGTCTTATCTCGGTAGATATGATGATGCGATCGGGCACTTTAGAAAAGTGGCCGACCTCGAAAAACAGATGGCGGACGTCCGAGTTTTTCTTGGGACGATGCTGAGCGTCAAAGGAGATCGCGAAGCGGCCATCGTTGCGTTAAAAGAAAGTATTACTATTAAACCCTCATCGTCGGCCCTGTTTCTGCTTGGCGAAATTTATCTCGAGCAAAGCCGGAGGAAGGAAGCGATCGAGTCCTACAAGCGGTGCCTCGAACTTGAAGACGGCCCCTACGGTCCGCCGTCACATTATGGTCTGGGAATCGCATTTCTGAGAATCGGCGATAAAAGGTCTGCCATGGCCGAATACCGAGCGCTTAAAGAAATGAATAACGAACGAGCGGAACGGCTCTTAATTGAAATCAATAAACAGCCACGCTAGTGGAGATGTTGTGCCTCATTCTGAGTGCAATCCATGAGAGCCATGAGAGGACTAACAGTATCACCTTGGCTGGTTACATCCGGATTGATCGCGGTTCAGCATCTTTATCGAAGATGTTCGGCATCTTTCCTGAAGATGTACAATGACGATCAGATTATCACTCGCAATTATGAGCGTGGATATGGTGAGATCGTCATTGGAAAACTTCGACAGAGGATGACCCATGCATCATGAAGAGTTGCGCCAATGGTTGGAGCGTTATATCTCGAAGCATCCACATCATCCGACGGCGGTATTGTCACGCTACCAGTTTATAGGCTACGCCAAGCGCGCATTGGACGCCTACCTTGAGGGAAAGTATTTCCTGCCTCAAGAAAAAGGCGGCGAAGGGGCCGATCCGAACAAGTCGGGGATCGAGGAGGCGATTCGTGGATTCCGGCAACAGATCGAGGGCGTGGAGCGACATGGTTATCTGGGGATGTTCGTCGAGACCGGAGCCTGGAAATATCTGCGCCATGCCTGTGACACGGCTATCAACGAGCAGGCGATCGTCGTCTGTTACGGCCGGCCAGGGGTTGGTAAAACACGATGTTTATTGGAATACGTAGTTCAGAAGATGTCAGTCCTGTCCCATATGAAGAGTTATCTGTAGGCATCGTCAGGTCTTCCTATCAGATGACGTTGAAGATCGCCCCAGTAACCGAGCAACGGCCAGCAGCACGTCTCGTAATGAACCGAGGCGAGAGGCCGGTACTAACGATAGATCGCGGCAGGTCGTCACAAAGCTGTACAGACTTCCTTTAAAAGCGCCGCCTTGCTTGAAGACTCGTAAGAGCAGGTCGGTCACGAAAGCCGCGACGATTTGTAGCGGTAACCCATTTTCGCTCCGGCTCAATGGCTCTTTGACCTTATACAATCGTTTGATCCATCTCCACCAATTTTCAATGGCCCACCGCCTTCCGTAGAGCTGCGCGATGGAGAGGGCCTGAAGGTCGTGGCGGTCGGTCAAAACTCGGATCAATTTGCCATTAGTCAGTTGATAGCTGACCAACCGCAAGACGATGTCACGATCCCAACCGGGCAGGCTGATCGTCCAATCACTGGTGATGGCCCGTAGTCCCGCCGGCAAATTGAGATCGGGAATTGGGCACCGTTCGATGACGCAATACTCCACTCCCTGTTTGAGCCGGATCACGAAATGGGCTCCCAGATTGAGGATGGTTGTGAGCAGCTCAAACGAAAAGTAGCCGCGATCGAATAAATAGGTCCACCCGGGGCTCCAGCCAATCTCGGCCGTTGCTTTCAGGTCGTGGATTTTTCCTGAAGCCGTAAAGACGAACTGCTGCGGCACGCCTTTGACCCAGTCGAAAACGCAGGTCATCTTGGCGGCGCCGGAATGCTTCCGGTATTGAGCCCAGTTGAAGGCCGCGAGCGACAGTTTGATGAGGCTGGCATCGACCGCCGCAATCCGGGCAAACTTTTTCCCCAACTGGGCAAAGTAAGGGCTGTAATGCTCCAACAAGAGCGCCCAGGCTTCGATCATCTGGTCCAGGTTCCGTTGCTGCAAGGCGTTCGAGAAGGTATTGAGCGCTAAAGTGCCGCCCAGAGCTTTCTGCGCATCGGCGGATTCTTCAAGCGCTCGCACCAATCCACGTTGGGAAGGGTCTTTGAGCATTTGATAGAAGACCAGTACTTTTAAGAGACGCGAGCCGGACAAGGCCGTGCGTCGCGATTCATACGGGTCGCGATCGAAGATGAACTGTGTTTTGACGCGATCAATCGCTGACAGAAGCAAAGTCACCAGCGTCAGCGACTCTGCTGTGATAGGCTTTGGCAGGGCGAATCCTCCGTTTATGGAAATTGGTTCGGCGTCAGTCTAACTGACGTCAAGAGGATTCGCCTTCCTGCTGATCGCCGTCACTGATTTTCAAACAACTGGCCTGTTTTCAGGCGGATATTCATATGGGACAGGACTGAGAAGATGTCTACCGTGCCCATTCAGGTGTTGTGTTCACGGAATACAACGCCCTGGTCTTTCGGGCGTGTATTGGCTGAAGAGATAGGGCTGGAGGCGCGTGGCAATCTCAATCTGCACACGCTGGAGATCGAACGCGCCCGCAAATTGATGCAGTCGCCGCGCCCGATCTTCGTGGACCAGGCCAATTATCTGCAGGAGCGATCGCTCGGAACGCTCTGCTTCCTGTGGGAGAAGCGGCGCATTCCAATCGTTCTGGTGGGAACTAAAACACTGTTCGAGAATTTCTATCAGTCGAAGTTGACCGAGGACGTGCGCGGGCAGTTGACCTCTCGCATCGCGTTGCACTACCTCTTGCCGGAACTGACCAAAGTCGAGGCCGAAGCGATTCTACGTCACGCGCTCGGCGAGGAGGTGACCGATGAAATGATCGGGCAGATCCACCAAGCGACAGGAGGAAATTTTCGCAGCGTCGATATGATCATTCTGAGGATTCTGGAGCTCGAGCGGCGCAACCGCCAGAAGTTGGCCGCCGGCGCAGTAAAGATGGATGAGATCATCAAAGTGGCCGCGGCCCGCTTGATGATTTAAATGATTGATCTCAAATGCGAATCTTTATATCTTTTGCTGGTGCGACTTCGTGTCGCACCAGCAAAAGATATAAAAACTTGGCCATTTGGTCTGATAAACTACAGCTGACTTATTCAGTTCAGACCATACCCAATAAATTGGAGGAAAAATGGGAAGTGTTCTCTTCGTCCACGGCACTGGCGTGCGTGAGCCCTCGTATACAAACACCTTCAAAATTATCGCAGAGGCAATCAGTAATAACTTGCAAGGCTGGGACCCTGTGCGTTGCTATTGGGGGGAACCATATGGCGTGAAACTCCGCCAAAATTGGGATTCCATTCCATCTTATACAAATCGCTCGATTGAGGACGTCGAAAGCAGTGAGGACGAAGAGGTTGCGCTCTGGGAGATACTTTATCAAGACCCCCTCTATGAGATACGGTTGCTTATGGCGACAACAGCAGAGCCAGCCGAAGAACTGGCCCCAGGGGAGACGCCGCCTTGGGAAGGATTACAGGAACAGATTGGTCAGTTCCATCCATCTCAGAAACTGTCAGAGTTACTAGAACAAAGCGGATTGGTAGAGATACTTCAACAGGCTTTCCGAGAGATCAGTGATAGTGCCGTTTTCCTCGACGCGATTCGGCAAGCGTCAACCGACGAGAATGCGACCATAGATATTATTGCACGCGCCGTAACGGCGCGGATGATCGTGCTAAGTGAGGAGACTGGAGCTCCGTCGATAAACGGGAAAACGCGTGATGAGATTGTGGGATATCTGGTTACGGAATTGAGTGGCGATTCTCGCTCAATCGATGGTTCCTCACGCTCAATCAGCGGCTGGGTTGTAAATCCTCTTAAAGGAATGGCGCTGCGTTTAATGACACGCCGGATTGAGCGTAAGCGGGGAGTCATTAGTGATGCCAGCGCGCCTGTGGCTGGAGACATTCTCCTTTATCAAACTAAAGGCAGTGAAATACGAACATTTATTCGTGATCAAATCGCTAAGCTGTCAGATCCAGTGATTATCATTGCGCACAGTCTAGGCGGCATCGCTTGCGTAGACTTGCTGATCCTGGAGAAGCATACGAACGTTAGAGGACTAATAACAGTTGGATCGCAATCCCCCTTGTTTTATGAACTTGACTGTCTCACCAGCGCAAATTACGGTGATAAATTGCCTGATCATTTCCCGCGCTGGCTGAACATATATGACCCTCGTGACTTTCTCGGCTATATAGGCGCAAAAGTCTTCCATGGGAAGGTGGAAGACTTCGAAGTGCGGAGCCGTCAGCCTTTCCCTCAGTCACATAGCGCTTACTGGACGATCCCCGAACTCTGGAAGAAAGTTGCTGAATTCGTCAAATGATTGAAAAGATTGACCCTGACAAGACAGTGGCTGTTGTCGTCGGAATCGAAAAGTACGATTCCGGAACCCGATGGGATCTGAATGGCCCGGCTAGCGATGCCTTGCGATTCGTCAGATGGCTACGACAGCGTGGCGTCCCTAAGACTAAGATTCTATTATTCCTTTCTCCGCTTGACCAAAACCAGGGACTCAGCGAGATGGTTGATGTACCAACTCAAAGTGCGACTCGCGACCTGATTCAACAGGCGCTAGCGCAACAGCTCAATGACGACCCTGCGTTAACTGGAGATCTATTCTTTCTATTCTGGGGCGGGCACGGGGTAATGGAGGCTGATCAGAAGCGTAGGCTGTTTTATGCCAACGCTTCTGATCATAACAAGCTAGTGCTCGATCTTGATTCACTCCTGGGAATGTTACGATCAAAGGATCGCAGGCGGCGATTCAAATTCCAAGTGGGCATCATTGACGCGTGCGCAAATTATTTCGAAGAGATGCGCCATAAACTCAGCCTAGCCGATGCCGGATTTTCCACCGGGGATGCAGATACCCTTGTGAAGCAGTTTATTATGTACGCCGCGGCTGCTGGTGAAAGGGCAAAAAATGAAGACATCCGCCGAACAGGCGCGTTTTCTGAAGTCGTACTGAAACTGCTTGAAGAAACGCCGCCGGAGCAATGGCCTCCAGATATGGCGAAAGTGAGCGAAACAGTTAGCGCGCGCTGCAAGCAGTTGCAAAAGGAAAACAAAATCAATCAGACGCCGGTCCGCTTTCAGTGGCAGGATTGGGAAAGAAATCAGGGTGCGGTAGGGGAGTTCAATACTGGGTACGACCGACTCTCGGATGTCAGCACCGTGCGCTCACTGCTCAGGGATGTGGACATAAGAACGTCGCAACTGCGCCAGCTTTACCTGCGTTCGGCGCCATCTTGGCATCGCGCTCCGGAAGTTAGCAATCTTGACCAGATGCTCGAACGGCTATGGGAGATGATGCCGCGCGATCAGCACGCTGTTTCGCCGCTGCTTGAATTTGCCGAAAGAATCGCCCGGGCGCAGTCGCTCGATGATTTGTCGGAGAAGATTATCGATGTCGTGAAGGAGAAAGAGGGCGGCAAGAACCAGATCGAAGACCTGCGTGAAAAAATCCGGCAGGAGAAATCCGCGAACATTGAAGCTAGTTCCTGTTATCTGCTGATTGATATTTGCGACCCCGATCTGAAGACAAAGGAACTCAGATTTCCGAGTGAAATACGCTATTGGGTCATCACTAGTGACAATGCTTATGGCGATCCTAAACGAGTGGTCTGTGAAAATGCTTCACCGGAACAAGTGCGCGACCTGATCCTGAGAATCATCGCCCAAGTGGAGAGCGATTACGGCAGGCCAGCCATCGAATTGTTCGTGCATCATAATTGGCTCTGCTGTGACGCCGACCAGTGGGAAAAGCCGGGAGGATTACTGGATACTTTGTTTGACGAGTGCGAATCTAAGGATAGTAAGCCGCGACTGGGGGATTCTTGCAATGTCGTGCTGCGCTGGGGCAACCGCGCAATGGAGGTCGCTAAGGGCAATGGCCTGGAAAAGCTGACGAAGCCTGCTCTCTGGAAAAACAGGGTGGCCTTGATAAGAAAGAATCAGGCGCTTTGCGGGCAGCCCGATGTTTTCTGGATCACACATGAGCAAAAGCAGCGCGATCTCGAAGTGAAATTCAGTGATGCCAATCACGAACCCTGCACGGGGTTTTCGTTTGTCCCTTTCGATCCACATACATCAAGAGCAAAGCCCCCGTTGATGACAGCGCTGGTCAGTGGCGCGGCTTTCGCTCTTTGGCCACGTCGTGAGGCGGGCGATGAACAAACTTTCCGACAACTACTGCAAAATGCCGTTCGTAGCGGCGAGCTCGATGACTTGCCGCGAACCATTAAACAACTGCGCTCGGCTGCGCTGGCAGACCCTCAACACCCGGGGTGCGCGTTGACGTTGTTCTGGGACGACCCTGACAGAAACCCTCTCACCATCACAACTAACCAACCCGATTGACTAGGAGAATCGAATGCCCGGTAGCAATGAGAATAAAGCGCCTGACAACTGGAAAATCTTCACCGGTGAACTCAAACCGCACGAGTGGCAAGTTCCTGATCCGCCGCGGTGGCGCGATTTCAATGGGGAAGTGGCGAAGGAACGCAGACTGCCGAACAATGACAATCAAGAGTTGTTTTCGACAACCGAAAGAGGGAGAGGTTTTTGTATCTCAGATGATCCTGAGGACAAGACGACCGAATTGGTAAATGGGTCGTTGTACTTGCGCCGCCCGCTACTGATAACAGGCCGTCCCGGTACAGGCAAATCCTCGTTGATTTACGCAGTCGCTTGGGAACTGCGACTTGGTGAGGTGTTACGCTGGTCAATTACCTCGCGCAGTACATTGCAGGAAGGGCTGTATCATTATGACGCCATCGGGCGATTGCAGGATTCGCAACTAGGCGGTCCTACAACCAAAAGCAGAATACCGCCAGACATTAGCAAATATCTCAAGCTCGGCCCTCTAGGAACAGCGCTTTTGCCCACTGAGCGGCCGCGGGCGCTATTGATTGACGAGATAGATAAGAGCGATCTCGATCTGCCAAATGACCTCCTGAACATTTTTGAAGAAGGTGAATTTCACATTCCTGAACTGGAACGCTATGACCAGGAAGTTGTCGAGATCAGAGAGCAAAGCGGTGAAGAAAAATTCCCGATCAAGCATGGCCATATTCGATGCCGTCAGTTTCCCTTCATAGTAATGACGAGCAATGGCGAGCGCGAATTTCCGGTACCGTTTCTTCGTAGGTGTCTACAACTAAACATGGGAGAGCCTGATGTGAAACTGCTAGGCCGCATCATCCGTGCGCGGCTTGACGACAAGATCGCTGATGAAGCCGAATCACTTATCAAGCTATTTGTAAACCGCCGGAGTATCAATACTATGGCCACGGATCAGTTACTCAACGCGCTTTTTATAGTGAATGGCAACGCCGGGAAAATCGGAATGACCGATGATGAGAAAAGGAAACTGATTGAGTCGTTGCTTCAGTCGCTCACTAATACTGCTAGTGTATGATCGAACAACTCATCAGCCTATTACGCCAGAACGAGATCAGCCTGGATGACCGGGAAATCTCCGACATCTTATGGCTGGCTCGTGTGTTGCCACATACCATCACTGAAGAGCACCCATCCAAATCTCCAACATCGAGTACGCCGAACGATTTGCAGCCAGGCTCAACTCCGCGGCAACCCGAATCAATTTCTGCTACCAAGTCGAACCCGGTGAAGCCGTCTATTTACACATCAGGGTCATCAACAACCGGCGACGGGGTTCGGGCTTCTCGGGTTCGCTTGCCGGCTGCTACAGCATTGCCCGATGCGCCAGCCATCAGCCGGGCTTTTCGCCCTTTTGCCCGTCGTTACAAATCAGGGCGTTTCCGAACGCTGGATATCGAAAAGACTGTACAACGCACTGCCGAAACGCGGTTCCTCCATCCAGTTTTCCAAGCCTTGCCCGAACGCTGGTTTGATGTTGCGCTCGTTGTCGAAGACACTTCTACGATGGCTGTCTGGCAGCAGACGATTCATGAAATGGCGATTCTGCTAGAAAGGCAAGGATCTTTCAGGGATGTTCGCCTATGGCGGCTTCAATGTAACGATAAAAAAATTACTGTACGTGAATCTTCAGGTGTGGGCCGTGCTCCCGAAGCGATTAACGATCCATCCGGGCGGCGCCTGATTATGATGCTTAGCGACTGTTCATCGCGCGCTTGGCGCGATGGTACTTTGGCGAAAGTCATCCTGAATTGGGCAGTGTCGATGCCTGTCCTAGTTGTCCATCTACTCAGTGAAAAGTTGTGGCGACATACTGCGACTGGTGTGCCGGATTCGAGTGTAAGATCCTCCCTTCCAGGACAGCCGAATGCATTGCTAACGGTCGAACTACCTTGGTGGGGCAAGGAAGAAGGGAAGAATTACATTCCTTTACCGTTGGTTGCGCTCAATTCTGATCACATTGGTCAATGGGCCGGAATGGTCATGAAGCCCGGCCTAATTTACGATAAGGCCATTCTGCTGACGACTTCTTCCGGCGCGATTGAAAGTCCTGTGTTGCCTGCAGAAGAAACGCTGGAACCGGAACAGCGGGAACAGCGGTTCCGGGCGTTTGTTTCTCCTGAAACATATGCCCTCGCGATTTACCTGTCGGTGACGCCGACGCCACTATCGCTTCCCCTCATACGGCTCGTGCAATCAGCGATGCTGCCACATCCGCGTCAAGAGCAAATTGCTGAACTGCTGCTGGGGGGCATCATCAGACGCAAGACTCCGATCGATGATTCGTGGCTGCCTGACGAAGTCGAATACGAATTCATTGATGGCATCAAAGAGATTCTCGAACGTTGTATCTTCCGCACTGAACTAGATCGGGTTTTCCGCTGCGTTTCAGTTTTCCTTGAGCGAAGCACCGGAACTACGTTCGATTTCATAGCGCTTCTCGAAAATCCTGCCGGCGAAGAGCGGGTACCAGAAGCCGTGTTGCCTTTTACGAGAATTGTACGATCAACGTTGCGACGCTTGGGTATAAGCTACGAGCCTGCAACCTCATCTCAAACCTATTCTCAGGACTTAGATGCGCCACAGGAAAAGCCCTTTGCAGAAATGGAACGCGGAAAAGAATTGATTAGTTATGTTGATAACGCTCTCCGCCTAGTAGAAGAGGTTCAGAGCAATCCTGCTGAGGCTGACACCTCGGGGCGACTTGGGGTATTTAGTCTTCCGTTCTCGCGCAACAAAGCTTTCATAGGTCGTGATGACATCCTGAAAGACATTCATAAGAACTTCAACGCAGGTGAGAGGGCGCAGGCGCTCAGCGGGATGCCAGGCGTCGGCAAGACACAAATTGCGTTGGAGTATGCGTATCGGTATCAGGAAAACTACCAAGTTGTGTTATGGGTTAACGGCCACTCGCGCGAGTCGCTGGTTTCGGACTTCGTGGCAATGGCTGGCCTGCTCAAACTGGCAGAGATACATGTTCGGGATCAAGTCGAAACCATCAGCGCCGTGAAGCGCTGGTTTGAGAACAATGGCGGGTGGCTCTTGATCTTAGACAATGCCGACGATCTCGCGATAGTACGTGAGTTCATCCCGTCACGAGAGACAGGGCACGTATTGTTGACGACTCGGGCGCAGAATACGAAACCAATTGCAGCGCGACAAGCGGTCGAAGGAATGGGACCGCAAGAAAGTGCGCTATATCTCTTGCGGCGATTGAGAATAATAAAAAAAGAGGAGTCGCTCGAATCAGCGCCTGAAGAATTCCGCAACAAAGCGGAAGCTTTATCGAAGGCCTTGGACAATCTGCCGCTCGCGCTCGACCAGGCGGCGGCTTTCATCGGAGAGATGTTTTCGACCTTGGAGGAGTATCAATCCCTGTATCAAAGGGCGCGGAAAGAACTGCTGAGACGCCGCGGTAAACTGCCTAAGTATCATCCATCCGTCACCGTCACCTTCTTGCTTGCGTTTCAGAAAGTGGCGGATGCCAATCCGGCCGCCGCCGATTTGCTGAGAGTGTGCGCCTTCCTCGAAGCCGACTCGATTCCGGAAGAGATATTTAGTGAAGGAGCAAAAGAGTTAGGAGTGGCGTTGGCATCCGCCGCCGAAAGCCCGCTCGCCTTGACTGACTCCATCGGAGAAGCCACCCGCTTTTCATTGCTCTGGTACTATCCGGAGGCTCGAACGTTTAGCCTCCATCGTTTGGTCCAAGCAGTCCTCAAAGATGAAATGGACGAAAGCTCTAGGCGAGTGTGGGCGGAACGAGCAGTTCGTGCGGTGAACAAAGCCTTCCCTACATCCGAGTATTCCAACTGGCAAGCGTGCAGTCGCTTAATCCAGCATGCCCAATCTTTGGCACGGGCGATCGATGAATTCCGCTTTGAATTCCCGGAAGCCGCCAGAATGTTGAATCAGGCGGGGGAGTATTTGAATGAGCGCGCGCAATTCGCTAATGCAGAGCCGCTTTTCCGACGCGCTTTGGCCATCAGAGAGAAAGTTTTTGGGATCGAGCATGAGTCTGTTGCTTCCAGCCTCAATAACTTGGCAGGTCTCTATTACAACCTTGGTACATATGCAGAGGCTGAATCTACCTGGAGTCGCGCCCTGACAATCATGGAGAACGCGTTTGGCAATGAGGACATGAGGGTTGCGACGGTGCTCAATAATCTCGCTGAACTCTATAAAAAGCAGGGCAGGTATGTACAGGCTGAACCTCTCTACCACCAATCTCTGGCAATCTACCAAAATACGCTCGGCGATGAGCACCAAAGAGTTGCCGTAAGCTTTAACAACCTTGCTGCACTCTATCTTCAGCAAGGGAAGTATGCGGAAGCTGAACCTCTCCTAAAACGTGCTCTCGATATAAAGGAAAAATTGCTTGGATCTGAACATCCGGATGTCGCTACCAGCCTAAATGACCTTGCGGTTCTTTACTACAGTCGAGGCCGATATGCGGAAGCCGAGCCCCTCTCTAAACGCGCTCTGGATATAAGAGAGAATGCTTTTGGCGCCGCGCATCCAGAGGTTGCGAATAGTCTCAACACCATGGCTGAGCTTTATAGAAAACAGGGCAACTATGCGGAGGCGGAATCTCTCGATCGACGTGCTTTGGATATTCGAGAGAAAACGCTAAGTGCGGATCATCCCGATGTTGCTACCAGTCTCAACAATCTCGCGTTATCCTGTTCCAGCCAGCGCAGGTATGCAGAAGCAGAGCGTCTCTATCGGCACGCTTTAGACATCAGAGAGAAAGCCCTTGGCGCCGAGCATTCGGAAGTTGCGAATAGTCTCGAGAATCTCGCAGGACTATACTTTAATCAGGGTAAGTATGCGGAAGCCGAGCCTCTCTTAACGCGCGCTCTCGACGCCAGAGAGAAGGCGCTCGGCCCCGAGCATCCAGACACCGCTAGCAGTTTCAATAATCTGGCGGAACTCTACCGAGCGCAAAGGAGATACACAGAGGCCGAGCCGCTCTTCAAGCGCGCTCTTAACATATGCGAGAAGGCGCTCGGCCCCAAGCATCCATCCACGGCGAACAGCCTCAACAATCTGGCATTACTCTACGATTCACAAGGGAGATACGAGGAGGCCGAGCCGCTCTTCAAGCGCGCCCTCGACGTCAGAGAGAAGGCGCTCGGCCCTGAGCATCCAGACACCGCGATGAGTCTCAACAATCTGGCGGAACTCTACGGAGCGCAAGGGAGATACGAGGAGGCCGAGCCTCTCTTAACGCGCGCGCTCGACGCCAGAGAGAAGGCGCTCGGCCCCGAGCATCCAGACACCGCGATGAGCCTGAATAACCTGGCATTACTCTACGATTTACAAGGGAGATACGAGGAGGCCGAGCCGCTCTTCAAGCGCGCTCTTAACATATGCGAGAAGGCGCTCGGGGCCGAGCATCCATCCACGGCGAACAGCCTCAACAACTTGGCATTACTCTACGATTCACAAGGGAGATACGCCGAGGCCGAGCCGCTCTTCAAGCGCGCTCTTAACATATGCGAGAAGGCGCTCGGCCCCAAGCATCCATCCACGGCGAACAGCCTCAACAATCTGGCAGGACTCTACCATTCGCAAGGGAGATACGCCGAAGCTGAGTTGCTTTATAAGCGCGCCCTCGAAGTCACAGAAAAAGCGCTCGGCCCTGAACATCCATCCATCGCGACCAACCTCAACAACCTGGCAGGACTCTACGATTCGCAAGGGAGATACGAGGAGGCCGAGCCGCTCTTCAAGCGTGCTCTCGACACCAGAGAGAAGGCGCTCGGCTCTGAGCATCCACGCACTATCACAGCGTTGAAGAATCATGCGGCTCTGCTTCGGAAGATGAGCCGTGAAGATGACGTTGGTCATATCACGGCGCAGGGGTGGATTGATAGAGTCATCAGGCCATCGCTTCAGTCGCTCAGGGGCATAGAATATCTGTTGGCGCAGCAAAAAATTTGGACGTGGAGACATCAAGGAGGAGGGGCGCTTGAGAGAATACCCGCAACTGAGAGACTCGTTGATCCGCCAGCAAAAGATAGCTTGGAACACTTCGTCGAACGTCATCCAGATGTGCAAGCGATGATGGCCCTTTACGACCGACGAAAGGATGAACTACTCGCCATGTGTCGGCACCTTCAAAGGGCGATTGAGGATAGCAAAGAGCTACGCAGTCTCTATGAGAGAGTGAAGACCGATGGCCCTGTAGCAGATGGCGATGCCATCTGCCGCGAGCTTGAAACATTCACAGAAACGGAACGACTGCAAAGTCTGGCCGAGTCTATTGTAAATCGCCGGCACAAGGAGTCGTTCGACTATACATTTCGCCACTTGTGGAGTCGGTATTACGATGAGTTTCTGGCCTTGCGAGATATTCCTGATATCAGACCAGAGAGCGAGCGGGTTGATCAGGCGGGGGATGAGATATTAGAGACGGTCCGAGAGCTTATCAGTTTATTGAAAGAGATCGGAAAACACTTGGCGGAGAAACACAACGCATTTTTTTAGGCTCACTCCAAACGTCCTGGTCGGGAAGTCGTCGATCGGATGCCGGCGGCGAAGGAGAATGGTGCTGATCGACTTCAGCTTAGACGTTGAGCTGATCGACTTCAGCAAAAGAAATGAAAAATTTCGGCATTTGATCTGAAAAACTACACGGGAGATGAAGAGTAGGGCAGGGAACGGACCGATGATCTTCGCGGAATGAGAGACGAAGCAGCAACAACGCCAGGTACAGTGGATTCCACTTGATGATGGCGCCGTGTCGGCTGTTTTTCCATATTGCCTAGGCAGTAGCCCTGTCCGGGATCGAAAAGGGAATGATCTGGAAAGGAGTGAGAACATTATTAATGATCAGCGGAGCATGGCGGCAGACAGCACGGCCGTGCGGGTCACTCTCGAGACCGAAAAAAACTGGGGAGATTACATGTAAAAGTCATGATTGGGGGGCGAGACCGATTCGCCCTTATGCACTATATTGCATAAGGAAAAGGATTCTATGCGCAGTACTCAGGGCGTACCACGGTTCTAACCAAGCGGATCGGTCCTGAGTACTGCGCATAGAATCCTCTTCATCATCCCATGCATGGGATGATCCTCAATGTCGTTTAGATGCGAGGAAGAGTTGCAATTCGAGGCTTCCTTACTTACCCTCAGAGGCGCATCGTAAGTGTTTCGATAAAAAGTATCATCGTAAAAGGGCCATCTGCTGGTCAGGGCCAGAAGGGTAGTGCGTTGATCGAGAAAGACTTCGATATCTCTTTTATTGCTGACTTGGCACTTCGAGAAAAGCAGGTTCAGCAAAACTATCGACCACTCATAGCAGTTCACAAATGGTTCGCGCGGCGTCCCGGAACCCTGTTCCGAGGGCTCATCCTCTCGGAGTTTGTCTCGCAGCCATTAAGAGAGTCGTTCTACGCTGCACACAACCTTTCTGGCACCCGTATCGCCGACCCATTCATGGGAGGTGGCACGCCACTTCTGGAAGCGAACAGACTTGGCAGTGATGTCATCGGATATGACATAAACCCGATGGCGCATTGGATTGTTCGGGAAGAGATCGCACACCTCGACCTGAGAGCATATCGGGCAGCGGCATCAAAACTCCGGGCCACCCTCGAAAAGAAGATAGGCGAGCTCTACAGAACACGGTGTCTTAAGTGCGGTTCCCCGGAGGCCCACGCGAAGTCTTTTCTCTGGGTAAAGATTCAGTCGTGCAAGAAATGCACGAAAGAAATAGATCTTTTTCCCGGCTATCTCCTTTCCGAGGATAAACGCCACCCGAAGAATGTCGTTGTTTGTGCCGCCTGCGGCGAGCTCACAGAGTGCGAGGATAGAAAATCTCCCGGCCCGTGTGGACATTGCGGGTCAGAGCTCTCAGTGAATGGCCCCGCGAAACGGGGGAATTGCCCTTGCGCCCACTGTGGAGAGGTGAATCGATTCCCCGATCCTTCCGCGGGACCTCCACGCCATCGGATGTTTGCGATCGAGTATTACTGTGCGGCCTGTAAGGCGAATCATCAGGGGCGGTTTTTTAAGAAGCCCGATAGAGATGATCTTCTGAGATTCGAGAAGGCCGAAGAGCGTTGGCGCACAACTACACCACAGTTCGCACCAGACGATGAGATACCCTCGGGCGATGAGACCGATCGACTTCATCGCTGGGGTTATGAACGGTATGCCGAGATGTTCAACGTCCGACAGCTCCTCGGGCTTGAAATAAGCTGTGGCCTTATCAGCCAAGAGAAGAATGAACGGATCCGCCAAGCACTCTCTACGAACCTTTCTGACTTACTGCGCTACCAGAACATGCTCTGTCGGTATGACACGATGGCGCTTAAATCACTCGATATCTTCTCCGTCCACGGCTTCCCAGTTGGGCTCGTTCAATGCGAATCGAATATTCTCGGGATTCAGAATGGCTCGGGCGAAATGAGCGTCGGCAGCGGGGGCTGGTCAAACATCATCGAGAAATACGCGAAGGCCAAGGCTTACTGCGATGATCCGTTTGAGGTGCGTTACGAGGGGAAGCGGAAGGTCAGAGTTTCCATAGATGGGGAATGGATAGGGGAGACAAAGAATGGTGGCTCCTCGAGTAGAGAGGTGATGATTCATTGTGCTGATGCCACCGTGGCGGAGATTCCCCCGCGGAGCCTCGATGCGGTGCTCACAGATCCGCCATACTTCGGGAATGTGCAATACGCGGAGCTGATGGATTTCTGTTATGTCTGGCTGCGCCGGTTGATCAACGAGAACACCCCGTCTTTTTCCAAGGCGAGCACTCGGCACAGCGGCGAGCTCACGGGAAACGACAACATGAACCGAGGCCTTGAGCACTTCACGGAAGGGCTCTCCGCCGTCTTCGGACGAATGGCCGCGGCTCTTAAGCCCGGCGCGCCGCTCGCGTTTACATATCACCACAACAAGCTTGAAGCTTACTTCCCGCTAGCCGTGGCGATTCTCGATTCAGATCTTGTCTGCTCGGCGTCGCTTCCGTGCCCAGCCGAAATGGGGGCATCCATTCATATCAACGGCACGGACTCCTCGATCATCGATACAGTGTTTGTGTGTCGGTCCGAGGTAAAAGGCCGTTCCTCTGTGGCCAAAACTCCGAAGGATCTCGCCGAGGTGGTGAGGGAGGACATTCAGAAACTTTGTGTTGGTAACGTAACGCCGACGCGCGGCGACGTTCGTTGTATTATTCACGGCCATCTGATCAGGCTTACGATTTGGCACCTCCGCCAAGGTTGGAAACGATCGTTAGGGACTGCGGAGCGGCTTACAAAAGTTTCCCGGTTCACGGAAGCCTTCGGTGGGCCTGCCTCCGTGGAAAAATATCTTGTTGGTGAAAATGACGCAGCGGACCGTGAGCCTGGCGGCCTGACAGCTTCAGCCCCCGTGTGAGGTGAGTAGTGAGTCATCCTTTTGAGGTTCCCTTCTCAGAGATTCAACAAAACCCGGAAGTTTACATCTCGTCAGTCTTTTCTTCTCTGGCTTCCGAATTCCTTGTGCTTCCCAAGGGGCCGGGATTTGTAGAGTATCCTGTGTTCGAGTTGGGATACGAACAGCTCAAACTCGCCACGGCCGGGTTTACAGACATCACAGCGGAGAAAGTTCTCGCAGTAGCGATCGAGCATCCAATCTCGATCATCGTCATCCGGTCAATGCTCGGTTTTACCCCTCCAGAGTGGGCCTACATCACAACTCAGCAAACGGGAGTCGAGGTTGCCCAGGGTTTCATTCGAACACTCGACCGAAAGGTGAGGATGGCTCCGGAAACACCACTCTCAAGACAGGGGACAGGGTTTCAGAGGCTGAGCGCTCTTGTCGGCGTGGCCTGTGAGCTGTTGAGAAGCACCAGCCCCGAGGTAAATGGCGAAAAGATTCACCGCCTTGATAAGGCTGACACGAAAGAAGGGGCAGAGAGCATCCAGCGACTGGCGAGTATGGGGGTTCCATACGCAATGCTTCTCTATGAGCGCTTTCTCGGGCGTCCCTTTGCCGGTCACCGCGATTCAGTGAGCGAACTTGTGGGAGATAACCTTGAGTCAGCCATCGAGGACATCTTAACGGCAGCGGGGATAAGCTTTAGAAAGACGAGGCGCGCTGAGCGGATCCCTGGTTTTGACCAGGCCCCAGACTTTATCATACCGAGCGAGTTCAATCCGAAAGTGATCATTGAGGCAAAGATCACAGAGGACGACGGGACGGCACGTGATAAAGTCACTCGGATTCAGCACCTCGGCGAACTCAGCATGCAGGGACAGCCACCGGATCAGCCGAAGTATGAAGTCATTGCTTGCATCGCGGGCCGTGGCTTCGGCGTCAGGCGCGAAGATATGAAAAAGCTTCTTCTTTCGACGAGGGGCAAAGTGTTCACCCTCAAGACGCTCGACAGACTCGTGGACCACTCGGCCTTAAGTCAGTTCCGGACAAGAAGAGAGACTTCAGAGATCGCAGAGCAGCTGGATTGAACCAGCGACAATCGCCTTTCCTCCATCGCAAAAAGGGAGAGAGACCATGTGGTCAGATAATGAATCGCCTGACGACTATCTTGGTTTTCAGCACCTCGTAGCCGCCATTACCTCCATAGTGCAAAACAATGATCTGCTTCCAGCCACCATCGGTGTGTATGGGGACTGGGGAAGTGGAAAGTCCAGTCTGATCAAGATGGTGGAAGAAGAGTTGGACAGGGATGATGAGATAGTTGTTCTCTCTTTTAACGGCTGGCTCTTTGAAGGGTATGAAGATGCAAAGACCGCCCTGATGGGGACGGTGCTGGAGGAGCTGCTCGAACAGCAGAAATTCTTGGCAAAGGCCAAAACCGAAACAAAGAAACAAATCAAGAAACTTCTCAAGCGAGTCAACAAGTTCAGGGTTCTTGCAGGAATAGGGAAGCTCGCGATTGCCGCCCACTCGTGGGATTGGCATTCGATGGCGCTCTTGGCTGCCAGCGGAACCGCAGACATTGTGAAGGCAGGCAAGGAGGCCATTTCTAAAGCGAAAGAGGTGGACCCAGAGGAAGCGAAAAAATATTTCAAAGAGGCGGATGAGAAGGAAGAGAAAGAAAGTGTCCGCCGGAGCATACGGGAGTTTCGAAAAGACTTCGCGAAGCTGCTTGAAACCTCAAAAATAAAAACTCTCGTGATAATGATCGATGATCTGGACCGCTGCGATCCGGGCACGATTATCGAGACCCTCGAAGCAATAAAGCTGTTTCTGTTCGTGCCTCAGACAGCGTTTATTCTCGGCGCTGATGAACGTCTGGTGAGATACGCCGTCAGGAAACGCTTCCCTGAGATCCCAGGCGAGAGCTTCGAGGTCGGCCGCGATTACCTGGAAAAACTCATTCAGTTTCCGATCCGCATTCCGCCCCTCGGCCGGGCCGAGATGGAGTCATACATCAATCTGCTTTTTACGAAGTCATCTGGGCTCGCCGCGGCTGATAAAGAAAAGGCGCGTCAATGCGTTATTAACTGCGAAGCAGAGTCGTTATTCGGTGTGAACTTCAACCTCGCTATCGCGCAGAGGATGTCCATGTCAGTCCCCGACGATCTCGCTGAGAATCTTGGCCTCGCTCAGCGTATCGCGCCACTCCTGGCGACCGGACTCAACGGGAACCCCCGTCAGTGTAAACGGTTCCTGAACACGCTTCTCATCAGACTGAGAATGGCGAGCTCGCGCAAACTCGCGCTGCAACAGCGCCTCTTGGCGAAACTCATGCTCTTGGAATATTTCAGGCCGGAGTTTTTTAAGAGACTCGCAGAGCTCCAGGGCGAGCAACAGGGGATCCCTCGTGAACTCGCTCAGATGGAAACACTCGTTCTTAAGAGAGAACACGTCACCAGCAACACTGAGCTCGATGGTCAGACTGATACGACGAGCGGTGAAGGAGAGGGTGAAAAATCAAGCGCAGCTCCGGCGTCCAACGAGACAGCGCTAACTCCAGAGTTCAAGACCTGGCTCTCCGATTCGTGGACCTGCGGTTGGATTGGGATGGAGCCCGCTTTATCGGAAACTGATTTGCGGCCGTATTTCTACTTTTCGCGAGACACTCTCGGTTCTCTGGGCGGGGAGATCCAGCGGATGAGTCCAGCGGCACAGCAAATGTTGAATGATCTCTTACACGAGAGCGAAGCCGTCCGAAACAACGTGACGGGGAAAGCGAAAGGGTTAAGCCCGGCAGATGCAGCCGCGGTGTTCGAGGCTCTGGTGGTCAGGCTCGAGCAGGAAGAAGACTACGGCAAAGAGAGCTCAGTCTTTTTACGTTTGTTTGATTGGGTGAAAGCGAGAACGGAGCTCGTGAGTCAGCTGTTAACACTTCTCGGGAGGCTATCTGTAAAAAGTTTTCCTCCGGTGACCATTGCAAAACTTCTCGATCTTACGAAGGGCACAGAGACAGAGGCCGCCGCTCGTCAGCTCTTAGTGCGGTGGTCTCAAAATACTGCCAACCCGCCATTAGCGACATTGGCGAAAAGTCGTCTTTCATCATTGCCAAGTTAGGGGTGACCTGTGGGAACATCCAAACCATACGGAGGCCCTCGGAACAAACCTCCTTTACTCCCGCCGTGGGCTCTCGGTGGTGATGGACCCGGTCCACCGCCGCCGCCACCACCACTACCTCCTAACGAGAACGGAGACCCGACGCCTTCACCGGATCCGACACCGTCGCCTTTTCCCTCTCCAACACCAACGAACCCTCCTCCAGTGAATATGCCTCCGCCTGCTGCTCCAGCGGTGACACCGAATGGTTGGACAACGGCGCGCCGAGCAATGGGAGACTATGCAAAGGCGTCGGGAGGAAGGGGCGGAGGGGGAGGGGGCAGACAGCTTAGAAATGCCGGCAGGCGATATGTCCAGGCTAAGGGCGGAGCGACAAGAGCGGCACGCGCTGCCACTGGCGGGCGGGCCGCAACAGTCCGGCTCGGTGGGTTCCTCTCTGATGTAGCAAGACGCGGCATCTCAGAAGCCGCACGCGCACTAGGTCTCGCCGACGTGGTGGGAAGACCAGTTGAGACGGTGCTCGCAGCGATCGCCAATGCCCTTGCCCCGGATGGCGCGACACTTGAGGAGGTTGCGGCTCGGCGAGCAATAGATGATTCGCTCACAACAATTTTCGAACAGTATGGAGTAGACGACGCCGGGATTGAACAACTCAATGCTCTCGGCGCTGAGGGCACGCGAAAGGCAATTGAACTGTCCGTTACCGCGTATATCTATCAGCGTTGGCTCCAGGAGTTGGGGCAGAAGATCGAAGAGCGCGCCATTAATGCATCTAGCGCCAAGAAGCTAGAGCGTGATGTGAAAGCATACGTGACGGAGATTGTGAAACTCGATTTAAAAGACCGAGACCCACTTACCATCAACTGGAACCAAGCAGAGGGGCGAGAGTTCATCGAACGAATTTATGGAGAAGCCTACAGTCTCCTGGGGGTGTGACCGTGCAATGGCATATCATCTCTCAAGTCGGAGAGACTGACGTTTTTACGCCAGTCATCCGCTCAACCGAGCCGAGAATCACAGCGACAATCGGCAAAGCCGTCAGCGAATCTCCTATTCGCAATCGCGTCGCAGAGACTTTGACTAAAAGCGGTCTTGCTTCGCCTGAATCAACCGAGGATCTTTTGAATTTTGCTCTGTCGATTTTCACCGCTGATGTCCGCATCCCACGGTCGAGCACAGAGGACGACTGGACGCGAGATATGATCCTATATCTCCCCGTAACTAACCCTGATCTGTGGACGAATGCTTTGCCAACAGCAACGCGGATGCTTTCCTTTCTCACCGGCGACCGGTGGGAAGTGCGATTGCGCTCGCGTAAGGCGCGCGCACGCTTGAAGTCGCGGCTCCGGAAACCGCCTCAATGTGTCAGTCTTTTCTCGGGCGGGCTCGACTCTTTTGTTGGAGCGGTTGATCTTTTGGAAAGTGGTATCGGCGCTGCATTGGTAGGGCAGTATGGTGCGGGAACAACCGGTAGCGAGCAGGAGCGTGCTCATAGCGTAATTGAGACCACTTACAAAGGGAAAACTCTTCCTCTCTGGTTCTTTGTTCAATCGTTCAAGGGAAAGGGGCGCGAGTCGGAAAATACGATGCGAGCGCGTTCCATTCTTTTCCTTGCGCTCGGGACCGCCGTCGCAAACGCGATAGGGCCGAGAACACCGTTATACGTGCCTGAAAATGGGCTGATCTCACTGAATGTCCCACTGACATTTTCTCGGATGGGGAGCCTCAGCACACGGACCACGCATTCGCATTTCATCTCTCTCTATAGAACCTTCCTTGCTGAACTCGGGATAGAGGTGCCGATTGAGACCCCATACAGGTTCAAGACCAAGGGTGAGATGTTGCTTGAAGCGAAGAACGAAGAAGTAATTCGCACAGGCGCGCGCGAGACGATGTCCTGCGCACACCCGGCGGTCGGGCGGTATCAAGGACTCACACCAGGGAAACACTGTGGCTATTGTGTCCCCTGTATAATTCGACGAGCAGCGATGCGCGCGGCCGGTCTAGATTCTAAGGATGACTATAATGTGAATGTGCTCACAGCTAAGCTCAAGCCAGGCGCTGTTCAGGGAAGGGACAAACGAGCCTTCGAAATGGCGATCGAGCGGACTCGATCTCAACGTCCTCTAGAGATTGTTGCGGAGGTCCTCCATTCAGGTCCTCTCCCGTCTGATGAGATCCAGAGCTATGCTGATGTTTACCAGCGAGGGTTAAAAGAGGTGGAGAGTTTTTTGTATGCCAAGCGGCGATCGAAATGAGACTACAGAAACCGGCGGAGCAATGGTTGATGCTCATTGCCATATCGACCTTTACCCCGATCCAGAGAACGTTGTCGCAGAGAGCGAAGCAGGCAGGATCTACACGATTGCTGTAACGAACGCCCCGTCAGTATTCCATTACACCGCGTCGATCACAGCGAACCACAAATATATCCGAGCCGCGGCTGGCCTCCACCCCGAACTTGTTCAATCACACGGTCGAGAGCTCAATCTCTTATGGCCGCTCCTTGAGCAGACCCGGTATGTCGGAGAGGTCGGTCTTGATTACAGCACAACGGATCAATCAGTGCGGCGCGCTCAGCGAGATGTCTTCACGCAGATTCTTGAACGATGCTCGGGTTACAGAAACAAAATTCTCACGCTGCATTCAAGAAGGGCCGCGGGCGATGTGATCGCGGCGGTCGGAAACGACTACCCGGGGAAGGTGATCCTGCATTGGTTCTCAGGCTCGGGCGCAGAACTGGAACGGGCCGCGGGATTCGGAATGTATTTTTCGGTGAATACGTCGATGGTGAACTCAAAGAAGGGACAGGCACTCATTGCGAAGATGCCGGCGGACCGGGTTATCACAGAAAGTGACGGTCCTTTCATCAATGTTGTGAATGAGCCTGCGCGTCCTCACCACATGGAAAGAGTAATCGAGAGGCTCGGGCTTCTGTGGGGTCTCTCTTTTGAAGAGAGCAGAGCCCGAGTGATCTCAAATTTTCGTGGTCTAATCGCAGACGAGAGTTAACGAAAAACTATTAGTTACCTCTTCCTCTCGAGGATGCGTTGAGCGGCTACGCCGCTTTGGACATCAGTTTTTCTATGCAGGTGTCAACGGCCGCGGCGAGCTCCGGGCCGGCCGTCGCGAGTTGTTGCTCCACATTTTCGGTGAAATCGGCTTGTAGACCGCGCAGCGTCTCGGCCAAGCAATATTCGATCATCTCACCGTGCCCGGCGCGTCGTAATGACAGATCCGCCCAGACGAACCATTTCGCAAGGCGAAAGAGCATCGCAAGCATCTCCTCAGTTGTTGGCTTCATTTCGTCGGGGAAGTAAGCAAACATCGCGGCAAACACGCGCGCGAACAGAAACACGATCTCCCGCATCACCCCCAGGTCACGATGAACAGCCGCCAGGTCTTCATCCGTGCATTCGTCAACGGCCGGTTTGAGCCGTTGGAGAGAGAAGAACTTGTTTATGAATGTGGCGTGTGTAAAGACTGCCTTTATGCCATCTTCTGGGCCAGCCGGTTGGATGTCGCTTGTTCGGGGATGGCAACGATTCCTTCACTTTCGAGCCATTTCACCCCAGGCTTCCCTTAGTCGCCGCTTTCAGAGTCAGACTGTAATCGGGCGTCGGCGTATTGCGATTCAAATCCAGAGTATATGAACCGAAGCGGTTGACGTGCTCAGTCAGGTACGGACTCAGCCGCGCCAGCGTCTCATCCTTGCAATCTTGCCCTTCCAGCGACAATTGCTGCAGCAGCCGGGTAAGGGCCTGCACATTGTATAAAATCAAGCAATTGGCCACCACGTGATTATACTTGATGATCTTTCGCTGCTCTCCGCGGTCGTTTTCCGCGATCACTCCGAGACTCCCAAAATACAACCACTTGATGAAATTGTTGAACGACTCGCTCTTGTTGGTCGCCGCCTGGATCGTCGCCCGCAGTTCGGCGTCGCTGATGTAGTTGAGCAAAAAGCCGGTCCGCACAGCTCGGCCCAGTTCTCGGAACGCAAAATAGAGTTTGTTCTTACGGCTGGCATTCGTCAGTCTACGCAGAATGGTCGACGGCGTAATCTTTCCGGCTTTAATCGAGAGCGCTACGCGAAGCATATCGGCCAGGTGTGTGGAGATTAACTCCCAATCAACCGGCTCTGAGAACAGCTCGTCAATGTGCTGATACCGCGACTCTCGGCTTGGGCGTGACAGCCGCAGATCTTTCCAGTTGCGGATCCGGGGCATAAGATTGATCCCCAATAAAAAAGAGAGGCCGAACACCGTCGCCGTCTGTCCTTGGGTATCGGCATGGATGGTATCGGGCTGAATCTCCGATTTATTCTTCAGGAGACCATCCAGAATGTAGACGGCCTCCCAGACCCCGCAAGGAATGAAATGACTGAAAAGCGCGACATACGTGTCTGAAACGTGATAATAGCCCAGACCGCCATAGCCGCCGTACCGAATGTGATATTCCGAAAGCAGGTTCCGTTCATAGAGGTCCCATTTCGTTCCGTCCGCCGAAGCGCTTTTCCCTGATCCCCAGCGACGAGGCAATTCAAAGCGGTTGAATTCATTGATCAGCAGCACATTGATTTGATCGAGCCGTTCTTCCGTCACATGTCGTTGATGGATCCAAGCCAATTGACGGCGATCGATGACTTTCAACGCACGCGCGGCCTGGGACGGCCCGAAGCCACATCCGTAACAGAAAGTCGTCATCACATAACGCGGGCCAGGCTCCTCAAGCTTCGCGTCGTGCCCCGAGATCGGGCCTAACAACCGCGTCCAATTAAGCCATCGTTCGGCATCCATCAACACGTCGAGGATGCTCACGTGGTCAACCCGTTCGGCGATCAGATTCCACAGCGCCTGCAACTGTTCCAGATCGGGCTGACGTTCGAGGCGGCTGATCACCGGTTCGCCATTCTCGATTCTGACGCCGGCGTTGTCGGGGAACGCCTCGTCCGTCCGTCCGGCGATCTCCTCTAACCATTCCCGCGTTTGCTTAACGAAGGCGGCGCTCTCTACTGCCCTTCCAACCTGCACGCCGAAGTCCTCGACCGTCTCCTTGTATTCTTCCCAAGAGATGAGTTGCTGCCGGTAGTCTGCGTATTGATCGCTTCCTTGAATACAAGTGTCTCCCGAGTTGAGCTCCTGCGCCAGATGGGAAAAGACGCCGATTTCGAAATAGCGGCGATTGATTCGCTGGATCGGGCGGTCTCGACGGGCGTCTCCGGTCATCAGTTTCCACAGCGCGTCCGAAGCCCAGGACAAATCCAAATCGCCATCGTTTTCCAGCAGGAGCCATTCACCGCGATTGGATTCGTTCTGTCGCAGCAACGCGAGGGCCTTCATCAGCGATTGGTCCTGACTGGTTGATTCAAATTCCAACACCGATAGCAATCGGAACAACGTGGCCCGGTGGCTGACATAGAAACGCCACAGCAAGGGATAGTAATTGTTTCCGGCCAAGGCCTGATGCGCTTCGCACTGTTCCAGAAGAGCCGGGCCACGATCGCCGATCGCCTCGCCGACGGCCGCCAGACGCTCACTGGCGGTTCCTTCCGAGTGATAAGCAAGGACCAGGTTTCGCAATGTTCCGATCAGGTGATCGGCTTGCTCTTGTTGCGACTGCCGGTGCGCAAGCAAGGCTTCCTGCCCCCGGATGTGGATGCGTCGCAAGCGTCGGATGAAGATTCCGCCCAGGTCGTCGAGGGTTTGCGCCGTTTGTGCAACCAGACAGCAGGCCGCCAGCGCATAGCGTTTTCTGGGCTCCAAGGCCAGCATCCGCCCGGCATCCAGGGTGCGGGCTTCCGCCGCAAAATGCTTGATCTTCACATCCGGTACTCCGGCAAGCGAGGAGCGTACTTTCGCCGCTTCAGGAGCCAGCCACTGAAAGTAAGCGACCAGATCGCGGAAGTTGCTCAGAGAGGCATAGCCGACATCCTGTCGTAGATCATTCCAGATCGATTGGCGAGTCGCCGCGTCAGTTTGGAACAAA
>Ga0081539_10002364_pt1 | contig 27070 bp, 21 predicted proteins | sample TabmetS4T2R2_FD_71023 | JGI IMG/M metagenome (GOLD analysis project Ga0081539, IMG submission 71023) | Tabebuia heterophylla rhizosphere microbial communities from the University of Puerto Rico - S4T2R2 | ecosystem: Host-associated > Plants > Roots > Rhizosphere ...
GCCACGAGCCCCCGGGGTTTCGGTCGAGCGCCCCCCCCGCCCCCCCTCCCCGCGGGGGGGTGGGGGGGGGGGGGGCGTGTGAGAGAGGGGGGGGGGGGGGGGGGGGGGGGGACTCTCCGCGAGTCCGAGTGCGTGGAAAGTCCCCCTCACCCCGACCCTCTCCCCGCAAGCGGGGCGAGGGAGAAATCACCGCGCCCGGATCAGCGCCAGCCAGAGGCCGCCGCCGACCATGAAGCCGCCGGAGATGCGCGAGACCAGCCGCGTGCGCCGCGCCGAGAAGAAGCGCCGCGCGCCGCCCGCAAGCAGCGCATAGATCGCATCCGTCAGTCCCGCGATCACCATGAAGGTCACTCCGAGCAGCGCCACCTGCGAGATATGATCCTTGCTCATGTCCATGAACTGCGGAATGAACGCGCCGAAGAACACCAGCACCTTCGGGTTCGCAAGCAGCACAAGAAAGCCCTGCAGGAAAAAGCCGCCGCGCGGCGGAGGCGGCGGTGCGTCGGCATCGAGGCCCTCGACCGGCGAGCGGATCAATTTGATGCCGAGCCAGACCAGATAGGCGGCGCCGGCAAATCGCACCCAGTCGAACCAGTAGCCCATGGTCGCCATCAGCGAGGTCAGCCCGACCGCGACGATGCCGATGACGATCGCAAGTCCCGCCTGGACGCCGGCGATATTGACCAGCGCCGCGCGGGTGCCGTGGCGCAGCCCGTTGGCGATCAGCAGCGTGACCACAGGACCCGGCAGCAGCGCGAGCGCGATACAGGCGGCGACGAAGGCGAGATAGAGGTTCAGGGACATGCGGAATCCATCGTCATGGCCGGGCAAAAGCGCGAAGCGCGTCTTCGGGTTAGATCCCGGCCATCCACGTCTTAACTGATGTCGATGTTGATAAAAAGACGTGGATGCCCGGGTCAAGCCCGGGTATGACGGCTCTCGCGTGTCGCGGGCGCGATGCGATGCTTACCTGTAGCCCGGGCGAGCGCAGCGACCCCGGGGACTCTTTGTCCACACAGGCTCCCGGGGTCGCTTCGCTCGCCCGGGCTACGGGCCGGCGCGCCCGTCCAGCGCCCCCATCATCCATTGCCGCACATTGTCTTTGCCGAGAAAATCGAGCGCGGCGTGCTGCAGCCGTGAATCCGATGCTCCTCGCGCCGCGGCGACCATAAGATCGCAACGCCGCGAGAGCGCGATGCCGATCGCCGCATGCCGCGATCCATCCGGCAGTTCGAGCCGGTAGCTTCGCATCCGCCCCGACATGGTTGCGAGCTGAACCGCCCTGCCCGCCTCATCCGGGGCAAATCGCGGGCTGATCAGGTCGATGTCGGCGACGCGGTCGACTTCGTCGTCATCGGCGACGCCCGAGCCGCAATTGCAGAAGCCGATCTTCGGCCGCAGATATAGTTCGATCGTCTCGCCGCACAACGCGACATCGCAGCGGAACGCGCGTCCCGCCGGCCAACCGTCACGGGGAAACGGCCAGGCGATCTCGCGCCAGCCGGCAGCGGCAGGCCGCGCGCCGACATAGACGGCGACGCAGGACAGCGCGCAAATCGCGACGATGAGCGCGGTTAGAGACAGTTTGCGCATGTCTTCTCATATCCGTCGCCACACCCCACCGCCGTCATCCTGAGGTGCTCGCCGTCTTCGGCGAGCCTCGAAGGATGGCCACAAGCGCTTGCGGCCGATCCTTCGAGACGCCGCGCAAGGGCGCGGCTCCTCAGGATGACGAATCGCGTGTGGCGATAGCCGCTCATTTCAATCCCGCGACCGCACGTGCCGGGCCGGTCAGCTCCAGAATATGCATCCCGGTATTCGCCCGGTCCACGATGTAGATATAGCCGCGCTCGTCGGTTTCGACATTGTTGGTCTGGATCGCCGTCTTGCAGCGGTCCTTGCCGTCGACCGTGACGCAGCGCTTGTCGGTTGCGGCCGTGATCGAGGGAATGAAATAGCCGACTTCCCTGGGGTGATAGGGATCGCGGATGTCGAGCGCGCGCACGCCGGCATTGAAGAAAGCAATGAATGCCATCTTCTTGTAATAGACCGGCGCCATGCTTTCGTTCGATGAATGCGCACCGAACCGCCCGCCGCGCCCGCAGAACGCGCCGCTCGCCTCCGGAACCGTAAAACTCGAAATCATCATCGGCAGCTTCTCGACCGTGACATCGGCGAACCACACCATCTGCCTCGGCTCGTTGCATTCGTTCAGGATCGCCTCGTCCACGATCATCACGATGTCGCGGGTCTTGCCATCCTTGTCGTTGGCAAATTCGGCGATCGGCATGCCCTTCATCGGAAACACGGTATGCGCGCCGTTGAAGGCCGACATCGCCAGCCGCGAGATTTCCGGAAGGCGCAGGTTGTCCGCCGTCGGCTCCTTCGGACCGTTCAGCAGTTTTTCACGGTCGACGATCTGCAAGAAACCGCCCTTGTTGGTGCCATATCCGAAATAGACGCGGTTGCCTTCGGGGCCGGTCGAGATCGGCCCGTGCAACTCGGTCGGCACCGCGCCGGTCGCGCCCGGCTCCTGGCCCGGCAGCCCAAAATCGCGGATTTTTATCGGGTGCGAAGGATCGCTGAGGTCATACACTTGCGTCATACGCCGCGTGCGCCAATCGGGGGCGCCCGAGACCAGGAACGCAATGCCGGTGTCGCACTCCCACCAGTTCTTGTGGGTATCCTTCAAGCCGCCGAGCCGGGTGATCAGGACCGGATTGGCGGGGTCCGCGACATTCCAGATTTCATGCGCCTCGCCGCCAAAACTTCTCAGCATGTAGACCGCGTTGCGGTCGCCTTTGGGCAGCGCCTTGCCGTCGCAGATGCGCACCATCTGCGCGCCGCCGGCTTCATACTTGCCCTCCTGCCCCGGGATATGGCGCAGATATTTCGGCTGCGCGGGATCGGTGACGTCGACGATGGAGGTGCCGTTGGGCTCGGGTTTTCCGGTCTGCGGATTGACGGGCGCCGGAATCTCGTCCGTGCCGCCGTGATGGCCGATATAGGCGATCCAGCGATCGCCCTGATGGTGGATGGTCGGCTGGTAGGCGCTACGCGCCTGCAGGTCGCTGGTTCCGACCAGCTTCATGTTCGATGCTTCCGCCGGCGCGCCGATCGTTTGGCTCTGCGCATGGGCATTACCCGTGCCGGCGATGAAGCAGATCGAGAAACACGCCGCCAGCTTGAACCGCCTGGTCATGATTTTTCCACCCCGCCTGTCTGAACCAATCTTCGTTGGCTAACCGGCAACCTATCATGCCGGAATGCGGGGCAAAAGTACGAGCTGGGTGCAGCGGGGAGCTTGCCCGGCGCGTTGCGCGTCGGCCCGCCCACCGTGTACACCTGGAATCATGGCTGAGGAATTAGCGAAACCCGAGCCGCCTGCGGTCATGCCCGAGATGCCGCTGCTGCGCATCGACGGTGTGACAAAACGGTTCGGCTCCTTCACCGCCGTCGACAAGCTCTCGCTCGACATCCGGGCCGGGGAGTTTTTTGCGCTGCTCGGGCCGTCCGGCTGCGGCAAGACCACGCTGCTGCGCATGCTCGCCGGGTTCGAGACGCCGGATGCCGGCAAGATCCTGCTGGGCGGCAAGGACATCGCGCCGGTGCTGCCGCATCGGCGTCCCGTCAACATGATGTTCCAGAACTACGCGCTGTTTCCGCATCTTAGCATACGCGACAATATCGCCTTCGGACTGAAGCGCGCGAACATGCCGCGGCCCGAGATCGAGGCCCGCGTCACCGAGATGGTGGCGCTCGTAAAACTCGAGGGACTGGAAAAGCGAAAGCCGGATCAGCTCTCCGGCGGACAGAAGCAGCGCGTGGCGCTGGCGCGCTCATTGGCGCGGCGCCCGCAGGTGCTGTTGCTGGACGAGCCGATGGCGGCGCTCGACAAAAAGCTGCGCGAAAACACCCAAGCGGAATTGACCGAGCTGCAGCGGCGGCTGGGGCTGACCTTCATCATCGTCACCCATGATCAGGAGGAGGCGATGACGGTCGCCGACCGCATCGGCGTGATGGATTCCGGCAGGCTCGAGCAGGTGGCGACGCCGCGGCAGCTCTATGAGGCGCCAGCGTCGCGGTGGATCGCCGAGTTCGTCGGCGACATCAACATGCTCGAGGGACAGCTCGAGAGCAACCAGGACCATCGCCTGACCATATCGACGCGCGACGCCGGCACCATTGTCGCTGCGGAGCCGCGGCAGCCGCTCAGCAAGACCGCCATTTGCGTCGCGATACGCCCCGAAAAAGTGAAATTGTCGCGGCGCGGCCCGGTGTCCGACGCCGGCGCGATTCCGATGAACCGGCTCGAAGGCGTGGTCACCGAGGTCAACTATCTCGGCGGCGTGACCACCTACAAGGTGAAGCTCGACAGCGGCGCGGTCCTGCGCGCCTCGATGGCCAACACCGCCCGGCTCGACATGAATGCCTACAGCGCGAGCCAGCGCGTGACGGCGTGGTTCACGCCCGACGATTGCGTGGTGCTGGAGCAATGAGATGAACGTGCGATTCGCAAGTACCCCTCGTCATCCTGAGGAGCCGCGCGCTTGCGCGGCGTCTCGAAGGATGGCCGCTTGCGCTTGTCGCCTATCCTTCGAGGCTCGCCGCCAAGGCGGCGAGCACCTCAGGATGACGGTGGATGCTGGAAAGGCGCAACCGTGAGCGCGCGCCGCATCTTTGCGCGCCCCGCCCGCTTCGCGGCGATCGCGCCCTATCTGTGGATGCTGCTGTTCTTCCTGCTGCCGTTCGGCTTTGTGCTGAAGATCAGCCTGTCGCAGACCGCGATCGCGCAGCCGCCTTACGGTCCGCAGTTCGACCTGACGCAGGGATGGGCGGCCAACCAGGCCGCGCTCGCGGCGCTGTCGCTGGATAATTTCAAGCTGCTGATCTCCGACAATCTCTATGTGCTGTCGTATCTCCGCAGCATCGTCGTCGCCGCGATCTCGACCGCGATCCTGCTCGTGATCGGCTACCCCATCGCCTATGGCATGACGCGGCTGCCGCCGCGCTGGCAGAGCGTGGCGATGATGCTGGTGATCGTGCCGTTCTGGACCTCGTTCCTGATCCGCATCTATGCCTGGATCAACATCCTGCAGCATGACGGCCTGCTCAACAAGACGCTGCTGGCGCTGCACATCGTGTCCGCGCCGGTGGTGTGGCTGTCCACCGACAGCGCGATGGTGATTGGCATCGTCTATTCCTATCTGCCGTTCATGATCCTGCCGCTGTATGCGACGCTGGCCAAGATGGATCCGGCGCTGCTGGAGGCGGCCGCCGACCTCGGCGCTTCGCGCGCCCGGGCGTTCTGGCTGGTGACGTTTCCGCTGTCGCTGCCGGGCGTCGGCGCAGGCATGCTGCTGTGCTTCATCCCCATCGTCGGCGAATTCGTGATCCCCGACCTTCTGGCCGGCTCCGACAGCTACATGATCGGGCAGACGCTGTGGCTGGAATTCTTCACCAACAAGGACTGGCCGCTCGCCTCCGCGACCGCCGTGGTGCTGCTGGTCCTGCTGCTGGCGCCGCTGATGATCTACGACCGACTGCAGCGCCGCCGGCTGGAGGCTTGGTGATGCCAGTCACGAAACCAGAGTATCGCGCGCTTCACCTCTCCCGCAGGGAGAGGTCGGATCGCATCGTCAGATGCGATCCGGGTGAGGGGTTACGCTCTATCGATAACCCTCCCCCCCTCACCCGGTTCGCTACGCGAACCGACCTCTCCCCAATGGGGAGAGGTGAAGCCGCGCTCCCGGCGACCAGTGGATCAAATCCATGAGTCCGCTGAAACGCCTCTCACCGTTCAACGTCACCGCGCTGGCGCTGGGGCTGGCGTTCCTGTACCTGCCGATCGTGATCCTGGTGATCTATTCCTTCAACGCCTCAAGGCTGGTGACGGTATGGGGGGGATGGTCGACCCGCTGGTACAGCGAATTTTTCAACGACCGCGCGATGCTCGAGGCCGCATGGATGAGTTTTCGCGTCGGCCTGGTGTCGGCGACCGCGGCGACGGTCCTCGGAACGCTGGCGGCGGTGGCGCTGTCGCGCGGCGAGCGCTTCAAGGGACGCACGCTGTTTTCCGGCATGCTCTATGCGCCGCTGGTGATGCCTGAAGTGATCACCGGCCTGTCGCTGCTGCTCTTGTTCGTCGCGCTCAATGCCGAGCGCGGTTTCTGGACCGTCACCATCGCCCACACCACGCTGACCATGTGCTTTGTCGCCACCGTGGTGCAGTCGCGCCTCGGTGCGCTCGATCCGACCCTCGAGGAAGCCGCCATGGACCTCGGCTGCGATCCCTTGCGCGCCTTTATCGCGGTGACGCTGCCGCTGATCCTGCCCTCGATCGCCGCCGGCTGGATGCTGGCCTTCACGCTGTCGCTCGACGATCTTGTGATCGCCAGCTTCACCACCGGCCCCGGCTCGGCGACGCTGCCGATCCGGATCTATTCGGAGGTGCGGCTCGGGGTGAAGCCGGAGATCAACGCGATCTGCACGCTGGCGATCGGCCTGATCGCGATGGTGATCGTGGCGGCCTCGCTGGCCTCGAAACTGTCCGGCGTGCGTGGCGAAAACGCCGCGCCGCTGTAACTCGGAGCGCCCGCACACACCGCCGTCATCCTGAGGTGCTCGCCGTTCTTCACGGCGAGCCTCGAAGGATGGGCCGCAAGCGTCTGCGGCGATCCTTCGAGACGCCGCGCAAGCGCGCGGCTCATCAGGATGACGGCGGTGGTTGCGGTGAAAAGCCTAATTCCCCTTCGCCCCATCCGCCGGCGCGGACACCGCCGCTTCCGGCGCAACCTTCTGCCCCGTATAGCGCTCGATCGCCGAGCGCACCGCGTCGCGGGTCTTGCGGTCCTTCATCGCGTCGAGCAGGGGGGCTGCGCCGGGCGAGCGCCGGATCAGGCTTTCCGGCTCCGGAAAGATCAAGGGATCGTCCCATGGTCCCTGGATGATGAACGGCAGATCGAAGCCGGGCGGCGCGTTCGGCGCCGAGATCAGGCTGGCGACGCCCTTCAGGTCGTATTCGCGCGCCGGGACCGACGCGGTGCCGGTCAGCGTGACCCGCGCCGCCGGGCTTTGAATGCGCACGTCCTCGGTGGTGGCGATACCCTCGCTGAACTTCAGCGCGATGGTCATGCTGTCGTAGGGCGTCGAGCCTGAGCGGAAATTGCCGCCGCCGGAGAGGGGCCGGCGCTCCAGCCGCCGCAACAGCTGTTCGACGTTGAAGCCGGAGATGGCGCCGTCATGGGCGGTGAGCGTCGCGGTGCCGTCGAGCGATTGCGCCAGCCCGAATGGACTGTTGCCGGTGGCTTCCAGCGCGACATTGAGATTGCCGCGGCCGGTGAGCTTGGTGACGCCGAACAATTCGCTGGCGCAGGACAACAGGTCGACGTCCATGAACTGGAATTGCGCCTTGACGTCGACCACCGCGTCGGAGCGCGCGACATTGAACGAGCCCTTGGCGATGCCGCCATAGATCTGCGCCTCGCCGACGCTCAGCGCCAGCGTGCCGGCGCGCAAATTAGCGCCAACGGCGGTGCGCCCGAGCGTGGATTTTCCGACGATGACCTTTGCCGCCGACAGCCGCATGTCGAGATCGGTGGTGGTCAGCGAATTGAGGTCGAACAGCTGCCGGTTCCAGTCGCGCTGGCCGCCTGCAAGCAGCCGCACGGTCGAGGCGTAAGGCGTAAAGTCGAGCGCGCCGGCGGCAAGCGTCGCCTGCAAGGTCTGGCGGCCATTGTTTGAATAGGTCATCACGCCCTCGGCGACATTGCCGTCGAGTTCGATATTGACATTGGTCAGCGCGATCGACGCCCCAACCATGTTGGCGCGCGCCCGCAAGGCGAAGCGGCCGAACCCGCCGCTGCCTGCGGGCGCCGCCTGCCCGGTCCAGCGCAGCGCATTGCGCAGCGACAGGCTGTCGGCGGTCAGGGTGCCTTCCATCAGCATGCTGGTGCGGTTGGCGACCGCGCCGTCGAAGGCGACCTTGAGCGGCGCGCTGGCCAGCCGCGCCTTCAATCCGGAGCGTTCGCCGGACAATGCCGCGACGAAATCGCTGATGCTGACGCTGCCGTCGACGCGCTCGCCGCGCCAGTCGAACTGCCCGGTCGCGGCGAACGAGCGCGAGATCGACGGCCAGGCCAGCGACAGGTCGATATCGCCGACGTTTTCCGAGACGCGGTTGGCCTCGTCCAGATAGCTCAGCACGCCGTCCTGGATGCGGATTTCGGAAAACGACAGCTGGTTGGGGGCGCCGGGCTTCATGGTGCGCGTCAGCGTATCGATGAACGGCGTCCAGTTGCTCAACCCGTCGGCGGCGCGGACGACGCGGATATGCGGTCGCAGCATCATGACGTCGGCGATTTCGAAACGCCGCAGCAACAGCGGCAGCAGGCGCAAATTCGCGGTCAGGACGTCGACCGACAGCGCAGCTTCGCCGGCGCCGCCGCCTTTCAGGCCGACGTCATGAAACGAGACGTAGCTGCCGGGAAACACCGAGACGTCGATGCTGCCATTAACCACCAGCTCGAGCCCGGTGACGGCGCGGATCTGTGCTTCCACCGCGGCACGCAACGCGTCCCGGTTGAGAAACCAGGACATCGCGATCAGGCCGACCAGAACCAGGCCGAACAGCGCCGCAATCGGCATCCCGAGCCGTTTCATTCCCTGGGCCATCGGCAATGACATATCCGGATCGGGTTCAAAGGCTAGGTTGAGGCTGAAACGTCAGACGGGTACCCCGACCCGCCAACTTCAAGCAACTTGATGGGTTTTCTTGACGCTTTCAAGGCTGTACTTACGCTCTCCCACGAAGCGAGGGGGCAAGAAAGTGCCCTCATTGACGCACCGCGAAGATTTCGCCTAATAGTCTTTTCCTCCATCAGGTCGCTGGTCCCAATGAACAAGGTCTACCCCGACGCCAAATCGGCTCTCGACGGCATTCTCCGAGACGGCATGATGATCATGTCGGGCGGTTTTGGCCTGTGTGGGATCGCCGAGACCCTGTCGGACGCGATCCGCGATTCCGGCGTCAAGAATCTCACGGTGATCTCCAACAATGCCGGCGTCGACGGCATCGGGCTCAGCCGCCTGCTGGAAACCCGCCAGATCAAGAAAATGATCTCGTCCTATGTCGGCGAAAACAAGCTGTTCGCGCAGCAATATCTGGCCGGCGAGCTCGAGCTGGAATTCAACCCTCAGGGCACGCTGGCCGAGCGCATCCGCGCCGGCGGCGCCGGCATCCCGGCCTTCTACACCAAGACCGGCGTCGGCACCTTGATCGCCGAGGGCAAGGAAGTGAAGGAGTTCGACGGCGAGAAATACCTGATGGAGCGCGGGCTGTTCGCCGATCTCGCCATCGTACATGCCTGGAAGGGCGATACCGCCGGCAACCTCGTCTACCGCAAGACGGCGCGAAATTTCAATCCGATGATGGCGACCGCGGCGAAGATCACGGTGGCCGAGGTCGAGCATCTGGTGCCGGCCGGCGAGATCGATCCCGACCACATCCACACCCCCGGCATTTTCGTCAAGCGCATCATCGAGGTCGGGACGGGCAAGAAGCGTATCGAATTCCGCAATACCCGCCCGCGCCCGGACAAGGCCGCGGCGCCGGCAGCGACAGGAGTTGAAGTCTGATGCCCTGGACCCGCGATCAGATGGCCGCGCGTGCGGCCAAGGAATTGCGCGACGGTTATTACGTCAATCTCGGCATCGGGATCCCGACGCTGGTGTCGAACTACATCCCGGACGGCATGGACGTCGTCTTGCAGAGCGAGAACGGCATGCTGGGCATGGGCCCGTTTCCCTATGAGGGCGAGGAAGACGCCGACCTGATCAATGCCGGCAAGCAGACGGTCAGCGAACTGCCGACCACCAGCTATTTCTCCTCTGCCGATTCCTTCGCCATGGTGCGCGGCGGCCATATCGACCTGTCGATCCTGGGCGCGATGCAGGTGGCGCAGAACGGCGACCTCGCCAACTGGATGATCCCCGGCAAGATGGTCAAGGGCATGGGCGGCGCGATGGACCTTGTCGCCGGTGTCAAGCGTGTCGTGGTTGTGATGGAGCATTCCGCCAAGGACGGCCCGAAACTGCTCAAGAAGTGCAACCTGCCGCTGACCGGCGAGAACGTCGTGGACATGGTGGTCACCGACCTCGCCGTATTCACCATCGACAAGCACGGCAACGACGGCATGGCGCTGATCGAACTCGCCGATGGCGTCACGCTCGACGAGGTAAAGTCGAAGACCGAAGCCGACTTCCGCGTTGCACTGAAGAACGCGTGAGCGAATTTGGGATAGCGCGGCGGTGACACCGGCGATCCGCCGCGCGACCCCCGAGGATGCCGATTTCATCGCCTGGACTATCCTGGCGGCGCAGCGCGGCCATCGGCCGCGCGGCTGGTTCGACATTGCGCTGGACTGGCCGGAGCCGCTCAGCCGGGCTTTTGTGCGGCGCATCGCGCTCGCGCAGTCCCGATCGTGGTGGCACATCTCGCATTTCCTGATCGCGGAGGCCCACGGCAGGCCGGTCGCGGCGCTCTGCGCGTTGCCCGCGCGCGGCTCCGGCAAGGACGCGCAAGCGGCGATTACCGAGGTCGCACATGCGGCGGAGCTGGATGCGACCGAAATGCAGGCGATCCGGCAGCGCGGCGCCTATTCCAGAACATGCTGGACGACCGGCGATGAGGACAACTGGCTGATCGAGCACGTCGCCGCAGAGCCCTCTCACCGCGGGCAAGGGCTGGTGCAGGCGCTGCTCGACCGCGCGCTGGCGAATGGAAAGGCCGCGGGCTACCGGCGCGCCTGCATCGTATTTTACATCGGCAATGACGCGGCCGAGCGGTGCTACGCCAGGGCCGGCTTCAGCTTCGCGGAGGAAAAGCGCGATCCGGAATTCGAGGCGCTCACCGGCGCGCCGGGCTTTCGCCGGTTTGAACGCGCGATTTGAACGAATGCCGACTATTCGGGCGCTCTGCGCAACTCAAGCTTGTGAAATTCCCGATCTCTTCCTAGCCTAACCGCTCACGATAGCCTGGCATCAGGGACACTGACCATGTCGGACTTCTTCCGCGCGCACCAAGCCGTCGGCACGACCATCCCGACCTATTTCATCGAAAGCACGGCGCCCGACAACGTCGACGACACGGTCGTCGCCCCTCCGCCCTTGCCACCGGAGCTTGAGCCGATCAAACCCGCCCTCGCGATCAAGCAGATCGCCGCGGCCCTGGCGAACGCTCCGGATCCGAACCTGGTGGTGATGGTGCATGGCTTCAACAATCCGGAGCCGGACGTGTTGCGGATGTATGCCGCCGCGTCGAAGACGATCGAGGCCGATCCGGCCATTCGCAACCGGCAAGGCCTGGTCTGCGTCGGCTATCGCTGGCCCTCGGAAAAGATCGGGCAGCCGTTCCACGGCACCTGGGACGCCTTGCCCACGCTGCCGACCTGGATTCTTTATCTTGGCGCGGCGCTCGCCGTTGTGCCGTTTCTGCTGTTCTGTCTCGGATTTTTCTCAAACCTGTGGATCGACCATGCCGTGTCGATCGTCGGCTTGACGCTTGCCGGTCTGGTGCTTGCGGCAGCGCTGCTGCGCACCATCGTCTATTTCCGCGACACCTATCGGGCAACGAATTACGGCGCGCCTGATCTGGTACAGATCATCAGGGCGATCGATGGCGAGATCCACAGGCACCCCGGCCGCGATGGCAAAAGAAATAACGTCCAGCTTTCTTTCATCGGCCACAGCATGGGCGGGTTCGTCGTCACCAATACCATCCGCGTGCTGTCCGACGTATTCCTCAAGGAAGTCCAGGATATAGAGGACTACGGCGCGCACGCTCCCGCGCCGCCGTCGCCGAATATCGGCAATGTGTTTTGTCTCGAGCGTTTCGTGCTGGCATCGCCCGACATTCCGGCCGAGACCTTGCTGTCGAACCGCGGAAATTTCCTGGCCTCGGCGCTGGCGCGCTTCGATGAGGCCTATCTGTTCAGCAATGAAGGCGACGAGGTGCTGCGCCAGATTTCGACGCTGGCGAACTATTTCGTATTTCCGACCAAAAGCCGCAACTACGGTTTCCGGCTCGGCAATGTCGAGATCCTGTCGAGCGATTTCGGCCTGATCGATGTCGGCGACGAGAATTTCCTCGGCACACTGCGCATCGGCAATCTGACGCTGCAGCAGATTTACGACACCCTCGAAGACGCCAAGACCAGGCGGCAGGCCGATGCGGAGCCGGCGCGGGCGCAGGTCTTGTTGCCGAAGATATTCACCTATTTCGATTGCACCGATTATGTCGACTTCGCCGACGACGGCGGCCCGAAGCGCGGGCTTCTCAGCTTTGCGAAATGGGTGAAGCGCACCAATCCGAATGCACGATTGCGATGGTATTCGCACCTGCATCTGCTGTTCGCCTATCTCCTCGATCCCCAGAACCCGAATGTGCACGGCGGCTATTTCCAGGGCCAGCTGTCGCAGCAGTTGATCTACCGGCTGGCCTGTCTCGGCTATGAGGGCACGATCAAGGCCTATGGCAGCGACGGCGCGCTATCGCTGGCCTGCAAGGCCAAACAGATTCGCGCGCTGCTGTCGCCGCTGCTCGCGGCGCGCCTGATTGCCCGGTCGGCGCCGCCGGGTTCGGCCTAGCCCGCAGTTTGATCGCGCCCCGTTAAACCGCGCCAACGCGCTTAATTTGCAAAAACACCGTGGTAAGGCTTGTCTTTCGCAATACTGAAAGTAGTATTTGAAACTGGGCACAAGGTGAGGCTGACGGGCGGTGGTCGACCAGGTACAGATTTTCATTTCCTACGCGCGCAAGGATGACCTGGGGAAAGCCGACGATCCCAAGTCGGTCGGTATCGTCACCGCATTGCATAAAGCGATCGAAGCTATCCTTCTTCGGCTTGGCGAACCGACGCCTCGAGTCTGGCGGGATCGCCTGCGGATCGAGAAGGCCAACTTTTTCGATATCGAAATCCAGCAAGCCATCAGCGCGTCGCAGCTCCTGGTCGTCGTGCTGTCGCGCAACTGGATCAGCAGCCCGAATTGTCGCAAGGAGCTCGACCTGTTTCTGCACCGCTGGGGAAATGCACGGGAAAGGATCGTTGTCGTCCGGCTCGACCTGCTGACCGACGATGAGATTCCCAAAATACTCGGACGTACCGAGGGGTACAGTTTTTTCGGGTTCGACGGAAAGCGGGAAGCTGGTTACGAAAAACGGTTCCACCGATGGGGCAAGGTTCAGGACGACCGGTTTTACGACGAGGCGGACGAGCTTGGCGGGTATTTGTGGCGCACTTCAAAGCAATGGCTTGCCAAGGACTTTGGCCCGAGGCCGCCGCCCCCGACCAGGAACGGCAGGACTGTCTATCTCGCCAAGCCGGCGCCCGATATGGTGAAGTCGTACGAATTCCTTGCGAACAACCTGGTCTCACAAGGTTTCGATATTGTGCCGAGACAGGATCAATTCGTCCCGCTGGATTCCTCGGCGTCGGGATTCATCGACAATGCGATAGCGCTGGCGGATACCTCAATCCATATTCTCGGCAACGAAGCGGGGTACGCGCCCGACGGCCATGACCCGCTCGTGAAACTCCAGCTTGAGCGGGCGGCGTTACGGGCCTCGGAGGATGTCGGCGTCTCGAACACCTCGCACGCGTTCAAACGAATTATCTGGGCGCCGAAAGTCATCGAGGACAGTTCGGCGAATGAATTTCGCGATCCCGTCACGGTGATTGCGAAATTCGACAAACTCATTCCCGGCGACAAGCTGTTCGGCGACGGGCGAAGCGGATTCTGGGGCTCGCTCAGGCAGCTTCTCGATCGTCCGGGGTTGCACAACGACAACGATGACCGGGGACCGGATCAGGACTCGCGCATCTACATCTATCACGACCAGGAAGATCGTGAGTTTGCCTTCGGCATTGCGAAAGCCTTCAGGGACAAGGGGGCCAATTATGTCCTGCCTGCGATGCAAGGCAATGACGTGCAGCGCGCGCGGCTGCACAAGGATTATCTGCGCGATTGCGATGCAGTCATTTTGTGCTGGGCTCAGGCGACGGACGTGTGGGCGAAAACCTCTCTGAACGAACTGCGCAACTGGCGCGATCTGGGTCGAACCCAGAAGTTCCGGCGTCGCAGCCTGGTGCTCGGACCGCCCCCCGGCGTGAGCAAGGAGCCGGTTGCGCTTCCTCCAAAGGATTTTGACTACCTTTTGAATCTGATCGACGGGGAACGGCCGGATCCGGAGTTGCTTGTGACTCTGCTGAATGGCGATCAGCCGAACCACCCATGAATCAGGCCGCAAAAGGTCTGTCGAAGGAGCGCCCTTTTCCCGGCCTGCGGCCGTTTGAGGCCGAGGACTGGGAATTTTTCTTTGGACGCACCGATCAAACCGCCGCCTTGTACCGGCTGATCGACCGCAACCGGTTCGTCGCCGTTGTCGGGAGCTCCGGCTCCGGAAAATCCTCGCTGACCCGTGCCGGCCTGTTACGCATCCTGGAGGAGGACAACGGCGAAGGTCGCACGACCCCATGGGTCCCCTGCGCGATGCACCCTGGAAACGCGCCGATCAGGATTCTGGCTCAAAAGCTCGCCGGCCTGGTTCCCGGTCACAACCCCGGCGATACGAAGCGCGACCGGATTGAACATCATTTGACCACTTCCACATTCGGCTTCGAGGAAGCTCTCTCCGAGGCGGGAATCGACGAGAACGCCCGGTTTGTCCTGGTCATCGATCAGTTTGAGGAATTGTTCCGCTATGCCGATTATTCCGATCAGCAACAGATTCATGATCGACTGAACAATGTCCGCGCTCACGATGAAGCCTCGCAATTCGTTGAGTTGTTGCTGGAGGCACGCCGGAGCCGACGGCGCGATATTCGAATCCTCATCACGATGCGTTCGGACTTCATCGGCGAGTGCGCGCAGTTCGAGGGGCTCGCCGAAGCCGTCAGCGCGACGCAGTTTCTTGTCCCGGGCCTCACGCGGGATCAACTCGAGGAAATCATCACCGAGCCTATCAAGAAAGCGGGCGGTACGATCAATGCGGTTCTCGTCGAGCAGTTGCTCAACGACGCCAGTGGCGAACTCGACGAGCTGCCGGTGCTGCAGCACTGTCTCTCGCAGCTCTGGGAGCGGGCGGCCGGCCCGTCGACCGGCGGCGCTCCGGACCTCCGTGACACCGCGGGAGGTACCGCAGCGAAGCCTGTCCCGCGTGAGATCACCGCCGAACACTACAAGCAGGTCGGCAAGGTAAGCGGCGCGCTTTCGCAGCATGCCAACCGGATCCTGGAAGAACTTCCGGAGAAGTCGGTCGCGGCGGTTTTTCGCGCGTTGTCCGAGATCAAGGACGGGCGCAGGATCAGGCGCGCGCTCGCCTATCTGGACCTGCGCGAGGAAACAGGCCTGCCCGACGATGAACTGCTCAGGATCATAAATCGCTTTCGCGCCGACGATTGCTCGTTCCTCCTGACCTCGCCGCGGAGAATTTCCGAGATAACGGACGAGACGCGCATCGACGTTTGTCACGAAGCGCTGCTGCGGCGCTGGGACAAGTGTGGCGGCGCGGCCAAGGTCCGCGCTGGTGAAGAGGTCGAACAGAAAGAATCGTTTATCGGATGGCTTGAGCAGGAACGCTGGGACGGCCAGCAATATCAGTTCCTGCATTCCATCGCGAACAGGCACCGAAACTCGGCGGCGGTGGAAGATATCAAGTTCCACCGGGATTGGTGGACCAAACGCAAGCCAACCGAGCGCTGGACGGAGCGCTATGGCGGAGGTTACGCCGCCGTCGACAACATGATCCGCGCCGGATGGACTCGTCACCGACGCGTTCGGACGATCGCCGGAGCGACCGCCTCGGCGGTTTTGGTCGCGCTGGCGCTGTCCGGATATGGCCTCTACACGAAAAACCGCGAGGCCAAGCTTAACGGCAAACTCGCGGAGGAAAGTCTCGACTTGGGTAAGAAAGTCCTGAACAACGTTCTGGATTCCGTGAACGACGGCCGCATGCAGCTTACGGCTGCGCTCGGCATTGAACGGCCGATGGGAGATTTCATCGATAAAAAATTACGGCCGGCTCGGGCGGATGGAAAACCAGGTCAGGAGATCGAACATTCGCCGAAGATCATCGAACTGGAAAGTCAACTTCACTACACCGCCGCAGACATATTGTTCGACGCCGGGAAAGACGCCGAGGCTTTGAGCAGGGCGAAACAAGCGAAAGATTCTGCCAGCACCCTTGTGCAGCGGAACAATGCCAACCCGATGTGGCAGGATCTTCTCCGCGAGAGCACGCAGAGAGTCGGCGATACGCTGTCGCGAACCCGGGACTTCGCTGGAGCTCTGGCTCAATTCAGGGAAGCGCAGGCGCTGATCCGGCCGCGCATCGAACAGCCGTTGGGGGACGAAAAGCTGTCCGAATTGGCTTACTACCAGAGCTATTATTTCAGCAGAGCCGGAGATATGCTTCTCAAGTTAACGAATTCGCAAGCGCCGGCGAATGCACGGGAAGCGCTTTCCGAGTACCGGAAAGCGCTTGAAATCGCAGAAACTTATGCCGCAAAATATCCCGAAGATGCGCGTTTGCGGGCCGCCGTCCCGAGATATACCGCAAAGATCGCCGCCGCGCTCGCGGCTCTTCCCGAGCCCGATATCGATGGTTCATTGAAGAAGTACGACGAGGCGCTGCGACTCCAGGAGCCTCTTGCCGGAAAGCCTGAGGCGGGCGCACCAATCCGTTCCAATCTCGCATTGAGCTATGCCGGAAAAGCCGCGGTGCTTTCAAAGCTCGCGCAATGGGCGCCCGCCGTCGCGTTATTTCAGAAGGCGATCGACATCCATCAACATCTCCTCGACAGGGACAACTCGAACGCGAGCTGGCTGATTTATCTCGCAGACGAGCAACACGGACTTGCTGAGGCCTATCTGCGACCGGACAGTTTCTCCATGAGCGCAACTCCTGATCCGGCGAGCCAGCTTCAGCTTCTCAAGGACGCGAGCGCCGCATTGCACAGCGAGCTGGAGACCCGAGACAGGCTGATGAAGATCGACCCGGAAAACCGAAATCTGATCGAAGACAGGGTCAAGGTTCAAAAACAGCTCGATGAGTTGAAAACCCGGATAGTTTCCAGGAACTAAGCGGGATCGCTACGCCCTTGCCATCGTCCGTCCGAACGTCACCTCGATCAGCGTGCCGGAATGCCCGCCGGTCTTGATCTGGAACTGGGCGCGGTTGGCTTCGACCAGCGCCTTGGTCAGCGACAGGCTGACGCCTGAACCAGCGGTCTGGTCCGCCGGCGCTTGCGTCCGGAACGGCTCCATGGCGGCGGCGATTTCATTGTCGTTCAGCCCGAAGCCGGTATCGCGCACCCGCAACACCACGTCGCCGAAATCCGACAGCGCGGTGGAGACGATCACCTGGCCGCCGGCATTGGCAACGTGGATCGAATTGCCGATCAGGTTCAGGGCGATCTGGCGCAGCGCGCGCGCGTCGGCCACGACGGGCGGCAGCGCATGCGCCAGCGAGGTGCGGATGATGATGCGTTCGCGGTTGGCCTGCGGCTGCATCACCGCGACGCATTGCTCGACCAGGTCGTTGAGGTTCTGGTTGGCGAAGGCGAGGTCGAGCTTGCCGGTTTCGATCCGCGACAGGTCGTTGAGGTCGTTGATGATGGCAATGACGCGCTCGCCGGAGGCGCGGATGTCCTTCATATATTCGACATAGCGCTCGTTGCCGAGCGCGCCGAAACGTTCCTCGATCATCACCTCGGCAAAGCCAATGATGGCATTGAGTGGGGTGCGCACCTCGTGGCTGATCCGCGCCAGAACGTCGGCCTTGGCGTTGACCGAGCGATCGGCCAGCCGCCGCGCCTGCTGCAACTCGCTCTCGCTCTTTTTCGCGGACGACAGGTCGCGGAACACCGCGAAGAAATTCGGGCTGTCGGCCTGCGTCCGCCCCATGGTCATCGACAGCGGAATGAGACCTCCCTCGCGCACCCGGCCGAGGACCTCGCGGCCGTGATCGAGCAGGCTCGCCACGCCGTCATTGCCGATGCGGTCGAGATAGTCCTGCACCACGCGATGGCTCTCCGGCGCGAACAGTTCTGAGAGATTGCGCTGCACCAGTTCCTCGCCGTCATAGCCGAACAACGCCTCGGCGCTGCGGTTACAGGAATTGAGGTTGCCTTGCGCGTCGAACATCACGATGCCTTCCGCGGTGGTGTCGAGGATGGCGCCGAGTTCCTCGGCATTGGCGTGGCCGGCTTGCGATGGCGCGGCGGCGGGAATCTCGGCAACGGCTTGCGGCTCGAGGCGCGGGTTACAGCAGATCAGGGCATGCGCGGACTCGCCGTCCCACGCAATCGCATGCAGATGCGCGTCGGTGGCCGACGTCGGCGCGTGGGCGGCCGATGACTGGGTCGCGGAAATAGTAACCGGCGTGCCGGTATCCGACGTGCTGCTGGCGCTGGAGACGCCGGGCGCGACCAGCAATGCGTCGAGGCCGCCGGCCTCTTCCAGCGCGTGCAGGCTGTCATATCCGACGCAGTCGAGAAACGCCGGGTTGGCGTAGAGCAGCCGGTCGAGCCGGTAGATCAACACGCCGCTCGGAAGCAGATCGAGCAGCACCTTGTCGCGCGCGGTCTCACCGCGCGGCGGCGGCTGCGGCTGCGACAGCCAACCGGGCCGCTCACCGGCCGGCTCGGATGCTTCCGCAGCCGGCGGTTCGAGGGCGGCCTCGGGCGTATCGGATGTTGCCGGCGTTTCGGCGGCGGCGGCGGTCCCGTTCTCGAGACGCGCCGACAATTGCCGCGCGAGCTCGTTGAAAGCGTTGCTTTCGACCGGCGACAGCGACGGCGATTTCGGTTCGTTCACGGGCCGGAACGGCAGGATGTTTTTGGGGGTTTCCGATTGACGATCCATGTCGGCTTCCAAATCGGTTGGGTGTGAAGTCTCGCTTGCAATCGATGCTGGCAATTCAGGAATGCTGGAGCGCAGTCCGGAGGCGGCCGGAATGCTTGCGATGGGTGGTTCGTTGGAACGAGCTGCTTGCGCGATATCGGCGGAGAGCGGCAGTGGCGCCGGCGGGTCACTGAAGAATTCGGTGCGGCGCAGCGCCTCTAACCGCCCCAGGCCATCGAGATCGCGGCAGACGCCGAAACCCCGGTAGCCGACGAAACTGCGCGCGCGATCGAACATCGGCAGTCCCGACAATTCCACGCGCAGCCGCGCGCCGCCATCCACCGGCCAGTCCAGCGCGATGCCGCTCCAGGTGTCACGGGTGGCAAAAGCTTTGGCGACGCGGCCTTCCGGATCGAGGCCGAACGCCTCGGCGGTCTCGCTCCAGAGCCGGCCGAAGCCTGCGGCGGTGCGCGCGCCGATCAGGCGGGCGAATTCATCCGAGCCGAGCAGAAAGCGGCCCTCGGCGTCCATCTGCCACATGAAGCGCAGCGGATACCGGCGCGGGTGCGGCGCTAGCGACGGAGGCAGGGGAACGGAGCGGTTTCGAGGCTGGATGGTTTGCAGCGGCGGCGGGAGCTCGTCGGTCGGCGGCGACTCGAGCGCGGGCGTCGGAGCGCTCTCCGAGGGTGGCGACGGTTCGTCGGCGACGGGCTCGATGAAGGGCGACGGCTCCTGGGCAGCCGTTGCATCCGCAACGCCATGTTCGATGGCCGGCTCAGCAGCCGAATCCGCACCCTCCTCGATCAATGAAAACTCGGCCGGCGCCTCCCCGGTGGTTACGGCTTGCTCGTAGTCTGGTGTCGATCGGTCCATCGCCGCAGCATCCGGCTGATGCGTGGGCTCGATCACCGCATGAACGGGCGATTCGGGCAATGGCTCGACCACGAGATGCCCGGTAGCCTCGACGGCATCGGTCGGCCTTTCCGTCGCCATTGGTTCGGAACTTTCGGCAGGCCGTTGCACGGACGGGCGGCCAGACCGGGGGATGGGGTGAGCGGGTCTCGCGATACCGATCCGCTGCAGCTCGCCCGGCGACAGCATCGCGACAACCAGCACGCCGGCGCAGCCGTTTGCAAAATCCAGCCGCGTACAGGCGCAGGTCGCCAGCGCGCCGGGCGTCGCGCCGAAACCTCGCAGCCGTTCGAGGCGCGGGGCGCCCGCCGGCAGCAGCCGTGCAACGAGCTGCGCCACCTGGCGCCGATGCTGATCGGCTGGGCCGAAGGTTTTCGCCGCCAATGCCGCGGCATCCGCCGCGCCGAACACCCTGGCGCCGACCGGATTGGCCCAGAGGATCCGCATGCCGTCGGTCGACCACAGCCATGCCGGCAAGGGGCTGGCGGCGTGAGGCGCGAGCCTTGGATCGGCATCACCCCGCAACTTAAATTCCGTGTCGTTCATCTGCACTGCATGAGTGATGGATTGGGCCGCCCGCCGGGCATGCCGTCAGAACTCAAACGGCCAAAGAATGACAGCCTTAACAGACCGTTAGTATCGCCGCCGCGCCGTGTCAGGTCCACGCTTCAGCCGGCGCGCAAGCGGCCTAACCGGCGATAACCTTAATTGGAGGCCGAACATTGCAACGGCCGGTGGCGGCGAACAGCGCATCAGCCGCGGCGCACGCCTCCAAGCCCGAAGATTGCCCGTTCCAGTTCCTCGGCGGGAACGCGCATCCGGCCCGGGGCTGCCATGCGGCCTGGCTTCCCAAAAATCGCGTTGCGTTGCACAAAATTGACATGATAAGGGCATTAAGTGCTGCGCGTCCCCGAGGAGGGGGCTTCCCGTGATCCTTACTGATGATTCAGCCCCGCCGAGGGCTGGTCGGCTTTTTCAGGGGTCACACCGCGTTTACCCCGAAGCACAAGGATTCTTGCATGACCACCTCTACCGACCCGTTTTCTGCCTCCATCATTCCGTTCCAGGCGCCGGAACAGATGCGCGCCTTCGCCGAAAAGGGCCTGTCGCAGGCCCGCGACTCTTACGCGAAATTCAAGGACGTCGCCGAAAGCCATAACGGCACCATCGAGGCGGTGTTCGGCTCCGTCGGCAAGGGCGCCAGCGAATACTCGGCCAAGCTGCTTGAGTTCATGCAGGCCAACACCACCGCGACCTTCGATTTCGCCCAGGAACTGCTCGGCGTGACCTCGCTGCCGCAGGCCGGCGAGGTGTGGACCGGCTATACCAAGAAGCAGTTCGAGACCCTGACCGCGCAGGCCAAGGAGCTCGCCGAGCTGACCAGGAAGATCGCCACCGAGACCGCCGAGCCGATCAAGGCCAGCGCGTCGAAGATCTTTACCACCGCCGCCTGATCGCGACGGCCATTCAACAAGCGGAAAGCCCGGGCGCGAGCTCGGGCTTTTTCGTTGCGGAAAGAAGCCTCGCAACAAGTCGCGCCGTCCCGGGCAGGCCGAATGTATCCGCATCTGCCAATTCGAATTTCAAACAGCCCCTTCATTTGTCATTCCGGGGCGCGCCCCTTTGGCGCGAACCCGGAATCCAGAGGTGTTGGAGCACCAAGTTGCCCACATCTGGATTCCGGGTTCGCTTGCGCAAGGCGCAAGCGCCCCGGAATGACGGACATGGTTTCGCATTCTCGCGGCGCCATGCGTCCGAGGTTTGCCGGTCCCTCGCGAACCCTAGCGAGGGGGTGGAGCGGCGGGAGGCGCCAGGGCACCAGCGGGCACCCTTGAGGCGGGATTAACGTACCCACCTCGCACGGCCAAGGCACCGGGCGCGCCCAAGGCTAGGCGCAGCGCCTCCCAGCGCTCCACCAACCACCAGGCCGTCGACCGTTCCGGGGCCCCGGTCCGGCCAGCTCATCGCTCTGTCCGCTTAATGGATCGCTTCTAGAAAGCGGCCCTTCATCGGACAGGACAGGGGAATATATACTATGATATAGGAATGATGTCAACAGCAAAAGTCGCGAACCCTGCAAAAATTTCACCAGCGTCCTGAGAGGCGGGCCGAAAACTCCCGCAACAAAAAAGGCCTCGCGTTTGGTTCGTTATGCCCGCCTTGGGCCGTGCATCCACGTCCTGGCAGAGAGCAAGAAAGACGTGGATGGCCGGGACGAAGCGCGGCCATGACGGAAAATGATCGCGAAGCCAGTACGCCGATGCGAGGGCCGAACGTGATTTCTGCAGGATATTCATGGCGTGACGCGCGAGGAAACGGCGGCGAACTTGCCGCTTCCCGGCCTTGCCAAAGCGGGGCGTTGCACCTAGTTTCCGCCCCGTTCGGGACCCTTTTTTCGGGCCGCTCCGGGATGCAGTTGTAGCTCAGTTGGTTAGAGCGCCTGTCTGTGGAACAGGAGGTCGGTGGTTCGAGCCCACCCAACTGTACCAGCCGGGTCTAAGGAGGCAACCAAGCTAAATATGAAAATTTTTTGTCATAGAACATAAACAGAACATTTACGTCCTTGCCGCGATATGAGAAGCTTAAGGTAACAGGCTCGATTTGAAGAGGCTAGGCGGGGATGACAGCCGAAGAGAGAGCTCAAAAAGCTCGTGGCGCGTTCTTCACCCCGCCGGAGATTAGTCAATTTTTGGTGGATTGGGCAGTTCGGTCGCCGGACGATTGTGTGCTCGAACCATCATGCGGCGATGCAGCATTTTTACTTCCATCTGCGGCTCGGCTAGTGGCTTTGGGCGCACAGCCAACAACTTCTCAGCTTCATGGAATCGATATTCATGAACCTTCCGTGGTTGCGACGCACCGCCTGCTAAAAGAACGCGGCTTCTCCGCTACAGTAACTAACGGAGATTTCTTTGATCACCAGCCTCAACCGTTTTTCGATGCCGTTGTAGGAAATCCGCCGTTCGTTAGGTATCAAAATTTTTCCGGGGAGGCGCGAAGTAAAAGCTTAAGGGCAGCCCTGTCTCACGGCGTCCGGCTAACGTCACTTGCCAGTTCATGGGCCGCGTTTACGATCCACGCGTCGGAATTCTTGAAAGACAGTGGTCGTCTGGGCTTGGTGCTTCCCGCTGAATTGCTCAGCGTGAACTATGCATCCGAGGTACGGCGATTCCTTCTAGGACGGTTTGCGAACGTCCGATTGGTGCTCTTCGAACAACTGGTTTTTCCAGGCATTCTGGAAGACGTAGTTCTGCTGCTTGCCGAGGGACGAGGAACCGCAACCCATTTTGAGGTGCACCAGGCCCGTAACGCTGCAAGTCTTGCAACATTAGACAAATCTGTACGGCAAGGGTTTACCCCCCTCGCGAATGAAAAGTGGACTCCTGCACTTATTCCGACACACGCGCTGGAAACCTATCGCGAAATAACGGGCGGAAATGGATTCGGGAAACTTTTAAACTGGGGTGAAACTTACCTTGGATCGGTTACTGGAAGTAACGATTATTTCACTCTCGATTCGGCTGACGTTGCACGTCTCGGATTGAAATCCGATGAGATTTTGAAAATTTCGCCTCCCGGCGCGCGACATTTGCGTGGTCTCACGTTCAGTCAAACGGCATGGAAGCAACTCGCTAAGGATGGGGCTCGCTGTTACCTATTTGCGCCCAATCCGGACAGGCCGTCGAAAGCGGCGCAAGCTTACATTGCTCAGGGTGAAAAGCTCGGCGTTCATAAGGCCTACAAGTGCGCCGTGCGTAATCCGTGGTGGACTGTACCGCTTGTTGAACGGCCTGATTTGTTTTTTACATATATGAACCATGATCGACCCCGCCTTACTACGAACGAAGCGGGCGCCTTAATTTTAAATTCTCTTTATGGGGTAAAGCTGCGGAAAGGTATGAAGACCGTAGGCAAAGCGAACCTTCCTATTGCCTGTTTGAACACGGTAACTCTGCTCGGATCTGAGATCGTTGGTCGCGCCTACGGTGGAGGACTTCTTAAGCACGAGCCGAAAGAGGCCGATTTATTGCCAGTCCCTTCACTCGCAACACTCGCCACTGTGCACAATGATCTTCAATTATTGAAACCACAGCTCGCGATCGTGATGCGTCAGAACGATTTGTTACGCGCGGTAGAGATGGTCGACGCTATAATTTTAGAGCAGCATTTGAAACTCAATAAGACTCAAGTGGCTCAACTCCGAAATGCCCGAGAGGTGTTATTCAATCGGAGACTAACGCGTGGAAAGGGCCATCGTGGGTAGAATCGATGATCTTTTACAAGCAGCACTAAGAAGCTTGCCTGAGAAGCCTGTCGATCCTGTAGAGGCCCCCGACACCGCCACGGGGGTCGAAAAGCCAAGAAGACCAACTCAGGCCGAAAGGAAGCGTTATAGTGAGCGGCTCTCGGAAGTTGTCGCGCTAGCCTTCGCTGACGAACTCAGGCAGCGAGGCTTGGAAGGAGCAAGACCGGCTTCGCCGGGTGAACTTGGCGGCTCAGGCGCGGAGCGCCGGATGGCCGGTGGACTCGGCGCAAAGAAGGTCGATATCACATGGGCGACAGAGGAGGCAGGATTGCTCCTCGCAATTTCCATCAAGAGCATCAACTTTGCAGACCGCAAAACGAGAAATTACCAGAAAAATCTTGTAAATCGACGAGGCGATATGTTGATGGAAGCTGTAACGCTTCACCGAAGATTTCCTTATGCCGTGCTCGGTGCATTCTTCTTTTTCGATAAAGGTGCAGCATCGGACAATACTGAAAGGCGGAAGTCTACTTTCGAAAATGCCCATGCCCGTCTTAAATTGTTTACCGGTAGAAATGATCCTGCGGGGCGCGACGAGCAGTTCGAACGCTTCTACATTTTCCTAATTGATGCCAACCCAGAAGTTGCTGAGATTCAGGCATATGAAGTAGGAAAGCCTGACAAGGAAATTTCCCTAGATGAAATTATGAGGGAGCTTCTTTCTCTTACGGCGGAGCGAAATCCCGACTTCTACGAATTAGATGGAGACAATCTGCGACCCGTTACATGACTTCATCACCTGTTGGAGCCGGAACCGGTCGAACATCCCCAGCACCTCCTCGGCGTGAAATTTTTTCGATTTGGCCTACCGCTGCAATAGGGATTGGCCGCGCCGGAATTTAGAGTTTTCCACCTCGCTTCGCTTGCGGCGTCCAGCGCCTTGCCAATCCCCCATCATTCACCCACAATCCGCGCGAGAGGAATCAACTCGTTACTAGTCAGTCGATTCAATTTTCATTCCGCCGGGGGATTCATGGTTGCCGTCCACACTAGGATTAGTCGCGCCTGTCTAATACCCGCCATCGCGCTTTCCGCTTCGCTCTTCGCAACCACCGCCCATGCCTACACCCCCGAGCAGCAGCAGGCCTGCACCGGCGACGCGTTCCGGCTTTGCGGTGACGCGATACCGAACATCGACCGCATCACCGCCTGCATGATCGCACGAAAGGCCCAGCTCAGTCCGGGCTGCCGGGTGTATTTCAGGTCGCCGGGGGCGGCGCCGGCCACAGTCGCGCGCAGGCCGGTCCGCGTCGCGCCGGTTAGCGCGCGAAAGCCTGTCGGCGTTAAGCCGGTAACCGCACGAAAGCCGGTTAGCGTTAAGCCGAAAAAGCCTAAAAAAACCCGTCAGGCCCGCTAGCGCGACCCGACCGCGGCCGGGTATGCTGGAACCGATTTCAAGCGCCATCGTTTAGGTGGCGTGACGACGTTTTTCGTATCGATCGTTTGCAACCGTCCATTTTTATCGGGGATTTCGATGACGCAGATCTTGAAAGGCCGTTTCGACGGATCCAAGACGGGACCTCGCGCGCTCCCTGCTTCGCCGGAGCTTTTGACCGGGCGCCACACCATCGACGAAAAAGGACAGCGCGTGCTGGTCGGACTGACGGCCGCCGAAACCCGGGAGTTCGAAACTCTGGATTCGCTTTCCCCCTCCGACGGCAGCGGCAATCGGGTCGCCTGGACCTTCGGCGGCGCTCCCACGACCAGCCGGGAAAAGCGCTGGCTACAGCTCTACACCAGGCACGACGAAGCCTGGAGGACCTTGAAGCGCGCGAGCGGCCGCTAGCGTCGTTTTCGATTCAAAGCCCGCGCAGGAAAGACCGGCGCTTGATGCGCCTCAACACCAGAAGCGGCGAGGTGGCGAGCTCGGCAAGATCGAGCCGCCGGTATTTCCGGTTTTCGTTCTGGCCCCACAAGAGATAGTGCTTGCGCGGTTCCATGATCAGACCGGCAAGATCGGGATTGAGTTCGAGATAGAGCGCGTCGTCAAAATCCCTCGGCACGCGCAGGCCGTCCTTGATCACCGGCCAGTCCACTAGGTCATCGAACCTGAGCGGGATGTATTCCGGCTCGAAATTTTCCAGCCAGCAGGCCGGAGGCAGCGAAAGCTGGTCGCGGCGGGAATGACAGAAAACCTGCTCGCACCAGGTCTCCATCACGCGCCGCAGCGCCGGGTCCTGGTGCTGTCGAAGCAGCATGCCGGTGCTGGCCAGCCCGTTGTGCTCGGGGTATCCGAGATGCCGATACAGCGCCATCTGCGGGTTCACCCGCTCGGGCGTATCGAAGCCGATCGAAAGCACGACCCGGGCCTCGGCATAGACGCAGTCGCGCTCGGGATGCCGAAAGCAGACCAGCGGTGATTTCGCCGGCGCAAGATATTCCTCGAATATCCGCTTCGGCGAGCGCTTCAACCGCACGGTGTTGTCGACGTACAAGCTCTGGTCGTACTGCGCGAGATAGACGTGCGCCAGCGCCTTGATCTTTTTCGCTTGCCGCGCGGGGTCGAGCGCCTTGCGCGGCAACAATTCGATTTTCCAGAAATCCGACCGCAGTTCCGGGTCGTCCGTGAAACAGATGAAATCGATTCCGTCCCGCTCATATTCGAAGTCGTTGAAAAGTTCGGAATGTCCGAACAGGCAGGTGTAGACGACGCGTCTCATCGACGACTCCGGTTGAACTGGCACCAGTTGATACTATCGCTCGGGGCCGGACTAGGAAAATCGACATCCCGCCAACGTCATCCTGAGGTGCACGCCGTCTTCGGCGTGCCTCGAAGGATCGGCCACACGCGCCGGCGCCCGCGGCCATCCTTCGAGACGCCGCGCAAGGGCGCGGCTCCTCAGAGGCTGTGAATCTTTAGCACGATTTGGGTTGCCGAAGTGGGCGACGGGTGATTCTCTGGTCGGTAGGAGCGCCGGAGGGAGCGATGGCCGACGAGACACTGTTTGCGGA
>Ga0081539_10002365_pt1 | contig 27042 bp, 23 predicted proteins | sample TabmetS4T2R2_FD_71023 | JGI IMG/M metagenome (GOLD analysis project Ga0081539, IMG submission 71023) | Tabebuia heterophylla rhizosphere microbial communities from the University of Puerto Rico - S4T2R2 | ecosystem: Host-associated > Plants > Roots > Rhizosphere ...
GCCCGGGGCCCGGGCTCCCCCCCGGCCCCCCCCCCCCCCGCCCCGGCCGCACACACGACGGCCCCCCCCCCCCCCGGGCTCTGGCTTCAGCCAGAGCCCTTCCTCGCCCGCGACGGCTGCACCCGCCACGGCACTCCCGCCCCCGGCTCTGGCTTCAGCCAGAGCCCTTCCTCGCCCGCGACGGCTGCACGCGCGACGGCTCTCCCGGCATCTTCGGGAAGTTCGGCGGATACGGCGCCTCGCCCACACCCTCCGCCTCCTCCCGCTCGACCCACTCGAGTAGCACCTCGAGGTCGGAGACGGTGTCGTCGATCGCGGCCTGGACGTCTCCGAGCTCGGCGAACCGATTCTGCATCGTGACGAGCGTGAAGTCCTCCGTCTCCACCTCCGGCAGCTCGTCCCACCCCACCGGCGCCGATACCGTCGCATCCGGCCTGGGCCGGACCGAGTAGGCGGACGCGATCGTGCGGTCGCGCGCGTTCTGGTTGTAGTCGATGAACACCTTCTCGCCCCGTTCCTCCTTCCACCAGGAGGTCGTCACGAGGTCGGGGGCGCGCCGTTCGATCTCGCGCGCGAAGGCGAGGGCGCAGCGCCGGACGACGGGGAACTCCCACCGCGGCTCGATCCGCACCGCGATGTGGATCCCGCGGTTCCCCGAGGTCTTCGGCCAGCCCGTGTACCCGATCTCCGTCAGCACCTCGTGGACGAGGCCGGCGACGCGCTTGCCGTCCTCGAACGACGTCCCCGGCTGCGGGTCGACGTCGATGCGCAGCTCGTCGGGCCGGTCGACGTCCGAGCGGCGCGACGGCCACGGATGGAAGTCGATCACGGCGAGGTTCGCACCCCACACGACCTGCGCGAGCTCCGTCACGCAGAGCTCGTCCGCGTGCCGGCCGGAGGGGAACGTGACGCGCGCGACCTCGACCCAGTCGGGGCGCTGCTCGGGCACGCGCTTCTGGTAGATCTGCTCGCCGCCGATGCCGTCGGGGAACCGGCGCAGCTGCGTGGGGCGCTCGCGCAGGGCGCGGACGATGCCGTCCCCGACGGCGATGTAGTAGTCGACGAGGTCGCGCTTCGTGTGACCCGCGTCGGGGAAGAGCACCTTGTCGGGGTTCGTCACCTTGACGGTGCGCGCCCCCACTTCGAGCTCCACGAACGGTGACGGCATGCCGCAGACCCTACTGAGCCGGGAACACTTTCCAAAGTGAAGTAACGGCCGTTGCTGTGCTAGCCTCGCGCCCGCGAGTCAAACCCTTCGGAGGAGTCGGTCAATGCGGAAACTGCTCATCTCGAGCCTCGTTCTGGCGTCGGCGGCGGCGCTCGCCGTCGCGTCGGCGGCCACGGGCGGCGGTGCGCGCGTCACCGCGCCCGCGGCGATCCCGGGCTGCGACGTGGCCTCGCTGAACCTCATGGCGGACGGCGTGCTTACGATCGGCGCGGACAACCCGGCTTTCCCGCCGTGGTTCGGCGGCGCGCAGAAGACGAAGCCGTGGAAGGTCTCCGACCCGTACAGCGGGAAGGGCTACGAGTCGGCGGTCGCGTACGCCGTCGCGAAGCAGCTCGGCTTCTCGAAGGCGAGCGTGAAGTGGACGGTGGTGCCGTTCAACAACTCCTTCCGCCCGGGCAAGAAGCCGTTCGACTTCTACATCACCCAGGTCTCGTACTCACCCGAGCGGGCAAGGGCGGTCGACTTCTCGAAGTCCTACTACTACGTCAACCAGGCGGTCGTCGGCCGGAAGGGCAAGCCGATCGCGAAGGTGAAGAGCATCGCGGGCCTGAAGCCGTACAAGCTCGGCGCCCAGGTCGGGACGACGAGCTACACGTACATCACGAGGTACATCAAGCCGTCGTCGAAGCCGCTCGTGTACGACACGAACGACGCGGCCGTGCAGGCGCTCAAGAACGGACAGCTCGACGGGATCGTGGTCGACCTGCCAACCGCGTTCTACGTCACCGCCGTCCAGGTCGACGACGGCGTGATCGTGGGCAAGCTGCCGACGAAGGGGACGAAGGAGCGCTTCGGGATGGTCTTCCAGAAGGGGAACTCGCTTCGCTCGTGCGTCGACAAGGCGATCGACCGGCTCTGGGCGAACGGGACGATCAAGAAGCTCCAGAACACGTATCTGGCGCGCGCGGGCGCGCCGGACCTGAAGTAGCACGGACACGGGCCGGAGCTCCCGGATCCTCGGCGGCGCGACCGCCCGCGGCTCGAGCGAGTCGCGGACGGTCGCGATCGCCGTCGCCTCGACGATCGTGTTCCTCGCGGCGATCGCCGTCGTCGTCACGCGCTCGCCGGGGTGGGACGAGTTCAAGGCCTACTTCTTCGACTGGGGCTACTACAGCGAGTCGTTCCCGGAGATCCTCGATGCCTTCTGGGTGAACGTGAAGCTGTTCGGCATCGCCGAGGCGATCATCCTTCCGGCCGCGCTCCTCCTCGCCGTGCTGCGGAGCCTTCCCGGCCCGGTGTTCTTCCCGATCCGTGCGCTCGCGATCGCGTACGCCGACCTCTTCCGCGGCATCCCGACGATCCTCGTGATCTTCATGCTCGGCTTCGGGATGCCGGCGCTCGGACTCGACTGGATCCCCACCTCGCAGTTCTTCTGGGCCGTTGTCGCGCTCACGCTCGTCTACACCGCGTACGTCTCCGAGGTGTACCGAGCGGGGATCGAGTCCGTGCACCCGTCGCAGGACGCCGCGGCGCGGTCGCTGGGCCTGACGCGCGGGCAGTCGCTCCGCCACGTCGTGCTGCCGCAGGCGGTCAGACGCGTGATCCCGCCACTCCTCAACGACTTCATCGGGCTCCAGAAGGACACGGCGCTCGTCGGGGCGCTCGGTGTCGTGGAGGCGTTCCGCCAGACGCAGATCGACCAGGCGGCGACCTTCAACGGCACCTATTACCTCGTCGCCGCGACGCTGTTCGTCGCGATCACGATCCCGCTCGCGCGGTTCACCGACTGGCTCGTCGCGCGCGACCGGCGGCGCCAGCAGGCCGGGAGGCTGGCGTGAGCGGCGGCGCGATCCGGGTCTCTGGCTTGAGCCAGACACCCGCACTCGAGATCGAGAAGCTCCACAAGTCCTTTGGCAAGCTCGAGGTGCTGCGCGGCATCGACCTCGCCCTCGCCGAGCACGAGGTCGTGTGCCTGATCGGCGCGTCGGGCTCGGGCAAGTCGACGCTGCTCCGGTGCATCAACCTGCTCGAGCCGATCGACGCGGGACGGATCCTCGTGCACGGCGAGGAGATCACCGCTCCCGGCACCGACGTGAACCGAGTCCGCCGCGGGATCGGGATCGTGTTCCAGTCCTTCAACCTCTTCCCGCACATGAGCGTGCTCGAGAACGTGACGCTCGCGCCGCGCAAGGCGCGCGGCCTCAGTCGTGCGGACGCCGAGGCCGCGGCGGATCGCCTGCTCGAACGCTTCGGTCTCGCCGAGAAGCGTCGCGACTACCCGGACCGCCTGTCGGGCGGGCAGCAACAGCGCGTAGCGATCGTGCGGGCCCTCGCAATGCAGCCGAGGCTGCTCCTGCTCGACGAGGTGACGAGCGCCCTCGACCCCGAGCTGATCGCCGAGGTTCTCGACGTGATCCGCGAGCTCGCCGGCAGCGGGATGACGATGCTGATCGCGACGCACGAGATGGGCTTTGCGCGAGACGTCGCGCGACGCGTCTGCTTCCTCCACGAGGGCGCGATCCTCGAGGAAGGCCCGCCCGAGCAGATCTTCACCGAGCCGCGCGAGGAGCGAACGCGCCAGTTCCTCCAGCGGATCGTCGCCGCCGGGCGGCTCTAGCTTGCCCGCCAAGCGTGATTCGGGAGTGAGCGAGATCACGCGGCTTGATCCCCGCCTGCGGCGGGGCACATCCCCCGAAGGTGTCGGGTTCGCCGCCGCAACTGCCTCTTCGCGGCCATCGTGCCGTGCGACGGGGTTATCGTTTCGACCATGGTTCAGGACCCCAGCCGCGTGGACGTCTCGCTCGAGCCGCTCGACGAATATCTCGTCATCCAGCCGACGTCGGACGAGACGGAGACCCGTGCCGGACTGATCCTGCCGGCGTCGGCCGCCGCCGCGGCGGCCTGCCGAACGGGCATCGTCACGGCGATCGGCTCCGACGTGACGGGCGTCGAGCCGGGCGACAAGGTGCTCTACCCGCGCGAGGCCGGTTTCGAGGTGCGGCTGAGCGGGATCGAGGTGAAGGTCGTGAAGCGCGACGAGCTCATCGCCCGGGTTCACGACTGACCGATCGTTTGGGGGGAACCATGGTTTCCCCACGCCCCTCCTTGAGCGCAGCGCACCTGCCCTGCGCTTGGCCTCCCGGCCGCAGTGTGCCGTGACCGACGCCAACCGAAAGAGCGAGGTCACGCCTCGACAGGAGCGGCCGATATCCTCACACGACCCGGAGAAGTGGCCGAGTGGCTGAAGGCGGCGCCCTGCTAAGGCGTTAGGTGGGGAAATCCCTGCCTCGAGGGTTCGAATCCCTCCTTCTCCGTTTTGCAAGGGGTTCGTGCGCACGCGCGCGCCGCTACCCTTATGCGGCTCGGAGGGGTGCCGGAGCGGTCGAACGGGGCGGTCTCGAAAACCGTTAAGGGTGCAAGCTCTTCGAGGGTTCAAATCCCTCCCCCTCCGCTTTGTCCATGCGCGCCGTGGGGTTCCGCCGCCTCGAGCCACGGACCGTCGCAGTGATCTACGGCGTCGACCCGGCAATCGCAGCAAGCATCGGCTTCTCGCGCTCGGCGCGGGAGCCCTGGAAGTCGGAGGCGCGCAGGCGTACGATCGCCCGTGGGTGCGCCGGGGGACGCGACGACCAACGGAGGTGCCTGTGAGCGACAACGCGAAGCTCGCAACGAGCGAATACGAAGCCTGGAACAACCGCGACTTCGACGCTTTCTCCGAGTTGATGGCGAACGGCGCGATCTCGGCCTCATGCCGGAAGCCGTCGGAGCAACGATCTAAGCAGCGACTCCCCGGCGCACCCTCGCCACGGGACGGCTGTGACGCCGCGCGCAAGTTCTAGGCGCATTCGCGCTCGTCCGCGCGCGGGGGCAGTGGCTGGGCGTGGGCGAGAAAGCGGAGCGGCGCCTCGACGCGCCACAGCGTTAGCGACGCGCCGTCCTGGAATTGCGTAGCGAGGCTCGCGAGGTCGAGCCGGGCGAGCCTCCGGCCGACGACGGGTTGGCGCGAGTCGAGCACGACGTACCGCGGCGCGAACGGCGCTCCACGCCACAGGACGACGCCGCCGGGGCCGATGCTCAGCTTGCCCGACGGAAGGGCGTCCCGAACGTCGTCGGCAGAGCTGAAGACGTCGCCGACGCGGGTGTTGAAGAACTCCGTCCAGATGACGAGGCGATCCTGCTCCGCGTCCGCCGCCGGCCCGCACGGCTGGTCTTGGCGCGAGTATCCGAGATGCACGAGCACGGCCCGCTCGCCGTCCGGAAGCGCGCGGTCGACCCAGGCGAGCTGCTGGTCGTGCGTCCTCGTGAACGCGGCGGAGTAGTCCAGGCCGCAGACGAGCGCGACGAACGCGACCGTGACCGCCAGCACCGGCCCGGCTCGTGTCCGCGACAGGGCGAGCACGAGCCACCCGAGCGTCGCGAGCCCGACGAGCAGGAGGCGCACCGGCACGCCGGGGACGGACGCGTGCAGCGCCTCGAGCCACGACGCGGTCGGCGCGTCGACGTTGTTCGACCGCGCGAGAACGTCGCCGGGAACGCTCGCTGCGATCGCGATCGTCGACGCGCCGATCCCAAGCGCCCACGCCCGTCGTTGCGGCGAACGGGTCGGCAGCCAGTGGACGAGCCCGACGAGGAGGAGCGGCGTCGCGTAGCAGAGGTATCGCTCGTGGAGGATGCCGAGGCCCGCGGGGCTCGCCGAGATCAGGGCCATCGAGAGCAGGACCGCCGCCACCGACGCGACGAGCGCGAGACCCACCGGGCGAGTGCGCTGCGAGCGCAGGAGGTCGCCGACGGCGATCGGGAACACCGCGACCCCGACCACGCCGAGCGCGAGCTCGTAGGGCGCGAGGTTCCAGAGCGACCACTTGACGAGCCCCACGGGATCCGCGAGCGACCCCGCGACCTCGCCCCATCCCGAGGGAATCCCGGGGCGCGCGACGGCCGCGACGAGCGCGCCGATCGCCCCTGCCGCGCCGAGAGCCAGGCATAGCGGGCGATACGTCCGGACGACCGAGAAGCCCGGCGGGCCCGGCCCCACGAACGGGATGGCGAGCACGACCGCGCCTACCAGCACGAGCGCCTGCGGCCGGATCCCGATGAGGAGCGCGAGCGCGAGGACGACCGCCAGCTGCCGTCTCGGCGAGGGTCGCTCGAGCATCCTCGTCAGCAGGAGCACGAACCCCGTGAACGCCGGGAGGAACAGCGACTCGGTCATCACGAGGGATGCGTACGCGGTCCACGGCGCGAAGCCGACCAGCGCGGCGACGACTAGCGCCCATCCCGTCGGCGCGACCCGCCGCGCCAGGAGATAGGCGGGGATCGCGGCCGACACGACCGCGGCGGCGTTCATCGCCTTGACGGCGTCGAACGCGTGCGCTCCGTCCGCGGCCAGCCGGTACGCGGGGCTCAGGAACAAGGGGTACAGCAGGCTGTGCCCCACGTCGAGGTCGCCCCGGACGAGCGGTTTCCCGTCCAGGGCGAAGGACTTTGCGGCCTCGGAGTAGATCAGCTCGTCGGGGAAGAGCCGGGGCTCGGTCGCCGCACGCCCCAGGAGCAGCCGGAAGGTCGAGCCGGCGACGACGACGAGGGACAGCACGGCCACTGCCGGGAGGTCGGCGCTGCGCCGACGGGCTCGAGGTTGCCGCGCGTGGCCGCGCCCGAGCGACCAGGCGCCTACCACGCTCGCGCAGACGAGGCCGGCGACTGCGGCTCGTTTCGGCGTCAGCCAGAGAAGCTGCTGCCGAAGGTCGTGCGCGAGCCGGTCGCCGTCGAGGCTGACCGTGGCAACCGCCACGACCACGAAGACCGCGCCGAGGACGATCTGCAGGGTGAGGCCCATGCTTCGCGGCGGAGGGCCCGTTGACGCACCTCCTTCCATCCGGCCATGTTGCCGCTTGCGACAGCGTGCGGCGGTTGCATTGTGGAGGCCTGGATCGGCTCAGGCGCCGTACAGGCGGCCCAGCAATGCACTGCTCGCATCGACCAGGCGGTCGACCTCGCCTTTGTCGACGTTCGCGTTCGTGATCCCGTAGGCCCAGCGCCAGCGGTCCTGGTCGAGGATCTCCTCGAGCGGCACGCCCGCCACGAGATCCAGGTCGTCGCTCGCCGGGAGGTAGCCGAGGTAGTCGTTCGTGTACGCCGCCGCGACGGTCGTCCCGAAGGGGCTCGCCCGCCTGATGCGGGTGCCGGGCTCGTTGAAGAGCTCGAACGAGTTGGCCGCGATCGCGGTGTCTCCCACCGCGAGCGCCTGGATCTCGGTGCGCACCGGCACGTCGGCGCGTTCGAGCATGTCGCGGTACATGGTCAACGCGCCCCACATGTACGACGAGGGGAACTGCTGCGCGGAGGTCATCGTGTGGACGTCCTCCGACCACGTCTCCGGCCAGTCGGGCGCCGGGACATCCTGCCACGCCTCGATCGCCGCCTCGATCTCCTCGATGGAGTAGCCATGCCGCCGTCGGCGGAGCTCGAGCCACTCCGCGCCCGCATCGACGCGTCCGTCGCCCGAGGTATCGGCCCGGCCGTAGGCCTCGAGGGCGATCTCGGCGAGCTTGCCGCCGAGCCAGTCGCGCCGCTCGTAGGAGTGCCGGCCCGCCTCCCAGTTGCCGAACCACCAGTCGTCGAACGGGGCGACGTCACCGGCGCAACCCTGGACGAACATGCACGTGACACCGGGCAGCTCGTGCTCGACGGCCGCACGCAAGGGCGCAGGGTACTCCGCGTCCCACTCCGTCGTGATGCCGCCGACGGTGATCGGATGCGCCGTGAAGCCGACGACCGCGGCGAGGGGGTCGCCCTGTGCCGTGTCGACGCGGAGCACCGTGAGCGTGTCGTCGACCGGACATTCGTGCCGCACGCGGTTCACGCTGAGGCCCGGCGCGCTCGTGACGGCCGAGCCGACGCGCGCGGGGCGCAGGCGCGCGCGCGCCCCGAACACCGCCCCGGCGACGAGATCCGGCAGGACGGCCGTGTAGCCCTCGAAGCCGGCGGCGTCCTGGAGGCCGGCGACCCCGGAGCCGCGCGAGAGGCTGGGCGCGCTGTGGTTGTGCGTCGCGTGCACGAGGACGGCGTCGCTCGCGATCCCGTTCAGGTCGGCGACTCGGGCGCGGACGGCGTCCGTGAGGTCCCGCCCGGCGAAGACGAGGTCGGTCGTGACGAGCGCCGCCGTCCGCTCGTCGTCCGAGAGCACCAGGGCCTGCGCGAGCAACGGCTCGCGCGCCCCGCGGGCGAGGCACCGGCGCGCGGCCCAGCACCCCACGGGGACGCCGAGCGGCGGGGTGATGTCGACCTGTGCGACTCCCGCCTGAAGCATCAGTAGAGCTCGTCCACAGCGACCTCGCGCGCGATCACGCCGACGTTGTCGCCCTGATTGGTCGTCGCGATCGCGCGGAGGGAGAAGACGATGCCGTCGTTTCGCGCGTGGACGACCGCAGGCTCGCGATCGGGCCGCTCGAGGAAGTGGATCTGGCCGATCGGCTGCCCGGCGGTCACGCGTTGGCCGAGGTCGACAAGCGTCTCCCAGAGGCCGCTTTCCGGAGCCAGGAGGTAGTTCTCGATCTCGGTCGCGCGGCCGATCACTCCGGGCATCTCGCGCGTCGTCGCCTCGCCGCGCAGCACGCCGACGTGCCGGAGGACGTTCGCCAGGCCCGACTGCGAGATGCGGTGGGTCGCCGCGGTGACGTGCCCGCCGCCGCCGAGCTCCGTCGAGACGACGATCTTCCCCTGTCGCTCGGCCTCGCCGACGAGCAGCCCGGTGCCGGCGATGTCGATGTACACGAAGTGGTAGTCCGTCCCCCAGGCGAGCATTGCGTCGACCATCGCGCGCCGCTGGGCCGGGTCGTCGACCCAGTGCATCTCCGACCACGGCGGGCAGAGGCCGCTCCGCCCGCCCGAGTGCATGTCGACGACGACGTCCGCGAGGGGAAACAGCACCGTCGAGAAGAAGTGGGCGAGCTGCTGGTCGCCCGGCCCATCTGGATCGCCGGGGAACGAGCGGTTGAAGTTGACGCCGTTCGGCCAGAGTCGCGTATACGCCCGCGACGCCTCGGGCGAAGCACACGGAACGACGATCAGCCGCCCGGTGACATGCCCCGGCTCCGTCTCGCGGGCAAGCCGCAACGCGGCGATCTGGCCCTCGGGCTCGTCGCCGTGGACGCCGCCGATCACGAGGGCGGTGGGGCCGTCCGCCTCGCCCTCGATGGAGACGATGGGGATGAAAAGGTGCGACCAGCCGCTCGTGTTGTGTGACCGCGGTAGCTCCAGGCGGCCGGTCTGCTTGCCGGGTCCCGCGAGGTCGATCGAGCAGAGAATGGACGTCGTCGCCACGCGGTTGGCGATTGTAGACAATCCCCGTATAGTTGACAATCACCGCCGGAGCCCTGGAACCCAGTGAAGATCACCGACGTCGAGGCCATCATCCTCCGCCAGCCGGCGGTGGACGACGCGATCGCGGACGGCAGCCAGGACGACCTGGTGATCAAGGTCCACACAGACGAGGGGATCGTCGGGATCGGCGAGGTCGACTCCGCGCCCGAGGCGGTCGCGGCGCTCGTCCAGCGGTCGAGCTCGCACGCGATCGCCGGCTCGCTCCGCGACCTGCTCGTCGGGGAAGATCCTCGTGACGTCGAGCGGCTCTGGGACAGGATGTACCGCGGCCTCATCTACATCGGCCGCCGGGGCATCGCGCTCCACGCGATCTCGGGCATCGACATCGCCCTGTGGGACATCAGGGGGAAGGCCGAGGGCAAGCCGGTCCACGAGCTGCTCGGGGGCGCGCGGCACGACAAGGTGCGCGCCTACGCGTCGATGCTGATGCCCGACACGCCCGAGGAGACCGCCGACCGCGTCGGCGCGCTCTGCGACGACGGGTTCACCGCCGTGAAGCTCGGCTGGGGGCCGCTCGGCGAGGACCCGGAGCACGACGTGCGCCTCGCCGCTGCGGCGAAGGCGGCGGCGAACGGCGCCGAGATCCTCATCGACGCCGGCTTCGGGTACAGCGGCGACCCGAAGACGGCGATCGACGTCGCAAGGGAGCTCGAGGCGCTCGGGGTCTTCTGGCTCGAGGAGCCGTTCTACCCCGACGAATACGAGGCCTATGCGGAGCTTGCGGACGCGGTCGACATCCGCGTCGCGGCCGGCGAGCAGGACACGACCGTGTGGGGGTTCCGCGAGCTGATCGAGCGAGGGCGCGTCGACCTCGTCCAACCGGACGTGACCCGCTGCGGCGGCATCACGGAGTGGCTGCGGATCGCGGCGCTCGCTCGCGAGCACGGCGTCGAGACGGTCCCGCATGCGTGGAAGAGCGGGATCATCAAGGCCGCGTCGCTGCAGTGCAACGCCGTGATTCCCGACGCGCTGTTCCAGGAGTACTGCGTCGCCGACACGCCGATCAACCAGTCTCTGACGCACGAGCGGCTTCCGATCGAGGACGGCGGCTTCGTCCGCGTCCCGACGGCGCCCGGCATCGGCGTCACGCTCGACGACGAGGTCGTCGCGCACTACCGCGTCAACTAGAGGAGGCCCGATGACCGTCACACCGGACACGGATCTCGCGGCCCGGGCGGCGGCCGTCATCCCGGGTGGCGTCAACAGCGGCCAGCGCCGCATCCCGGGTCTCGAGCACCTCGTCGTCATCGGGACGAGCGGCGCGACGTTCACGGACGCCGAGGGACGGACGTACACCGACTACCACGCCGCCTTCGGCCCTCCCCTCCTGGGCCACAACGACCCCGACGTCGACGCGGCGGTCGCGGCCACCGCGCGCGCGGTCGGGCTGATGGGCGTCGGCGTGACGCCGATCGAGATCGAGCTCGCGGAGCGGCTCTGCGAGCTCGTCCCGTCGGTCGAGCGCGTGCTCCTGACGGAGACCGGGAGCGAGGCCACGTTCCACGCGATCCGCGTCTCGCGCGCGGCGACCGGCCGCCGGCACGTGATCAAGTTCCAGGGGTGCTACCACGGCTGGCACGACGCGGTCGCCATGAACGTCATCTCGCTCCCGGAGAACGTCGGCCGCCGCGACCCGTTGTCGAAGGGCGTCCTGCCGGAGGTGACCGAGGCGACGATCGTGTGCCGGTTCAACGACGCCGACGACGTCGAGCGCGCGCTCTCCGAGCACGACGTCGCCGCGATCATCCTCGAGCCGATCCCGCACAACATCGGCGCGCTGCTCCCCGAGCCCGGGTTCCTCGAGCGGCTGCGCGAGCTCGCGACGCGGCATGGCGCGGTGCTGATCTTCGACGAGGTCATCACGGGCTTTCGGCACGCGCTCGGCGGCTACCAGTCGATCGCCGGCGTCACGCCCGACCTGACGACGCTCGGCAAGGCGATGGGGAACGGCTGGCCGATCTCGGCGCTCGGCGGCAAGGCGGAGCTCATGGACCTCTTCTCCACCACGCCCGGTCGTCCCGCCTTCTTCGCCGGCACGTTCAACGGCCACCCGCCGACCGCGGCGGCGGCGCTGGCGACGATCCAGAAGCTGGAGCGAGAGCCGGTGCACGAACATGTCTTCAGGCTCGGCGACCGGACGCGGCGCGGGCTCGAGGAGCTCTACGGGCGCCTCGGCGTGCCGGCGGTCGTGAGCGGCTTCGGCTCGGTCTTCCTCGCGTACTTCCTCGACGGTCCCGTGCGGAGCTACGACGACCTGGTCGCGAACGACGTCGAGCTGTTCGTGGGCTACCGGCGCGAGCTGATGAGCCACGGCATCTTCGAGCTGCCGCTCAACCTCAAGCGGAGCCATTTCTCGTACGCGCACACCGACGCCGACGTCGACCGGCTGCTCGAGGCGACGGAAGCGGCAGTCACGTCCGTCCTCGCCGCGCGGTGAGTCGCCCCCGGCGTAGGCTCGACGGAGCCGGGCAGCAAGCGGAAGCGCCGGCTCCGCCGGCGCTGGAACAGAGTGCCGTCGAGTGCACGATCGACCTCGCGGCCGCGGGCCGGCAGGTCGGACGTCTCGAGATTCCGAAGTCGACTAACACGGGCGGTTGGGCGCACCAGTTCATCCCGATTGCGTCGTTCGCGAACGGGGACGGCCCCACCGCACTCGTCATGGCAGGCAACCACGGTGACGAGTACGAAGGCCAGGTCGCGCTCCTGCGGCTGATTCGGGAGCTCCGCGTCGAGGAGGTGCACGGGCGCGTGATCGCGATCCCGTGCCTGTCGCCCGAGGCGTCGAAGGCGAACACGCGGTTGTGGCCGAACGGCGTCAACTTCAACCGCTCGTTCCCCGGCCGGCCCGACGGGCCCGCGCACGAGCAGCTCGCGGACTTCCTCTCGACCGTCCTGTTTCCGATGTCGGACTACATCGTCGACATCCACTCGGGCGGCAACACCGGCCGCTTCATCCCGTGCTCGCACATGCACGTCGTCGACGACCCCGTGCAGCGCAAGGCGATGCTCGAAGGCATGCAGGCCTGGAACAGCGACTACCACTACCTCTACATCGACGTCGCCGGGACCGGTCTCCTCCCCGTGGAGGCCGAGCGGCAGGGGAAGATCGTGATCACGACCGAGCTCGGCGGCGGCGGCCACGTCGCGGCATCGACTCACCGGCTCGCATGGAGTGGGCTGACGAACGTGCTCCGACACGCGGGCATCCTCGAGGGCGAGGTCGTCCGACGGGACGAGCCGGCGATCATCCTCGACGGCCGCGACCCGGCGAACTACGTCTTCGCGCCGAGCTCCGGCATCTTCGAGACGCTCGTCGACCCGACCGACCCCGTGACGGCGGGCGAGCTCGTCGCGCGGATCCACTCGCTCGAGCTCCCCGAGCGCGAGCCCGAGCTCGTACATGCGCCGGTCGACGGCGTCACCGCCTGCGTCCGCGCGCCGTCCCGCTGCGAGCAGGGCGACAACATCCTCGTGTTCGGTCAGCCGATCGAGGCCGCAGACCTGCTGTGATCGGCAGCGGGCGCACCTTCGCGAGCGTCCGCAGGCACCGCAACTACCGGCTCTACTTCGGCGGCCAGGCCGTCTCGTTCGTCGGCTCGTGGGTGCAGCAGATCGCCGCCGCGTGGCTCGTGCTGCAGCTGACGCATTCGGCGGTGGCCGTCGGCGCGCTCGCGCTCGCGCAGTCCCTGCCGATCACGGTGCTCGGACTGTTCGTCGGGACGGTGATCGACCGCTACGAGGTGCGGAAGGTCGCGATCGCGTCGGAGTCGGCGCAGCTCCTTCTCGCGGCCGCGTTTGCGGTTCTGACGCTGAGCGACGCGATCACCGTGTGGCAGATCTACGTGCTGTCCGTCTTCCAGGGCGTCGCGATGGCCGTCGGAGGCCCCTCGCGGCACTCGCTCGTCTTCGAGATGGTCGGCGAAGACGACCTCCCGAACGCCGTCGCGCTCAACTCCAGCCTCGGCACGGCTGCGCGCGTGATCGGCCCCGCGGTCGGAGGCGTCGTCGTCGCGTTCGCGGGGCCGGGCGTCGCGTTCGCGCTCAACGCGGGGAGCTTCCTCGCAGAGCTCGTCGCGTTGCTCTCGATCGACACGACGAAGCTCCACGACCGCGTGCGCGACCACGGCGCCTCGCTCGTCGGCGGGGCGCTCGACGCGCTCCGTTTCGTCGTCCGTTCGGCGCGCGCCGGCGTCGCCTTCTTCGGCGTGCTCGTCGTCTCGACGTTCTCCTTCAACCTCAACGTGCTCATGCCCCTCATCGCCGACCGGACGCTCGACGCAGGCCCGCAGACATTCGGGCTGATCGCCGCGGTGTTCGGCCTCGGCGCGCTCTGCGGCGCGCTCACGAGCGCCCGCCGTGGGACGAATCGCCTCCGCGACCTCCTCCTCGCGACGCTCTGTTACGGCGTCGCCGAGCTCCTGCTCGCGCCTCAGGATTCGCTCGTCGTCGTCTGCGTGCTCATGGCGCTGCTCGGCTTCTTCTACATCAGTTGGGCCGCGACGGCGCTCACGGCGCTCCAGCTCGAGGCGCCCGAGCAGCTCCGCGGACGCGCAGCCAGCCTCTACTTCTTCGCGTTCCTCGGCGGCGCGCCGCTCGGAGGGCTGTTCGCCGGCTGGCTCGTGTCGGTCGGCGGCACCGAGCTCGCGTTCTACGTCGCCGGCGTCGTCGCCGTGCTGACGTCGCTCGTCGGCGGCGCGAGGCTCATGACCCCTTCCGCCGCGCGCGCGACGTCTTCGTCCGTCACCGCTCGATGAGTGACGAGGCGGACACGCCCGCCGAGCTCCAGCGCGCGCACGCCCCGCTCCTCGAGCGCGGCGACGTCGACGTCGACGTGCACGATGTTCGTCTGGGGCTCGGGCGCGCCGATCAGGCGCGCGAGCTCGCGCGCCCGGCGATGGTCGTCGGCGAGCCGGTCGATCAGGTCGAGCGCGACGAGCCCGGCAGCGGCCAGGAGCCCCGCCTTGTGGATCGTCGCGCCGCCGAGCCGTTTCACGTGGACGCGGGCGGCCGCCATGCTCTCTTCGTCTCCGGCAAGCAGCGCGCCCGTCGGCGCGCAGAGGCCCTTGTTGAGGCTGAACGAGACGGTGTCGGCCGGCGCAGCGAGCTCCGCGAGCGGCACGCCGAGCGCGACCGCGGCGTGGGCGAGCCGCGCGCCGTCGAGGTGGCATCGCGGCGCGCGCGCTGCCAGCTCCGAACTCTCGGCGACCGTGAGCACTGTTCCACCACGGCGTGTATGAGTGTTTTCAATACAGACAACAGAGGCGGGCTCGCCGATCTCGAGCCCCGCGACGTGCGTCAGCCAGTCGCCCTCGTTCACGACGATGTGCGCGTCGGGGTCGACGAGCACGCGTTCCCCTCTCTTCGTGAGGGCGAGAAGCGCGGCGAGGTTCGCCATCGAGCACGTCGGGACGAAGACGGCCGCCTGCTTGCCGAGCAGCTCCGCGCCGCGCTGCTCGAGCAGCGCGACGTTCTCGTCCTCGCCGTACGGCGCCCATCCGAGCCGCGCGGCCCGCATCGCCGCCCACATCGCCTCCGTCGGCGGCGCGAGGGCGTCGGTGCGGAGGTCGATCATCAGGCGGTGTCTGACACTTCCATCAGGCGGTGTCTGACACTTCTGATCGATAATCGGTCAACGGTGTCAGACACCGTTCATCTCCGCGACAGGTGCGTCCCCGGCAGCGCGCCCGTGTGCGCGCCGTCCTCGACGACGGGCGTTCCGTTGACGAGCACCCAGTCCACCCCGCTCACGTAGTTCAGCGGGTCGTGGAGCGTGGAGCCGTCCTCGAGCCGCTCGAGGTCGAGGACGACGACGTCGGCCGCCGCGCCCACCGCGAGGCGGCCGCGCCCGCGCAGGCCGAAATGGTCGGCCGGCATCGAGGTCATCTTGCGAATCGCCTCCTCGAGCGAGAGGGAGCGAAGCTCACCGACGTGGCGCGTGAGGTAGTGGACATGCCCGGCGAAGCACACGGGATGGGCGGTCACCGCCGCCAGCGGGGAATCGACCGCGCTCGTGAGCCCGTCCACGCCGAGCGAGATCAACGGGTGCGTGATCATCTCCGTGAGGTGCTCGTCGGTGAAGAGCTCCCCGACCAGGAGCACGCTCTCGAGCGCGGGGCCGGACGCGGCGAGGATGTCGAAGTAGCAGTCCCACTGGTCCTTGCCCATCGCGCGCGCGATCTCGTCGAAGTCCTTCCCCTCGAGCTCGGGGAACTCGCGGCTCGACTGGAGCCGCGCGCGGTGCCACTCGCCGCGATGGATGAAGCGCCAGTAGCGGTCGCACTCGTTGCGGAGCCGCTCGCGCACGGACGGGTCTGCGAGGCGGGCGCACGCCTTCTGCCAGCCGCCCTCCATCACCCACTCCGGCAGGATCCCGGCCATCTGCCCGAGCCCGTCCTTGAACGGCGTCGTGTCGGCGAGGACGTCGAGCCCTTCCCGCTCGCGCGCCACCTGCATCGTGTCGACGGCGCGCTGCCAGGCATCGGGCGCCGCGCCGGTGCGGTGGCGGACGTTGAGGTGGGAGATCTCGCCGCGGGTGCCGCCGTCGCGGACGATGGTGAGGAACTCCTCGACCGACACCTGGAGGTGCGCGTCGCGGTTGCGGATGTGGCTCGTGTAGTAGCCGTCGTACTCGCCGACAACCGCGTTCAGCCGCACGAGCTCCCGCGTGGGAGCCATGCGACCCGGGTTGAACTCGAGCCCGGTCGACAGCCCCAGGGCACCCGCGTGCATGGCCTCGCGGACATAGCTCTCCATCGCGCGGAGCTCCTGCTCGGTCGCGATCGCCGTGAACACCCCGGCCGCATAGCGGACGGTGTTGTGGCCGACGAACCATGCGAGGTTCTGCGCGTGCCCGCGCCGCGCGAGCCAGGCGAGGTGGTCGCCGAAGCTCGTCCACTCGACCGGCCCGTCGTACGCGAAGGTCCGCATGCGCCCCTCGACGAACTGGAGCGACGCCTCGGAGACCGGCGCGTACGTCCAGCCGCAGTTGCCGACGACCTCGCTCGTGACGCCCTGCCGGATCGTGCTCTCTGCCCGCGGGTTGGCGAGGATCGACCAGTCGCTGTGGCTGTGCGGGTCGACGAACCCGGGGCAGACCACGCGGCCCCCCGCGTCGATCACGCGGTCCGCGCGGTGCCCGTTCACGTGTCCGACGTACTCGATGCGACCGCGCGCGATCGCGACGTCTCCGCGGAACGGGGGGCCTCCGGTGCCGTCGACGATCCAGCCGTCGCGGACGAGCAGGTCGGTCATTTGTTGACGACGGCGTCGCCGACGCCGCCGCCGATGCGCGGGTCGAGCACGTCACGGAGGCCGTCGCCGAGGAAGTTGAAGCCGAGGACGATCAGCATGATCGCCGCGCCGGGGAAGACCGACATCCAGACGCTCTGGTCGATGTAGCTGCGCGCGGTCGAGAGCATGTTCCCCCACGCCGCCTCGGGCGGCTGGGTGCCGAGGCCGAGGAACGACAGCGTCGCCTCGCTGAGGATCGCGGTCGAGAAATAGACCGTCGTCAGCACGATCAGCGGCGCGACGATGTTCGGGATCAGGTGGCGGACCATGATCCGAAAGCCGCCCGCCCCCAGCGCCCGTGCGGACTCGATGAAGGGGAAGCCCATCACTTCCAGCACCGCCGCGCGCACGACCCGCGCGAACGCGGGCGTGATGATGATCCCGATCGCGATCATCGCGTTCCGGCGCGTCGCCCCGAGGAGGCCGGCGATCACGATCGCGAGCACGAGCCCCGGGAACGCGAACATCACGTCGACGAGCCGCATCAGCAGCAGGTCGACGATCCCCCTGTAGTACCCGGCGAGCAGCCCGATCAGCGTCCCGGCGACGAGCGCGATCGAGATCGCGACGGCGCCGACCTGGAGCGACACCTGCGCGCCGTGGATGACGCGGGCGAGCGTATCCCGGCCGAGGTCGTCGGTGCCGAACGGGTGGTCCCAGCTCGGCCCGAGCAGCCGCTCGGCGTCCGGCGCGTTCGGGTCGGTCGTCCAGATGAACCGTCCGAACACCGCCGTGAGGATGCAGAGCCCGACGATGCCCGCGCCGACGATGCCGATCGGGTTCCGCCAGCGGGCCGAGATCAGCCGCCGCCGCGGCACGGCTTCCCAGGGTGCCGTTACCTCGGCCGTGCTCACGCCCCTGGCCGCCTGTCGCTCCCGCCCGGCGGAGCCGGGCTCCGCGAAAGGCTGACGACGCTCGCGGCGCGATCCGAGGTCGGCCGGCGCGCGGCCGTACGTCTGAGTACTGTCCACGCGCCGGCCGACGGTGGCTCCCACCGCGAGCGACGTCCCATGAACGTGAGCAAGCTCACGAGACGCTGATCCTCGGGTCGAGCCAGCCGTAGACGACGTCGACGAGCATGTTGACGACGACGAACACCGCGGCGATCAGGAGCGTCGCGTTCTGGATCACGGGGTAGTCGCGCTGGAAGATCGCGTTGAGGAGGATGTAGCCCACGCCCGGCAGGCCGAAGATGATCTCGACGACCGCCGCGCCGCCGATCAGCACGCCGACCTCGAAGCCGACGACCGTCACGACCGGGATCAGCGCGTTTCGCAGCGCGTGCTTGCGCAGGACGTGGCGGCGGGGCACCCCCTTCGCGCGCGCGGTGCGCACGTAGTCGAGGTTCAGCACCTCGAGCATCGTCGCGCGCACCATCCGCATCGTGATCGCCAGCGTGAAGACCGAGATGGCGATCGCCGGCATGAAGAACTCCTGGATGTTCTTCCACGGGTCGTCGAAGAACGAGACGTACTGGAGAGGCGGCACCCAGTTGAACACCCGTGAGAAGAAGATCAGCAGCAGCGTCGCGAGCCAGAAGTTCGGCACGCTGATGCCGATCAGCCCGCCCACGCGCGACGCGTAGTCGCTGGCGCTGTTCCGCCGCACCGCGGAGATCACGCCCAGCGGGACGCCGACGACCGTCGCGATCAGCAAGCCGAGGACGATCAGCTCGACCGTGATCGGAAGAGCGTCCGCGAAGATCTCGGAGATCGGCCGCTGGGAGAGGAGCGAGTTGCCGAAGTCGCCTTGGAGCACGCCGCTCATCCAGCTCCAGTACTGCTCCGGATACGAGCCATCGAGCCCCAGCTGCTTCGCGGCCTGCGCGCGCTGCTCGGGCGTCGACTGGGCGTCGCCGCCGAACATGATGTCGATGATGTTCCCCGGCAGGAGCCGGACCATCAGGAAGATCACGATCGACACCGCGAACAGCGTCGCGACCATGGAGACGAAGCGGTGGACGAGGAAGCGATGCACGGCGGGTGCGTGAGGGAGGGCGCCGCGGCGCCCTCCCTCGGTCGTTGGGCGTTAGGCCGTGAGGTAGGCCGCTCGGACCAACCCCGTGTTGAAGTCGTTGAAGGACACGTAGTGGTTCTTGAGCTTCGAGCTGATCACCTGGTACTTGTTGACGGCGATCAGCGGGATCTCGAGGAGCTCGGTCATCAGGATGCGGTTGAGCTCCTGGTACATCTTGAGCCGCTTGTTGAGGTCGAGCGTGATCCGCCCGTTCCCCACGAGCTTCCACATCTTGGGGTTGCGGTAGGCGCTGAACCACGTGTTGAACACCGTGGCGCCGAGGGCCCCGGTCGGGTTGAACTCGGCCATGTACCCGTCGACGTCGCCGCGCATGCCGCGAGCCGTGAGGTCCCACTCGAACGTGCCGCGCCCGTTGTTGGCCGCAAACGTCGCCGGATCCTGGGCGACGACCTTGACGTTGACGTTGATCCGCTTGAGCTGGCTCTGGATCAGGGCGGCGAGCGCGGGGAAGTCGAGCGGCGTCGAGAACGTCGTCATCGTGACCTCGAAGCCGTTCGCGAAGCCCGCCTGACGCAACAGCTGACGCGCCTTCGCGAGGTCCTCCTTCTCCCACTTGCTCTTGAGCTCGCTCTGGGGGATCGGCCACGGCCCGTAGCCCGGCGGCACGTGCCCGCTGAACTGGCCCTCCCCGCCGTAGACCTTCTGGATGAGCTCGTTCCGGTTGATCGCCAGGTTGACGGCCTGGCGCACCTTGACGTTGTGCCACGGCTTGTCCTCGCCGGCCTTGATCGTCATCTGGAGCTCGCGGAACGCGGCCGTGAGGCCCTTCTGGACGGTCAGGCCGCCGACGCCCCGAAGCGACCGGGCGCTGTCGACGGACAGAGTCGCTCCCTGCACCGCGCCGGCGCGCAGCGCGGCGATCCGTGCCTGCTCGTCCGTGATGATCTGGTAGGTGATCCCGTCGAGGTACGGCAGCCCCTTTTTCCAGTACTGCGGGTTGCGGACGTAGCTGATCCGGCTGTTCGGCACGTACGGGCCGTTCATCTTGTACGGGCCCGTCCCGATGCCCTGCGTTGCAGCATTGAGCTCCTGGTACATGCCGGCCGGGAAGATCGCGGCGTACCGCTGCCAGGCCAGGTAGCCGAACAGACGGGCGTCTGTCGCCTTCAGGTTGACGCGCAGCACGTACCGGCCGCGCGCCTCGGTGTCCGCAATGGCGGGGATCTGGCCGAGCACCGAGACGCTCCCCGGAAGCGGCGGGTTCAGGTGCTGCTGGAACGAGTAGACGCAGTCCGCCGCCGTGAGCTCGTCCCCGTTGTGGAACTTCACGCCCTTGCGGATGTCGAAGTCGACGGTGGTCTTGTTGCGGACCTTCCAGCCCGTTGCGAGAGCGGGCTTGATGTTGAGGTTCTTGTCCCACTCGAGCAGGGACTCGTACATCGGCTCCTGCGCGGTGCGGGTCATGGTCAGGATGCCGCCGGCCGGCGCGATGTGCGCCGGATCCTGCTCGAGCGCCCAGTTCACCGTGCCGCCCCGCCGTGGCGTCGCGCTGTGTCTCGCGACCTTGTACGCCGCCGCTCCGCCCGAGCCTGCGAGCGCCCCTGCCGCGACCGCGCCGGCCCCGACGGCACCGCCCTTCTTCAGCAGGTCGCGACGGTTCATCTTCTTGCCCGACATCTGCCCTCCTCTCTAGAGGATCCGACCGACACTCGGGGCTGCTCCCTGAATGTCGTCGTAGAACGGCGACTCACGGAGCTCGAGCGCGGCGAGCGTCGCCATGCCTGCCGCGTCGAGTGACACGCCGAGACCGGGCTCGTGCGGGACGGCGATCTGACCCTCCACGATTTCCACCGGCTCGACTAGGACGTCGTTCAGCTGCAACGGATAGTGGGTGTCGCTCGCGAAGGCGAACGCCGTCGCCGCGGCTGCCACGTGCACGTTTGCCGTCGTGGCAACGCCGAGCTCGGCCCAGCTGCCGATCGCGCACCATTTTCCCGCCGCCGTCGCGAGATGCGCGATCTGGAGCGCGCGCGTGAGCCCTCCGGCCTCGGACGGGTAGACGACGAACACGTCGCATGCGTCGGCCTTCAGGAGGTCGAGCGCCGAGCGGACCGTCGTGCACGCCTCGTCCGCCGCGATCGGCGTCTGCACCGCGCGGCGCACCTGCGCGAGGCCGGCGAGGTCGAAGTCGGGCACCGGCTGCTCGACGAACTGCAGGTCGAAGCGCTCGAGCGTCCTGATCCACTTGATCGCCGCGGCTGCGCCCCAGTTCATGTTGGCGTCGATGCGGAGCTTCACCTCGTTGCCGACCCGGTCCCGGATCGCCGCGAGCGTGTCGAAGTCCTGCCCGAGGTCGCGCCCGACCTTGAGCTTGAGCTCGGTGTGCCCGGCGTCGACGAAGTCCGCGGCCTTCTGCGCGTTCGCCTCCGGCTCGTCGATGAACAGGTAGCCGACGACGGGCACGGACTCCCGCGTCCGCCCGCCCAGGAGGTCCACCACGGGCACGCCCAGCGCCTTCCCCTTGAGGTCGAGGAGCGCCATCTCGATGCCGGCGATCGCGTACGCGCCGATCGCCTCCCAGTTGCGCGCGTACTCCTCGAGCCGGCGGACGAGCCACTCGGTTCGGAGCGGGTCGTGGCCGACGAGGAACTGTGTGAGCTCGCGCTCGACGATCACCTGGATCGTCGGCAGCGTCGGCCCCGGAGCCTCGCCGATGCCCACCAGGCCCTCGTCGGTGTGGAGCTCGACGATGAGGCCGGATGCGGACTCGCGGGTGCCGCCGGTCCACTTCAGCGGGACCCGCAGAGGCGTGCGCACCGCCGTCGTCTGCACACTTGTAATCCGCAACGAGATGTGTACGCTAGGCCGCTCCCGGTCGATTGTCAACCATCCGTCGATTGTCAACAATGCCGCACCAGCCCGCGTCGCGTAGCCCCCGGCGTGCGCACGTGGCCGAGGTGCTGCGGGAGGCGATCCTCACCGGGCAGCTCGAGGACGGCGAACGGCTGATCGAGGAGAAGATCGCGCGGGAGCTGAAGACGAGCCGCGGGCCGGTTCGCGAGGCGCTCCGCCAGCTCGAGAGCGAGGGCTTCGTCCGCTCGTTCCCCTATCGCGGCGCGGCCGTGCTCGGTGTCTCCGACGAGGAGGTCCAACAGGTGCTCGTGCCCGTGCGTCTCGTCCTCGAGCGCTACAGCTTCCTCAAGGCGGCCGAGACGATGACGGACGCCGACTTCGCCGAGCTGGCGAAGCAGGTCTGGCTCCTCGGCGAGGCCGCGCGCGCCAACGACCTCGCGCGGTCGGTCGACGCCGACATGCGCTTCCATGAGCTCGTGCTCGAGTTCGCCGACCAGCCGCACACCGCGCAGGTGTGGCGCTCGATCGCCCCACGCATCCGCTCGTACTTCTTCCGCTATGGACGGCACCGGAGCCTCGAGGGGATCGCCGCCGAGCATCACGAGCTGCTCGCAGCCATGCAGACCCGCGATCCGGACACGATCGTGAACGCGCTCGACGAGCACATCGCCGTCGAGGCCCCGCCGCACGCATGATCGTCGGTCGCCTCCGGCTCCCTCCCGTGGGGGAAACCATGTTTCCCCCACCGGCCCCCTTCTTCCTCGCGCGCCAACGCTGTCCGGAGTTGGCCTCCCGGCCGGCAAAGCCGGCCTCCGGCCACGACGCGCTGCCAACCAAGGCCGGAAAAGCAGGAGGTCCGGCTCAGGTTACGAGGCGGATCCTTCAGCGTCTGTGCTCGCGCCAGAGCGGCGCGCGTTCGTCAACCGGGGCCGGACCATGAGCGAGGCTCTGCTGCGGGTCGAGGATCTCCGGACGTGGTTCGACTCGGATCGCGGCCCGATCCGCGCCGTCGACGGCGTCGACTTCGAGCTCGAGGCCGGGCGCACGCTCGGCATCGTCGGCGAGTCGGGCAGCGGCAAGTCGGTCACCGCGCTCTCGGTGATGCGCCTCGTCGACGAGACGGGTCACATCGGCGACTCGAGCCGCGTCGTCTTCGACGGCACCGACCTGACGCGACTCTCCGAGAAGGCGATGGAGCGGATCCGCGGCAAGGACATCTCGATGATCTTCCAGGAGCCGATGACCTCGCTGAACCCGGTGTTCACCGTCTCGGAGCAGATCGCCGAGACCGTCCGGATCCACGAGCGCGTCTCGGCGAAGGACGCGGAGCGGCGCGCGATCGAGATGCTCGAGCTCGTGGGAATCCCGGAGGCGCCGCGACGCGCGAACGACTATCCGCACCAGCTGTCGGGCGGGATGCGGCAGCGCGTGATGATCGCGATCGCACTCGCGTGCAACCCCAAGCTCCTGATCGCGGACGAGCCGACGACGGCGCTCGACGTGACGATCCAGGCGCAGATCCTCGAGCTGATGGCCGACCTCCGCGAGCGGTTCGGCATGGCGATCATGCTGATCACGCACGACCTCGGCGTCGTCGCGGAGATGTGCGACGACGTCGTGGTCATGTACGGCGGCCGGGTCGTCGAGCGCGGGCCGGTCGGCGACGTCTTCACGACGCCGCAGCACCCGTACACCGAGGCGTTGCTCCAGTCGATCCCGATGCTCGGGATGACGCAGGCCGAGCCGCTGCGGGTAATCCGCGGGACGGTGCCGAGCCCGCTCGCATGGCCGTCCGGCTGTCGATTCCAACCGCGGTGCGACTACGCGTTCGAGCGGTGCGTCGAGGAGCACCCGCCCCTCTTCCCGGTCGACCGGCAGGAGTCGGCCTGCTGGCTCTGCGAGACCGGCCGGCGAACGCCGGCTGCGGCACCCCGGACGCTCGCCACATGAGCGACGCCAACGGCTCCTTGCAACAGACTGTTGCAAGCGACACCGACGCGCTGCTCTCGGCGCAGGGCGTGACGAAGCACTTCCCGGTGCGGCGGGGGATCCTGCGGCGGACGGTCGCGCACGTGCAGGCAGTCGACGGCGTCGACCTCGAGGTGCGCCGCGGCGAGACCATCGGCCTCGTCGGCGAGTCCGGCTGCGGCAAGTCGACGCTCGGGCGCACGCTCCTCCGCCTGATCGAGCCGACCGCGGGGAGGATCACCTTCGACGGAATCGACCTGACCGGCCTCTCGCGCGGCCAGCTGAAGGCGAAGCGGCGCGACATGCAGATCATCTTCCAGGACTCCGTCGGCTCGCTCGACCCGCGGATGCGGGTCCGTGACCTCGTCGGCGAAGGCCTGGCGATCCACGGCTTCGAGCGGAGCGAGCGCGGCGAGCGAGTGCAGGAGACGCTCGAGCGAGTCGGCCTCCCGTCGTACACGCTCGGTCGCTACGCGCACCAGTTCTCCGGCGGCCAGCGACAGCGGATCGGGATCGCCCGCGCGCTCGTCCTGCGCCCGAAGCTGATCGTCGCGGACGAGCCCGTCTCGGCCCTGGACGTCTCGATCCAGTCGCAGGTGCTCAACCTGCTCGTCGAGCTGAAGCAGGTCTTCGGCCTCACGTACGTCTTCGTCGCGCACGACCTGGCCGTGGTCGGCTACATCGCCGACCGGATCGCGGTGATGTACCTCGGCAAGATCGTCGAGTTCGCCGCCGCGCAGGAGCTGTTCGAGCGACCGCTCCACCCGTACACGCAGGCGCTTCTCTCCGCGATTCCCACGCCTGAGGTCGGGAAGAAGCGAAGCCGGATCGTCCTCACAGGGGATGTGCCGAGCCCGATGAACCCGCCGTCCGGCTGCCGCTTCCGAACGCGCTGCCCGCTCGCCCAGCCGATCTGCGCGGAGGAGGAGCCGCCGCTCGCAATGCACGGCAACGGCCACCTCGCCGCCTGCCACTTCGCCGGCACGCCGATCCCGGAGCCCTTCAAGCACCCGCACGGCCCAGATGATTGATTCCGAGCTCTCCCGCGTCCGGCTGCGCGATCTGGCGCGTCTGGGCCGCTCCCGTCTCGCCGCTCACCCCAGAGCGGCCAGCTCGCGCCCCGAAGGTGGCGATCTCTTGGGATCAATCATCCGCGTTGCCTGACGTCCGGCTGCTCCACGACCAGCGCGTCCCGCTCCGCGACGGGATCTCGCTGTCGGCGGACGTCTACCTGCCGCTCGGCGCGCGAGGGCTGCCGACGATCGTCCAGTGGACGCCCTACGAGTCGACGCGCGAGCGGTTCATCGCATGGGGCGTCTGGTTCGCGCGTCGCGGCTACGCCGCGGTCGTCGTCGACGTTCGCGGCCGCTACGAGTCCGACGGCGAGTTCACCGCCTGGATCAACGACGGACAGGACGCACACGACACGCTGACGTGGGCCGCCGGCGAGCGGTGGTCGAACGGCCGGATCGGAACGTGGGGCCGTAGCTACGGCGCCCTCGTCCAATGGCAGCTCGCCCACCTCGGCCACCCGAACCTCGAGTGCATCGCGCCGCAGGTGATCCACGACGACTACTTCTGGGACGGCTACTGGACGGGCGGCGCCTTCCAGCTCGCGCTCACCCTCGGCGCGGCGGCGCTCTGGTCGAGCGCACTCGCCCTGATCACCGGCCCGAGCGCGGGCGACCTCGTCCTCTCCGATCGCGTCCTCGGCCACCTGCCGCTGATCGAGCTCGACGAGGTGACGATCGGCCGCAAGGTCGACTACTGGCGCCTGTGGTGGGAGCACCAGACGAACGACGACTACTGGCAGCAGTTCCGGCACCGGCCGGAGAAGGTCGCCGTCCCGATCTTCCAGCAGGGCGGCTGGTTCGACCCATACTCCGGTTCGCACCTGCGGACGTTCGCCGCGATCGGCGAGCGCGTCCCGAACCGTGTGCTGATGGGGCCGTGGTCGCACGAAGAGGAGGTCGAGACGTTCCGCGGCGACGTCGACCTGTCCGCCGGCCTCACCGTGATCCGCGAACACGAGCTTGCCTTCTACGACCGGTTCCTCAAGGACGAGGGCAACGGCTGGGACGAGCGCCCGCCGCTCGAGCTCTTCGTGCTCGGGGCGAACGAGTGGCGGGCGGAGGGGGAGTGGCCGCCGGCGCGGACCGAGCCGACGCCCTGGTACCTGCGCGTCGGCGCGACGCTCTCGAGGGACGAGCCGGCGCCGGACGAGCCCGCTGACCGCTACGCCTACGACCCGGCCGACCCCGTGCCGACGATCGGCGGGGTTTCGTCCGTGCTCACGATGACGCAGGGCGCGCAGACACCCGTCCGGCCCGGGCCGCTCGACCAGCGCGAGCTTGAGGCCCGCGACGACGTCCTCGTCTACACGGGCGCGCCGATCGAGCGCGACCTCGAGATCGTCGGCCCCGTCGAGATGGTGCTCTATGCCGCCTCGAGCGCGCGGGACACCGACTGGATCGTCCGCCTCTGCGACGTGTATCCGGACGGCCGCTCGATCGTCCTCACGGAGGGGATCATCCGCGCCCGCTACCGCGGCTCGCACGAGGGTGACTCCACCGAGCTGCTCGAGCCGAACGAGGTGGCGGAGTACCGCATCCGCTGCTACCCCATCGCGAACGTGTTCCGCACCGGGCATCGTCTGCGCCTCGACGTGACGAGCTCGAGCTTCCCCCGCTTCTCGCGCAACCTCAACACCGGCGAGGACGTCGGCACCGGTACGCGGATGGAGGTCGCGCGCCAGACGGTCCTGCACACGAGCGCGTACCCGTCGCACGTCCTCGTGCCCGTCACGGGTTAACGCGCTTGGGCTCGGGCTTCAGCCCGAGGCCTGGGTTTCGCCGAGGCTCCGAAGCGCGACGAGAAGCGCCTCCTGCGCCTCCGGGCGCCCGCCGAACGGGATCCGTAGATGCGGCGTGCGTGCATGGAAGTGGCGGCCGGGGAGCGCGGGGATGCCGTGGTCGCGGGCGAGCCGGTCGCTCCACTCGTCCTCGTCGCCGTCGACGGCGGCCCACACGAACGCGCAGCCCTCGGGGAGCTCCGCTCGCAGCCCGGCCTCGTTCGCGGCGGCGACTGCACGCGGGCGCATCTCGGCGAGCTCGGCGATCGCGTCGTCGAGCCACCCGCGCGGGCCGGTGAGCGCGGCAAGGGCCGCCGACTGCGCGACGCCGTCGATCGCGAGCGCCTGCCACTGGAGCTCGCGCGCGAGCGCGTCCACCGCCCAGTCGGGCCCGACCGCGTATCCGACACGCCACGCGGCCATGGCGTGCGTCTTGGAGAAGCTCCGCAGGAGCAGCGTGCGGTCGCGGAGCTCCGGATGGTCGGCCGGAGACAGGTGGACGTGTCCGTCCCAGAGGAGGCCGACGTATGCCTCGTCGGAGAGCAGCAGCGCG
>Ga0081539_10002366_pt1 | contig 27035 bp, 31 predicted proteins | sample TabmetS4T2R2_FD_71023 | JGI IMG/M metagenome (GOLD analysis project Ga0081539, IMG submission 71023) | Tabebuia heterophylla rhizosphere microbial communities from the University of Puerto Rico - S4T2R2 | ecosystem: Host-associated > Plants > Roots > Rhizosphere ...
ACACCGACCCACCACCGCCGCCGACCGGTGACGGCGGCGCCACGGCCCACCTGCACGGCCCGGCCGCGCTGTTCGGCACCGTCTTCCCGCTGCAGCCCGACCACGACGGCGACCAAGGGGCGGCCTGATGGACACCACCGCACCGGCTTACCCGATCCGGCAGCCCACCGACCCCGACCACCGATTCACCGTCGGCCTGGCCCTCGACGTCGCCGCCGTGCTGGCCCGCCACGGCTACCCGCCCGTCGTCACCGGCAGCGACCTGCTGCGCCTGCAAACCGCCCTGTTCACCCTCATCTACCAGCAGCCCACCGTCACCCGGAGATGACCCCGTGACCGTCATCGACGCCGCCCTGCACGCCAGCCTGCGCACGCTCAAGCTGTCCGGCATGCTGGAAACCCTCGACGCCCGGCTCGCCCAAGCCCACGCCGGCGAGCTGGGCCACCTGGACTTCCTGCAAGTCCTCTGCCAGGACGAGATCACCCGGCGGCAGAACACGGCGATGGCCCGACGGCTGCGCCGCGCCCGCTTCGACCACACCACCACCCTCGAGGAGTTCGACTTCGCCGCCAGCCCCAGGCTGCCCGCCGCACAGATCCGCGACCTCGCCGCCCTCCGCTGGCTCCACAACGGAGAATCCATCCTGCTGCACGGCCCGGTCGGCGTCGGCAAAACCCACGTCGCGCAAGCCCTCGGACACCTCGCCGTGCGGCACGGCGCGGAAGTCCGCTTCTACAAAACCAGCCGCGCCCTGGCCCACCTCGGCGGCGGACACGCCGACCGGTCCTGGGCCCAACGGCTGGCCGAGCTCACCCGCCCCCACCTGCTGATCCTCGACGACTTCGCCCTCCGCGAGTACACCGCTCAACAGGCCGACGACCTCTACGAGCTGATCTCCGAACGCGTCCAAGCCCGCCGGTCCCTGATCACCACATCCAACCGGAACCCGCCCGACTGGTATCCGCTGTTCCCCAACCCCGTCGTGGCCGAGTCACTGCTCGACCGGCTCATCAACAGCAGCCACCAGGTCCTCATGAACGGGCCCAGCTACCGACCAAATAAACGCCCCGGACGTGCCGTCCCCCGGGCCACCACGAACACCACGTAACATCACCACCGGGCCAGACCCGGGGGAATTGCGTGATCGCAGCCCGGGGGAATTACGTGAGCGCCGACACAATACTGATCAGGGCGTGGCAACTGAAAATTGACCAGCTTCCCCGGAACCCTGGCCGGAGCCGAGCCGGGGAGGAAGCGGGTGTTGGGCGTGGAGGATCGGGCGGAGGTCCGCCGGCTTCGCCGGGCGGAGGGGTTGTCGATTTCGGATATCGCCCGGGTGGTGGGGATCTCGAGGAACACGGTGAAGCGGGCGTTGGCCAGTGATGGGCCGCCGCGGTATCGGCGGGTGCCGGCGGGGTCGGTGGTGGACGGGTACGAGCCGCGGATTCGGGAGGTGTTGCAGGCGTTCCCGACGATGCCGGCGACGGTGATCGGGCAGCGGATCGGTTGGCCGTACTCGGTGAGGGTGCGGTCGGGCGGTGGCGGCCCCGGCACAGCGAACTGACCGTCGACTGCCAGGCGTTCCGCGGCACGCTGGCCACCAGGGTGCTGGTCTGCCGGCCGCGGGATCCGGAGGCCAAGGGGCTGGTGGAGCGGCTCCACGACTATCTGGAGCGGTCGTTCCTGCCCGGTCGGGTATTCGCCTCGCCGGCGGAGTTCAATGTGGACCTTGCGGCGTTCCTGGATCGGGCCAACTCCCGCCACCACCGCCGGTTGGGGTGCCGACCGGCCGACCGGATCGACGCCGACCGGGCGGCCATGCTGGCCCTGCCGCCGGTGCCACCGGTCACCGGATGGCGCAGTTCGCTGCGCCTGCCGCGGGACCACTACGTGCGGCTGGACAGCAACGACTACTCGGTGCACCCCGCGGTGATCGGCCGGCGGGTCGAGGTCGTCGCCGACCTGGACCGGGTCCGGGTGTTCTGCCAGGGACGGCTGGCCGCTGACCATCCCCGCGTGTGGGCCCGGCACCAGACCGTCTCGGACCCCGCGCATGTCGCCGCCGCCAAGACCCTGCGCCGGGAACGACTGGAGCTGGTCCGACCCCCGGCGCAACCGCACGTCCAGGTGCGCTGTCTGGCCGACTACGACACCGCCCTGGGCATCGACGGCGGGGGGTGGCGTGATGGCGCCGGCGACCAAGACCACCGGCCCGGACCTGACCGCGGAGGTGGCGTTCCTGACCCGGGCGTGCATCGCTGGCTCGGCTGGTATCGCGATGATGGCCTGGAGGGTCTGGCGGGCCGGTCCAGCCGTCCACGGACCTGTCCGGTTCAGACTCCGCCCGAGGTGGAGACGGCGATTTGCGAGCTGCGCCGGACCCGTCCGCGCTGGGGTGCCCGGCGGATCGAGTTCGAGGTGGGCCGCAATGGCTGCCCTGGTCGGATCCCGTCACGGATCACGATACATCGGTCCTGATCCGTCACGGGCTGGTCGACGTGGTGCCGCGTCGGCGGCGCCGGCAGGACTACCGGCGCTGGCAGCATGCGGTGCCAAGCCGGTACTCACCAGCTGGTTGGAAGTAGCTCACGGCGCGAATGCGAACGTGTCGATGACCGACTGGGCGACGCCGTACCAGTCCTTCTTATCGCCGTAATCGCTTCCTCCGCCCGCCGCGTCATCGATCACAATCGCCAGTGCTGTGGCGGTCGTGGGGTTGTGGAGCAGGTAGATGCGCGCTCCAGCCATCGCTGGAGTGATGCCGAAGGCTCCGTGCGATGGGTCCACACCGACCAATAGATCCGCATACACGCCGTCCGAACAGCCGTCACCCGCGGCGAACGTGACGTCCATGACCGTTCCGTCCCATCCGCCAATCGACGCATCGCGTACGTTGCCAATAGCAACGTGCTTATTGCTCGTGAGGAATTTGACGAGGCCGTCAAACGTATGCTCGAACTTGTCCGAAGGCTTTCCAGTGCATGTGCCCGGTGGAACGACGGCCGAGAGCATCGTGATGTCATCGCTGGTTCCAAGGTCGAAGCCGGCTAGAGAGCCGCCTGGTGGGAACAAGTGGAAATTGCCCGGGGACGCCTCCCGGTTGAGACTACCCCACCCCGCCGATGGCACGGTATACGACAGTCCTGGCCTCAGGAACTCCGTGCTATAGGTGGTCCCGGCCTCGAGGCTGCAGAGTTTCTCAGGCCCATCTGACGAACTTACGCAGGTCCGGGTGGCTCCGGCCGAGACGGCAGGGCTGGGAGATTCGAGCGAAGGTGACGATCCAGCCGGCGTGGGGGATCCGAGACCGCCCGTCGACGTGCAGGACGCGAGAAGAATCGCACTTGCAAGGAGGGCGAGCCGACCGGTCACGACGAAGACCTCCGCATGCACATGTCAACATTGACGATTGCGACTTCGAGACTCGCACCCGCGGCACGCAGTATCGCAAGCCAGGCTGATCGAGCGCAACGGTTGACGGACGCAGGTTGGGGAACGTTCAGGAGGGCCGTAGTCATTCGTCTCATCGTCACCCCATGGGCGCTTATCGTCCCTCGAACGTCCCGCGATTATCGAACCGCCACGAAACGGCATTACGAGGTGGCGTCGCGCTGTACCATACCCCTTCGGGATTTAGAATACATCCGCGTCACACATATCCACTTTCCCGATTGTCGACCTATGGATCCATATCTGCACGTTAGAGAAGATTACTTGTTGCTTGGGATCATTAAGAGACTGTCCCAGCTCGCGGGCGGACACCAGAGCCCAGATTCGGTCGGTGTAGTAGGCCTTGCCCAGGAGTATTTTTCCTTCAGGTAAGCCCGGGGCAGCGATGTCCTTGTGGAGTGCCGGAGTGGAATGCGGGCGACACCCTCGCCTACACCGGCGCGGGCTGGCGCACCACCGGCGACGCCCTCCTCGCCAACGCCGCTGCCGCCGCCGCCCGCGAACGAGACCGGTACGCCCGCGACGCCATCCGTGAAGCCACCCAGTTCTGACACGTACGTGTCAACCGTGCCAACTTCGTTCCGATTGGAGATCCCCGCGATGAGCAGCCACCCCCGGCCCGCTCACGCCTCGGTCGTACTCACCCGCCGAGGTCGCCGTCCTGCTCGGCTTCGGCTTGTCCAAGGTCAAGATGAAGATCGCCACCGGCGAACAGCGCTCGATCAAGGACGGCAAGTACCGCCGCATCCTGCCCGACTGGGTCGACCAGTACGTGCAAGATCAGATCGACGGTAAGGACGTGGCCTGATGCCCGGCCGCGCCCGCGCCAACGGGGAAGGCTCGATCTTTCCCTACCGCAATGGCTTCGCCGCCTACGTGTGGGTGACCAAGCCGGACGGCCAGCGCACCCGCAAGTACGTCTACGGCAAGACCCGCGAGGGCGTGCATGACAAATGGATCAGATTGCATCAGCAGGCCAAGGCCGGGCCGGTCGCCACCCGTGTGCCGACGGTGGGGGGAGTACCTCGACCGCTGGCACCGCCCAGGCACAAGCCGAGGAACAGATCAGCCGCAACGTTGCCGGGCTGGCCAGGCTGCCCGCCAGCCGCAAACGCAAGGGCAAGGCATGGTCCACCGACGAGGCGCGTCGGTTCCTGGATTCGGCCCGGCGCGACGGCGATCCGCTCTACGCCGCGTACGTCCTGGTTCTGGTCTGCGGGCTCCGCAAGGGCGAGGTGCTGGGGCTGACCCGCGATGATCTGGACCTTGATGCCGCGGAGTTGACCATCGGTCGGCAGTTACAGCGGGTGCGCCGGGAGCTCCTGCACCGGGAGACCAAGATCCGGGCGTCGGATGCCACCCTGCCGCTGCCGGCGCGCTGCGTCACCGCGCTGCGTCACCGCGCTGCGTCAGCGCCTGGCCGACGCCGACCAGGCTCGTCCGGCCGCCGGGTCGGCGTGGCAGCACACCGGCGGGCGTTCTGCTCCGTATTCGGCACACCGATCGACCCGCGCAACTTCAACCGGTCCTGGGACGCGCGGTGCGCGAAAGCGGGCGTCCGGAAGATCACCGTGCACGACGCCCGGCGCACCTGCGGCTCGCTGCTGGCCGACCTGGACCCCGAGCATCCCGCCGGGAGTCACGAGGAGCGAGGCCCCGCTCCTTCATGCCATCAACTAGGTCACGATGGACCCCTGACGTGGGCGCCTGGCTCTTTACCCCTGGTCAGGGAGTTAGTCGTTGTTGATGTGGTGAAGCGTTGGCGCGAGTTCTCACAAGATCATCTCCCGGATTTCTCCCAAGGCTCGGGCGGTTCTCGGCTGGGCCGGCATCCTGTCGCGCAAGCTTCGCTCGGCCGGGCCGCGCCCGGCTGGTCCAGGTGGAGCGCCCCACCGGACGTACGACCCGGACCAGCCGGGCGCGGTCTGGTTGCCTCCGGTGTGCGATGGGTCGCGGTGCTCGGCCGGACATCCCAGAGTCGCCCGGGTCCAGGGGCAGAGCCCCGGCCGCCGGAGGCGGTGCCCCGGGTCGTAGGCCGGAGGCCCTGCCCGCCGGAGGCAACGCCCTTAATGCGCCGGCGAACCAGCGGATTAGACAGAAGGCACGATCCCGGCAGCGCTGTGACAGGTTACCGCGGGATGGAGCGGGGTCACGACTCGACCCGGGCAGCCGCGGTATGACGCGGTTGCTGTCGACGTTGCTGTTGCCAATCGCCATGATCAGGAGCTGTTTCTCGGCATCGCGTCGGGCAGACATCGCCCGACTGGGCCGCGTCTGCCTGGTCCAGGTGGAGCGCCCCGCTGGACGTACGACCTGTGACCAGGCGGACGCGTCCGGCGGCCTCCGGTGCGCGGCGGGAGGCCGAGCTTGTAAACTCCACAGTGTCATGATCGATGTGCGTCGGTGGTGGTGCCTTCGATCAACTCGCCTTTGTGAACCGATCAAAGTGAACAGTCAACCGACCGGGCAAATTTTGCTGCTCGTCCCGCCGCCAACACTCGTCCGCAAGTGCGCCGACAGTGCCCAGACGTCCGTCGACCAAGCCTTATGCATTGAGCAACATAGGGACGTGTCGTCGCCTTGGATAAAGTTTCGCCGGACCAGTGTTGCAACCGAGCAGCCGTACCTCTCGGGGAGTGCAAGGGAAGCGGTCGAGTCCACGCGAACAACAGCTGACGAGCGGCTGCCGTCTCTTACAGGCCTGCGGTTCGTTGCCGCTCTCGCGGTGTTCGGATTTCACATCGCGGCGCAGGGCTTCCTGGAAAATGGACGTGCAAATGAGACGGTTCACCAGATCTTCGCTGCTGGATCAACCGGTGTTGGATTCTTTTTCGTCCTATCTGGATTCGTGCTCACCTGGTCAGCCAGATCCGCCGACAGCATCCGCGCGATCTGGCGTCGCCGGGCCGCACGGATCGTTCCGAATCACATCGTGGCATGGTCAATCGCTTTTATGGGCCTGATCTATGCCGGCGAAGCGGGCTCGCTTTGGACGGACGGCCCGAGTCTTATCCTCATGCAATCATGGTTTCCGTCGCAACGAGTCTACTTCGCGGTCAACACACCAGCCTGGTCCTTGTCCTGCGAGTTGGCCTTCTATATCGCGTTTCCGTTTCTGCTGCCGATTATTGGACGGATACCGGTTCCACGCTTGTGGTCGGCCGCTGGCCTCGTAGTCGTCGGCGTATTCCTGGTGCCGGTCATCGCGCTCGGACTACCGGACCAAGTCGCATATTGGTTCGTGTGGATCTTTCCGGGCGTGCGCGCCCTGGAATTCGTCCTCGGTATGCTGCTGGCCCGTATCGTGCGGGCTGGTCTCTGGATTCGCATCGGACTCCTGCTACCCACCGCCTTAGCCGTCGCCGGGTACCTCGCGGCGGCGCACGTGCCCAGGGGCTTCGGTTTCGTCGCGGCTACCGTCGTGCCGTATGCGATGCTCATTGCTGCGGTCGCGTCTGCTGATTTGGCGAATCGACCGACTCCCTGGCGGAGCGCGCCTCTGGTGCTGCTGGGGGAGCTGAGCTTTGCCTTTTATTTGCTGCACCAGATCGTCATCCGGGGAGTCGACCAGGCTCTTGGAGATCGGATCTGGTCGAGTACCGCCGGGCTGGCAATCACTGGGGTCATGCTGCTGGCGTCCGTGGCAGCGTCGTGGCTGTTGCACAAGGGCGTCGAACGCCCGATGAGTCGCATGCTCAGCGGTCGGCCCGGCAAACGGCTCCAGCTTGCGACCGCTATCAAGCACCCTCGATCGGGGCAACGCCAGGTAAATGTGCCAGCGACAGGGCAAGGTTGAGGCCGATCTCAGTACTGGTCGCCTCTGGCGCGCGGTGGAACGGCTTGCGAGTCATCCCGGAACGCTCGAAAGGTGCACGGCTGGTCTTCCGCCGGCCGCTGGTCGCCGCCGACAAGGCCGCCGGAGGCATGTTCATTCAGCGCCATGCTGGCGGCCGAACGACGAGTGTGGCGATGCTCCGTAGTACGCCCGTGTTCAATCCGACCGCAGCCTCGCTGATCACCACGCTCTGCCTGGCCTGCGCCATTCCGCAGCGAATCGGCCGGCCCGCCCTCGTCCCGACCCGATGGATCGCCGGAGCAGTCGGGGCGCTGTGCGGGCTCGCCTGGGCCTGCGCACTGCGCGCGTTCATGTGGGAGGTGGCCGGACCACAGGCAGGGGTCGAATGGACCGGAACGTTCCTGTGGATACTCCTTCCCGGCGCGCTCATCGGCGCATTGCTGGGGTCGGCCGAGTACCAGCGGTGGACCGGCACCGTGCGACACCGGCGCTGGCTGATCTGGTCGCCGATGCTGTTCGCGGCCGTTCTCTTGAGCAACCCCGCGATCTGCTGGACGGCTTCGAAGGCGGCGTCGGTCTCGCGGCCGTCGCCGTCCCCGCGATGTGCATGCTCGGCGGTTACGCGATCGCCGGAACCGGTCCGCGCTGGGTACGCGGGTTGTGCGGATTGGTCGCACTGTCGGCGATCCCGATCTGGTCGGTCACCGCCGTCGACGTGGGCGGTACCTCCATGTCACTGCGCGATCCCCACGGCGCCTGGGCCGCCACCCTCTACTGGGGACTCCTGGCAACGTTCTCGATGGCGGCCGCGATCCCGCACCGCGGGTCGCCGACAGCATCCGATCGTCCAGGCCCGCTCGCCGTGCCTTCCTCCCACTCGACTCTCACCACGACCAACTAGTCCGGGGAAACCACCCGCCCTCCACAGCAACGTCGGCGCGAGGAACTCGTCGAACAGCAAGGCACCTTCGTCCCAGATCTGCGGATAGATCTCGGCCGCCCGGAACGCCGCCGGGTCGAAGCGCGCCCGCAGCTCCTCCAGATCCAGCGCGTCCAGCCCCGCCGAGGTCTCCCGGACGGCCTCCGGCCGCAGCAGGCGGGCGGCCCCATAGCCGCCTCGTCGCCGATCGGCTCGCCGCCGGGAATCGCCGACGCGGCGCCCGGCCCGACTCCCCACTGCGTGCCGGTAAGGAGAAACTGCAGGCCCTACCACGCCTTGTCGACATCCAGCTCCGGCTCGGGCATCTTCGCATCGTCGACGTCGAGATCTCGCCGACGGGCGTCTCGAAGGTAAGCGATGGTCGTCAGAGCCCCGACGGCTTCGGGCGCGGATTCGCGGCCGCGAAGATGGCCATCGAGCCGAGAGTCTCCAGCTCTACCCGCTCAAACGATGCCTCCAGGATCTCGCGGAGGCCGTCCTGGGTGTCGCCAAGGTTGTCGAAGGTGCCCCGTCGGTTGTTGACCTTGAGAACGCTGCGCGATAACTGATTGTGTCGCCCGGAGTTGCCGAGGATCGATGCACCGAAGAGGACTCCCGTCGGAGCGAGGACGTCGGCCACGTTGGCGACGGCAGCAGCTTTGCGCGGGAGCGGTCCCGGCAGGCAATGGAGCACGCCGTTGAGCGCGGCCGAGTCGAACGGCCCGTGGACGGGGAGTGGCTTGCAGACGTCGGCCTCAATGGTCGTGATGTCCAGGCGCTGCAACCGCCGGGATGCATGACCGAGGACGTGCACGTTGGGATCGAGGAGAGTGACAGGGCTGCCGTCAGGTATTCCGGCTCGTGCCAGGAAGTAGCCGGTACCGGGGCCCACGTCGAGGTGCCGGTGGCCGAGGTGCCGCCGGTAACCCTCCACGAGGCGAGTCGTCGGGCACCGCCACACGACCGGCGCGAAGAAGCCAAGGATCAGGGGGTCGTAGATCTTGAGGAAGAGCGGCGTGTACTCACGCTGGCCCTTGTAGGCGGCGTCGTCGCGGTCCATTGAGCTCAAGCCCCTTCGTCGTGACTGCTTCCCCAGAATTTCAACTTGAGCACTACGGCATGGATGACCCTTCCGGACCCGTGTACTCCGTCGTAGACATCCATCGACACATCCGTCATGATCACGAGAGATTGTCACTCAGTTAGTCACTCATGCTCTCGATCTATCCTCGGCTCCGCCGTCCGGCTCAGCGGCGTAGGGCTGGCTGGGAACGAATCAGGGCGGTGCCCGAGCTCGAAAATCTGATACCTGACGCTGTCAGGTTTGGGTAGTCATAGACTCGGATTTGGTGGTTATGGCCTGGACCGCGTCTACGTCCAGGCCAAGCGGTATGGCAGCGAGCACTACGTCGGTCGGCCGGATATTCAAGTACTTGGTAGCGCGCTGGACTCATGATCGAGAGGTCCCGGGTTCGAATCCCGGTCCCGCTGCAAGTCCAAGTCGCGGCCGTCTTGCGCCCGAACTAGCGCTTCCGTTCAAAAGCCCATGCTGCGCGGTGGAGGTGCCACCACGGTGCATCGGTCAGTGCGGCGATGAGTACGAGGTTGGCCAGGCCGCCGGCCGTTGCCCAACCGATCGTGCTCATGTGCCAACCGTGTGTCGAGGTGGTGCCGAAGGGAAACACGGTCAGGTGGTCGTCGAGAGGTCGGACGAGCGCCCAGACCGTCGCCACGGGAACGGTGACGGCGGCGAACAGCAGGCCCGGGGCGGCAACACCGCGGGCGCGACGCCAGCACGCGACGGCGGCGCCGGTCGCGACCGCGGCGAGCCCCTGTACGAGGATGGCCTCGAGGTGCCCGAACGCGGCGTCGTTCCCGACCCGTGCGACGGCCAACGCCCACGCGAGGACGAGCAGCAAAACCGCGGGGCTGCGGGCCGCGGCCCGCCAGGCGAGTCCGCGCGGCGACGTGTCGACGACCGCCGCGGCCGTCTCGTCGAAGCACCACGCGGCCGCTCCGGCGAGCAGGCCGACAGCTGTGCCCTCCAACGGCCACAACACCCAGGGGTTCCAGCGCACCAGCTCCATGAGGCCCACGACGAGGCCTGCTGCCAGGGCGACCCGGCCCCACGGGACCGCCCTGGCGGCGTGGTGGAGCATCAGCAGCTCGGACAGACGGCCGGGTTGACGACGCTCTCGGTGAAGCCGACCGTCATGGTCAGCGCGCCGAGGACGACCGCAACGAGGATCAGGCCGATCGCGAGCTTCCCGAGCCTGGCGCGGTCCGACTCCGGGTCGTGACGGACGGCGACGACGACCCCGAGGGCGCACAGCGTCACGAGGTAGAGCAGCCACAGAAAGGGGTTCCCGGGGTGGGTGGTGAAATGGTGCTGGCCGGGGCCGCCCTCCGGGCTCTGGGTGAGGAAGTAGGTCCAGAACCAAAACACGCGGTAGGGCTGTGCGCCACCGAACAGGCCGCCCTGCAGGAGGATCGTGGCGATCACCAGCAGGACCGACGCGACGGCGGTGATTCCGCGCTTGGGGTAGTACCGGGCCAGAAGAAGGCCGAGCAGCGGGCCGCCGACGGCACACAGCACGCCGTCGCCGAACATCTGGGCGAGCACGTAGGCGTTCGAGATGCCCGGCGGGACGATGTAGCCGGCCGGCGGGTGGACGTACCAGGTGACGACCGCGGCGATGAAGGACAGGATCGCGACCGACAGGGGCACGACAACGGCCGATGCCAGGGCGAGGGTCCTGGTCCCCTCCGGAACGGCGACCGCGCCGGCCGCCTCCGCGGCATGGTCGGACCGCCGGGTCAGCCCATACATGACGACGAGGCCGAGAACTCCCAGCAGGGCCGCGGGCGCGATCATGTAAGACCCGCTCGACGATGGGTCGTCGGTGAGGTCGAAGAGCATCGTGACGTCGACGGCGAGGGTGAGGGCGGCCCCGAACCAGAAGAGCTTTGCCCGCAGGTAGTTCCGGATCTCCTGGCGGGCGAGGACGCCGAAGGTCGAACCGGTATCAGAGATGGTCGCGCTCATCGGATAACTCCTTGTCTCGTACGCTCCCCGGAGCGGAGCAGCAGGTACGCGTCCTCGACCGATGGATCGACGACGGAGGAGTCGGGAGCGGGCTGTCCCCCGACGGACCGGACCAGCCCGGTTCCGGTCTTCCAGGTCTGGACCGCGCCGATAGCGGCTGTCGGTCCGAGGTGGACACGGCCGGCTGCCGTGGCCAGGAGCTCGGGCACCGTGCCGTCGAAGTGGATCACTCCGGCATCGATGACGAGCACTCGGTCGCACAGGGCCGAGATGTCCTCGGTCTGATGCGTCGAGATGAGCACCGTCCCCGCGAGGCCCGAGAGGAGGCCACGCAGCGACGCCCGCTGTTCAGGGTCGAGCCCGGTAGTGGGCTCGTCGAGGATGAGCAGGTCGGGAGCGCCGAGAAGCGCCTGCGCGATGGCGAGACGGCGGCGTTGACCGCCGGAGAGCTTGGACACCTTCATCGCGCTGCGGTCGACGAGGTCGACGAGGTCGAGTACCCGCCGCACCTCCCGATGCCGCGCGTCGGCGTCCTTCCACTCCTTGAGGACGGCGATGTACTCGACGAACCCGAATGCCGTCATGCCACGTGGGAACGTCACCTCCTGCGGGCAGTAGCCGAGCCGGCGGCGCGCCGCTACGCGGTTCGCGTGCGATGCGGCGACGTCGAAGCCGGCGATCGTGATCCGGCCCGTCGTCGGCGGGAGTGAGGTGGACAGCAGACGCAGCAAGGTGGTCTTGCCGGCACCGTTGGGGCCGAGCAGGCCGACGATGCCGGGTCCGAGATCGACCGTGATCGGCCGTACGACGGTCGCCCGGCCATAGTTCTTCGAAACACCGACGAGGTTCGCGACGGCAGTCACTGCTCGCCTCCCTGGATCCGCAGCGTCGAGGTCCGCAGGAACAGCGCCGCAGCCAGCACGAAGCCGGCGGCGACGAACGCCGCCTGGGCGGCGGGGACCGTGAGGACATCGACGGTCGTCGTCGTCCGGACGACGACGACCGCGCCCACCCACAGCGAGGCGACCAGCGCGCCCGTGACCCGCGCCTCCCACCACGTGAGCAGTACGAGCGCGCCCAGCGTCAGACCGAGCGACGGCGCGAGCCAGACGAACGCGAAGTCGTCCATGCCGGGGATGACAGGCCCGATCGCCGCGGTCGTCGGCAGAGCCACCACCAGCGACGCGGCTGCCCGCAACAGCGCGAGCCGCAGCTTGCTGTACGGAGTCGGTGCGGTCACCTCGCGGATCGGGTCGAGCGCGTCGAACGACACCACGACCGCGAGCACCGGAGCCAAGGGCGCCATGGCGAGAAACACCGCGTCCCGATTCACCGCGTCAAGACCTGCAAGGCCAACCAGGCACGCGCACGCAATCGCGGAGCCCACCGCCGCCGCCCAGGGCATCAGGAGAGAGTCCCCGGCGGACAGAAGCACGAGGTCGTCACCGCGAATACCCAGCCGCCGCAGGAGGCGGAACAGGGCGGACGGCGCGGGCGCGGTGATCGTCTCGCGCACCCCTGTCCATACCGTCGCGGCCGCCGCCGGTGCGTAGTCGCGGGCCGCCGTCCGGCAGTCCGCGCACCCGGTTACGTGCGTCTCCACCGACGCCTCCGCGGCCGGGTCGAGTCGCCCATCGGCGTACGCCTCCCACACCCGGTCGTCCACGTGCCAGCTCATGCGATCCCCTCGCTCCGCTCGGTGGTGCATTCGCACGGCGCTCCGCTGATGATTCGCTCGCTCCGCTCGCTCATGACCACGCCTCCAAGCTCATCAACTGCTCGCGCAGCCTCGCCTTCGCCGCCCGTGCCCGGCTCTTGACCGTGCCCTGCGGAATGCCGAGCAGATGGGCTGCCTCCTTCGTGGAGAGCCCGTCGACCACGGTCGCCTGGAGCACCTGCCGCAGCTCGGGCGACAGCGAACGCAACGCGTCGCCCACGGGACCGTGCTCGACCGCGACCAGCAATTCGTCCTCGGCGCTGCGCACGGTCGGCGACAGCGTGGCGAGGTCCAGGCTGGTGATCGGCGTCGGGTGCGCCCGCTTGCGGAGCCGGCTCACCAACTGCCGGATCGCGATCCCCCACAACCACGCCCCGAGGTCGCCGTCGCCGCGGAACGAGCGCGGACGCTTCCACACGGTCACGAAAGTGTCGTGCAACGCCTCGTTGGCCAGGTCACGGTCCGGTGTCTTGCGCAGCAACCGCAGCAGCAACCACGGCGAGTGGCGCTCCACGATCTCGCGAAGTGCGGCCTGGTCCTTCTCGGCCACCAGGCCAAGAAGGACGAGGTCGCTGAGGTCGGACAGCTCTCGCATACCCACACTGTCGCGCCCGGCACCCGGATCGGATTACCGGACGCCGAACTTCTTTCAACGACGGGCACGTCGAACAAGCGGGAACTTGTGAACCGGATATATCGGGTGCAGCATATCCTCGTCACGGCAACCTCTGCCGCCGAGACCGGGCGGACCGTTCTGACTCGCGAACTCACGGTCGACGAGCCGGTCGAGGGCGATGCCGAGGACCTCATCGCCGCTGGCCTTCAGCAGGTCGGCAACCTCGACATGCGCGATGGTTTCGACCAGATCGACGAGCCGGTCCACGATCAGCTCACTGACCTCGCTCAACCACGGCGCCTACTCACCGACCCAACGAACGCGGCACGCCGGACCTCCCTGTCGGCGGCCTGACACGACACGACGATGAATGCGTCGTAGCGCGGGCGATGCCGTTCCGGGAGCGTGTACGGGTACGCGCTCAGCATCACCCGGCGTTCCTCCCGACTCCCGTCGACGGCGGCCCGCGATCCAGACAAGCAGCTGCGCCTCCCGCTCCCGAATCTTGGCCAGGCCGAGCACCCGGGTCGCCTCACGGATCCGGCCCGCGGCCGGCAGCACCTCCATAATTTCGGCAGCCGGAATCAGGGCGCCGTAGCTCCGTCGCGGCGGCCAGCTAGGCAAAGGCCCCCCTCGTCACCCGGAAGTGCTCTCAGCCGGCCGCCGGACTCTGCCCATCCCGAAGGCTGGTAGCCGGACGCGCCCTGATCGAGCCACCAGGTATTTCGGGAGGAACCATGGCATGGGCAGAACCCCATGGTCAGCGCTATCGGGTCCGGTACCGGAACGCAGGCCGCTTGATCACCGACGGTACGTTCGGCACAGCGGAAGCCGCGTACGCCCGGGTCGGACAACTCGATCACCTCAACCGGGCCGTGCGGCTGCGGCTGACCGCGCCGGCGCCGACGTTGACCGAGTGGACCACCGTGTGGCTGCCGGCGCATCTGGCCGGCCCGTCCACCCTCGCCAAGTACGAGTCGATGCTGCGCTGCCACATCCTGCCCGCCTTCGGTGACCGCCGGCTTGATGCGATCACCCGCACCGACGTCAAAGGCTTCGCCCGCGCCCTCGCGAGCGACTTGGCGCCGGTCACCGTGCGTAGCATCGTCACCGTGCTCGGCCTCGTGCTGCGCGAGGCCATCGACGAGCATTACCTGCTGTTCGACCGACCGCTAGGCTCCGGCTCCGCGAGGGACCGAGTGAACCCCGCACCACCGCAACCCCGACCCAGGTACAGGCTCTGGCCGCCCGGATGCCGAACCTCCAGGCCCGCATGCTGGTGATCACCGCAGCCTACACACCGGCATGCGCTTCGGTGAACTCGCCGGCCTGGCTCGTGCCCACGTCCACCTGGACCGGGCCCTGATCCGCATCGCCGCCGACTCCGGCGCCCTGCACGAGGTGAGCGGCGAGCGGTGGCTCGGCCCGCCTAAGACCAAGGCGGCCGTCCGCGACGTTCGGCTCCCGGCGTTTCTGGTCGACGGCCTCGACCGGCTGCTGCATGCCCACCCGTGCGACACGGTGTTCTGCACCGATGCGGGCCGGTGGCTGTGGCGCACCACCTTCATCGCACGCACCTGGCGGCCGGCCTGCGACGGTCATCCCGCCTACGGCTGGGAACCACTGCTGACCGGCTTCCGGTTCCACGACCTCCGGCACACCCACCGGACCTGGATGGACGAGGACGGCGTAGCCGAACCCCCTGCGGTTGCAACACGCCAGCGAACACGACGCACCCCTTGCCATGTGTCTTTGCCCGGCGCGCAGGCACCGAGCTGGCGGCCTCGGGCTGGCCGATTCTTCCTCCGGAATACGACGTGCTGACCGAGCGAGCCAGCGGCGTCTCGATCGAGGGCGACGAAGAGGGCGCGTGGGTCTCGTGGGAGGTCCACGCCCACAGGCGGAGGCGTCGCAGCGTGCGTTCCAGGGCGGGGCGTGGCGGCCTGGCACCTCTGGCTGGTTCGGCTGGCTATTTTCCCGGGATACGTGTGCGGCTACTCGTGGGCGAGTTCGCTGGATCCGTGACCACCATTGTCAGTGGCACGTACCGGTTATCCGCGTCGTCGGGACCGCCGCTGCGGTACGTGGTCAAGCATCTCCATGGCGACGGTGAACTCGATGTCGCACCGCAGGATGTCACCTTGGCCGACGACCAGACATAGACCATGCGCGACCAGGCTGCTTGCCCATGGTGACGGCTTGATCGACGTACCGATCTGCTGCGATCCGGTCGCTGCCGCCGGCACGGCGGCATTGGCATGTCAGTGGAACTTGAGATTATGTCCGCAGCCGGAGTGAACGTTTCCCCTCAGAGCTGGGATCCCGGACGGCCCGGTTGACGGGTTGAATACGCGATGATGCTCCGTGGCAAACGAGGTCAGCGCGAACCGTGTGGAGAGCAAGTGCAGCAATTCGACGGTACCGGCCAGATCGTGATCCTCAATGGTCCGCCCCGCTCGGGGAAGTCCAGCATCGCCGCTGAGATCCAGGAGAGGTTCGACGGCATCTGGATGAACCTGGGCGTCGATCACTTCATACGGATGACGCCGCCCCGCTTCCGGCCCGGGATCGGGTTACGGCCGGGAGGTGAACGCCCGGACCTTGAGCCGGTTGTCGTGAGGCTGTACCGAGCCATGTACGAGGCGATAGCGACGCACAGCCGGCTGGGGATCAACGTCGTCGTCGATGCGGTGCACCATGACTCCTTCTCCATTCCGCGGCACATTCTCCGCACGTGCGCCCGGCAACTCGAGGGGTTACCGGTGCTGTTCGTCGGGGTGCGGTGCCCCGTCGACGTTGCTCTGGAACGCCGCCGAGCCACCTGGGGTGGCGTCGGCTACAACCCGGCCGGCACGGTCCGGGATCCGGTAAATCTGTGGCATCAGGTGGTGCACACACCGGGAATCTATGACCTCGACGTTGATACGTCGGTGCTACAACCGGAGGAATGCGCTGAGCTCGTCGCCAGGCGACTTACCGACGGCCAACCGCCGTCTGCATTCCATCGTCTTGCCCGGGTATCGATGGAGTAACAGCGCGGCTATGCAATCCTCGGTCGCCAACGACGCGCATCAAGGCAACAGTAGACGCGCTCTTCTGCCGCGAGTCGGGCGCTAAGGACCGCCAGGGCGAACCTCCGCGCCGGGGCGCACGTTCTTGGCCGGTGTGCGAACGTCCGGCATCGTGTCCAGCTCCGGCGCGCTGTGGTGGGGAGGAGCGCCTCCGGCTCGTTTACCGCTCGTTGTGTCGGTGATACACACTCGGCTGGGCTGTGCTGAGACCGCGACGGGATGAGTGATGATGAGAGCGATTGATAGCCGACCGGGCCGAGGCCGCGTCATCGGTGCTGTGGCATCGGCGATAACGGTGGTGGCCACGCTGTTGCTGGCGGCCGGTCCGGCTGAGGCTGCGGCAGTCAGCATCCACGACGATTCTCATGTTCTGGACGTCACCCAGGTTCAGAATCAGGCGGCGACGCTGCCCGACCCGGTCGCGGTCTACACGACCACCAAGTTCGCCGACGACAAGGCCGCGTTCGATCGAGAGGCGCAGGCGAAGGTGACCGCGCCGACGGTCGTGGTGATCGCGGTCAACACCCAGTCGCATCATCTCGCCATTCGCACGGGGCCCAGGTCACGGGTCACCCAGCAGGCCGCGGCCGCTGCCACCCAGGCCTTCATCGACTCGTATCGCGGCAGGTCGGACTACACCGCGGCGACCGTCGCGGCGCTCGGCTCGATCCGCACCGCCATTCAGGCCGGCGCTCCACGGCAGAACGGACCGGTGAGACCCAGGGCGGCGCACTCGTCGAGTGGGGTGTCGATCGGCGGCCTGCTCTGCCTGGCAGTGGTGGTCGCCGCGGTGATCGCGATCCTGGTCCGGCGGCGCCAGCGGCCTCGACAGGCATTCAGCCCGCTGGCCGACCACGACGCGATGGGTAGCTACGGTCAACCCGGTTACGGCCCTGCCGCAGGCTACGAACCTGGTTACGCCCCTGGCTACGGTCAGCCTGGTAGGCCTGGAGTCAGCCCGTGGGTCGCCGGCGGCGTCGGCGCGGCGGCTGGTGGCCTGCTCGGATACGAACTCGGCCGCAACGAGGGGCGGGAAGAGGAGCGCGAACACCAGGGACGCTCCGACCACGGTGATGAAGACAGCGGACACGGCGGCGGTGCCGACGGCGACTTCGGTGACAATGCCAGCAGTGCCGGCGACTTCTGATCTTGCTCCGGCCGCGCAGTCGAGATCAGGCCCCGGTGGCGTGACCGTCGGCGCGGGTGAGCTGTGCGAGTACGGCCTTGAGCGCCGTCCCGATGATCGAGACGTCCGTACGACACACGGCCCACGCCGACGGGTCCAGCCCGCGAGCCGAGCCGGCGGCCTACCGCGCTCGCGGTCCCCGGCGCCGCAGTCGCGCGAACCACCACTCGATCGTCGACCAGCAAACGACCGTCGACACACTGTGTTCTCGGCAGACCTCGATATCTGAGGGAGTCACGAGCCAGACCATGTTTTCCACGATGCCGTTGTCACGCCCGTTGAGGCATGTAAGCATCTGCCGCTAGCCTCGGTCTTTCGGTAACTGTTGATCAAGGCGGTCAGTCGGCTTAGTTGATCTCTGTTTTAGTCAAGTTGGCGGGTGGGCATGGTGGTGGCCCGACGCGGTGGTCGGGTTCCTCCGGGGCTGCTGGCCGGGACGGGTTTCGTGGTGGTCAGGTGACGGGTTGGGGTAGGGCGGCCAGCCGGTCGAAGGCGGTGACGAGATCGTCGGCCCAGGGCCAACGTTCGCCGATACGCAGCCGGGTCCGGCGGGCAGAGCGGGTGATCCGGGCGGCCACGTGCAGCAGCCGGTAGCGCAGGGTTTTGGGTTCGGCGGCGGCCAGGTCGCCGTCCAACAGCAAGTGTTGGGTCCAGGCGAGTAGGTCGATGGCGGTCAGAGCCAGTTCCAGCCACGCCTGGTTGAGGGCAAAGACCCGGGACGGGAAGCGACCGAAGCCGGTGTCCTTGCCACAGCGGATCCGGTCCTCGACGCGGGCGTGGGCGCGGTGCCGGGCCTCCAAGAACTGAATGGAGCCCTTTCCCGGCGGGGTGTCGGTGGCGATGACCTGGTGACGGAAGCCTTCGATGGTGTCGAACAGCGACAGCTGCGCGCCGGGATGGGGGCGTTCGCGGCGGACCAGGAAGCGGGTGCCGGCAGGGTAGTGGGCGAGCAGGTCGGCCGGGAGCAGACCGGTGATCTCGCAGACCTGCGCCCCGTCCCGGGGCTGGCCGTCGGGGTCCACGGCCGGCACCCACAGCTCGGCGTGCGCGAGGGCCGCCCGGATCGCGTCGCGGACCGGTTCGGTGATCGCCACCCCGACCGAGAAGAACGTGGTGATGCCCAGCTCGCGCAGCGAGCGGATATGGGCCAGGAACCCGTACGTGCAGCCGGCCGAGTCGCTGCGGACGAGGATCTCGGTGCCGTACCGGTGCGCGTCGGGAATCTGCGCCAGCGCCTGGTCCAGCACGGTGATGTGGTCGGCGGTGGTGTTCGACCCGGCCCGGCCCGCGCGCAGCAACCCGGATAACGCCTCCCGGGTGTTGTCCAGAAAGCAGAACAACGGGTGGTAGCCGAACGTCTTCTTCCACGTCTTCGACGCCTGCTCCTTCTCGGAGTGGCACAGCACGATCGAGGCGTCCACGTCTAGCACCAGACCACCGACCGGCTGGCCGGCCGCCATCGAGGTGGGCACCCCGTCGCGGGTCTCCGCGGCCTGTGCCCACGCCACTTCCCGCGCTCCGGCTCGGGCCTGCCGCAGCCTGGCCAATGCCGCATCGTCCAGCATGGACAGCAGCCGCCAGGCGGTCGGATCCGAGGCCACCGGACCGAACAGTTCGGCCTGATCGCGCAGCACCGCCAGGTCGGCGATGGCCTGACCACCGTCGGCGATCAACACCGCCAGGTCGACGGCGACCCGGCCCGGGTCATGCCCACCCTGCCGCTGGCGCACCCCGGCCAACGCCTCACTGAACCCGCCTGTCAACCTCGTCGCGTCCGCGACGTTGGCCAGCAGCCGAGCCCCGGCGTGGCCGACCACACCGCGGCCGTCCGCACTCACTGTGATCTTCGGACGGACTCCGGTAACCTGCATCTATCGGGTGCCTTCCGTGCGGGATCGATAAGACCTTCAGCAAGCCCTATCTTCCCAGCTCAGAAGGCACCCTTCCATTCTTGATCCACACTGTGGACAGCCCTTAACGAAGGGCTGAGGCTAGTGGCGCGCAGCGCCAGAGTATGACACAGATCAACGTGGGAACTGGTCCGCTCGGTAGCCGGAAAATTCCGCGATCTTGTCGTTCTCATACCGTAGCACCGCGAGCCCGGGGCCCCGGTACACGCTCCCGCCGAGTCGGCTCTCCACGTCGTAGAGAGCCACAACGAACGGCCCGTGCTCAACAACATGAACCAAGCGGACGATCGAGACCTGACCCGCTGTCCGCTGGAGCTCCTCAGCGACCGCAGAACGGCCGCGGCCAACGAAGCCAAGCGATGGCAATCGCCACACGATGTCATCGTCGATCTCCGCCAATACAGACTGGACATCCCCGGCGCCCCAACGGTGCATTAGGGCCGTGACCTTGTTAATTCGCTCGGTCATGTGGAGCCTCTCACGGAAACGTTTGGGCTTGCCGGCGGCTGCTGAGCATAACGTCCCGGAATTCAAGTGGCGAGCCGAGCAGAGGGCATGCATTGTCATGCCGCAGACAACGCGCGCTCGGCCTTCCGTGCCTTGTCACCATCGGTACCGCAACTCGCGAACAGAACCAGTCGCTCTGTCTTTGTGAACCCGCCCTGTTGATCATTCAGGCGGCCCTCAAGCAGTAAAAGCGCATAAGTGACGCCGCGATCATGGTGGGATAGGTTCGCCGGTATGGCGGACGACACCCTGCGCTCTGTGACTCTGCAGCGCACGAGCCTTGGCCAGTACGAGGTACGCAACGCCCGCGGCGGCACGATAACCGTCGGCGCCGGGGACGGTACCGAATTCACGCCGGTAGAGCTGCTGCTCGCCGCGCTCGGTGGCTGCACGGGCGCCGACGTTGACTACATCACCAGTAAGCGCGCGGAGCCGGCCAGCTTCCTCGTCCACGTCACCGGCGACAAAGTCCGGGACGAGACCGGCGGCAACCGGCTGGTCAACCTGGCCATCGAGCTGCGCGTCGCGTTTCCGGAGGGCACCGCCGGCGACGCCGCCCGGGAGGCAATGCCGCGCGCGGCGCGGATGTCGCGCGACCGACTCTGCACCGTCTCGCGCACGGTCGAGCTCGGCACTCCGGTCGACACCCGCACCGCGCCGTCGGCAGCCGGCTAGGGCGTAACTGACGGATCATGGTGTGCGGTCGGGGGTGGCGCGGAGCCAGTCGAGGGTTTCGGCGAGGTCGAGTGTGGCCTGGTACGAGTCGATCCGCTTGTCGTAGCGGGTCGCCAGGCCTCGCCAGTGTTTTCGCCGGTTGAAGCCACGTTCGACGTGGTTGCGATGACGGTATCGGTCAGCGTCGAAGTGCGGCGGGCGCCCGCCGGCGGCTCCTTTGTTGGCCCGGTTGGCTTTCTGGTCGCTGCGCTCAGGGATCACCGCGACAATCTTGCGGGCGCGCAGCGCGGCCCGATTCGCCTTGCTGGAGTACGCCTTGTCGGCGGTCACCGAGTCCGGGCGCTTACGGGGCCGGCCCACGCCGCCGGGCCGGGCGACGGCAACCTGGTCCAGCAAGGCGATCAACTGCCGGGTGTCGGAAGCCTGACCGGGGGTGATCCGCGTGGCGAGCGAACGTCCCCGCCCGTCGGCCATAGTGTGCACCTTCGTGGTCAGTCCCCCGCGGGAGCGACCCAAACCTTGACGTGCCTGCGACGTCTTGGCGTCCAGCCCCCTTTACGAGCCCCGGCAGCATGCTGGTGGGCGCGCACGATCGTCGAGTCGGCCTGGGCGTCCCAGTCGATGTCCTGCTCGGCTTCGGCCAGCGCGATGACCGCCGCTTTGAGCCGGGCCCAGGTGCCGTCGTCCCGCCAGCGGCAGAACCGGTCGTACGCCGTTTGGTAGGGCCCGTACCGCTCCGGCATGTCCGCCCACGGCGATCCGGTCCGTTTCACCCAGCAGATTCCGTTGATCACCTGCCGGTGATCCCTCCATCTGCCGCCTCGTCTGCCCTGCTCAGGCAGCAACGGCTCCAAGATCGCCCACTCGTCATCCGTCAGATCGAAACGCGCCACATCAATACAACGACCCAGCGCCATGATCCGTCAGGTAAGGCCTAGCAGGTTGGGCATGCGTCTCGCCTGACCTGCCGCGTGACCCTAGCTGGGCGGATTGCCTGCCATCGGACGTGCTACCGCTGACGCCGACGCGGCCAGAGAGACCTCCCGGACCCTCCGGGGCCGGGCCTCTCGTGAGGAGAACACCAAGACTGAGGCTGGCTGAGTTGGCCTTGAGCCGCCGCATCGAGTTCGAATCACTCGGCCGACACACACGCAGACCCTCACCGCAGGACGCGCGGAAAGACGTTTCCCCAGCTCACGGTACATCCGACCGAGGTGGTTCGCGTGTCGCCTGCCACGCGTATGGGACCACCGTGAGCCGGTTCTTGCCACGGTGATGGGACCACCCGGTTGCCAGTGATGGGACCACCTGCGGCGTGTTGCCGCCGGGGCCGGTCACTGCCGTTTTCCGATCTTTCCAGGTCGTTTCAGACATGGGGGATCGGACCGATGGCGTTCCGGGAGGTACATGTGATCGAGGTTCGTGAGGTGCTACGCGGCTGGCTGGGCGGGGCCGGATTGCGCACGGTGGCCGGCCAGGCCGGGGTGGACCGCAAGACCGCCCGCCGGTATGTGCTGGCCGCCCAGCAGGCCGGGGTGGCCCGGGATGGCGGCCCGGGGCAGGTCACCGATGAGGTGATCGCCGCGGTGGTGTCCGCGGTGCGGCCGGTGCGGCCGGCCGGGCACGGCTCGGCGTGGCAGCAGCTGCAAGGGCACCGGGAGCAGATCACCGCCTGGGTCGGGCAGGGCCTGACCGTGGTGAAGATCGGCACCCTGTTGCAGCGTCGGGGTGTGGTGGTGCCGTACCGGACGCTGCACCGGTTCTGCGTGCGGTGCTGCGGGTTCGGTCGCAGTGGGGAGACGGTGCGGGTGGCCGACGGCGATCCGGGCGTGGAGGTGCAGGTCGACTTCGGGCAGCTGGGCCTGTTGCATGACCCGGTGTCGGGGCGGCGCCGATTGACCCACGCGTTGATCTTCACGGCGGTGTACTCGCGGCACATGTTCGTGTGGTTGAGCGTCTCGCAGACGGTGGAGGCAGTGATCGTCGGGTGCCAGCGGGCGTGGGAGTTCTTCGGCGGCTGCTTCCCGGTGTTGGTTCCGGACAACATGGCGGCGGTTGTGGCCGACGCGGATGCGGTGAATCCGAAGTTCACGGTGGGGTGGTTGGACTACGCCCAGCACTGCGGGTTCGTCACCGACCCTACCCGGGTGCGTCGGCCCAAGGACAAGCCGAGGGTGGAACGCACCGTCCATTATGTGCGGTCAAACTTCTGGGCCGGGGAACAGTTCATCGATCTGGCCGACGCGCAGGCGCGGGTACGCCTCTGGTGCGCGCAGACCGCCGGGCAGCGCATCCACGGCACGATTCAGGCCCGCCCCGCGCAGGTGTTCGCCGACCGGGAGGCGTCGCTGCTGCTGCCGACGCCGGGTGCGTATGACGTGCCGATCTTCAAGACGGTCAAGGTGCACCGCGACTTCCACATCGAGGTCGGCAAGGCGCTCTACAGCGTGCCGAAGGCCTACATCGGCGCCCACCTGGACGTGCGGGCCGACTCGGCCCTGGTCCAGCTGTTCCACCGGGGACAGCTGGTCAAAGTGCATCCGCGGCAGCGGCCCGGTGGGCGGTGGACCGATCCGGAGGACCTGCCGGCGGAGAAGGTGGGCTACGCGATGCGGGACCTGGACCGTCTCGTGACTGCGGCGCGCCGGCACGGGGCCGACGTGGGCGTCTACGCCGAGCGGCTGCTCGACGACAAGCTGCCCTGGACCCGGATGCGGGCGGTCTACCGGCTGCTCGGGCTGGCTCGTCGGTACGGTGACGAGGCGGTCAACACCGCCTGCGGCAAGGCCCTGGAGGTCGACGTCATCTCGGTGACCAAGATCGCCTCCATGCTGGACCGAGCGACCATCCACGATCCTGCCCCGCCACCACGGCCGATCGCGACCGCCGCCGGCCGGTTCGTCCGCGACCCCGGCGAGTACGCCACCAGCCGAGCACGGCTGCGCCTGGTCAACGACGATGAGGCCGTCGGCGCCGACGGGCAGGAGGTGCGGTGATGCCCGCGGTCCCCAAGCTGGCGGCCGGACCGATCTCCCCGGATCCGGTCAGCGCCGACCTCAAGCAGGTACTGCGCACCCTGAAGCTCGGCAAAATGCTGCACACCCTGCCCGAACGGCTCACCCTGGCCCGCCAGCAGAACCTGCCCCACGCCGACTTCCTACACCTCGTGCTCGCCGACGAGGTCACCCGCCGAGACACCAACTCCGCCGCGCTGCGCGCCCGCGCCGCTGGCCTGGACCCCGCCATGCGGCTGGACACCTGGGACCCCACCGCGGCTGTCCGCTTCGACCAGCAGCTGTGGAACGAACTGGTCTCGCTGCGGTTCCTCGACGGCCCGCACGGCGCCCTGCTGCTCGGCCCGGTCGGGGTCGGCAAGACCCACCTGGCCACCGCCCTGGGACACATCGCCGTGCGCCGCCGCGTCGGCGTGCACATGACCCGCGCCGACAAGCTGTTCAAACGACTCAAGGCCGCCCGGCTGGACAACACCATCGAGGCCGAGATGCGCCGCCTCGCGCACATCCCGCTCCTCATCCTCGACGACTTCTGCCTGCAACCCCTGGACGCCACCGAGACCGCCGACTTCTACGAACTGATCGTCGAACGCCACCACACCGCCGCCACCGTGCTCACCTCAAACCGTGAACCGAACGAATGGCTCGCGCTGATGGCCGACCCGCTACTGGCCCAATCCGCCGTCGACCGCCTCGTCTCCACCTGCCACGAACTGGTCATCGAAGGCGACTCCTACCGGCGCCGCCAACGACCCACCATCACCAAGCCCTAACACGCGGACAACGACGAGCCCGACCTGCACCCGACCGCGGTTCTCAGGTCGGGCTCCTCCATTGACACCAACATCACCCGGCCGCCATGCTCACCACGCAGCCAGGTGGTCCCTAGGTCGTGGCAACACCCCGGTCCCATCCTCGTGGCGAGCGACAGTTCGCGCACTGCCCACAACCATTTCACGTTTCCCCAGGTCAAGTGCTATGGGTGGGCGATACTGGGATCGAACCAGTGACCTCTTCCGTGTCAACGAACGGTCCACAGGCCGCTGACCAGCGACTCTGCAACAACCAGCACATACGCCGACGCCGTTGAGCGCAGTTCAGCGCGGTTGAGCGCCCTTCAGCGCCGTTGGGAGCGACCTGCTGCTCCCAATTTGCTCCCACCACCAGCGGTGGTGCGCGCGCACCGGCGCGGCCTCAACCGCGAGTATCGCTTCCTGGCGGATCGGTGGTTGTACGGTCCGTGTGGAATCGACGCAGGTCGCCGCGACGGGATAGCCCGGTCTTCTGGAGCAGTCGTTCCACATGCTCGTCCACAGCGCGCACCGATATGTAGAGGCGGGCGGCGATTGTTTGCTGGTCAGTCCCTGCGCGACCAGGTCGAGCACTTCGGCCTCGCGGTCGCTCATGCCGACGGCGGTGAGCGCGGGGGGATAGGTGCTGGCCGCGGTCGCTGTGGCGGGGTAGTCGGGCGCCGGCCTTGCGCAGTAGCGACCGGCATCCGCGGGCGAGGTGATGTGCTTGCTGTGATGGACGTACTCGGCCGCCTCGGTTAGCCAGTCGTTCGGTTGGCCCCATCCGCCGGCCAACGCCGATTCGGCGACGAGTCGCTCGGCGAAGTGCCGCCGTGCCTGTCCGGCGCGACATCTGGTGATTTGGTTTGCGCGGTGCTGAAAAGGGCCATCGCTTGCTGTGGGTCTCCGCGTTGACCGGCGGCGACGGCGTCGGCGTACAACAGACACCTCTCGTGCACGCCCCGGCCGCGGTGACCGCGGATCTCGGCCCGGGCCTGGTCGCCGCCGCGGTTCGTCACGGTGCTGAGCAGCGCCCACTCACCGCCGTAGGGGCCGACGGTGATGATCGGCACCTGTCGGTCGAAGTACATGGCCGTCTCGTACGCATCGACGGCGGCCTCGCGGTCCTCGCGCAGCAGCCGGAACAGCGCACGGCTGGCCCATATCGCGGCGTGCACTGGGGTTCGGAGCGGCCGAGGGCGGCCACGTCGGCCAACTTGGCCTCCATCGCGGCTCGCTGGCCAGCGATCGCGCGGGCGAAGGCCTGGGTATAGCAGGGCCTGGGCGAGCGGGAGTTCGAGGTGCCACCGGCGGGCGACGTGCTCGCAGCGGCGGGCCGTCTCGAGGCTGGCGGGCGCCTCGAAGCCGGTCTGGTGGGCCGCGGCGATCTGGAGGTCGATCGTCGTGACCATGGATAGGGCGCCTGCGTCTGCTGCCAGGGCTCGCGCCTTGTGCAGCCGGTTGAGCCGGTTGGTGGCTAGGAGATCGATGGTGCCCAGCGCGTGGGTGGCGCGTAGGACCCACGAGGTGAGTTCGTGGGTTTCGGCGGTGCGCAGCTGGCGGGGTGAACGCCAACTCCGCCTCGCGCAGGTCGCAGATGGGGCCACCTGGCCGAGCACCTCCAACGCTTGGCAGGCGGGGCTCGGCCAGGGCCAGCCGTTCCGCCGCCGCGAGCGCGTGCCGGGCCGTCTGCGCGGCCTGCTTCGGTTGTTCCGCGCCGAGCAGCACTGCGCCGCCAGCGCGCCGATCCGGGCCAGCATCGCGTTATCGGCGTCGGTCAGCTCGGCCGCTGCGGTGAGGTGTTCCTGCGCCGCCGTCCACCGCGTCGCGGCGCTGGCCGCCTCGGCCATGCGGAGGTGTACACGGGCCCGGCGGGCGGGTTCGGCCGCCGCATCGAGCACGCCGGTGCCGACCTCGAATGCGGTGTCGACGTCTCGGGCGAGTGCGGCGACCTGGGTGCGGAGTTCATCGATGTCGAACGCCAGGGGGCTGCCGTCTGGGGCCAGCGCGCGCGTGGTCGAGGGTGCCGCCGCGGTAACCAGTGCGCCGTGGGTGGTCATCGCTCGGCGACCGGCGGTCAACAGCAGCCTTGCGGCAGCATTCGGGTCACCGGCCATCAGCTTCAGCTGTGCCGCTAGTGCGTTGTCCATGAACGTTTGCCGGCTCTGAGTAGTCACGCGGCTTTGGTGCGTGGACGGCCCCAGCGGTGTTGGCGTTCGCTGCGGACCCGGGCTGATCCGCCCCGGAAATTCCGGACAAACGTTTAGTGGTCAGAATTACGCCGCACGTTGCCCGTTCAGGTACTCGTTGTGGACCTCGTTGGGAGTCCTGTAGCC
>Ga0081539_10002367_pt1 | contig 27029 bp, 33 predicted proteins | sample TabmetS4T2R2_FD_71023 | JGI IMG/M metagenome (GOLD analysis project Ga0081539, IMG submission 71023) | Tabebuia heterophylla rhizosphere microbial communities from the University of Puerto Rico - S4T2R2 | ecosystem: Host-associated > Plants > Roots > Rhizosphere ...
CAGCGTGATGTCAAACTGGTTAGGCTTGCCGGCGACGACTTCCACGTCAGGAGTTTCAGTTATTGCAAAGCCGGCGTTGACTGCGCGGACCGTGTACTTCCCGGGCGCGAGACCATTAACTACGTAAGTTCCGCCGTCGTTCGTGACGACTGACTTCTCCACGCCTTTGCTGTCAATCACCGTCACACTCGCGCCAACGATGGCGCCGCCCAGCTCGTCGAGCACTTGTCCACGCAGTGAACCGGTGCGCTGTTGGGCAAACAACAGTCCGGGCATGGCCGCGCAAAGGGCGATTACCAACACGATTCTCTTCATTCGAAGCTCCTTCGATACTTTCGCTTATGTGGCGCGGATAGAGTGCGTTACGCCCCAACTTGAGGGCGAATTGTAGCGAAATCGGGCGTAAAGAGTCTGTCAACGGATTGTAAAGTTTCGTAAACTTTGTGCCTTTGCGTCTCCTTGGAGTGCGGCGGCCTGGCGCCGCTTTGGTATCGATGAAGCGCGATCGAGGCCAAAGCGGCGCCAAGCCGCCGCACTCCAAAGGAGGCGCAAAGGCGCAAAGGGGTAAATTGTAAAGTTTTGTAAGTTTGAATGAGTTTGCGATTGACACTTCTTTACGCACGAAAATGGCCGATTATTGTAGGATTCTTCTCTGCATAACGCAGAGGAACTTGCCTTAGGTCGTCCATATGTCTTTAAATCTTGCTGCTGCACAGCAACCAATGGAACACGTTCTTGTAATTGACGACGACGTCGGCCTTTGCGAGTTGGTAGGAGAATATCTTCAGCCTGAAGGTTATACGGTTGAAGCGATCCACAACGGCGAGAAGGGCGTGGACCGCGCGCTCTCGAACGAGCACGATCTGGTAGTGCTCGATGTGATGTTGCCGGGCACGAATGGTTTCGACGTGCTGCGACGCATCAGAGCGCGCTCTCGCATTCCCGTTTTGATGTTGACCGCCCGCGGCGACGATGTGGACCGCATCGTTGGACTCGAGATCGGCGCAGACGATTATTTACCCAAACCCTTCAACCCCCGTGAGCTCGTCGCTCGTATTCGTGCAGTATTGCGGCGCGCCCAGCCCGTTGAGTCAACTACTTCCGCGCGTGAAACTATTCGCATTGGCGATATAGAAATGGACAGCAACACGCGCAACGTCCGCCGCTCGGGGGAAGTAGTTGAGCTCACCGGAGTCGAATATGATCTGCTCGAGATACTGCTGCGCAACGCCGGACAGATCGTGAAGCGAGAAGATCTGGTGAAGGACGTGTTGGGCCGCGAGTTGTCGCCATTCGATCGCAGCATCGACATGCACGTCAGTAACCTCCGCAAGAAACTGGGCCACCAGCTCAATGGTCTCGAGCGGATCAAGACGATCCGCGGCGTTGGTTACATCTACGGCGCCACCTCAGAAAGATCCGAATGAGGCCACCAAAAAGCACAAAAGTCACAAAAGAAGCCGGCAAAATTGCTCCAATCTTGTTTGTGCTTCTTGTGCCTTTTTGTGGCAATAAAAAATGAAGATCACGTTTCGCAGTCTATATCTGAAAATCTTCATCTGGTTCTGGCTCGCCATGATCATTATCAACGTCGTGTTGTTTGCGGCGTTCGCCCTCACGCGCCCGACACCGACCAGACGTTCGTGGCGCGATCTCGCACAGACTGGTCCAAACGCACAGCGCGCGGCTGAAGTCTACGAGCAATCAGGTCCAGCCGCATTGACAGCTACGCTTCAAGCAACCGAAAAATCTTCCGGCGTTAGTGCGACTTTCTTCGACGAGAATGGCAAAGAACTTTCCGGGCGTGCGGTGCCGCCCGGCGCTCACGACCTGAGCGCGAAGGCTGCGGAGAGTCGTGACATCGAATTTAATTTCGCTGACCAATACACACTCGTCGCGCGGCCCGTCGTGAGCGCGAAGGGCCAGCGCTATACGTACGTCGCACACATTCCGCGTCCGCCGTTCCAGCCGCTCTTCCAAACGTTGGGCATGCGGCTGCTCGTTGTGCTCGTGATTGGCGGCATCTTTTGTTACTGGCTCGCACGTTATCTCACACAGCCGATATTGAAACTCCGCACGACGACAAATGAGCTCGCCGGTGGAAATCTCGGCGCGCGTGTGTCGACTAAACTCACCAAGCGACGCGATGAAGTTGGGCAGCTCGGGCGTGATTTCAACTCGATGGCTGAGCGTTTGGAGTCGATGGTCAGGGCGCAACAACGGCTGCTCGGCGATATTTCACACGAGCTCAGATCTCCTTTGGCGCGGCTCGGAGTGGCTTTAGGTTTAGCGCGGCAGCGATCCGGTGCGGAAGCGAATGGCGCACTCGATCGTATCGAGCGTGAGTCAGACAATCTGAACGAGATGATCAGCCAGTTGCTCACCTTGACACGTTTGGAGAGTGGGACTGACGGGCGCAAGCGGACTGACGTCGACCTCGCGGCGCTCGTGAAGGAAGTTGCTGACGATGCTGATTTTGAAGCGCGCAGTTTGAATCGCTCGGTGCAGGTGGTGGCGAGTGACAACTGTTCGATCAAAGGTGTCGAGGAGTTGTTGCGTAGCGCAGTTGAGAATGTCGTGCGCAATGCGGTGCGTTACACGCCCGAGGGAACGGCGGTTGAAGTCGCGCTGAGCAGGCAGAATGGTCATGCGGTGATTAGCGTGAGGGACCGCGGGCACGGCGTTCCGGAAGAGTCGCTGGAGAAGATCTTCCGGCCTTTCTATCGCACTGAAGACGCGCGTGATAGACAGAGTGGTGGCGGCACCGGACTCGGCCTCGCGATCACCGAACGTGCCGTTCGTATGCATGGCGGATCGGTGCAAGCGGTTAATGCTTCGGGCGGCGGCCTCTCGGTTGAGATGAAGTTTAGACAGGATGGACAAGATTTTACCGGATTAGCAGGATAAACCTGTTCATCTTGAAAAAATCATGTAAATCCTGTCCCTGATTTTCGTCTTTTCCTGCGCGCCAACTGCATCTCCACAAACCTCACCACCAGGATCCAAATCAACGCCGCCGCAAACCCCGCGATCACATCAGTCGTGTAATGCACGCCGAGATAAATCCGCGACAATCCAATCAACAAAAACATCGTCGTACTAACGATCCAGATGGCGACGCGCACACGTCTCGACTCGATGCGCGCCGTCAGTATCGCCGCGAGCGCGCCGAAGAAAACCGCGCTCGTCAATGAGTGTCCACTGGGAAAGCTGTACGACTCAGGCGGCGAGAGGTTGAAGAACGGCACCGGCCGCGGGCGCTTGAACGCGAGCTTGAGCGTGATATTCAACAGCCCCGCGCCGATCATAGTTATCGCAAAGAGCTTCGCCTCGCGTCCCCACTTGCGCATCGCAAAGCGCCACACGACAAAGATCGTCCCGATCGTCAGCGCGATCGTCGACCCGACAAACGAGAGGCCACGCATGATCGCCGTCATCAACGGCGAGGCGAGTTGATGCACGGCAGCCCGCGTCGCATCGTCAAACGATCGCGCATCTCCCTCGAGCGCCTCATCCGCGAGCCACCCAAAGAAAATCAGCGCGACGATGGCCGTCGCCAGACCGAGCAACAGTGATAGACTAATGAACTCAAAAAAACGCTTCTTGTTTGCGGGCGCGTCAGACACTGTTCGATACTTTAAGGCACGAAATGCACAAAATTCTAATCTCGATTCTCCTTCTCTGTCTCTTTGTAACTCCGCTCTCAGCACAAACCGCTTCCGATGATTACAATGCCACTTTCAAGCCGCTCAAGTGGCGATCCATTGGCCCGTTTCGTGGCGGGCGATCGGTCTGCGGGACGGGCGTCGTGGGTGATCCGAAGACTTATTACATGGGGACCACTGGCGGCGGGCTCTGGAAGACCGAGGACATGGGGATCAGTTGGCGCAATATCTCCGACGGGTTTTTCAAGACCGGCTCAGTGGGCGCGATTGCGGTCGCGGAGAGCGATCCGAATGTTGTTTACGTCGGCATGGGAGAACATGCGGTGCGCGGTGTGATGACGCATCACGGCGATGGCGTCTACAAGTCTACCGACGCGGGCAAGACGTGGAAGAAGATCGGGCTGGATGCGAGCCAACACATCTCGCGGATCGTCGTCGATCCAAAAAATCCGAATGTGGTGTTCGTCGCGGCGCAGGGCGCGTTGTATAGCCGCTCGAAAGAGCGTGGTGTTTATAAGTCAGTCGACGGCGGCGCGACGTGGAAGTCCGTTTTGTATGTTGACGACAAGACGGGCGCGGCGGAGTTGTCGATGGACATGAACAACCCGCGCATACTTTACGCGGCGATGTGGGAACACGGTCGTCTGCCGTGGAAGATCATCAGTGGCGGTCCGGGCAGCGGTCTTTACAAGTCGACTGACAGCGGCGAGACGTGGCAGAAGCTGAAAGACGGTTTGCCCGAAGAGATGGGCAAGATGTCGATCGCGGTGAGCCGCTCGAATCCGGAGAAGGTTTACGCGCTTATCGAAAGCGATTCCGACAAAGAAGCGGGCGGGCTGTTTGTGTCGAGCAACGGCGGGAAGAAGTGGAGCCGCATCACCAACGATCATCGACTCGTGCAGCGCGCGTGGTATTACATCGAGCTGTTCATCGATCCGAAGAATGAGAACACGATCTATGTTTTGAGTGCTTCTGCACTGCGCTCGAATGACGCGGGCAAAACATGGGAGACGCTTTCCGGCACGCACGGCGATTACCACGATCTATGGATCAATCCCGACAATCCAAACAACTTCATCATCTCGAATGACGGCGGCTCGGCAATCACGTTCAACTCGGGCAAGACGTGGAGCACGCAGAGCAACATGCCGACCGCGCAGTTCTATCGCATCAACGTCGACAACCAGTTTCCATATCGCATCTACGCAGGCCAACAGGACAACTCGTCTGTCTCGATTGCGAGTCGTGAGCTCGGCGGCGGCGGGATTGGCGCGGGGAGCTGGATGCCTTCGGCGGGTGGTGAGAGTGCGTTTCTCGCGTTTGATCCGAATGACGTGAAGTATGTGCTTGGCGGCAGTTATCAGGGGACGATCGAAGTGCTCGACGTCAAAGCACGAGCGAGCACAAATGTCATGGCGGCGCCGATTCAGTATCTCGGCATGGACGCGAAAGACATCAAGTATCGTTTTAATTGGAACGCACCGATCGTGTGGAGCAAGTATGACCCGAATACGTATTTTCACGGCGCGCAGTATGTGCTAAAGACGAGCGACCTGGGCCGCACGTGGAAAGAGATCTCGCCTGACCTCACGCGCAACGAGAAGGAGAAGCAAGGCAAGGGCGGTGGGCCATATACGAATGAAGCGGTGGGCGCGGAGAATTACGGCACGCTTGCTTACATCATCGAGTCGCCGCATGAGAAGGGCGTGATTTGGACCGGCAGCGATGATGGACTCGTTTACGTGACGCGAGACGGCGGCGCAAACTGGAAGAACGTCACGCCACGCGGTTTGGAGGAATGCTTGATCAATGCGATCGAAGTGTCGCCGCACGACAAAGCGACTGCATACATCGCCACGACGCGCTACAAGTTCAACGATCACACGCCCGGGCTTTATAAAACTACCGATTACGGCGCTACGTGGACGAAGATCACGAACGGCTTGCCTGCGAATGCGTTTACGCGAGTCGTGCGCGAGGACGATGTGCGTCGCGATCTTTTGTTTGCGGGCACTGAGCTCGGTCTGTTCATCTCGTGGAACGGTGGTCGTGACTGGTCGCCGTTTCAGCTAAACCTGCCGATCACGCCGATCACGGATCTGCGTGTGCACAAAGGCAACTTGATCGCAGCGACTTCGGGTCGAGCGTTTTGGATACTCGACGATTTGAGCGTGCTGCGGCAGTACAAGAAAGACGCGCCTTCGTTTGCAATCTATCGTCCGGACGGTGCGTATCTCGTGAACGGCTCGAGCGAGCTCGATGCGCCTGGGGAGGAGTTTACAGGCGCAAGCACGTATCGTGGCGTGAATCCGTCGACCGGCGTTGTCCTTTATTATCAATTGCCGGAGCTGAAAAAGGACGACGAGATCACGATGGAGATCAAAGACGCGTCGGGAATGACGGTTCGCAGTTTTTCTTCGAAAGCTGATGAGAAGTTTGTGAGGTACGAAGCCGGGCCGCGGCCCGATCCGACGTTGCCGAAAGGCAAAGGGTTGAACCGGTTCGTTTGGGACCTGCGTTACGAGACGATGACAGGCGTACCCGGCGTTCGGATTGAAGGCAGTTTCGCTGCACACAAGGCGCCGCCGGGTCGATACACCGTCGTTTTGAAATCAGGTGGCCAGACTGTCACCACCGAGGCCGAGATTCTCGCGAATCCGCTCTACCCGACGGACGCATCGACCTACACGCAATATCACCAGACGATGCTCGCGATGGAAACGGAGCTGACCGCGATGCATCGCATGGTCAACAGTCTTTACGAAAAGCAAAAGCAGCTTGAGTCGTTGCTCGGGTCATTGCTGGCGGGCGAGAAGTACGCTGCGATCAAGAAGGACGGCGAAGCGCTGTTAAAGAAGATGAAGGCGTGGGACGACGATATGGTCCAGCGCAAGTCGAAGGCCTACGACGATGTGGAAAACTTTCCAAACAAATTCACGGCGAATTACCTCTTCATGATCAATCAAACCGAGAGCGACATCCCGCGCGTCAACCAACCCTCGCTCGATCGGCAACGAGAACTCAACGCGCAATGGACCTCGTTGAAAGCACGCGGCAATGAATTATTGAACCAGGACATCCCTGCCTTTAATAAACGTCTCTGGGACGCCGGCCTCGGCGCGATCTGGAAGGACAGTTGATCATCATGAAAAATCTTGTAAATCCTGTCTCAGGTTCTACTCACTTCTCAACGCCACGATCGGATCCACACGTGTCGCACGACGCGCGGGAATAAGGCACGCCAGCAGCGCCACCATCAACAACACGACCGACACGCCAGTGAACGTGAGCGGATCGGTCGGCGACACTCCATAAAGCATTCCGACCAGCACGCGCGACAGTGCAAACACACCAATCAATCCGAGCGCGAGACCAATCAACGTCATCGTCATTCCCTGTCGCACCACCATTCGCAGCACGTCAGTTCGCTTCGCGCCGAGCGCCATGCGAATGCCAATCTCCTGTGTGCGCCAGCTAACGGAATAACTCATCACGCCGTAAAGCCCAACCGCCGCAAGCACCAGCGCCACGCCTGCAAAGATTCCCAGCAGCAACATGTTGAACTTGCGCGGAGCGACTGACGTGCCCAACAACTGTTCGATCGTTTGCGCGCGCCAGATGATCTGTTTCGGATCGACGGTCTTCACCGCCGCGCGCACGGTGGGCGTGAGTTCCGATGCATCAGGCCCAGCCGAGCGAATCACGAGATTCAAGCGGCGCTCGGGCTTTTGAACATATGAAGCGTACATCTCGGGCTGCACTCCCTGGTCGAGCCCGTTGCGGCGAACATCAGCGACAATGCCGATGATCTCGAGCGGTGTTTTGTTGGGGCCGTCGAAAATGATCCGTTTACCAAGCGGATCTTCGTTTGGAAAGTAATACTTGGCGAAGGCATCACTGATCACCAGAACCCACGGCGAGTTCGCTGTATCGCTGTCGTTAAAAACACGTCCACGCAGCAGTGCGATATTCATCGTGCGAAAGTAGTCGCCGCCCGCTACAGTGTAATCAGCCACCGCTTCTTCACCGGGTTTGTATGGAGTGCGACCTTCGACCTGAAAACTCAACTCGATGTCGAAATCGGTCAGCGGAACATTGCTGACCACTGAAACATCGCGCACGCCCGGAACTGTCTTCACGCGTTCCATAAGCTGTTGAAATGCCGGCGCCCACTGTTCGCGATTTTTGTACATGTCTCTGCTGAGGGGAATATCGAGCGCGAGCACGCCTTTCGTATCGAAGCCCGCGTCCGTATGTAAGAGGCGCCAGAAACTATGTATCAGCAGCCCCGCGCCTGCGAGCAGCATCAACGACAACGCGACCTCTGAGACGATCAGCGCGCTACGCATCCGGCTGCGTCCCGTGTACACGCCACGTCCGCTTTCTTTCAGCATCGTGCCGGGGGCGGGTTTGGACGCTTGCAGCGCTGGCGCGAGACCAAACACGATGCCCGTCAACGTTGCGAGTCCGAGCGTGAAGAAGAGCACGTAACGATCGATGCCGGCATCTCTGAGTCGCGGCACGTCGGCTGGTCCATAGGCCACGAGCAGACTTGTGCCCCACGCGGCGAGCAACAGACCGGCCGCGCCGCCAACTAACGACAAGAGAATGCTTTCTGTTAAGAGTTGACCGGCGATGCGGCGACGGCTTGCGCCGAGTGCCATACGAATCGCGATCTCTTTCTGTCGTGCGACTGCGCGTGCGAGTAGTAAGTTCGCGACGTTTGCGCAAGCGATCAAAAGGACGAGGCCAACTGCTCCGAGCATTACGAGTAAGGCCGGGCGATAGTCGCGCGTCATGTCCTCATGCATCGAGACCGTGTTGAATATGACGTTCGTGTTTGACACAGGTGATTGCTGCTCGATTTGTCGCGATAGAAGATCGAGATCTGCTTTCGCTTGCTCGACGGTTACGCCGGGCTTGAGCCGGCCGATCACGGGCAGAAACCTGTTCGCGCGTTCTTCGCGAATTGCTTTTGTCATCCACGAGCCGGCGAATATTGGTTCCCAGAAGTCCTGGTTGTCATCGCTGATGGGATATTCGAACCCCGCGGGCATCACCCCAACGACGGTAGTCTTCCCGCCGAGATTGATCTCGCGGCCGATGATGTTTTGGTCTCCACCGTAACGTCGTTGCCACAGGCCGTGACTGATGAGCACGACCGGCGTAGCGCCAGGTGCGTCTTCGTCGCGCGTGAACGTGCGACCGAGCTCTGGCTGGACGCCGAGAACGTTGAAGTAGTCGGCGTTGACCGCGGCGCCGATCAGTCGTTCGGGTTCATTACCATCGGTCGTCATCGTGCCGCTGCGCTGAAAGGTGGCGACATATTGGATTGTCGTGGCGGATTTTTGAATGTCGAGGAAGTCGGGGACTGAAAAACTCCCGCGCCCGTCGAGCGCCTGGTTCCGCTGTTCAGTCGCGATGTTGACGAGCTGTTGCGGCTGCGGGTACGGCAGCGGTTGCAGCAGGACGGTGTTGACGACGGAAAAGATGGCGGTGTTCGCCCCGATGCCGAGCCCGATCGCGATGACGGCGACGGCTGTCAGGCCCGGTTTCTTCAACAACGTTCGAGCGGAGTAGACGAGGTTCTTCCAAATCGCGTCCATAGATCACCTTTTGTCTGACGGAATGAGAGTGTTCTGTCAGACAAGGGTCGTGCCAGTTTTATATTGGCGGGAATTTGAGTTGATCCGGCGTGCGCGGGCTGCTTTGATTTCGCAAATGAGACAACGCGATCCCATTTTCGGTATGTTCGTCTTGATTATTGGTGGAGCCGAGGGGGATCGAACCCCTGACCTCATGACTGCCAGTCATGCGCTCTCCCAGCTGAGCTACGGCCCCAAAGGTGAATGAGTGACGGTCGTAAACCGTTGATGCAGAGTAACCTAGCGTTTAGAAGGAGGTCAAGCAAGGGCGTCTCGTTTGGACGCCCACTGTTGTTTTGTGTGCTCATAGTGCGCCAAAGTCGAAAAGTAGTCATTTTTTCATCCGTAAAGAAGGCGCTCTAACTTGTCTGCTGCTCCCTGTTGCATAGATGGCAATACATGGGAGTAAGTATCCAGTGTGAGGGTGATACTAGCATGTCCTAAGCGCTCGCTAACTATCTTCGGATGCTCATTGGCCGCGAGCAAGAGCGTAGCGCAAGTGTGGCGCAAGTCGTATAGCCGCAAAGTATCTGACAATCCTGCGCGTCTCAAGCAGGGCTTAAAATGGCGCAGCGTTAGATTGCGGGCATTCACTGGCGTTCCGTCAACCGTAGCAAAAACAAGATTGTCTTTTGCATAACTCTCTCCCATTTTCAACCTTAGTTCAGCTTGCTTCGCCCGATGCGTTCGCAATGCCTTTGCCACAGATTCAGGGAACGTCACAGTTCGCCGACTGCGGGCGGTCTTAGGCTCTCCAAAATACCATCCACCACCCTTACGCCAAACTAATGTCCGCGTTACTGTTGCCGTTCGTTCCTCAAGGTTAACGTCAGACCATTTCAAAGCCAAGTATTCTTCCGGTCGCATTCCGGTGATGATGGCGAAGGCGAAGAGGGCTTGGTGAGTATCGCCTTCGGCGGCTATTAGGAAGCGCCCTACTTCTTCCTTAGATAGCGCCTGCATTTCTTTCCGCTCATTTCGAGGTAGATCCACGGCATCGCAAGGATTCCGAACAAGCATATTCCATTTCACAGCCTGCCTGAATGCGGAGCTAATTATGGCGTGGGTGTAACGTATCGTGCGCGGAGACAGCTTCCGCTCTGCCATTTTGCTGTAGACAGACTGCACATCTAGGGAGCGAACGTCAGAAAGTCTTTGCGAGCCGAGTAACGGCCTCACGTATCGGGTGAGTTTTTCTGAGTAGTCTTGGAAGGTTCGTTCACGTAGGCGCGGCTTCGCGGCAACTGTGAGCCACTTGTCGAGGTATTCACTAACTGTGAGCTTTGTAGGTTCGACAAATGTGCCTGTGCTCAATGCCGTAAGAGTCTTATTCAAATAAGCATCGGCATCCTTTTTAGTGCCTCTGATTGTCTTGTTTAGGTAACGTCTTTTTCCGCTCGCATCGCGTCCGCTGAAGATACGCACCATCCAAGTCTTGTCGCCTCGTTTGATTATTTGTCCTGCCACGTCAATTATTCCTTTACTTGTTTTTATATCTTTACACTGTTAAGATAATTATACCTATTAACCTAACAGTGTCAAGATAATACGATGCCGAAAATGAAACTAGACTCGACACAAGATTTGATTTCACAATCCGAAGCCGCACGTTTGCGTAATGTATCGAGAGCATCAATCAGTGAACTGATAAAACGCGGTCGGTTAGCGACAATCGTCATAGCGGGTAAAGTTCTCGTTCGTCGTTCCGATGTATTGAAGTTCAAGGAATTGAAACGAGGGCGGCCAAAGTCGAAAAAGTGATCAAATCTCAAGTTGGCTACCAAACTATCCTTTCTCTGGAGTAGTATCAGTAGTTATATTAGGTATAGTTGTTTCATTGTGATCCGAGTGTGTTTCAATCTGAGCTAGGCATATCTCATTTTGGAACGACCCTTGTTCACGCTTCACCACCTTGATTGATTCGAGCTTTTCAGCCTCTCCAATGTTGATAGCAAACCAGCGCGTTTTGTCGTACTTCTTCCTGTTAAAGTTGCCGACATTGATAAGACCACGATTCTCCAGCCTCTTGATTACTCGATTAATTTTCGCCCTGCTCCAAAATGGAAATATCTTCTCAATGTCAGTCACGCTTTGATAAGTCCATTTTTGGCCTTCTTGCTCGTGGTTTGAAATTGCGATGAGAAAATCCAACTGCAACAAAAGCAGACTTTCGTTAAGTCCAATTTCTTTCGCCAATTTTGGACATAGCATGGCAAGCCGTTGTCCCTCAAAATCAAACAAGCGGTTCCGTTCGTATTTGCTCTTAAATCTATATCTAGTCATCTAATTTTCTCGCTAGAAAGTTGTTGATGCAGCATGTCGCGGTCTGTCACTCCACGGACTCCCTCCACTCTTAAGCCAAGTCTCTAGTACATCGAAGTCAAATCTGATTCTTCTTCCGATCCTTACTGTTGGTACGAACCCTCGTCTAACTGCTTCGTAAAGTGCCTGGCTTGACATTTTCAGCATTGGGGCCACTTCTTCCACTGTTAATAACCTTGCATAAGCCTTAGCGTGGTCCATCGATTCAAATCTACTCGTTGAAGTCTCTGTATCCATTGTTTCTTTCCTCTCTCATGTGCGTTGTCATTTTTGTTTTCATCAGCCTTTCTCCTTTTCAGTTTTGGTTTGTTTTTAGATCCGCAGAGCAAACACGTCTCGAATTTCAGACATAGCTCCGCCTTCCCGAAAAAATGCTTTTCTCGGTTTTATTGGACGGTGAATTTCTTACATGAAAAAGCCCCGTCGCTGGTGAGATACGGGACAGCGACCGGGCTCAAAAAGCCTTCGATGTGACGTATCTTTTACATGACCATCGAACTCAACTCCATGTGTTAGTCACAACCTAAATCTCTCGGTGACGTATCTATATTCTCACAAATTTGGCATTTGTCAAATTTTTGCTAACTGATTGAAAAGTAAAGAGGTTAGCGTGGCGAGCAACTGCCTTCATTGACTTAGGCGCTAATTCCTAATCACGCTAATAGGCGAGCCAAAATTGGATGAATGGATTTACTATTTTCTTCGCTTGCCTGTCTTTCGGCTTGGTCTGCGAAATACCGGACTCCGCTCTTTGATCAATTCGGAATGCTTCTTTCGTATTCGGTGCGTCAATAGCTGATAGCTGATTCCTAACCACTTGGCTGCATCTACTACACTCCCGCCCTTAACTTTGGCGAGTGCTTGACGTATCAGTTCACGCTCATACATCAAAACCTCATTGTCTAAATCTATCGGCATGTTGAAAAGCGTGGGCGGGTTCTCAGTTTCTTTTTCACGTAGCAGTTCTAAAGCTAACTTCGTTCCGGCATTTCTGAATTTCAACAATAGCGATTCGCTCTGACAATTCGCTAACCATTCTGCCGCTTGTTGGTAAGCATGGGCCAATACGTCAGGCGTAAGGTGGTCTAGTTCTTCAATCAGTGTCAGTGAGGCGATCCCGGCCTTACTCAACACGCCGATCTGATGTGCGATTTCGATAGCTTCTCGAAAATTAAATTCTGCTTTTTCTCTTTTGCTGAGTCGCGCTAGTGCGATCCCGTGAGTGATCAGAGTGTCAATTAACAAACCCAGGTGTCCGCTCTTTCGCAAACTCACGGCGGCACTGCGGGCCACGGCTTCGGCTTCGGCGTATTTCGCTTCCGCAATGAACACCTGAGCGCGAGTGTCATCGATCTGCGCGACTACGACTTTATTCCGAACGGCTACCGCCAGTCGCCGCGCTTCATTTAGATAGTTGTGCGCTTGGCGAAAGCGTGAGAGCTTGCAGAGTAGAAATCCGCGATTGTTGTTTACATCAGCACGAAACAGAGTGTTACGCGCTAACTTAAATTCAAGCTCTGCGGCTTCGTATTCACGTAAAGCTCGCTTGTAATAAGCGTCTCGATTGTGCGACGGAGCCACGCTGCGGAGCACCATTGCAAGCTGATTGTGATAGAAACCTTTGAGACTGTGGCTGTTGATCTTCCGAAACAGTTTGGCGTTGTCAGTGAGGATCTTAAATGCTTCGTCATATCGTGTGAGTGACCACTCCACGACTGACAAGCCTAACAGAGCATTAGCCCGCGCATTTCCTTCTCTGATTAGTTTTTCAAGTGCATCCCTAAACCAGATCCGCGCTTCATCTAATGCGCCCGCCCGCCTGTAGCAGTAAGCGATCTCCGTTCGCACTTCCGCGACCTTTCTCGCGTCTGCCTCAGTCTCGAAGATCCGCATACTTTCAGTAAGTAAGTCTCTGGCCCACTCATCCGCTTCTGTAATCTGATTCTGACCGCCAATCCAGCTAGTGAGGATTCCGGCGACTAGCAACACTTCGGCGGTCGCAAGTGCATTCAATCCTTCGGTGTTGGGGCGTTGGCCCAACTGCGGCCACAGCGGGCGCATGACTTCGCGGGCTGCGTCAAACTCGCCTCTCTCTTTCAGGTCTAAGGCGCGTTCACACAGCAGCGATGCCCTTGCATTGGCGGGTAGATGCGAGGTGTCCAGCTTCGCCAGAGTCCTCATTGATCTTAAAAAGCCTTTCGCGGGTGAACGGGAGGAAAAGTGAACTGCAACGCGGATATTAGTTTGTAATCCCGTTCACTTGCAACACGCCTTGCATTTCACGCCTTGCTTTGTTGCTATTCGTTCGATACAAAAAAGTTTGTATCGCCTTAGCCTCAAACAGGAGTAACTACAATGAAACGAATACTTGGAACGCTCGTTTTTACGTGCGCTCTGTCTCTCTCTGCCTTTGCGGGAGAAATCCCGACTTGCAACCCGGCTCCGACAGCAGCAACGGCAACGGGTGAGATTCCGACTAATGGCTCTGAGTCGGTGGAGGGAAACATGCCCACTGATGGCTCAGCCGTGTCGAGCGAAGCAGAGTCGAGCGTCTTAACAGACGTATTGCTCACAATCGTCGGTCTGATAGTTCCGTAAACCGATCTCACACTCTCTCGGTTGTGTGACTGCCACGCGGCAGCAAGGGTGAAGTCTGCCTTGCTGGTCATAAAAATTTATTTGTATCTCGCCGGATCAAGCCACTACTTAGTGAGTCTTGCTTGGCTCGCTTCTCGGAAGTTATAAAGCGCGGCGCGTTGCTGATCTCCCGATGCTCTCCCGACGTGACAGAGCCTTGACCAGCAATGGCCCAACAAACATTCGCCCAGATGTTGGGCGTGCAAGGTGTCGCCGCCTCTCGTGAGAGGCGGGGGGTTTAAGTGACGCCTTGAACGGAGGGCGCTACGTGATGGTGGGACATCTGTAGCGCCCCGCTTTTTTCTCACATGGGCCACAAACGCAGACCAAAACGACTTGCAGAAAAGTTACTACAGATTCGTGAGGCGCTTGGCTTGTCTCAACCGGAAATGGCAAAGCGGCTTAACGAACAGGCCGGAGTCAAAATCACTTCCAAGAATGTATCGAACTACGAACGCGACAAAAGCACACCGTATATTGAAATTGTGCTTGCTTATGCTCGCCTTGCGAATGTCACGATGAATCAGATCGTAGATGATGATCTCGATATTGAACCAACCGAATGGCCGGAGTTTATAGAAGCAGATTTGAACTGAGTGTTAGACCACGCCGATCTCATAGTCCCTGATGTTTACGATCCAGACGTGCTCTCTGCCGTTCGCTGGATACAAGAACACTTGCCTTTCTCCGATGGAGATCTGGCGCGGTTAATCGGCGTCAATACAGAACTATTCTCCCAATGGAAAACAGGCGCGCAGACACTTACAGATTCACAAACGGAAACGCTGGAAGATCTCTCACTGGCAATAAATCGTTTGCTGTCATTCTACGGTTTCCGGCGCGATCTCATGGTGACTGTTTTGGAGTTTCGTTCTGAGAGTCCAATTCAACGGAGCCGCTTTACGCCGCCGTGGTTAGGCACTTCACTGAAAGACTACATGCTGAGCCACGGAGCAAAAGGGATTGCTGAGGTTGACGATTGGATTCAGACAATCAGATCCGCCAGCTAACTCACGATTTAAGTAGCGAGTTGTCGATTACTAGATCGAGCAAGGTGCGAGCAGAGGCGGCATTTTGGCTTATCTAATACTATGATGATTTGCGGACTCGTACACTCATTGATTTCTCAAACTCGCGCACGAAATCTGTCAGCTTAACTCGCAGCGCAACACAGACCGCGCGCAGTTCAAGAAGATCCAAACGTCGTTCCCCTGATTCGTATCGACTTACGTAAGGCTGAGGTTTACCGAGCAGTTGGGCCAAGTCCTCCTGCCGAAGTCCGGCATCAAGCCGAATTTGCCGAAGAAGTAGGAGCAATTTCTTTTGTTCGGGAGTACCGATGCTCTTGCCCATTGGCAAGAAAAGTAATTTGCGCTTGATGCGTATACAAAAAGTGTATATGGTGTGGGAATAGGTCTTGTAATGTTTCAACCTCAATAACCATCTATCTGTTATGGTGCTGAACATTTGGGTTTCCTTACAAACATTTGCCTTCTTCAATTTTCAAGCAACAAATGACTCCGGCGGTGGCATGGTTTGCTGTGCTGGCCCAGCCCTTCTGTTTTTAGCATTGATGGTAGGGCTTTACGTCTGGTCGCGGAGCGTCACTCAGCAAGAATTCCTACGCGAACAAAAAGAAACCGCAAATATGTCGCCCGAAGAAAAAGAGAAGTATCACAAAAATAAGAGGGCACTTGCTTCCTTCGGACAAACAAGTCCAATGATGGTTTGTCCGCACTGTCAAACCAAAGGCCAAGTTAGAACCAAGAAGATTACTAAGGACAAGGGCATTAGTGGTGGCAAAGCGGCTGGTGCGGTATTAACGGGCGGTCTATCTGTACTAGCAACAGGATTATCGAGAAACGAGGATGTGACCCAAGCGCATTGTGATGAGTGCAATAGCTCATGGCATTTTTAGAACTCTGAAATGTGAGGTTCGACAGTGATGAGGAAAGTCCTAATACTTTTCGTGACGGTTCTCTTTATCTCCGGTTGTGCGAAGCATGACGACAGAGCGTTAGCAGCACTTAAAGCATTGCAAAGGGTTGAGTCGGCAACAAAGATAGGTGTGAACATAGGTGAATATCATCGATTAGTTGCGGATGCCAATGCAGCCGTACAAGAGTTCTTAAGGGATGAAGAAAACAAAACTGACGCAGAAGCAAAGAAACATCTTCAAACCGCAACAGCTTATTATGTTAGTGCGGGATACTTTTGGAATCAGGGCATAAAAGAGGGGATAAGTGGCATGGATGGTTACGCGGAAAAGGTATTATCACCGCTTTGGAAAGATGCAGAAAAAGAACTTAGGGAGGCCGAAAAGCTTCTCAAATAGAAGTCAGTACCAGTCGGTTTATTTGCAGTAAATTTTAATTACAATCCTACCGTCTATAGGCTCAGGCGAGTGATTAGGATCGGTTCAAGGCGTTGCAAGTAGCTTATGCGACGGTTATGCGGTTCGGCAGTGGAAAAGCGATTTGAGAGCCGATTTGAGCCAAAATTGGGCCGATGGTCACGACCTAGCCATTTAGCAGGCCATGTTACTTATATAACGCCAATCGTGTAAAAAAATGGTGCGTGGATAAGCACAAGGGGCTATTTAAGGGATGAAGGGGCGGCCTGTGTAAAAAAAACAGCTTGTGCGCCAAATGTGGGCCAACACAACCAATCAGACGCATAGACAACCATACACAACCGTTGATAGGTATCAGAATCTATCAACTGAACCGCACTGACTCATACTGATCAAAACTGATTAAATGAGGGTGTTAGAGACTGCCAGTCATGCGCTCTCCCAGCTGAGCTACGGCCCCAAATGGTGAGTACTGTGAATAACTGATGCAGACTAGCCTAGCGTTTTGCGTGAGTCAAGCAACGGCACGGTTCTGGGTGATTGCCAGGAAACTGCCTAGCTTTCCCCACGGAGTAGTTGAGCGAACTGCTGCAGCTCGGCAAGGTTGAGATCGGATACAACCCAGTAAGTCATGCCGGCATTGGTCCAACAAATCAGATTGTAACCCTGATGCACTGAGGCTTTTCAAACTTGCCCCACTTATACCTTGGCACGTCTCCGTTGCCGCTGCCGCCGGTACCACCGCAAATCCGTCTTTCAACTAAGCATAGACGTTACGCGAGCCGTTTTTAGAAAAATTATTTCAACGTCTTTACATGTGAGGCCGGAAGAAAGGTCAATCATCAATTGGAGGAGTGTTTATGGAGAAAGCAATCGAAAGCGACATTAGGATCGATAACGTTGTGAATTCGGTAGTAGACGAAGTCATCATCAATGAAGTACCGGTTGAGAACGTGCAGGTATCAGAGTCAGTTGTCATCGACGTTGAAGTCGATCCGCACGTGGTTTAGTTGAGTTGGACCAATCATGAGGGGTTGGACCAGACAACTCAACTTAGTCTCCCCTATTCTAAGTAGTCAGTCCTTTACAGCATAAGTTTCACCCCCGACGTCAGATACAGGCTGTCATCCTCCTGACAGCCCCTATAGCCCAGACAAGAGTTGTTCGAGCGCAGGAAGTTTTGCTTATCACCAGATCGATTTATTTGCGTTAACGGATTTTTTCGGAGGCGTGAAGTCATGGAGAGTGATGTAACTGTACAGAGGAGAGCAAGGTTTTATCAAAATGCTGACGAGTACAGCAAGAAACTGTCCGCCAGAATTTACAGTTGGACGCACGACATTGAATGCACGGAGGAAACCGTTCAGACAGTGCTGCTTAAGTACCTGGAAGAAATGGAAGCGGAAGGCTGGGTACGAGCGATTAACAATGAGCTGGCATATCTGACCCGGATGGCCCGGAACCTCCTTATAGATATCGGGAGAGCCGAAGGCGGGACCAACTGGATCAGTTTTGACGCAGAGCCCGACGATGGGTTGATGCAGGCGGTGGTTCAGCTCATAGATAGCTTCGACGTCGAGAAGCAGATTTATTTCGACGAACTCCTCAAAACACTCCCATGGAAAACGATATTTGGTAAATTGAAGCCAGAAAAAAGGGAATTGGTCCGACTTTATTACCTGGAAGATTTATCCGTCGAAGAGATTGCCGAAGAACTTAACGAGCACCCCGTCCTAATTAAATACTGGATCAGCGCCATTGAGGCGACTATTCGAGCCCGCGTCAAAAAGCTTTATGGTAAGACAGGCTTATTTAAGTCCGACATTTAAGCAGAACAGGCGTATGATGCTCAGGGAATCCGGCAGGAATGTTACATCTAGCGCTTCTAGATGGAGGATAACTAACTTGAAGCAAGACACTCAAGACAGTCCTTTTGCCCAAACCACGTTGATGTTCGGCGAAGGTGGGCTCCCCTACACCCCGGGCCAGGGCGGCGCCGCGCCGCGTTGGTCGCCCTTCCAAGTGGCGTTCATCCCACAGCCAACTTTGCTGAATCAACGAGAACTGAATCCGGTCGTGGTATGTCCGTAGCTCTGGATCCCCCCAGTCTCTCGCGGGACTGCTGTGAGCCAGGGCTAGGCGCTGAGTCAATCGGCGCCTTTTACTTTGTATTTGTATGACGACGTGCGGACGCAATTTCGGAAACTCTTTAGCTTATGGAGGATGTCATGAACACCAGAGTTGCTTCGGAAGCCGATTTCATACAGTTACTAGCCCGGTTGATCTCGGAAAGTGACGACAACGATCCTCCATTTCAGCGCACCGGGAAGGACCTGATCTGCTCGCAGCCAGTGCTCGGCCGGTGGTTTGACGACTGCGACTTTCCCTTTCTGATGGAGACGCTGGCTTTGCCTGATCACGTCTTCAGCCGCGAGTATCCGGAAATACCTCTGTCGTTGGAGGATCGCCAGGCATTCGCCAACACCCTTGAGGCTCATAGCCGAGAGTGCGCCCATTGCCACGCCAGGAAGACTGAAGACATCTTGTGGAAACAGCGGGTCGATGAAGTCTTCGAGAAAAACAAGCGGTTGATTGGCGCGAGATTAACCAACACGATAGACGAACTATAGCAGTTGGAAGCAGCCTTTCGGGGTGGATAGGCAGTATGCACTGGGACTTATGTATACAACTCGACATAAGTCGAAATTTTCGCTTATTCCTTCATCCCACAGTCGTTTACTTTGAGTGGAACGAATCTGACTAGACAGTAGCCAATTTGGGCCATTAGTCGCCAAAACCTGCGCGCAACTCCAACTCATTGATCCCTCAGCACATCGCGCTTTTAACGCACACAACATTCTTAGGCATGATCTTTGTAGATCATCCTGACAACTCATTCGCACTAACGCAGATGAGTTGTCTTGCTCCCCACTGTCGGATACGAAGGGTTAGAGTCAGTTTCGGCAAAAGGAGATTGTATGAAGCGCGTCAATTCAATACCGAGAACATTCTTTTCAGCTCTCGAAGAACGCGCAGGAATCATCCGCTTTACTCGAGCAATCGATTTCCCTACTTTCAAAGCGCAACCCGCCTCACCGAGACCTTTCAAAGGCGATTTCCTCTTTTATGTATCGCGTGACATTTTAATTCCGACGCTTCGTAACATTGGCAAAGTATTCAGCGCGACTCGCGAGTGTGATCACAACAGTGTAAACGCTCGTGGGTTTCAGCCTTAGTAGCTGAATCTTGCAAATTCAACGTCTCCCTTATTAGAGGGCCGAGTGGTTTGGCCTGACTAAATAGGTAAAGGCGATGGATTCAGTGTTTTTTATGAAATTTTGACAACTTGAGTCTTTCTCAATGGAAGCTATTAACTCCTTGCCCGGTTCCCTCGCTTTTTTGGAGGTGAAAAATGAAGAAAGCGAATGGTAGTAAAAAGCAGAAAAGACGGTTTGAAGACGCCGCAGCAGAAGCTCTCAATAAGACATTCCGCATCCTTTACTCTTTGACACACGATGCGGATCTTGCGGCCGAACTAGCGCAGGAGGCAGCGTGTCGCTTTGTCGCTTATATGAACAGACGGGGTTGGTCGGCAGACATAAAGAGTTTCGACGCTTTCCTGATTAGGACGGCCCTTAATTGTCTAAAGAGTAGATGGAGGGCTGAAGGGAAAGTGCAGTTTGTGAGTCTGGACAGCGATTTTACCGAAAAATTCGAGGAAGAAATAAATAAGGCCCTAGGGTTGAATGAAGGATCTATCGGTGCTGACGACGACCGCAAGGATCTGGAAAAGCTTCACCATGAAGTGCTGTTGCAGCTCCTTGACGGGCTTACCGAGTATGACGAGTACTTGCTTCGACTTCGCAGAGTTGAAGATTTATCTTGGGACGAGATAGCAGAGATAACAGGCAAGGATGTCTACTGGGTGCGTTACCAGGTGACAAGGATTGAAGCCAGAATTCGCGCTCGAGCCAAGCAGTATTTGAAAGCATCGGGCAAGAAAAATTTCTTTTGAGAAAACTTTTCGCTGCTACGTTCCCGCACCTCGCCGCGCTCGCGCAGTAGTCCGTGAGCGCTTTAGCCAGATCTGATTCCTGGCCGTTGCTTTTACCCGCCTGAAGAACCTCACCGCCGTTTTGCAAAAAAATATTTCAACGTCTTCCTTATTGCAGGGCAGATGGTCCGCCCGACCGAAGTAGAAGGAGGCGATGATGGGTAATGTCATATCGTTTTATCGAGGACAGTTCCTGCGTTACTACATTCCTCGTTCCAGATTCCAGATAACACTCGAGGAGACACTCTTCGTGTTGGGGGTACTGGTAACGATTGTGGTGCCGCAGATTGTCTACTGCGTGATTGGTGGTCCAATTTCACCGTGGATCTTTGTCGTGAGCGCGCAAGCCGGTGTGATTGTCGGTCTGGTCAAGTACATGCGCCGGACCGCATTTGCGTCCATCGTCGAACGACGAACGGCTCCGATATCACGGGACGAAAGTACCAGGCGCAGAAAGCTCTCGTGACCAGCGGCACGAAGCAATCTGAAAGAACGAGGTGGGACAAAACTTTTGACCGGCGCCGGTTGGGAAGCCCCAGCATTCCCTTCCGGCGTCGCTATTTGCGCGGAAGGAACTCAAACTTTTCAACCAGCTATAGACGGCAATTCCGTCAATTTTAAAAAAATTATTTTCACGTCTTTACCGGTGAGGCCAGCAAGATAGGCCAATTCCCGCAAATGGAGGAGAGAATCATGCAGAAAACAATCGAGAGCGACATTAACATCACCAACGTTGTAGACCGCGTAGTTGACGTAGTTGTTGTTGACGAAGTACCGATTATCGAGGATGTACCCGTAAAGGTTTCCGAATCAACGGTGGTCAAGGGTGTCGTTAATCCGAACCCCATAGTCGTTCATGTTGAACAAGTGTAAGGAGGAATCATGAAAAGCAAATATCTACCATTGGCCGGCATGTTAATAATCGGAATCCTTGGCGCTTCTGGTTCAACTGCCGCAGCCATCATCGACAACTCAATCTCAGACGCGAATATCGCCAAAATCTCGCGAATTACTGAGATAAACAACAACATTCAGATTGAGGCCATCGGCAAATTCGCTGATGAAGACGCAATCGAGGCGGCCATTGGGGGAAACGATATCAATAGCATCCGGATCGAGAAGTCTGAGATCTCCGGCGCGTCGTTGATTGCTATTGCAAACATCATCAATGGTGACATCCAGGCGGACCTGATCGATGCGGAAATCACAAAGATCGCGGCGTAATAACAAGCGCCATGCGGGGGGATTCTGACAAATCTTCGAAGCCACCTGGAGCCGTTCGGAGATTTGTCAGCATCATGATACGAACATCAATAACGTATTGATTGTCCAGCTCTCCTGACGGAGGAGAAACAAACTTGCAACCCAAGCTTAACAACTACTACCCAACCCAAACCACGCTGCTGGTCGGCGCGGCTGGGCTCTCCCGTATGCAACATCAGGGCGGCGCCTCACCGTGTTGGTTCACCTGCCAACCAGCGTCGCTCCGACAGCCAACCCAACCCGCAGTTCGAAGGTTAAACCCCGTCGTAGTAGTACCTTAGCTCTGGTCACCGTCCCGCGCGGGATGTCGTGAACCAGGGCAAAGGCGCTGAGTGATCAGCGCTTTACGTTGTCTACGACAGGGCACCATTTTGAAAAACTTTTAGCCTATAAGGGAGGATGACATGAAAACGATTGTTGCGCCGGAAGCAGACTTTATTCAGTTACTAGCAAGGTTAATCTCTGAGAGCGACGACGGCGACCCCCCAATTGAGCGGACCGGCAAGGACTTATCGTGCTCGCAGCCGGCACTCGGCCAGTGGATCGACGATTGTGACGTTCCCTTTCTGTTGGAAACTTTGGCTTTACCTGACGAGATCTTTTCTCAGGAGTTTCCTGGCATACCGCTTTCTCGAAGGGACCGAGAGGCGTTCGCAAAAACACTGATGACGCACTGCACCGAGTGTGCACGGTGCAATGCGAAGAGAGCTGAAGACATTGAGTGGAAACTGCGCGTCGATAAAACCATCGTCGAGAACAAACAGGCTATCGGCCACTTTTTGACCGATACCACACGGAAGCGGTAACCGTGCATAGCGTGAGCAATAAAGGTAGGTGATGAAGTCGTGTCTATTGTAGAAATAAGCCAATCAAATCCTAACTCCACCGTTTTATGATTTGCTGACACCTCGGCCGAGTTCTACTTAAAAGGAGCTCGCCACGGAACCCACTTGTCTTTACAGCGATCACCTTCCGGCTGGTCAGTACATCTCCATTCCCCCCTTCTCGCTGACCTGTAAGCCATCCACCTGGAAAAAGTCCAAATAACTGTAGACGCTAAATCAGTCGTTTTTAAAAACCTTATTTTTACGTCTTTACTTCTGAGTCCCCCAATTAGAGGACGAATCAACGAACTGGAGGAGAGACATGCAGAAAACAATCGAAAGCGAAATCAGAAGCGACCGCGTTGTAAACCATGATGAAGAAGTAGTTGTGATTAACGAGGTACCAGTCGAAGTCGTGCCGGTACAGGTATCCGACTCAGTGATTGTTGACGGTGTCGATCCGCATGCGGTGGTGGTTGGGGGTGATCCCGTGCAACGGAGAAATTCGATGAAAAGCAAATACGTACCATTGGCCGGCTTGTTAATGATCGGAATTCTGAGCAATTTCGGTTCAACTGCCGCAGCCAGCACCATCAAGACCCCTTCAGGGATCGCCGAGCAAAACGCAATCGGTAAGACCATTTCGGCCAACCGCATCAATCGCATTCAGAGAATCTCCCACATTTCCCGAACGAACATCCTCCAAAATCATTGATGCGAGCATCCGGGACAGCCATCTACGGCAGCGCCAAAATCGCGAAGTAACTCCTGGCTTTCCAAGGCATGCTGACAAATCTTCAGGATCTCATCGAATCATTCGGAGATTTGTCAGCCGCCCCCGGAGAATCAAACAGACAACAACGCACAGAACAGTTCTTTTAACGGAGAGAGGCAAGGGACAATTCGTTCAGAAACTAATTGGTCAGACCTTTTAGAGACCAGACCGGTTGATTGTCGGTCCTTTTACTTAGAAGTTTTTCCCAAGCCCGCTAGGCCGTCAGCCTTATCGACGGCTCAAGGTCCAATCGGTTTCGTTCAGCCTTGGAAACAACTACCTCGTACTTTCCATGGTTTTTGGAGGAAGACATGAGCGATGAAAAAGTTGACACGAAGGTAGCGGTAGAGAGGCGAAAGCAGTTCGACGACAATGTTTCAGCCTACCGGAACAAAGTGTTTGCCGTCGTCTTCAATAAAACGCACGACCCTGAGTTAAGCAATGAGGTAAGTCAGGAGGCCATCACTAAATACCTCACCGCAAGAGAGAAAGAGCATTGGCAATCAGAGATCGAGAACGAGGAAGCATATATCGTCCAAATTGCGCTGAATTTGCTCAACGACAAATGGAGAGGCGATGGCAAAGCCGAGTGGATGAGCATCGACCAACAGTTGGACGATCGATTGTTAAATGCGTTAAGCAAAACCACGAGTGGGGTCGACGTTGAGAACAAGATCTACTGGCAGAAGTTGGCCCAGGTACTGCCCTGGAAAACCATCTTCATCGGATTGAACGAAAGGGAAACGAGCATATTTCTGCTTCACGCCGTAGAGGGTTTGAGCAATGAGGAAATTGCTCTCGAATTGAATGAGAACGTTGTTTTTATCAGGTACGAATTAACCAAAGTTAAAGCCAAGATTCGTGCGCGAGTCAAAAAAATCTGCGGTAAAAACAAGTGGATTTGAATCAGTTTAGTTAAAGAGCATACCCAAAGTCAACAGTTGCAATTATGTATTGGTCATAGCCCTGAACTCTCTTGTGCTTTGTGAGGACGCTTGTGAAACCACGGCTAGCGCTGAGTCGAATCGGCGTTTTACGTTTGTTATGACGGAGAAATGTGATGGAAAAAAGAGTTGCCCCCGGGACAGGTTTTATCGAGTTACTGGCCCGACTGATCTGTGAGAGCGACGATCCTCCGATTCGACGAGCCGGCAAAGACCTGCCTTGCTCGGAGCCGAATGTGGGCCGGTGGATCCAGGATTCTGATTTTCCGTTTCTGATGAATACTCTGGCTCTGCCTGACAACGTTTTCGTCCGGGAGTTTCCGGAAATAGCTCTGTCTCAAAGGGAGAGAGAGGCATTCGCAAAGACCCTGGAAAAACATTGTTCGGACTGCGCGCGATGCAACGCAAAACAGGCGGAAGATATCGCGTGGCAGTTGCGCGTCGAGGAAGCCATTGTCGAGAATCGGGAAGCCATAGGCGAAGCTTTGGCCCAAACCGTAGTCCAGCGGTAACAAACTTTAACCCACACTAGCATAGACGGCGATTCGGTCTTTTCTTAAAAAATTTATTTCACGTCTTTACTTCTGAGACCCGGAAATGGGCAATTTGCTAATTGGAGGAAGATATGGAAAAAGCAATCGAAAGCGACATTAGTCGAAGAGTAGTAAACGCAGACGTAGATGGTGGTGTCATTGATCAAGTGGCGGTCGCCGGAGTGGATGTACCGATGGTCGTAGAGGTTGTTGTCGATCCCAGCGTTGTTGTGGTTAACGTCGATCAGATGCAAGAAGAAATCACCAAATAGATGCCCGCAACAGCAGACATCACGCGTAACCGCCATGCATGAGATCCTGACAAATCTTCGTGCCTCTGAAAATTCGAAGATTTGTCAGCATCTCGCCAGGCTGTCACGTTGGGCTGCATCGAGCTTACCAAGTTTTCGTTGGCCTACAGATTTTAAAGGAATGTCTCGAGAAAGGATCGCGGTTTCTGCATGGGCGGCCCGATTTCGTCTTCCGACTGTCGCAAAGCTTTACTTGGACTGCCAACATGGTTCTAGTTCCGCAAGGCTATTGAAGAACTTCGGGCACACAGCTCTTTCTTATCTTTGCACTCGATAAAGTTGTGGCCAATTTTGTGGCCGGAGAAAACCGATAACGTCCGTTACGTCAGACCAACCATCTGTAACGTTTACAGTTTTTGTGCACGCGCTGCGTTGGGAAAGTTTAAATTCCGTCTACGGGCCGAGGAGCTCGACGCCTCTTTGCGCCAGCATCTGTAGCTGCTCACGCGGGACCGAGGTGCCGGCGACGTCCAGGGTGCGGAGGTTGGCGAGTTGATTGAGCGGCGAGAGATCGCGCACCGCCGACCCGGATAAACTCAACACCTCGAGTGTAGTAACCGCGCTCAGGGGGGCCAGATCTGTTACCGGGGTGTTGTCGAGCCGCAGCACGCGCAGTCTCGGGAGTTGAGCTACCGGCGACAGGTCGGAAACCTGCGTGTTGAAGAGAAAGAGCTCAGTGATCTGCCTTGCAGTCTCGATACCCGAAAGATCCGCGAGTTTCGTGTCGCTGAGGTCCATTCTCTCCGTGCGGTGGAACCAACTGAGTTCGCGCAACTCCTTCAAGTCTCGAATCCGGGTGCCATTCACTTTTAAATCCATCAGCTTACCAAGACGGCGAAGCGCGGCGAGGTCCGCAACATTCGTGTTGTCAATCGCCAGCTCAGACAGCTCATCCAAGCCTCCAAGTGGTGCAACGTCTGTAACAGAGGTATAGCCAACATCAAGTATCGCAAGCTGCGTGAGGTTACGCAGCGGTTCAACGGATTGCACTTTCGTATCTCGCACACGAAGCACGCGCAGGTTCCGACTATTTAGCAGCGGCGACAAGTCGCTCACTTCGGTGCTGCTCAAGTTTATTTCCGTCAACTCGGATAGACTGCTTAACGGCGAGAGGTCGCGAATCACCAACCCGGGGAGCTCGACCACCTCGAGGTGCTTCAGGTTTGCCAGCGGGCCTAAATCGAGTGGAAGACCTACCACGCTCTCGTGAGGATTTGTCTGGACGATCCGCAGTTTGCGAAGCTCCTTTAATTCCGACAGTGCTTCAAAATCCGTGGGACTTACATTTGCGAGATCAACAACACTGCTGCCGGTCTCGAATCTCGCTCCACAAAATATAATTTCCTGCTTGTTCATGACACCCCGAATCAAATAGATGGAAGGCTATGGTAATGAGCTTCGAGCCAATCCAGTAGTTTTTTGTCACGCGCAGCGTCTTTCAAAAGACTGTCGTATTTCTTCACGGCTTCCGCAATGATTTTGTCTCTCAACTCCAGGTCGGTTAGCGCGCCCGGGACCGGAAAAGGAATTGTTTTGGTCAGACTTTTGATTAGGGAAACACCTCGCGAGATACTTTCCGACAACGTTACATCTAAAGTCGTCACCACCTGTTTTCCCGCGGCCTGCTCGTGTATCGTCAAATCCATGAGTTTTGAGATCTCTATAATCAGCGGCTTGTTATCATTGAACGGCTTATTATTACC
>Ga0081539_10002368_pt1 | contig 27010 bp, 29 predicted proteins | sample TabmetS4T2R2_FD_71023 | JGI IMG/M metagenome (GOLD analysis project Ga0081539, IMG submission 71023) | Tabebuia heterophylla rhizosphere microbial communities from the University of Puerto Rico - S4T2R2 | ecosystem: Host-associated > Plants > Roots > Rhizosphere ...
TATCGCACCCGTCACCTAACCGAGGAGGAAGGCTCCACCCGGCGCGCGAAAGCCAGCTAATCGCCCTCAACCAAGGGTGACAGAATTTAGAGAAAAAAAGCGACAGAATTTAGAGAACTCACAAAAGCCACTGGATCGAAAGCGTTTCTAGTGGCGGCGAAATCGTGAAGCTCGAGGACGGTAGTATCTGGCAGGTTGATGCCGTTGGTCGCATCTACACAATGCTCTGGCTGCCCGTCCAGAAGATCATGGTGTGTGGTTCGACCTTGGTTCACGTCGCATCTGGTCGACGAATTCGAGTTCTCCGTCTCAAATGAATCTCGCGACCGAAATGACGACATTGGCAAGGTTCAGCCCGACGCTGAATCGCCGACCGACAGCACTTAGAGCTGTCTGCCCGAATCAGACGAAAGGACTTGTCTTCGTCTGAAGGAAGTCGCGAAACTGCGGCGTGATCAACTCGGCAAGCACGTCCTGCAGATCCGGTGCGCGCACGATGGTGCCGACTCCCTTTCCCAGTTCAGCATCGTAGAACAGCGCGTCATGAAAGGGATATGATCGCGCCATGTCGGTCGCGTCGAAAATGAGCTCAACGGCTGGCCGTTCAGGAGTCTGTAGCGTGGCGCGCCAGAGAAACCGAGGATAAGCCTGGACAAGAATGCGCTCGCGTTCCGCTTCGGGGGCTGCCGTGCGCATCTCACCCTTGAAATCGTTCGCTGTGATCAGCCGCAAATCCCATTCAAATGGCTCAAAGTTGGCGATCACTTGGGCAGCGAGCCGATTGAAGCTCGCCAGCCACTGCTGCACGTCGAGAAATGTGACGCGAATCTTATGGTAGACCGGCACAATCACATGCCGCGGCACCAGCGTTATTGGCGTTACGTTGTCATCTTCGAGCCATGAGCCCGTGAACTCAATGGCTGAGTCATCGGCGTCGGGGTCAACGACGTGCTCACTCACCTTCATTCGCGCGAACGGTCCCACTTGATCATCGTGCCCATACAGTTCGTCAATTCGAAGACCGATGCGCCGAATGGCTGGCGAGGCGGGAACCATGTCTTCCCTGGGAAGATGGCGCGTCTTGAGAATGGAATATCCGGCTACTGCTATCGCGTGGCCCTGACCGTTCACGTCCACGACTAGTATGACGGGCAAATGCGCTGCAACGTACGCATAAATCAGCGAACTCAGAGGCAGCGAACTTTTGCAGGAGTACACTTCGGGCTCAAGGCCAACGGCCTGCACCGCTCGACTCATTTGACTGAGCGTGAGACCCTTCGAGGGAAGCGTGCGGCTGCGAACGTCGGTAGTAGTTGCGGCTCCTGTTATTTCCGCTGGTGAAGGAGCGATCGTACCAAAGTGTCGAGCGCACTGTTGAAACGCCGACCAAAGCGCAACGGTCGCGCAGGCGGCGAGCACCGTGTCCTGCTCTTGGAACGCGAGACTGCTGATCTCGAGCGGTGTTCCGAAAAGATTTGCTGCATATGGCAGCGTTACCGGATAGTTGCGACGGCCATTTTCTTTCTCCGGCGGGTACGTGGCGAGCGCGGTACGTCCAATGATCGCCTCTGGCAGTGGTCGGACCACTACGAATCCGAGATAAGACTCCTGTAGCTCTGGCGAAGGCTTGGTTGAGACGATCCATGATAGGAACTTCTCGGCGTCAAACGCCTTCGAAAAGAAGTGCAGGCGACGACACCGGCGTTCGTAAGGCTTGAACGATCGAACGTAGTAGTGCGCAAAGTCATCCAAGTAATCGCGATCTGTGTAGTCAGCTTCCGCGACCATCGTCAAGGTCCCAACGTCCTTGAGGTAGCCGAGCAAGTAGGTCACGCGCTTGTGCCTCTTTGCCTGGTTTACCGTGAGAAGATCCGACTCGAACGCGGAAAAAAAAGTCTCGTCGGAAAACGGCGAGACTTTGAATGGCGCGGAGGGTGCCGGTTGAATCAGAGACAGACCTCGAAGTCGAGGGACTCTTGAGAGACTTCCTTGGCCTTCTCGAAGGTCTCAACCAGGCGCACGGCCCCACTGAGTTGTCGCCGCAAGGCCTCGCCCACCTTCGTCAGGTCTAAGTCGCGATAAGTGGGTTCAGGGCTCGGAGGTGCCGTCGGCAAAGTCGGAGGTGCTGGGGAAGCAGCTTCGTTCGGCTCCCGAGACTTACGCGTCATCAGGCTGAATCCGGAATGCGGTGAATCCGGCAGAGGCCTCTCGACCAGACTGCGCGGGACGCCAGACGCCGGCGTTCGCGCTGGCGTACGGTAGCCCGCGGTCGATCTACCGTCAAGGATTGGGCCGACCGAGCTCGCCGATCCGGGGGTTCAGGGCTCGAATTGTCGGCTTACCGACCGGACCCTGCACGCTCCCGAGTCGGCAATGAGGCCGCGTCTCCTCTGCCGAGCAGACTTCCTGCACCGATTCCACAATGCGGGCAGGCCGCATCGCGGCGTGGCCGCTCGAATTTCACACTCCGCTCTCGGGGGATGAATCGAATGTAATCCAGGGGCGCGTTTCGATCCGCAAGCCCAGTGACCGCAAAGAGGAAATCGTTGGCTGCCTGGCTCGCCGCGGTGGCATTCAGTGTTACGACACTCGGGGCGACTACGTATGCCTCAGCGAGATACCGTTGGGCGCGCCGCTCCGCGTCCGTCTCGGCTTCCCGCTGAAGTCCGGCAGGCGTGATCAGACCATTACACCAGAGACAACCCGAGGACGGAGTCACAGGTCTACTTACGGTGAAGACTGTTCCGACATCTCCGCTGGCCGAATCAACTGGTACCTTCGCCCCGACTTGCACGCCGGGAATGAGATACGCATGCACGATGGAATTGAAGACAAGACGCGCATGCATACTGTCGGCGGCCAACACAAGGTAGTCGCAAGTAAGAACGCTTCGGGCTACCGCGTCATCGACGAAATCGGACATCAGTGCCGTGACTTCAGCGCGCGGGTTCGCCCTCCGTATGAGGCGACGCATTATTCGGACTTTCGGAGCGGCCAAGCGTTCTCCAATGGTCCTTAGCCATTTGGCCCGATTGGGCGCACGCAGCCACGACATGGCGTCCCAGTTCGTCGAACCGGTCACGCGAGGCACATTCGTCGGGTCTAGCCGTTCCGGATCGATGACAACAAAGCGCCCTACCCCCAAGCGGGCGAGGTACTCAACAATGAGGGACCCCGCACCTCCGGCGCCGATGACGGCTACTTGACAGTTCTGCAAAAGATCCTGCCCGCGGTCCCCAAAGAGGCGTGCTTGCCGATCATAGGCAGGTGCTCGCTGAGCTGGAGTAGCAGCCGGTTGCGACATGAGCCGGACGATGGAAGATCCGAGAACCGTCACCTCGTCGATTTCGACTTGGCGCTGCGCCGAAAGCCAGAGTTGACCGGCAGCTGCTTCACGGGCGAAGACTAGAGCGCCGACGGGTCTCCCTTCCATAACATCGAGAAGCGCTGGATAGCCCCGCCGATGGGAGGCGAGATCGTCTTGGCTGAACCCTACTCGACTAGTCCCGCCGTGGTTATGCACGGCGAGATACACGAGGCGATTATTGCGGCACCTGACGATTTGTTCGGTCACGAATTGCCCGGTGAGCATTCGATAGCCGCGTTCGCCTGGTATGTATTCGACTCCGTCTCGTGCTAGCACAATTTCCCGGCCAAGCAATCGAAGTTGACCGTCGGGCGAGTAGGCCATGCCCGCACCGATTACTGCGCCGTGCTCATCGCCATCTCCTGGGAACAAGTGCGCGAACAATTTCTCCGCCAAATCCCCGGGCATGGTGAGCCTCACACGTGAAGGGCTCTCGCGAGAGTTCACAGCAATGACATTCATGTTCTTGTTGCTGCCCACTGGATCACCTTGAGCAGTTTATGGACAGCCGTTTCAAGAGTCGCGTCCCGATGGTTAGAACGACGAGAAAGTTGAATGGAGTCGCGGCCGAATCCCTCGAATCGGCTGAATCCCATGCCCTCTCCCAGAGGCCGACCGTCGCGCCGCGCTAAATCGCGACGGACATGATGGGGATAGACGTCTGCAAAAGGGTATGCGAACGGCAAATGAAATCCGACCCACGTCAGTCGAGTCTCATCAGTGTAGGCATCGCCGAGGTCAATCGGATCGACGATGAGGTAAGCGCCGCCCTGTTCGTCCGGCTTAACCTCGACGGAGCTGTTGGCGAACTGAGTGCGCAGCTGATCGATGGCCGAAGTGACCTCTTGCTTCATGTTCTAGCTGCAACGCTAGGAGTTGTCGTCCGGCGCGATCGCCAGAAACCGCGACTGCGGGTTCACTGTGATCTCATCGTTGTCGCCCACGATCTCTGTTTTCCCGTTGGGCAGCTCGAGTGACAGGATGAAGTCGGCCTGGATGGGCAATCCGGCCGCGATCGCGGCGGCCTTGATCTGCGCGCCTGTCGCCTTGGGGGCCTGAACCTGTACCGGCTTGTTGTTGACATGAACCGTCGCTGTGTGGGACGGGTGATGCTGGTCCTTCTCCGGCGCTGCCGCTGGGGTGCTCATAAGCCTACTCCTTTGGATTGCGATCTCGATGTAGTATTGCTATACTGCAACCGTCCTCAATATTGCGACTGAGACGTTTGATTGCAAGAGTCAAATTACCCTCGAGGCATTGCGTGGCAAACAAGTTTGGGCGGTTCGACGCGGAAGGGTTTTTCCAGGCGCTAGACGCGACTCGGGAAGCGCGACACTTGACTTGGAAGGACGTGGCGGTCGCATCGGGAGTTAGCGCCTCGACCTTAACCCGAATGGCTCAGGGCAAGCGTCCCGATGTTGATAGCCTAGCATCGCTAGCTGCATGGTCGGGGGTGGACACCGATCGATTTGTGCGAAGTCAGCGCAAACGTCCCGCATCTGAGCCGCTGGCAATGATCTCGGCCCAACTGCGGAACGATCCTCATTTGTCGGAGGAGGCAGCCTCGGCGCTTGAAGAGCTGATCAAGGCTACCTATAAACGGCTGCGCCGTTCTGAGGGCTAGCGACTTTCTCGGGCCAAGAAAAAGGAGCGACGGGCGCTCGCTACATGCGATACAATCGAACTCCGTACGCACAAGGCGGTACGCTGCAGGCCGACATCGTCACAATGAGATCGTACCTTCCAGAGGCCGGTGCGCGAAAACGAATACGGGGGTAGTCGTCGTTTTCGATATCCGAAGTTATTACCTGCCGTCCGAGGTCTCGGACTGACAAATCCAAATCCGTGCAATCATCGTCGCAGTATCCCGCGATGAGATAATCGTTGCCCGCCACGAGAGTCATTTCATGATGGTTCTCTCCCCCATTACCCAATGAGCCGCGCACGATTTGGCTAAGCATGTGGCCACCTCTGACGCGGACCACAGAATCGACAGTGCGGAACTGAACAGCGATCCCATCGTAAGTCGTTCGACCGCCCGACGGGGCTGCCGTACTCCGGCTCTCACCGCCGCCTATGTCAGGAATTTGAGCTAGGCCACCGATTGCGGACGGCAGAAGACGATTCGAGAAGAGACGAGGAGCCTCAGGGGAGCTCAAAAGCGGTCGCACGTATCGAATCGGCACTGCGTAGTTAAGATTTTGTCCGCCGCGCAACATTAGAGTTGCGACACCAACGGCTTCGCCACGTGCGTTCATAACTGGTCCGCCGGAAGACCCGGGGGAAACAGGCGCAGTGATCTGTACAAGCGACACTCCGTCCACGACTCGTTGAGCGCTTACAAGTCCATTGCTGAACGTTCCAACTTGTCCGAGCGGATTGCCCATCACGTAGACGGCTTCGCCAACATCCAGTTCTGCGTCGGTCGCCAATTGCAGCGGCTTCGCGTCGTCAATTGGAACCTTGAGAATTGCCAAGTCACGTCGCGCGTCTGCTGCTACCAAGTACACTAAGTCGTACACGTCCCCTGACGATGTTTCGATTTCCAAGGAGCGTGCGTCGCGGATCACGTGCAAGTTCGTGGCGATGGTCCCATTCGAGCCGACGAAGAATCCGGTCCCTTGCCCAACGAGTCGTCGGTCAGAATCGAAGGCGCGCACCTGAACGGTCGCAGTCCTTGCGCTGCCCGCAATCTCTGGCGGCGACAACATCTTTGTCTTCGCGCTGCGTTTGTCGGATGAATCCGTCGGCGTTTGGTCCCGTGACGTCCAAAGCGCAGCTGCGCCAATTAGAACGAGAATGCCTAGACCGCCAAGCAGTCCTAGGCGCCGCGCTTCGTGAGGTGACCGGGTAGGACTTAGCAACGGCGTCACTGCGGCGGCTCGCCTCCCGTGCTTGACGATGTCGGCGAAGCCGGCTCGGCATGTCTCGAATCTCGGCCGTAACTAAACTCTGTTTGGACGGACGCGGGGGACATGTCCGCGCCCAGAGTTCGTTGCTTCGTCGGCGAGAAGACCAGCTTAACTCGCCGCGACCGAATCCAGTACAGGATCCAAATGGCCGCGTTAAAAACCAATCGAAAGTTGCGGGTCTCCGCTTCGCTTGCTTCACGAGAAAACTGCGCCGCGGCGCCAGAACCGAAGATTGACCTGAAGGTCGGCAGGAACTCAGAAGTCGCGCCGATGTCGTAAATCGCGTAGGCTGACATCACTGTCAGTAAGCCCACCCAGTATGCCGGTGTGATCGCTGATTTTCGGAGGATCAGGATTAGCCCGCCAGCAATGCCGAGAATTTGGAGGATGTGTCCCGCCGACTCGATGAGGAGCACAGGTCGCATTCCAGGTATAGCCGCACCGAGCATCCATGTTCCACCCAAGCTCTCTCCGATCTCACCCAACGTCGCCATCACGTAAAGCGACAGAATGGAATTTCCAATGACGATCCAAGCCAGCCAACCACCGATCGAGCTCCATTCTCGCATTTGACCGTCGGTAATGCCCGTCAGCGGAACAGCCTCACGCCAGCGCCACCAGCGTTCACACGAGTAGACGGCAATCGTGAAAACAGCCAAGAGCGCTGCAGTAGCGATGAACAGCGCCGACAGAGCGAGTGTCGCTACTGACACTCGAGGCCTAGGCTCGAGGCGCCACGTTCCTCCTTGCCCCTTATATCGCCCGCCAGTGATCCAGTAGGTTCCGCCAACAGTCCCGGATCGTGTCGCAGAGCCCCATACAATCGTGTCTCCTTCCATTGAGTAGGTGACGAGATAAAGCGAGTCGAGATCGCTAAGGGCCACTGCGGTGAGTCCCGTGCCTCCGAGTGGCGGACCTATTCTTAGCCAACCAGTGGTTGCGGTATCACTCTTTGCGAAAACCGAGAACTCAAGCGTGGCCGGCTGATCTCTCAGTGCCGCGTTTACGACCGTGCCGCGATAGTAGTCTGCAACTTGGGCAGATGCGCGTGAGGAGAAGGCGAGACTTCCTGCAAATACAAATGCGGTGAACCAGGCACACATCAGCTCTTCCTCCCTATCGCGCGGAAGGCAGGATGGGCTCAGCGAATTCGCGCTGAGTTTATTGAGCAGCCGCGACGACAACGGCTGATTTGTTCTTTCGAGCCGTCTCAACTCGAAATCCGAGCATGAAGGCGTTCATGTAAATCGCCCACCAAATGATCTGAGCAATCGGCGCGCGCCCAGAGGACGCCCCGCCAATTAGTAGCGCGCCCTTTTCAAAGGTCCACAATACCATCGCGACTGCAAACGCCCAACGCTGGCCTCGAAACATCGCGAAGCCGAGGCCACTCCAGATCACGACCTCACCAAGAATCGTCGCTCCAGAGAGTTGCATGAAACTGCCGAGCAACACAGTCACCACGACGCTGAAAACGCAAAAGAGAAGACTGATTCCGCGTGCCGACTGATGAACCTTCATGCTGTGATAGTTGCTGACTTGTTTCTCAATCTCAGCAGGATCAGTCTTCCACCATGCCAAGTACGACAGGAATGATTTGCTCTCTTTCTTCTTGGGCGTTTCCGAAGACGACTCGCTCATGGCGAACTCCGGCGTTGGTGATAGAAGTGACGAAACATTAGATGCGCGTCGAGTAATGCTCGTATGCGAATTTCCCTCTCGGACCCAATGCAGAGGTGATCAGCGATAGCTACTGAACGACCAAGTCGCTGATGCTGCAATTCGAGCTCCTCGCTTGCGAGTGTATGAAGCCCATGTTGAACTCTCTCTTGCGCAACTTTCCATGCGGCAGGATTACCTCGTAAATCGTTCGGGTGTTGGAGTCGATTCGCGTTCCGCTCTTGGCGAAGTGGACACAGGTGATCTCGATGTCCTTCATCTGAAAGCCCGTGGGATTCGAGATGGTAAAATCGGCGAGCATCACGTTGTCCAAACCGCCCTTCCTCCAAGCAAAATCCAGCTTGAGCGCGGCTATGGCCTGCTCCTTCGGAGTTGGCGTGCGGGCAGGGCTCGTTCCGCTACCCGAGTCTCCTGACGAGAAGATGCTGCCAATGATCCCAAGGAGGATGATGATCAGGCAGCCCATTGCGATGGGGCTCGTCCTGACGCCCGTGGGATTCGCCTTGCCGCAGTGAGGACAGGCCTTCGCCTCGGTGCTGATCTCGCGACCGCATTCCTTGCATGGCTTCAACGCCATTTGAACTGGCTCCGAGAGAATGGCGGACGATTCTTACTGACAAGTCACCTGCACGTCGCTCAATTGGACGCGCTTCGGCGTGAACATCGAGAATACGTTGGAAACCGCCAGCACCTTCGGGCCGGATGTTGACGTGGCGACATCCAATGTCACAGCGCTCGTCTTTTCGGTCTGGAAGTACGCCTTCGCCTCATGACCATTGGCGAGGTTCGCGTAGTCATCAGCCGTAAGGACGAACACTTGAACGTCCTTGTTGCCGCCCTGTAGGACTTGGACGTGGCCCGTCAAACGACAGTTCGGCTGATCCGGCGCCACGTCCCACTGCCACTTGTGTAGGGAGGTTGCGGGAATCTCCATCTCCTCGGACGCTGCGATCGCTACGACGCGCGGAGGCTTGACGATCCCCACGACGCCGCCGCGCCCTGCGCCTTGTTGAACGCGATAGACGACGAACCCGAGCACGCCGAGGAGAAGTACGAGCAGGATCGCGGCGTTGCGTTTGGAAGTTGGAGTCATGACGCGTATCCCTCGTGCGTCGCGTCGTGCCGCGTCCTCCCGGACGACCTGCTCAGCGGCATGCCGGTTCACCCTCGCCCGCATTCCCCACAACTGGATTCTTGGCGTCACCGCCTACCGCGATGCCGCACTCGACGCCGGGCATGCGCGCGTGTGTCACAATTGCCTTCCATCCCCCCGCACCAACAGTCAGGGATTTCAACGCGACGCCATCTGAAAGCCTGAATCCAATGTCGGCCAGCTTGGCTGCGTACGTTGACTTGTCCGAGAAATGGCTCTCCTGAGCACTGACCATGTTGCGGAGATCGGACTTCATCGCGGTAATGAGAGAACGGGCCACATCCTCCGTCACTTCTGGCAAGTCGCCCACGCGAGTAGGCGGTGGAAGAGCCGCTTGCGGAATGACTACAACATCAACGTCAAAGGCCCCGCTATTGTCGTCATACCGCGTGTCCTTCACCCGAAACTTGAGTTCACCACGGGTCTCTGCAGTGTGGAGTGCAAACACGCCCGCCGGTTGGCCCGCACTGACGCCAATCTTGAACTCAAGGATGCCGTAACCCGTCGAACTATTTGCATTCGGTCGGGTGCCCGTGGCGTCGACCTCGCCGGTCATGGCACCTACCTTGATCAAGCCCTCTGCGGAAATGATCAGGAGATCCTCTTTGTTGACCGAGAGCCCGGTCGTCGTCCACTCGTCATTTGTTGCCGCAACGGCGACAACGACTCGACGGATTCGGCTCGCGGGTTGGACTTGAGCGTGAAGGTCGGCAGCAGCGACGAGTGCCGCAATTAGGGTAACGGGCGCAAATCGCATGGAATGGGAACCTCAAAGGTGGGCGGAGCAAATGTGCCGCGCCCGCAGCACTCTGTCCACGCTTCCCTCCCCGTGTCAGGCCGCCAATGAGGCAATTACGATGGAGCGCCAAACCTTAAAATGGCTTAAGAATGTGCATCCGAAAACGAAGGCACTTCCACTACGCCTGAATCAGCCAAGAAGTAGACCCTTTCGAAGTGTGCTCAGGGCTTGATCGTCGATGGCTTCCCAGGCGACCTTGGTGCCACTTTGTTCGCTGGCGCCGCTTTCGTCTTGACCGGTGCCGGCTGGAGATCTGCGACTGCACGCAGCTGCACGTCAATCTGATCGGCCGTAAGCTGCAGCACCGCAGTCGAACCGGCTTTGCTGTAAATCTTCAGCGCGAAGCCGGTCGCGCGCCGTTGCTTCAACAGTGCGTCACTCAAGTCGATACCAAAGTGCTCAGAGTGAGAGCAGCCGTAGCTACCGCACGAGAGCACATCTTGGCTGATCTGTGTGAAGGCTAACGGGCGGGAATCTTCACCACGTGCACTTTGCCAGAATTCCCAGCCGCCTCCGCCGTAGTAGTTGACGACATAGAGCTGATGGGTGGCTCGGCGCGTCGTCTTGTCGATCCACGATCGGATGAAGAATCGGTTGTCTTCGTTGCCCTCGTACGACACATCTACGCCGGTAAGATTGATCTGCGGTTCAAACTGACTTGAGTCAACCTTTACGCGCTGCAGAGCCGGAAGCGACCGAATCCCTTCCGTGTGCTTTGCGAGAGCCGCCGTCGTCAGCACTAGCAGTGTGTCGGCTTTAACGCGAGTGAGGGTGTCAAGTCTGCCGCCCGACCATGCGTAAACGTGGCGCCGCTCGCGTGATCGATTCGCCTGGGTCGGAATCGCATCTTCGGCGTCGAACGAGAAATACCGTTTCTGGCTTTCGGCGAGTACTTCTGCCGACTCGCTGAGCGACGAACACACCAGACGCACGACACGGGCGACAAGAGTATCCGGGCCCTTTATTCGAAAGTAGTTGTGTTTGTCCCAGCCAGAAAACTCGTACTTGCTCCAGCCACCGAAGCCGACAAACGCCGAATCTCCACCAACAACGAGCGCGATGGAGTCAGCGCCGAAGAAGCCCGGACATCTTGCTTTCGCCATGTCCATCGTCATTTCACCGTCCGTTGGCTCTTGGCTCGCACGCCGGGATTGAAAAAGGCCTGACTCCCAGCGGGTGAAGACTTCTTGGCCGCCGACGGGATTGGTAATGGCGATCAAGAGGCCAGCGGTGACAACTGCAATTCGTCTCATGCCGGTTTAGCTCCCTGTTTCAGCGAACGTCGAGTTGCTCCCGACGACTGAGAATGATCTCCGGCTTACCACGGTACACTCGGACTCGGCCCGACACGCGTGCGGCTTTGCCCTTTATGTCGCGGACGTCTGGGAAACGACTCTGCGCCGACCGAAAGATCACCGCAGAAAAGCAGTGACGGGGAAATGGTGCGCAGAAGTTCAGGAAGGTCGTATTGCTCTTTTCTGCGTACGACACTTGCGCCACAACGCCTTCGACCACGACCGTCTTGCCGATGTAGTTGCTCGCACGCTCGGGAGTGATCCGGTCCTGGGCAATCAGGAGACTCGGAACGAACGACAGCAGAGCGAGCAGAACTCTCATTGAACCATCATGGCTTGGGCGCCGTTACGGGTGGTGGAACGACAAGTCGGCGACCGGGATCCCGTGGCTCCTTCTCCAATGCAATCAACTTCCCGGTGATTATCCGCGGCCTGTCGAAGCCGTCAGTATGCAGCTCGATGTATTCGCAATCCTCATCGCTGCATGGCTCGGCGCGTATCGTCATCGGTGCAACTCGTAAGATTTCTGCTGCCACAAGAAGATCGTCGTCGGGGTCCAGCGCAGGCACCTGTTGCCTGACATCCCCGTCGAAAGTGAGACGAACAATTGTGGTGCCTCCGAGACCATCCGTCAGCACTAACTCTTGCCTGCCCGTTCCAATGCGAGCGATGTCGCTCAGGTTGGCCCTGAACGCAATCCGCTTTCCTTCTATCCTCTCCTGTAGTCGCAACGTGTACCGCTCTGACTCTGGAGTGCGGTTATCGTAGTCATCGAAGACCGGTGCGCTCTCGACGCCATTCCGATCCGCAAAGGTTTTCATTCTTGCAGCCGATGCCACGAGGCGTTGCTGCTCCCTCTCAGCCGCCTCTTTTCGTTTGGCGGACTCCGACCCGCACGCCAGAGTGGCCAGTACTAGCAGTACCCCCACTTGCGGAGACGTTGCGTAACACGCTTTCAGCGATTGAGCTCGACTCATTGTTGTTGGGGACCGCGCCTAATCGGCTGTGAGCTTGTCCATGCCTGACGGAATGCGCAGCCCGAGCGGCCTTGCAACGATGAGCCAGAGAAGCATTGCCACAAGAGCCAGAGGCGCATTCACAATCGGCAGCACGCATGCTAGCGACACGAGCACGAGGCGCCAGAACACGGAGTCGACAAAACGACTCACGAGTCTGTACTCAAGCCCAACGACGATTATCGCGCTTGCAAATGTCACTGCGAACCATCCTAGCTCACGATTGGCGCGTCCGACCATTGGCCACATCGCTCCCGCAAGAATGCGCCGCCCCAGACCAAGTCGGACGTATCCCGGCTGGTGTAGTGCGCCAAGTTGCGAGTGGAATGCGACCATGTTCATGCCGGTGAAGAAGTAGGCAAGAACGAGCGTCATCACGGCTTCTGGCCACGACATCATGCGCGTACTCCTCGGACTGAGCGCGGCCAATCATAGCACCGGAGCCTGACTGCGGTCATCTCCTTCGATCCGATTCTTCGCAGTTTGAGCGCGGGCTGGCGCGGGACGAATGGATGAAACGGACCCTTTTCACGAGTCCCCGCTAGAAACTCGTGCCTAGGGGCGCCTAGGGCTGAAAAAGAGCGCTGGCCAGCGCACTCTTACTCGCGACCGTAGTGATCGAGCGTATGAACCTCATTGGCAAAGCACTCGGCCTACGTTACTTAATGGGCAACGTCTCCACGGACGGGTCGAAGCCATGTTTGGCTGGACTAACGCATTGAAATCCAGTGCTTTACTGCCAGTCGTGCCAAGGCAGGCTATTTCAATAAAATTGGGTTAGTTGAAAACAAGCGAGGCGAACTGCGGCCCCCAGTCCGGGGGCCGTTTTCGTTTCCCAGCCAATCGAGGACAGCTATGGCGGAAGCGGCGCTGGCGATCGCAGGCGGCTCCACTCCTCCACCGATCGCAGAGATGGTGGCGAGAGTCTTCGAGGTCACGGACCTCAAGCCCTCAACGAGAAAGACGTACCAGTACGCGATCAAACACTTCATCGCGTGGGCCGCGAACCGACCACTGGATCGAACGATTCTCGTGACGTACAAGAACGAGCTTCGGGAAATCCCCAAGCTGTCAGCGAAGACGGCCAATCTTTATCTCGCGGCGGCTCGCACTGTCTTCCGCCAGCTCTTCGTGCTCGGCGTGCTGCCGTTCGATGCGTCGAAGCTCGTCCGCTCCTTTGAGGTGGGCGCTGCACACAAACGGCATCCGATTACTGACGCTCAGGTGAAGCGAGCATTCGCTTACGCCGTGAAAAAGGCGGATACGCGCCTCGTTCTCATCCTCAATCTCTTGCTGCGTCAAGGGCTGCGGCAGAAAGAAGTCGTCGACATTCGAGTCGAGGATTTCAACGAGCAAGCCGCAACACTGGCGATCCTAGGGAAAGGACGAGACGACCGCGAGCTCGTTCATCTCCACCCTGAGACGGTCCGACGGCTTCGAGAGTATCTGGACGACCGTGGCGTCAAGAGCGGCTTCATCTTCCCGAGCCGCAAAGCGCGAGGGCGGCACATTGGCACCGCCGCTCTCTATCGCATCGTCCAGGACGTTCACGATGCCTGCCGCATCGCGAATTCGCCGCACGGTTGGCGGAAGGTCTTCACGAGCAAGCTGATCGAAGGCGGAATGAATCTGCTGGACGTGCAGACGTACACCCGCCATCGCTCTCTGCAACAATTGACCGTCTACGCCGACAGAATCTCATTCGCGAAGTCGCTGCCGACGTATTACGCGGTGTTCGATGTCGATGCCAAGGAGGCAACTTGACCTCCGAGTCGGCAGGACTAAGTAATCGTGTCCTCTCGCCGAAGTACGTCACGTACGACGTCCGATATGAACACGTCACGGAGTCGTCGGACACGGTGCGGCAAGATCGGGCCATCGTGACTGTGTACGGCGGCGGCGAACTCGCCATCAAGCAAGCGATTGAGCGTCAGCGACCCGGCTACAGGTCAATCATCATCCTCGAGGTCCAGCCGACAAGCGTTCGGTGAATCGCGAGATTGCCCGGTGACTGTCATCAGCTTTTCGGCGCTCGCTTTTGGCGTGAGCTGAAAACGACAGTCGCCTTTGCGTGGGTGGTACAGGCTACAGGCAGGATAAAACGCGCTCCACTCTGATTCTGAGTTTTTTTTGGCCTGCCAATCCCAGCCCGGAAAGTACGGGCTGATTTTTTTCCTAGGCCAAAGTTCAGCCTGGCCATAGTGGCCGATCGACGGGAAGCGCGAATCCTGTTCATGGACTTAACCATGTCCTCCCGTGATTGCGGCGCGAGCCGAGAGCGATCGCACCACGCTTTCAATGACCGTTCACCCGAGCCGCGAGCGAAATCTGAAAAACGGCGAAATCATAAATCTTTAGGACGAATAGGAAGTACAGAAACGACAATTCGGAGGAACGTTCCGGTGACGTGGTGGTCGGGACGCGATGGCGGACAAACGCGAGAGCTAGGGTCGAACCCAGTCTTGGCCGCCGGCTGCGCACGATGCAGAAGACACGGACACTGACGGTAGAAAAGGGCTTTGGATGCCTAGAACCGGATTACATCTAAGAACGAACAAAAAAGACCTGAAAGACCTGAAATGAGGATGAAGGAGGAGTAACTGACATGAATGAGCACGAAAGAGAAGACCAGAACCGAGAGTACGCTGCCGCCTTCGATCGCGATGCGCGGAAACACGACTTTGACTATTGGATCGTCCTGGGTACGCGCAACATTGCGAGCCAGCCCTTCGACATGCGAAAGCCCATGCGGTCCGTGATATCAACGCCGGGGCAGCGGGACAATCGCTCTCCGGCGCGAGGGGTTGAGGTACCGGCGTGGAAGAAGCACTTCGATATGGAAACTGACTTGCTGCACCCGCGCTCTGAGCTGAGGAGAATGCCCAAGTCGTTGGGCCGTCACTACACCTATTGGACGGGTCAAGAGCTTCACCAGATATATGTCCCTCGCTTCCTGCGGCAGGTTGCAAGAGCCAATCAGGGCCCGATTCGTTACGGGTTCTGGATCGAATACGGCGATTGGAATGGCCGACCTCACGCGAATCTGGCGCTGGGTAGAGTGAAAGGCCTTTCTAAGAAAACTCTCGCCAACATCTGGCGCGGCATGAACGTGGCCGTCCCGAGATCCGACGCTTCATCAAGGGCAAGGACACCGGATACCTCTACAAGAAGATCGGGGATGGGCCATATGACGCTGCAGCACGGTCGCCCGACCTGTTGTGGATGGCGAACTATTGGAAAGACGACCGTCGGGAGGCCGCATGATTCATCACAGGCGGTTCATCTCCATCAATCGAGTAGCCACGCTCATCGGAATCAGCCACCGAACAGCACGTCGAATGCTGGAAGCCCTCCGACTGCCAACATTTCGTGTCGGCAAACGAGACCTCTATCAGACTCGCCCTGTCGAGTCTCGAATTGGTGACCTCTTCGTACACGAATCCGACCTATCATCAGTCGGCATGTAAGGCACGATTCGTTGTTCTTGGCCCCGGGTCCACATCGCACCAGATGAAGCTTTCGTTCCGCACAATCGAGGCACTTGGCTTGTTGTCGGATATCTCGCCCAGCCTACTGATTCGTGGTCGAGAGGTTCGCGCGTTTAGTGAAAAGATCGGAGCGCACGTTGAGGGCAGGATCGACACGCCGTTTCCTGGCCAACTCGCATTCCGAGACAGCGACAAGCTGTTGGCGCTTCTGATTGAGCTTGGGGGCGTTCGCGCCGAGTTGGAGGTTGGTGCTCAGGGCTGCACGATTATCTCGCCAGATGGAGATCGCGCTACGGTGGCGACAAGCAGGACGCTGCTCAAGGCGCTCCTGGCCCAAGCGCGATCACGGCAACGAGCGAAGCTGCGGCAGATTTGCCGCTTCACGCTGCCACACACTTCGCTTCGTATGTGGCAGGACGCGTTGCGTTTGCCAACGGGTAGGGGCAAGAACGTGTTCAGGCTCGTCCTTGAGGCCGATGGTAAGCAGGCTTCCTTGGTGCTGAAGCGGGAATCAGAAGTGGGTCCCGCAGGCGGCTTCGGCGGCTTCCGTATGCCGATCGGGACCTGCCGAAAGAACTTCAAGGCGGGACTCAGCCCGTCCGCCCTCTCGGTTCTGCCGTCGGACGATTACCACGGCGTCATCGCAATGGACGCGAAGGTCGGCGAGCTGACACTGACGTCCAAGAGGCGGATTGCCTACGCGTTCGAGCTATCGTTTCTACCGTAGAAACCGCGATCTCAACCCAGCGCCGAAAGACAGACCTCATGGCGAAGACAAAGCGGACTGCCGCACGAGGCATTATCCGGTCGTATCTCGACCGACACGTCGCTGAGGAATTCGAGACGCAGTGGCGAGCGCTTCGCGACGAGCATCACGCGCTGATGAACATTCGCGCCCGGTGGACACGTGCTTACGCCGAGCATTGTGCTCGAATCGATGATGCCGAACAGCGGGCGGTAGAAGCGGATGAACGTGAAGGGACAGAGAAGCATGTGATTGGCATGTGGACCATTCTCGGCCTCAAAGCCAAGTCCCAGCGCTCGAAGATTCGCGCCACGGGTAGGTGGTACAAATCGCTGCCCCCGAAGGAGCGCGATGTCATAGTGGCTCAACTTCCCGCGAGCAAAGAAGCCCTTTACGCTGCGACGACGATTGCGGCGCCGGATCTCAAGCGCGTTCTGAGCGCCAGCAGCATCAACCCCGAATCAACGACTGCTGAATTTCGCAAAGTCCTCGGCAAGGCCACTCCGCAAGACCGAAGGCGCAACGCGATAACTCAAGGTTTCTTTTCGGGCTCCGACGGGAAGCGGAGGCGAGGAGCAGCGGAGCCTGCGTTCCGAGTTATCGTGATCTGCAAAACGCTGGACGCCGTGAACGCTCTCGTCGCATTTGCCGAGTCCACTGCTCACCGCTACGAGATCATCACGGAGCCGGTTTAGGGAACCGCGATCGGCGTGTAGTTGTCGCGGCTGTTGTCCGTCCCGATGAAACGCGCACCGGCGATTGTGACAGGTACGATCCAGTTCACGGAGTTGTCGGCGGGATTGTTGTAGGGAACGCTGGACTGAAGGCCGGTCCAGACCACACGCTGAAGTCCTCGGCCGTTGAACGTCGGCGCGAGAATGCGATTGACCCAGACAGCTCGGGACGGACCAGTTCCCGTCACCACAAAATCCAACACAAGCCCTTCGCTTGGAACGTGGGGGAGAGTTACCACGGTGAAGGCACCAGAAGTAGTGGCTACCAGCACCGTAGGAGGCGCGGGTGATCCGCACGTCTGATCCGTTGCTCCTGGGCAAGTCGCAGCCTCGGTCCCGCCGATAAGAACGTCGAGTAGGCCGTCCTCGTTGACGTCTGTTATCTCGACAGTCCACCACGGCGCGAGCGCCACGAGAGAAGCAAAGCGATCGGTGGGATCACGACTGAAGTGCCCCGCGCCATCGTTGATGTAAAGCACAGGGCGATTTCCCGGCGCGAGCACGACGTCGATTTTTCCATCGCCATTCATGTCACCCGCGGCGGAGCCGTGCCAAAAGCCGACGTCGGGAGAGGCATCCTGAACTGAGTAGGATCCCGCCGCACCGCTAAGCACAACTTGATTGCGCTCACCTGGAAACGGCGGCGCATCGTATCCGTGACACGCAATGAAAACGTCGGGTTTCCCGTCGCCGTTGAAGTCAGCGACGAGGCCTTGGCGCGGCTGAATGCATGTGGACGCTGGTGCCAGGAGGATGCTATTGTCACGCGTCCACGTTCCGTTTGCGAATCTCCAGAACTCATATTTTGCGCCCGTCGCTTCTTCGATCGGCTTGTTGACGTTGTAAGTCTGAATAGCGGTAAAGAGCGAGCGCTTCCCATCCTGAAAGAAATCGCCGTATCCGTGAATTGCTGAATTGTACGGCAGTGTTGTCGTAGCAACACCGACTTCCTTGAAGTTCGCGTACGAGGTCGCGAGCACGGGCAAAGGCGCCCAAACGTCGAGCGCCACGCTTGCGAACGCTTCCCCACCCTCGCCAACGCATTGAAGCGAGAAGGTGAGTAATCCGGCGCTACCGGGTCTAACTACGAACTTCCCCGTCAAGGGCTGTGACCCACTCCACGCGCCTGAAGCGGTACAAGATGCCGCGTGCTGTGACGTCCAAGTCAGTGTAGCGCTGTCAGTGACCGCACGCACCCGGGGCGCGCTGATGCTGAGACCAACGATCGCGGCTGGTGGACCGGCGGGGCCGCTGTCGCCGCCGCATGAGACGCCAATAGCGAGAGTGGCGATGACCGCGCAGCGGAATGTTTTGTTGCTCCCATCGTTTGCACTGAACGATTGGCTCCCATACAGCCGCTTCTGCACGCCGAGCCTCCTTAGACGATAGGCTTACCAACTAAGTCTATTGTCTATGGAGTAGGCGGTAAGGCATGGCGCAGGTTGGGCGCCATGAGTCGGCGAGTTACGGTCCGGGCGCTCGGATCAGCGATGCGTGAGGCGCGCGAACGCGCCAACCTCACTCAGGAGCGCTTCGGTTTCAGAGCCGGCCTGCATCCCACGTACATCAGTCAACTCGAGAGAGGCTTGGGCAATCCGTCCCTCGACGTACTAACCCGAATCGCTAAGGCCTTGCACCTTTCGCTGTCCGACCTGGTCCGATCAGCGGAAGAAAAAGGACACTAGGAGCGGACCTTCTTCTTCGTCGGCTTGCGACGCGATGCGTCCGCAAGCGCGCGTGCCTGCAACGTCTCAAACGGAAGCGAAGTAGTGCGGATGACCTCTTGGAGGGCAGAAGGTGGGGCTGCCTTCTCGCGGGGCTTCGGGGCCTTCTCCATCTCTTTCTGATACCAGACCAAGAGCCTGTCCCGATCGCCGTCCAGCATTGCCTGTCGGGGCACCGTGCGCTGGTAGCCCTGCGTCACGTTTTGACCGGCGTGCCCCATGTAAGCGCGAATCCGATTCTCCGGAATGCCAGCCTCCAGGCACCAGATGGAGAACGTTCGACGGAAGTCCGTGCACCGAACGGGCGACTTCATTCGCTCAAACGTTCTGTTGAGCGTGTCGAGCGGGAGCGGCTCAAAGTCGGGTAGCGCCTGCGTCAGTGGAACTAGCCGTCGCGCGTTGGGATTTTTCGTCCCGCGAACGCGCAAATGCTCCGTCTCGGGATCGATGAGAAACCGCTTTCCGGCGAATTCGCCTGCCCGAAGGCCATGCTTGCACATGAAAAGCACGGATTCGACATATCGCCGGGCGTTGGGCGTGGGTCGCTTAAGGAGCTGGGCACAGAATTCTGCACATTCGCGTGGCGTGTGGAACGGGTGTGGGTCGCGCTTTGTCTCTTTCTTGAGCCGGGGTACGCGCTTGATATCGGTGACGAACTGGCTGTTCTTCTCCATTCCCAGCCCTTTCGTGAGAAACGCGCCCAGCTCGATCATGATCGTGTTGAAAGCATCCGCCTGCTTCGTGGCGGCGTAGTGCTTGTGAATCTTCTTCACGATCGCGGGGAGCTCGTTCACGACCGTTTGATCGGTTAACAGCCCTTTCGCTTGTAAGGCCGCAACGACCGCCTTGCGATTTTCCTTCGTCTTGTCAGCGAGTGGCGCGTCCTTGAGGTAGTTGAGCCACTCCTTCACCACACGGCGGTCAACGAACTCCTCGGCGAGATCAATTCGCCCCTCGCGCCATCGCTTAAAGGCTGATGGCAGGGTAAGCGTTCCGTCCTGAATCTTTCGAAGCGTAAGAACCTTTCGCTCACGAATGAGCTCCTTGATCATCAGCTTCATTTCCCTGACGATCGACTCGGCGTTCCTGTGCCCGGGAAACACACCAGACGTCCTGCTGATTCGGAGGGACATACCCGCGAACTCGGGCACGTTCTTGATTCTCATGTCGATCACGGCTGCACCAGCATTGCGCAGCTTGCCGGTCTTATCTGCTTTGCGCCGGTAGTACAGTCCGCGTGTCACTTGCGTGGGGCGGCGAAGAGGGCCATACCGCAAAAATTACATGATTTTTTACATTACCTCAACGATCGTCAGCCCCGTTCTAGAGCGAAATTAGGACTCCTACGCTACTGGGTAGAAAAACAGCACGACCCACTTCCCCTTCAGGTCCGAGAGGGAAACACGACCGCCGGAGTCGTCGACGGTCGTGAAGTCGGGTGCTTTGTCGCCAGATTTTACGCCAGCCATTGAACCGGGCCCGGAAATGAGTCCTCGGACGCATGAAGCTTCGCTGTGCGCCGAAGTCTAGCGGCTTCCCCCTGTTCCGGGCGCGCGGCGCTACCGCATCGCCCCGAGGGGATCGACGGCGCTCGCGCGCCGCGCCGGAATCCATGACGCCGCGACGGCCACGACGACGAGCAACGCCGTCACGCTCGCCAACGTCAGCGGGTCAGTGACGCTCACGTCCACGAACATCGCGCGCAGGAGCCGTGTCGTTCCCAACGCCGCCACGAATCCGACCGCGGCACCGATCATCGCCGTGCGAAGTCCCTCGCCGAGGATCTGGCGCACGACGCCCCTCGGCGTCGCGCCGAGCGCGAGTCGCAGGCCGATCTCGAACTCGCGCTGACTCACCGAATACGCGATGACGCCGTAGATCCCGATTCCGGCCAGCAGCAATGCGACGCCGGCGAAGCCCGCGATGAGCGCGGTGGCGAAGCGGCGCGACGCGACCGACCCGGACACCACCTGCTCCATCGTCTGCACTCGCGCGATCGCCGCGAGCGGCTCGGCGCGGCGAATCACGTTGCGCACGCTCGGCGCAACCGCGGACGGATCTCCGCTCGTGCGCACGACGATCCACATCCACGTGGGCACGTAGTACGCGCTCTTTCCGGCCTGCGCCTGCGGGAAGTACATCGTCGGCGGCGCGGGCTTCATGAGTCCCGCGAGCCGCTCGTCGCGCACCACGCCTACGACGGTCGCACGCGGAGAGCTCTCGTTGAGCATCTTCACGGTGCCCCCGACCGCCTCCCTGCCCGGCCACAGCGTACGCGCCATCGTCTCGTTCACGACGGCGACGAGCGGTGCATTCTCGTCGTCGGTCTCGTTGAAGGCGCGGCCGCGCACGAGCCCCAATCGCATCACGTCGAAATAGCCCGCCGTCACCTTCGCCGGCGTCGCGGCGGGAGAGTTGGCCACCGTCGTCATCGGAGCGTTATCGATCAGAATCGACCAGTCGGAACAGCACTCGGCGATGGGCAAGTCCTCCACGGCCGCCGCGTTCACGACGCCGGGGAGCGCGCGAACGTCCGCCGTCACACGTCGATAGAGCGCCCGCGCCTGGGCCGGCGTGTAGGACACCGGCGTCGAGACCGAAATGGCGAGCACATGATCCGGTTTGAAGCCGAGGTCGATGGCCTGAAGATTCCATAACGACCGCAGCATCAGTCCGGCGCCGGCAAGCGTCACTACGGAGAGCGCGACCTCGCTCACCACCAGCGCGCTGCGCAGGCGCCCCAGCCCGCGCGTGCTCGACGTCTTGCCCCCTTCCTTCAAGGTGTCGGCCGCGTCGCTGCGGGCGGTCCGCAGCGCTGGCATCATGCCGAAGAGGAAGCCGGTGATCAGCGTGGTGCCGAGCGCGAAGAGCAGGACGGGCATGTCGATGGCGATGCCGTTCGCGCGCGGCACGTTGGGCGGCACCACCGAGCGGAGGAGCCGCACCGCGAGCGCAGCCAGGGCCACGCCCGTTGCGCCGCCGATGACCGCCAGCAGCAGGCTCTCGGCGAACGCCTGGCGCGCGACGCGAATGCCGCTCGCGCCCAGCGCCGAGCGAATCGCGATCTCCTTGCGGCGTGCCTCGCCGCGCGCCAGCAGCAGGTTGGCGACGTTGACGCAGGCGATCAGCAACACGAAGAGCACCGCGCCGAACAGCGTCACGAGGTATGGACGCACTTCGGCGACCGTGTGGTTGAGCAGCGGCGTCACGCTCGCCACGAGCGGCTTGTCCGGCATGTACGTGTCCGGAAAGTCGCGCGACATGCGCAGCGCCAGCGCGCGGACCTCCGCGGAAGCCTGCTCCGCGCTGGCGGTTGGCGTCAGGCGTCCGATCACCGTGAGGTAGTGGTTGTTGCGCGTCCACAGCGTGTCGTAGTTGAGGCGAAGCGGCGACCACACGGAGTACTCCGTCGACGGAAACTCCGCACCCGGCGCCAGCACGCCCACGACGGTGCGCGGGCGGTCGTTCAGGACGAGCTGCTTGCCGACGACCGCCGAGTCCCCCGCGAAGCGCCGCATCCAGAGACCGTGGCTGATGACGACGACGGGCGGGCCGCCGAGTCGCTCCTCGTCGGCGGTGAAGACGCGTCCCAGCTGCAGCGTGGTGCCGAGGGTGGGAAAGAAATCGTCGCTCACCCGGACGACGCGGACGCGCTCGGGCTCAGCGCCGGCGGCAGCGCCCTTCGCGGCGATGATCGCGGACGCGCCACTCCAGGCCGCGAGCTTCGCGAACGATTTGACGTCGCGGCGGTAGTCCACGAACTCCGGTTCCGAGACGGTTTGATACGGTGCCTCGTGCCTGAGCTGAACCAGGCGAGCCGGGTCGCGGAACGGCAGCGGCTGGAGCAGCACGCCGTTGACGGCGCTGAACGTGGCGACGCTGGCGCCGATTCCCAGCGCGAGCGTGGCGAGCACCGTGAAGGAAAAACCGGGGGCGCGGCGCATGGCGCGGAGCGCAAAGCGGATGTCCTGCATGAGAGAGGACAGCATGAGATTTTTTGTGCTTAGTTCGGGGTTGCGGTGATAGCGCCGTCGCAGCGCGTCGACGCGAGCGGGGAGTGCGTTGCGGAGCAGGTCCGCGACGACGTGAAGCCAGACGCGCGCGGTGCCGGTGACGGATAATTCGAGACGCGCGTGCGCGAGCCGGTCGCGGTGGAATTCGACCATGGCGTCGCCGAACTCGTCGCGGAAAGCGCGCGGATACGCGTGGAGGAGCGCGCGGTAGATGCGTTCGGAGAGGTTGCGCGGTTTCGTGCGCGGATATTCGGCCACGGCTATCTCGACAGCGACACGAGCTTCCGGAACGCGCGTCCCGCCAGGCGACTCGCGTCAGCTTCGCCCCCACCCGCGCTGCGAAGGACGATCACACCGAATCGGCGCGGGATGTCGTAGTAGATCTGCGAGGTGTATCCGGCCAGGTTGCCCGAGTGGCCTATCGCGGTCGTATCGGCCCATCGCACTACTTGAGTGCCCATCCCGTAGCCGAAGCTGAGCACGGAATTCGAGGCGACCGCGATCGTATTGCGCTGCGCGAGCGCGGGGAGACTCAGGACGCTGTCCGGACCGAACCCGATCTCCAGCGACACGAGCTTCGCGATATCGCCGACCGTCGAGTACAGGCTACCGCTCGGCACACCGATTCCGGGTCCCCGCAGGTGATCGTTGGCGGCATCCTCGTAGTTGAGCGTGTCCTTGTACAACACGTCGTAGTCCACACCCGTCGCGAGCCGCGCGCGCATGTCCGACGACAGCACGAAGTCCGTGGACGTCATGCGGAGCGGCCGGAGAATCTTCGCGCGCACGTAATCGACAAACGGCATGCGTGCGGCGCGTCCGATCGCGGCGCCGAGAATGGCGTAGCCGACGTTGGAGTAGCGGTAGGTCGTTCCGGGCTCCGCGACGGCGTCGGTCCCGGGCAGTGCCGCGATGAGCGTCTCGGTCCATGTGTCGATCGTTCCGGATCCCGACTGGCGCCTGTCCGCCGGGTCGCGCGCCAGGCCGCTGGTCATCGTTGCGAGCTGCACGAGCGTCGGCGCGCGACCCAGCCCCTTTATGGTACGGATCTCGGGGACGTAGAGATCGACCGGATCCGAGAGACGCACGGTCTTCGCGTCGACGAGCTGCATCAACGCGATTGCGGTGACCTGCTTGGTGATCGACGCGATGCGATAGACGGACGCGGGCGTCGCGCGCGCGGTGCGCTGGCGGTCGGCGTAACCGTAGCTCCTGGCCCACGCCAGATCGCGTCCATTCACCACGCCCACCGTGATGCTTCCCAGACTGTCCTTGCGGAACTCCGCCTCGGCGATCGAGTCGACGAGCCGCATGGCGTCGTCCCTGGCCCAGGCGAGCTGGTTGCGCTGCATCCGTGCATCGAGCGAATCGCGACGGGCGCGGGCCGCGCTGTCCGCGCTCTGTGCGGCGGCCTGCGCCGCAATCAGCAACGCCGCCAGTGCGTGAAGAAGTCGAGGCGCCACGGCTATCGCGCCGGCTCGGGATTCAGCAGCCTGGCCGATTCGGCGAGGCGAACGAGGGCGCGCAGCCGCGCGGCCTCGGCGGCAACGACGCGCCGGCCGAATGGCGTCAGCTTGTAGTAGCGGCGCCGTTCGTCGTCCAGCTCGGCGACCGGGCGGCGAGCGGCTTCCTCGAGGAGCTTCTCGTCCGCCAGCCGCCTGATGGTGCGATACAGCGATCCCGCCTCGAGCTGCGTGCGGCCATCGGTGTGGGCCAGCACGTCGCGCATGATTCCGTACCCGTGCCGCTCGCCCTGGGCGAGCATGAGCAGGATGAGGAAATCCACCGACCGCAGGGGGAGCGCGTCTGCGGGACTGCGGGTCTTGCCTGGAGCCATGCGACACCGTCCGTGGTCTGTGGAACCGCACTATAGGCACTCTGCCAATAGTATAGGTACTGTGCCTATAGGCGATAAGACACCACGACCGCGGAAATGGTTGGTCCGCCCGAACGGGCGGATGGCGCGCTCAGACCTTTTCGCCCCCCATGAGCACCGCCATGATCGCCTTCTGGATGTGGAGGCGGTTTTCGGCCTCGTCCCAGACGCGGCTCTGCGCGCCGTCGATGACGTCGGCGGCGACCTCCTCGCCGCGGTGCGCGGGAAGGCAGTGCAGGAAGATCGCGGACTTGTCGGCCTTCTTCATCAGCGCCGAGTTGACGGTGAATCCGCGGAAGGCCCGCTCGCGCTGCTTCTGCTCGTCTTCCTGCCCCATCGACGCCCAGACGTCGGTGTTCACGACATGTGCGCGCTCCGCGGCCTCCGATGGATCGCGCGTAATGGTGATCTTCGCCGTCTTCTTCGCGCGCTCGACGAGATGATCCGCGGGCTCGTAGCCCTCGGGACACGCGATGCGCAGCTCGAAGCCAAAGCGGTACGCGGCGTTGATCCACGAGTTGGCCATGTTGTTCCCGTCTCCGATCCACGCGACGACGAGGTCCTCGAGCTTCGTCTTCACGTGCTGCCGCACGGTGAGAAGATCCGCGAGCACCTGGCACGGGTGCACCAGGTCCGTGAGGCCGTTGATCACGGGGATATCCGCGTACTTCGCGAGCTCTTCGATGTCCTGATGCGCAAAGGTGCGGATCATGATCCCGTTCACGTACCGCGAGAGCACGCGGGCGGTGTCGGCGATCGGCTCGCCGCGGCCGAGCTGCACATCGCGCGGCGAGAGAAAGAGCGCATGCCCGCCGAGCTGGTACGTGCCGGCCTCGAAGGAGACGCGCGTGCGAGTCGATGACTTCATGAAGATCATCGCCAGCGTCTTCCCCGCGAGCGGCTTGTTGTCGTACTTGCCGGCCTTCATGCGGTCGGCGAGGTCGAACAGGGCGATGATCTCATCCCGCGAGAAATCGGGGATCTGGAGGAAGTCTCGGTGCATTGAGGGGCTGAGAGCAGGGCTGAGGGCTGAGGGCTGAGGGCTGAGGGCTGAGGGCTGAGGGCTGAGGGCTGAGGGCTGAGGGCTGAGGCGGGAAGCTAGCACCACATCCTCAGCACTCTGCCCTCAGCACTCGGCCCTACAGGATGTATCGGCGCAAATCCTCGTCCTCGACGATCGCCTTGAGGCGGTCGCGGACCGCTGTGCCGTCCATCACGATCGCCCTGCCGTTGTCCTTCTTGCCGTCCGGCAGATCGAAGAGCGTCTCTTCGAGCAGCGTGGTCATCACCGTGTGAAGCCGCCGCGCGCCGATGTTCTCCATGCGGTCGTTCACGAGCGCGGCGATCTTGGCGATCTCCTTCACGCCGTCCTCGGAGAACTCGAGCTTCGCGCCCTCGGCTTCGACGAGCGCGGTGTACTGCTTGGTGAGCGCGTTCTCCGGCTCCGTCATGATCCGGACGAAATCCGCCTCGGTGAGCGGCTTCAGCTCGACGCGAATCGGGAAGCGGCCCTGCAGCTCCGGGATCAGATCGCTGGGCTTGGACACGTGAAACGCGCCGGCGGCGATGAAGAGCACGTGGTCCGTCTTCACCATGCCGTACTTCGTCATCACGTTGGAGCCCTCCACGATCGGGAGCAGGTCGCGCTGCACGCCCTCGCGCGACACGTCCGGCCCGCCCATGTGCGAGCGCTCGCCGGCGATCTTGTCGATTTCGTCGAGGAAGATGATTCCGAGTTGCTCGACGCGCTCGAGCGCGTCGGCGGTGACGTCTTCCATGTCGATGAGCTTGTCGAATTCCTGGTCGAGCAGGATGCGACGCGCCTCGCTCACCTTGACACTGCGCTTCTTCTTCCGCTGCGGCAGCATCTGCTTGAGCATGTCGCTGAAGTTCTCCATGCCCTCCGGCGCACCGGGCGTCGAGAAGACGTCGATCGTGGGACCGGGCGGCGTGACCTCGACCTCCACCTCGCGCTGCTCGAGCTGTCCATCCTTCAGCAGCTGACGGAGCTTGTCGCGCGTGCGCTTGTAGCGTTCCGCTTCCGGATCGAGCCGTTGGGCTTCGCCTTTGCTCCCGACGAGAAAAACGTCCTCGGCCCCCGGGGCGTTTCCCGCCGGGGGGGGCTTGTGGGGGGGGGGGCGTTTGTTTTTGGGGGGTCGGGGGGGGGGGGGGGGGGCCCGGCAGGGGGGCCCCGCGTCCTCTTTGGGG
>Ga0081539_10002369_pt1 | contig 26996 bp, 24 predicted proteins | sample TabmetS4T2R2_FD_71023 | JGI IMG/M metagenome (GOLD analysis project Ga0081539, IMG submission 71023) | Tabebuia heterophylla rhizosphere microbial communities from the University of Puerto Rico - S4T2R2 | ecosystem: Host-associated > Plants > Roots > Rhizosphere ...
ACGGCGACGTTTGCGGTGCCGTGCTCCTGGGCGAGGTAATAGGCGGTCGCCAGCCCGTGCCCGCCGGCGCCGACGATGATCACGTCGTACTCGGCCTTCGGTTCGGGCGAGGCCCACTGCTCCTCCCAGCCCTTGTTGCCGCGCATCGCCTCACGCGCGATCGCGAACATCGAAAATTTGCGCATGCGTGGCCTCTGGTATGCGGAAGCGTGACGACCCGTCGAGGGGACAAGCTCTAGCACGCACCCGTCATCTATCCAAAAGCCGGAATTGTCCTTGCGCTGTTTGCGACGGGGCTTGCCGTTTTGCACCAGTGCGATGTGGCGGTGCTTACGTCAGATCAGGCAGGAACATCGGCCGAGAGGGCGCATCTTTGTCAAATTTCGGCTTGGAGTTATTAGCTGCCCGAGGTGTCGGTCGGTTCGAACACATGCGGGAAATACTTACGATCCCACTCATCAGGCCGGAATAGGACCTTTCCCCACTCTAAGACCTGATCGCCTTCCCGGTATGCCCGGCTTTGAGTGGGAACTTGGTCAATGAAACCTTCAGGCTGTAAATGGAAATGGTCGCTCTGCGCGCTGAGATTCCGAAGCTCTTTTACAAGCAAGTCGCGGCCTGCCTCGTTAAGCCAAATCTCCAGCTCACCTTTATTGTTCAAGTTGATAGTAACACGGGGTTTCATGGCATCCCTATCCAAAAATAGCAGCATATTACGAGGCCACCCGAAATGACATGGGTGGGTAGACAAATCGATTCAGCCCGCCTTGCGCTATTGCGACTGGCTTGCCGGTCTGCACCAGCCTCTCCTCTCCTAAATCGGGGTCTGCAGGTATCGGGTGGTTGTTGCCGCCGCGAAATTGTTATCTTCCGGGTGAAGCGGCCTGGTCGGCTGCGCGACGGAAAGGAACCATGACATGTTCGCACTCACCAACAAGGTCGCCATTGTCACCGGAGCAAGCTCGGGCATCGGCCGGGCGACGGCAAAGCTCTTTGCCGAACAGGGCGCCAAGGTTGTCGTCGCGGCGCGCCGCAAGGCCGAACTCGATGCGCTTGTCTCGGAAATCGCGGAAGCGGATGGCATAGCTATCGCCCTCACCGGCGACGTACGCGACGAGGCTTACGCGAAGGCGCTGGTCGATCTCGCCGTAAGTGAGTTCGGCGGGCTCGACATCGCCTTCAACAATGCAGCGACCATGGGCAGTATGGGTCCGGTTTCGAAGCTGTCGTTGGCGGACTGGCGGGAGGCGCTCGACACAAACCTGACCAGTGCGTTCCTGGGCGCGAAGCACCAGATCCCCGCTATGATCGAGCGCGGCGGCGGCTCGCTGATCTTCACCTCGACATTCGTAGGCTACACAGTCGGCATGCCCGGCATGACGGCTTACGCGGCCAGCAAGGCAGGACTGATCGGTCTGACCCAGGTGCTGGCCGCCGAGTTCGGCGCGAAGGATATCCGCGTCAATGCGTTGCTGCCAGGCGGCACGGACACGCCGGCAAGCATTACCAATGCGCCGGATGCAGGCCCGGAGGTACTGGCCTTCGTCGAAGGCCTGCATGCCCTGAAACGCATAGCCCAGCCGGAAGAAATCGCCCGCTCCGCGTTCTATCTGGCGTCGGACCTGTCGAGCTTCACGACCGGCACGGCGCTGCTCGCCGACGGCGGCGTGTCGATCAGCCGGACCTGACGACGGAAGTCGGAAGTCAGAAATCGGAAATCAGAAGTCGGACCTATGGCTTCCGATTTCTGACTTCAGGTTTCCGATTTCCGATTTCTGGCTTCGGCCTTCATGTTCGGCAGGAAGATGGTGAGCAGGCCGAACATCGGCAGCAGCGAGCACAGCCAGAACACATAGTCGATGCCCTTGTGGTCGGCGATCACACCGAGCAGCGCGGCACCTATGCCGCCCGCGCCGAAGGCCAGCCCGAAGAAGATGCCGGCGATCATGCCGACCCGGCCCGGCACCAGCTCCTGCGCGAATACCACGATCGCGGAGAAGGCCGAGGAAAGGATGAGGCCAATCAGGACCGCAAGCACGTTGATCCAGAAAAGGTTTGCGTAGGGCAGCGCCAGCGTGAAGGGCAGCACGCCAAGGATCGAGAACCAGATCACGGTCTTGGCGCCGAAACGGTCGCCGAACAGGCCGCCAAGCACCAGCCCCACTGCCGACGCGCCAAGGAACGCGAACAGCATGAGCTGCGAGCCCTGCACCGACACGCCGAACTTGTCGATAGCGTAGAAGGTGTAATAGCTCGATAACGAGGCCATATAGATGTTCTTCGAGAAGGTGAGGATCGTCAGCATGACGAGCGCCGTCATCACGCGGCCTTTCGGCAGCGCAGGAAATAGCGCAGCCGGCATCTTGCGCCCGTTGCGGTCGCGCAAATGCGCGGCATACCAGCCGCCGACCTGCCAGAGCACGACGATGCCGATGACAGACCCGACCGTGAACCAGGACACGCTCGACTGACCGAAGGGCACGACGATGAAGGCCGCAAGCAGCGGCCCGATCGCCTGACCGAAATTGCCGCCGACCTGGAACAGGGACTGCGCCAGGCCGAACCGGCCTCCGGAGGCCAGCCGCGCAACACGCGAGGATTCGGGATGGAAGATCGCCGAGCCCAGCCCGATCAGCATCGAGCCCACGACCAGCACCGGATAGCTGTGTGCAAAGGCGAGCACGAGCAGGCCGAGGAGCGACGACGCCATGCCGATCGGCAAGGAATAAGGCAGCGGCCGCCTGTCGGTGTACATGCCGATCAGCGGCTGCAGCAGCGACGCCGTCCCCTGGAAGGCCATGGTGAGAATGCCGATCTGCCAGAAATCGAGATGGAAATTGTCCTTCAGCAGCGGATAGATCGCGGCCAGCAGCGACTGCATGATGTCGTTGATCATATGACAGAAACTGACGGCGAGGATGATCGCCAGCACGGTGCCTTGGGCCGCGGCAGAGCGGGCCGCCGGCTGGGCTGTGGCTGTGGTGTCGGTCAAGTCTGGCTCCGGGAGGAAAGTTCGGCTGCCTGCCGGGAATTATCGATAATGTGGCAGCGCCGACTTAATAAATCCAGTAGACAATTGGATGGGGTCAGCAGCCACGAACTTGCGGGCCAGTTGGCGACGAGCCTGCGAGAGCTTCCAAATAAGGCCTGGTGTGACGCCCCTTTGGCGGAGACGAAGCTAAACCTCTCGACAGATCGCCGCGATTCTGCTATCAGCCGCCACAATTCGCGATGGTAGCCATTGCGATGGCGAGGGTGCATTCGCTCATCGCCCAACGATCCCGAACCCAAAACACAGGAACGCACGTGCAGGTACTCGTCCGCGATAACAATGTTGACCAGGCGCTTCGCGCACTGAAGAAAAAGATGCAGCGCGAAGGCATTTTCCGCGAAATGAAGATGCGCGGACATTACGAGAAGCCGTCCGAGAAACGCGCCCGGGAGAAGGCCGAAGCGATCCGCCGCGCCCGCAAGCTCGCTCGCAAGCGCGCCCAGCGTGAGGGTCTGCTCCCCAGCACGCCGCGCCCGGCAGCCGGTGCGTCCGCACGTCCAGCGCGCTGACGCCAATTTTTCGTCCTTTTCAGACGATATCGAGGTGGAGGTGATTCAGGCACCGCCACCTTTTTGTTTACCCGTCCATCCGGGTTTTCTGGAGAACAGAGCCACCGCCGCGGTGCGCAAGGGAATCGACCGCATGCATGACGTTGCAAGCCGCCGAGGGAGCTTCTGGCGGGACGGAGCTTTCGTCGCCCTCCTTGTTGCCGGCCTGCCGCTTGCCGCATGCCAGACCAGCCCATCGGGCGAAGTGGCGACCATCGAGGCCGCGCAAGGTTCGGAGGAAAACATCGCCTCGCTGACGGCTGTTATCGCGCGCAGCCCGAACGATCCCGAAGCTTACAATGTGCGCGGCTCTGCCTATGGCCGCGCCGGCCAGTACCGCGACGCCCTGGAGGATTTCAACAAGGCGATCGCGCTCAATGCGAGCTTTTACCAAGCCTATTCGAACCGGGCGCTGATCTATCGCTATCTGGGCGACCAGGCCAAGGCGCAGGCCGACTACAACCGCGCGATCCAGATCAATCCCAACTACGACGCCGCCTATATCGGCCGCGGCGATCTTTACCGGAAGGCCGGCCAGACGCAGCTCGCGTTCAACGATTTCCAGAAGGCGATCCAGCTCGATACGACCGACGGCCGCGCCTATCATCGTCGCGGCTTGATCTATCAGAGCCAGGGCCAGCACAACTTCGCCATCGAGGACTTCTCGACGGCGATCTCGCTGTCTCCCGATTCGCCAGAGCCCTACAATGCCCGCGGCATCTCCTATCTCGCGCTCAATGACAACGACAGCGCCTTTGCCGACTTCAATCAGGCGATCTCCCTCAATGGAAAGCTTGCCGAGAGCTGGGCGAATCAGGCGCTGGTCTACGAGCGGCGCGGGGACAAGGCCAAGGCAGCAAAGGCCTATCAACACGCCAAGCAACTCGATCCCAACTACCAGCCGGCGATCGACGGGCTGGCGCGCACCCGGGCCACTCCCAGCTAGCGACTTCGGCCTGGGACAGGTGGTACTGTCCCGCCGCGCTTGATTCTCAAAAAATGCCCGACGGCGGCCGTCCGGAACGTTCACCAAGGCTGGCCGTTCAGGCTATGATCATAGTCAATCCTCGGGAGAACACCATGAAACGAACCATTCTCGCGGCGGCGCTGGCGACCTTCGCCATGTCCGCCTGGCCCGCGGCCGCGCAGCAGGCCGGCGTGGAGCTCGGCATGCTCGATTGCACCATCGAAGGCGGTCAAGGCTTCATCATCGGCTCGAAGAAGGATCTGCGCTGCACCTTCAATCCGGCCAAAGGCACCTTTGCTGCCGAAAGCTATTTTGGGGCCGTACAGAAATGGGGCATCGACGTCGGCTCGACGAATCAGGCCGTCATGCGCTGGGTGGTGCTGGCGCCGAGCGCCAACATCTACGCACCGGGCGCGCTTGCCGGCGACTATGTCGGCGCCAGCGCCGAAGTGACGGCGGCGGTGGGCGCCGGCGCGAACCTGCTGGTCGGAGGCTTCGGCAATACTTTTACCCTGCAGCCGCTCAGTGTGCAGACACAGACCGGGCTCAATCTCGCCGTCGGCGTCACCAATTTCGAGCTGCGCAGCGCGGCACAGTGAGCCGGCCGGGTACCGATTGAGGCATCTTTGGCGCCGAAGCAGGCGCTTTCCTTGCCCCAAAGAAACTGCCCTGGCAGCCTCTTGACCTCGACCTGGGTTGAGGTCCTATCAGCCCTGCCAACGCGTCGCCAGGCGCTTTGGCAGGGAGGGTGATCGTGACCGACAGCGCAACCCAAAGGGTGGACTGGCGCCTGCTTTGGGCGAGCGGCGATCTCGCACGCTTCTGCTTCGTCAGTTGCGGCATACTGCTTCACGCTACCAACGAGACCATGATCGCCACCATCATGCCGGCGATGGTGGGCGACCTTTCCGGGGTCGAACTGGTCGGCTGGTCGCTCGCCGTCTACGAGCTTGGCGCGATCTCGGCAGGCGCTGCCGCCGGCCGGCTCGTCAGCTACGTATCGCTGCGGGCCAACATGGTCGTCGCTGCGCTGCTCTATGCCGCCGGCGCCCTGATCTGCGCGACCTCCTCATCGATGCCGGTATTCCTGCTTGGTCGCGTCGTCGAAGGCCTTGGCGGTGGAGCGCTCGTCTCGCTTGCCTTCGTCTCGGTCGAGCGGCTGTTCCGTCCGGCGATCTGGCCGCAGCTTTTCGCCATCATGTCGGCAATCTGGGGCGTGGCCGCCTTCACGGGCCCGCTGCTGGGCGCGTTGTCCGCGGAGCATCTGTCATGGCGCTGGGCGTTCGCAATATTCTCGATCGCCGGTCTCGCCATGGCAGTACTTAGCTTCGTCGTCCTCACCGCCCCGGCGACCAAGGTCGAGCGGCGCGGCGAAGCCCCGCCGTCCTTCCCGTTCCTGCCGCTTGGCTGCCTCGCCGTCGCGGTCATGCTGATTGCTGGCGCCGGGGTGGCGATCGAGGCATTCCGATCTTCGGTCCTGCTCATTCTGGGGCTCGCGGGGCTCTGGCTCTTCCTCAGGCTCGACGCGAGAGTGCCGGAGGCACGCCTTTTCCCTTCGAGGTTGTTCGATTGGCGCGGCAAGGTCGGCAGCGGCATGACGATGATCGCCGCGTTCTCGATCGCGACCTGCTCATTCGCGATATATGGCCCCCTGATTTTGACCAGCCTGCACGGCATTTCCGTGCTGACGACCGGCTACATCATCGCGGCGGAGTCAATCTCCTGGTCCCTGCTATCGATCCTCGTGGCCAATGCGCCGCCGCACCGGGAGCGCCTGATCATCATCGTCGGCGCCCTGATGGTCGCTACGGGCCTCGTGGGCTTCGCATATGCCGTGCCGGCAGGTTCGATCCTGCTTATCCTTGCCTGCGCCGTGCTGCAAAGCGGCGGTTTCGGCATTGCCTATCCCTTCGTCACCCGGATCATCGTCGCCGGCGCGCCGGAGGGCGAACGCACCATCGCCTCGTCAGCCGTGCCGACGATGCAACGTATCGGCTACGCGGTGGGCGCCGCACTGTGCGGCATCGTGGCGAATGCCAGCGGCTTCTCGGAAGGACTTTCGAGCGAGACTGCGGCAGGAGTCGCCACCTGGCTGTTCCTCGCTTTCATACCGCTTGGTGTGTTGGGCTGCCTGGCAGCCATCAAGAATTCGACAGGGGTCGCCCGCTGCGAGAGCTGATATCGTCTCCTCCCCTGACACTCCAGCGGTGACATGCCCTGCCGCGCTTGGTACCATTTTGCCGGGCACTCATGTCGTTCAGTCTTGCTCAGGAGAAGCCACCATGAAACGCCACCTCGCCATCGCCGCAGCTCTGCTTCTGCCTATGATCGTTGTGACGCCTGCCGATGCCGCCCTCCGGCTTGGCATCCTCAACTGCAGCATCGATGGCGGAGCAGCCTATGTCATAGGCTCCAACAAGACGCTCCAATGCACCTTCATACCGTCGGGCAGCGGTGCGGCGGAGCGTTACACGGGCATCATATCCAAGCTGGGCGTCGACGTCGGCTACACCCACCAGGGCGCGCTGCAATGGGCGGTCCTGGCAGCGGGCCGCACCTACGAGGACGGCGCGCTCGCCGGCAGATACTACGGCGTCAATGCCGAGGCGGCCATCGCCACCGGCGGCGGCCTCAATCTGCTCGTCGGCGGTTTCCGGCAATCCTTCACGCTGCAGCCACTAAGCGGCCAATCCCAGACCGGGCTCAACGCCGCCGTGACGGTGACCTCTCTAGAATTGGCGAGATCGCTGAAGTAGCTTGCGGCCAAACGGCAAGCCTTCACCATCGCCACGCCCCGCTCTCGCGGTCTGGCCATTTCAAAGAACGCGACCCTTCGACCTCTTCGACAAACTCAGGGCTCAGGGTCGGGAAGACGGGCGGCCGTTCGGTCGCTCATCTAAGTTAAGTAGTAACGTGCAACCTTGCCGCCGCCCGTCCGGCGTTCTTGTCCGGATATTTGAGGGAGCCGGCTCTCACGCGCGGCAAGCCTCGATCCGGACCCGGGCCTCGGATGACAATGTCCAGCCGCGCTACCGTTGCGCGACCGGCCCGGCGCCGCCGCCCTCCCCTGATCCCCGGTCCGGACCAGGGTTCCCGCGAGGGCGATGTCGGCGATTATGAATGGGTATCGAGGGACGTTGATAAAATTCGTTTTCGCCGCAAGAGTGGATGCGTAATTCAAGCCGCGCTCGGGGGCGACACGGGCCACGCCTCTTACGGCATCGGCAAGATCAGTGATCCATCGCCTTGACGATTTCCTCGGTCATCTTCTTGGCGTCGCCGAGCAGCATCATAGTGCCGTCCTTATAGAACAGCGTGTTGTCGATGCCGGCATAGCCCGAGCCGAGCGAGCGCTTGACGAACAGGCAGGTGCGCGCCTTGTCGACATCGAGGATCGGCATGCCGTAGATCGGCGAGGTCTTGTCATCGCGAGCTGCCGGGTTTGTGACGTCGTTTGCCCCGATCACGTAGGCAACATCTGCCTGCGCGAATTCGGAGTTGATGTCCTCGAGCTCGAACACCTCGTCATACGGCACGTTCGCTTCGGCCAGCAACACGTTCATATGGCCAGGCATGCGGCCGGCGACCGGATGGATGGCGTATTTCACTTCGACGCCGTTGGCCTTGAGCTTGTCGGCCATCTCCCGCAGCGCGTGCTGCGCCTGCGCCACCGCCATGCCGTAGCCCGGCACGATGATGACCTTCTGCGCGTTGGACATCAGGTAGGCGGCGTCGTCGGCCGACCCCTGCTTGACCGTGCGCTCGATGCCGTCACTGGCAGCCACGGCTGTCTCGCCGCCGAAGCCGCCAAGGATGACCGAGATGAAGGAGCGGTTCATGCCCTTGCACATGATGTAGGACAGGATCGCGCCCGACGAGCCGACCAGCGCGCCGGTGATGATGAGTGCCAGGTTGCCGAGCGTGAAGCCGATGCCGGCGGCGGCCCAGCCCGAATAAGAGTTGAGCATCGACACCACGACCGGCATGTCGGCGCCGCCGATCGGGATGATGATGAGAATGCCGAGGGCAAGTGCTGCGATCACGATCAGCCAGAAGACGAAATGGCTTTCGGTGGTGACCAGCAGCATGATGAGCACCACCAGCGCAATGCCGAGGGCGGCATTGATGAGATGGCGCGCCGGCAGCATGATCGGCTTGCCGGACATGCGGCCGTCGAGCTTGAGGAAGGCGATGACCGAGCCGGTGAAGGTGATGGCGCCGATCGCCACGCCGATGCTCATCTCGATGAGCGCCTGGCCGTGGATGTCGGCAACGGTTCCAATACCGAAGCTTTCAGGAGCATAGAGGGCGGCTGCCGCGACCATGACCGCCGCCAGGCCGACCAGCGAATGGAAGGCGGCGACGAGCTGCGGCATGGCCGTCATGGCGATGCGCCGCGCGATGATGGCGCCGATGCCGCCACCGATCGCCAGGCCCAGCGCGATCAGTCCGAAGCCGCTCCATGACGGCGTCGCCAGCGCCAGGGTGGTGATGATCGCCAGCGCCATGCCGATCATGCCGTAGATATTGCCCTGCCGGCCGGTGGTCGGGTGCGACAGCCCGCGCAACGCCAGGATGAACAGGATGCCGGAGACGAGGTAGAGGAAGGACGCGAAATTGGCGTTCACGTCACTTCTCCTTCTTCTTGTACATCGCCAGCATGCGCTGGGTGACGAGGAAGCCGCCGAAGATGTTGACAGAAGCGAGCGTGAGGGCAACGAAGCCGAAGCCGGTGGCCAGCCCCGACGCCGAGATGCCGACCGCGAGCAGCGCGCCGACCACGATCACCGATGAGATCGCGTTGGTGACGGCCATCAGCGGCGTATGCAGGGCCGGCGTCACCGACCAGACGACATAATAGCCGACGAAGATCGCCAGCACGAAGATGGCGAAGCGGAAGACGAACGGGTCGATCGCGCCGCCTGAGAGCGCATTTGCGGCATCGCCGGCTGCCTCGGCGCCACCGTTATTGGCAAGCTCGGCAATCGCTTCCTTGACTGCGCCGACCGACGTATCGAGCTGCTCCAGGGCCTTTTGCAACTTATCCATTTCCGACAACATCCCCCCCGGCATTCACAGGCGTGGCTTTGAGATGCGCAAAGTTTTGATGCACGACCTCGCCGCCGTCCGTCAGCATGGTCGCTTTCACCAGCTCATCGTCGCGCCTGATCGCGAGCTGCTTGGCCGTCTTGTCGACCATGGTCTCCAGAAAGGCATACAGATTCTTCGCGTAAAGCAGCGAAGCCGATGCCGCGACGCGGCCGGGTACATTGAGATGGCCGACGATCTTCACTCCATTCGCCGTCGTCACGACCTTGCCGGGCTCAGCGCCTTCGACATTGCCGCCGCGCTCGACAGCCAGATCGACGATGACCGAACCCGGCTTCATCGAGGCGACCATCGCGGCAGACACCAGCTTCGGCGCCGGCCGGCCGGGGATCAGCGCCGTCGTGATCACAATATCCTGCTTGGCGATGTGCTCGGCAACCAGCGCGGCCTGCTTGGTCTGGTATTCCTTCGACATCTCCTTGGCGTAGCCGCCGGCTGTCTCCGCGGCCTTGAACTCTTCGTCCTCGACCGCAAGGAATTTGGCGCCGAGCGACTGCACCTGCTCCTTCACCGCCGGGCGCACGTCGGTGGCGGTGACGACGGCGCCAAGGCGGCGCGCGGTGGCGATGGCCTGCAGGCCGGCAACGCCGACGCCCATGATGAAGGTCTTGGCCGCGGGCACTGTGCCGGCTGCCGTCATCATCATCGGCAGCGCCCGGTCATATTCGGCGGCCGCGTCGATGACTGCCTGATAGCCGGCTAGATTGGCCTGCGAGGAAAGCACGTCCATGGACTGCGCTCGCGTGATACGCGGCATGAACTCCATGGCAAACGCTGTGACGCCAGCTTCCGCGAACGCCTGCACTGCCGCGTCGTTGCCATAGGGGTCCATGATGGCGATCACGGCAGCACCGCGCTGATAGCCGGAAAGCTCGGCCTCCTTCGGCCGCCGGACCTTCAGCACCACGTCGGCCCTGCCCGCGTCCGACGCGGTGCCTATTGCAGCGCCGGCCTTCGCGAACTCTTCGTCGGTGATGCGCGAGCCTGCCCCGGCGCCTGCTTCGACGATCACGTCGAACCCTAGCCCGGCCAAACGTTTCGCCGTTTCCGGCGACGCGCCAACGCGCGGCTCGCCATCTTCTATTTCTTTCGGGATGAAAACAATCTGTGCCAAGGCTCTCCCTCACAGCCCGAACGTCATCGTTACGCCCGGCGCGACGGCGCAGCCGGCAGAAAGGTCGAGCTTGCCTAGCGAAGCAGGAAGTAGCCGACCACGCAGATAAGAATGAAAAGCACGGTCGCGGAGAAGAAGCCGCCCCCGGATGCGAAGAAGCCGAACGCCATCGCTATCATCAGCGCGGCTACCACCAGCGAGCCGTATTTGGTCAGCGCGAGGAAGCCGTGATAGGTCTTGTCGTGCTCGGCATAGTCCATCTGCGCGCCCAATTCGACGGGGCCGGTCGGCGTGTGGTCAGCCATCTATTATCCTCCGGGAATGCCCGTCGCTGATAGCGAAAAGCGAACCCAAGGGCAATGGCGCGATTGCCGCATATCGAACCTGCTTCGATCTCCATATCGCCACTGTCGACATGGGCTGCCGCAACTGGACCGGCCCGCCGCTCTTGGCTTGCGCCGCCTATCGTGAGAAAAGCCATGTCATCATAGCCGATCCGGGCGGTTGCCACGGAACGCCGCCCAACTATGAGGGGCCTGTGATCGAACTCCCGACCGGACTGGCCACGCCTCAAGCCGGCTCCCGCCCCGCGAGCCAGCTTACCCGGCAAGCTGCGGGAAAAGGCCGAGCAGGCCGACGATAATCAGATAGATCGCCACGATGTAGTTGAGCAGTCGCGGCACGATGAGGATCAGGATGCCGGCGATGAGCGCAACGAGTGGCGCTAGCTGTAATCCTACGATTTGCATTGCTCTCTCCCCGGTAGTGCTGCCGCTTTTGGTCGAATCACTGCGCGTTTTGCGCGCCGTCCTTGTCGCACAAGATTTGCAGTTCCGCCAATCCCCGCCGACGGCTCGACAGGAACAGAATCCGGCGCGGCAAGGCCACGACTTGCCGCCCCCGGCAAAGCGTCTTTCGCCGAGGCCGGGCGGGGGGCTGGGGAGGCCAGGCGAAAGACGCTAAGCCGCCGCGAGGGAGTATTTCGCGGTCGGGAGGACGGTCAGCGGAGCCAGTTCGCCGTGCTTCGGCCGCTGGAACAGCAGCCGCCGCTCGAAGGCGGTCGATTTGAAGAACGGGAACCGCTCGATCGTGCTCTGCAGATTGTCGGCGCACTTGGACTGATAGAGATAGACCGGCACGGTGAGGCCGGGATAGTTGCGGGGCGGCACCGCCTCGACCGAGCGGAAAATCCGCTGGTAGAAGCCGGTATGCTCCTCCTTGATCGCCGTCAGGCAATGAGTGGGGCGGAAATGTTCGCAGGCCACCACTGCAAGCCTGAGGGTGATGTAAGGCAACACCTTCAGCGAACTCGACCACTCCGGGTCGGCGGCGAAGCGGCTTGGATCGACGAAGCTCTCGCCGGCTGCGATGCGCGGCACCAGAATATCCCCGAAGACTTCCGCACTGGGCGACAGCGGATTGACAGCGTTGACCGCGTGCAGCCTGATCGTGCTCACCAGCCGACCGTCGTAGAACACGCCGAACCGATAGGAATTCGGCAGATCGTCAAAACTATCCGTAACTATCTGAGCCGCATTGGGTTTCAGCATCCCTACCCGCAGATACGACTCATAGCGGAGACGGTAGATGGCTTCGAGGTCTTCACCGCCATCGCACAAACGATATTCGACCCTCTCAAGCAAGTTTAATATGCTCTTAGTGAAGGACGAAACTTCTGTTTCTTGACTCTCGCGCACTATTACTGCAGGGATACTTCTAATTCGACTCAACATATGCCAATCCGCCCACCCCTTTGGTAAAGGAAAGGTAAACTAAGAATCAAATTTTGAAAAGCCGAAACTTACGTATAATTTCTTTACGTTTCGTTAACCTTAATAAAGCGCAAATTTGCGCGAAAATCGCGCAAGGCAGGACTGAAAATTACTACGGATTTAGCGTTGAGCCGCGCGTTTCGCGGATTTCAGTTTGCTGGCAAATGGCCAGACCGTCGTCGACATGGTCTCGATGCCGGATGCCGTCAGCGCGGAGCCGAACAGGAAGCCTTGTACGAAGTCGGGCTTCACCTTGAGCGTCAGGATCTTGAGCTGCTCGAAGGTCTCTACCCCTTCGACAGTGACGCTGAGGCCCAGCGGGCGTGACAGGTTGACGATGCCGGTGAGCAGTTCGAGCGAACGTTTGCTCTGAGTAACGTCGATCAGGAAGCTGCGGTCGATCTTGATCTTGTCGAGCGGCAGCTTGTGCAAATAGCTGAGGCTCGAATAGCCGGTGCCGAAATCGTCGAGCGCTATGCGCACTCCAAGTGCCTTGAGCTCCTCGATCAGCTCGCGTGTCAGCGACTTGTCGTCGAGCAGCGCCGTTTCCGTGACCTCGATCTCGAGCCGATGCGCCGCGAGACCCGATTCGACGAGCGCCGTGCGAACCTTCTCGACGACATCGCGGTTGCGGAAGTCCTTCGCGGAGAGATTGACCGATACGCTGGTCTGGTCAGGCCAGCGCTTACACTCGCGCGTGGCCGCCGCCAGCATGAAGGCGCTGATCTCGGAGATGATGCCCATCTCTTCCGCAAGCGGGATGAAAATGCCGGGCGAGATCGGTCCGAGCTCCGGATGATCCCAGCGGCACAGCGCCTCGCAGCTTGAAATCCGCATAGTCTCGATCGAGACGATCGGCTGGTAGACGACGCGCAGCCCCTTGGTCTCGATGGCGTTGCGCAGATCTGCCTTCAGGAGCTGCCTGTTGCGGAACGCCGCATCCATCGCCGCCTCGAAGAGGCGCCAGCCGTTCTTGCCGAGTTCCTTGGCTTTGTAGAGTGCCAGGTCGGCCTTGACGATCATCGTATCGACGTCGCTGTCCCTGACGCGTGCAAGCACGGCCCCGGCACTGACCTGGATTCTGAGGGCGTGGCCGGCGACGTCCACCTCGCCCTGCAGCGACTTCATGATGTCGTCGAGCAAGACGGAGAGATCCGCCTCGCCTTCGACGCGGTCGGCAAAAAGCATGAATTCGTCGCCGCCGAAGCGGCTCACCTTGACGCGTTCGGTCGCATGGGCCTCCAGCTTTTCCGCCACCGCAAAGATCAAGCCGTCGCCGATCGGATGGCCGAGCGTGTCGTTGACGCTCTTGAAGTCATCGAGATCGAAGACCACCAGCGCACAGCTACGGTCCTGGTCGCCGGCTGAAAGCATCTCGGCGATCACTTCGTGGAAATAGGCGCGATTGGCGAGCCCTGTGAGGCTGTCGTACCGGGCCATGGTGCGGATTTTCTCTTCCGCGTCGATGCGCATAGATACATCCTCGAAAGTAATGACGCCGAGGCCGCCCGCGCCTTCGCTTACCGAGAATTCCAGATGCCGGCCATTGGCCAGGCGGACGAGGATCTTTCGCCCCCTCCCTTCGCGTAGTGCGCGCGTAAGCTGCGCTTCCAGATAGCGCCCGTCTTTCGCGCTCAGCATCCCGCTTGCCACGCTACGCATGACCAGCGCCTTCAGCGACCGGCCAAGCAGCGCGTCCGGCGATTTCGCCGAGAAGGCTTCATTGGCCTCGGCGTTGGCGACGACGACCCTTCCCTCGGAATCAAGCATCACCAGGCCATGCGACATGGTGTTGAGCGCGCGGTCGAAGCGCTGCGCAAGCTGACCCGCCTGCTTGTGGCCGATGACGGCCGAGAACAGCACGCTTCGAATGTTGGCCGCGGTGGCCCTAACGATGAAAAAGAAGGGTACGATCAGCAACCCGAGCACGACATTCGGTGCATCGCCGCGCAGGATGAGAGCAGCGGCTATAGGCGCGACGAATGTCAGCGAAAAGATCGTCACCATCACGGGCGAGCCATAGTTGCGGCCGGCAACCGTAACGATGGAGGCAAGCGTCACCGAAATCGCGCCGATTTCGGCGAAGGAGTCGGGCACCAGATAGATGGAAACAAAGCAGAAGGAGCCGAGCGCAAGCCCTTGAATGCTTCCCTTCAGGATATAGTCGAGTTCCCACTGCGCGGCTGCTTCGGCCGTGGTGATCCCACCGACTTTCCGGCAATGCAGCATGCCGATGTAGCGCCACAGGCCGATAACGAACAGCACGCCGCCGAACACGGCGTAGACGATGTGCCCGGTCTTCCAATAAGCCATCAAAGCGATGACCGTATGGCAGCATGCGCCGACGAGCACCATGTGCACGTTGTCGAACAACGAACGCACGAATTGGATATAGACGTCGACCGGGACCGGTTCGTTTCTCGCTTTGGCCATGACTCGCGGCTCGTCGGAAGCCGCACTCATGCCATAACCGCCTTAAGAAAGGTTTTAGCGATCGTTTGGATACCTGCGACTGACCGAACTATCAACGAATTACTAAGATTTACTCCGCGGCCTGCAGCGTAACTTCTTGTATTGGAGCATTGAGCCTATCGATCAGCCGTATGCGTTCGTCGGCTGCCTTCGATGCATTTGTCTGTTTCACATGTCCATAGCCGCGGATCAGCGCAGGGACGGACGCCAGAGCAGCGGCGGCCTCGATCTTCGACCGCGAGATCGACTTCAGGATCAGATCGAGATCGCCCTCGTAGACAGCGAGCAAGCGACGCTCCAGGCGCCGCTCCTCGCCGTAGCCAAAAATATCGAGCGGGGTGCCGCGCAGGCTCCGCATCTTCGCAAGCACGCCAAACGCCCTCATCATCCACGGGCCGAAGCTCGATTTGCGCGGCTTGCCGTCCGTGCCCTTGCGACCCAGAATCGGAGGAGCGAGATGGAATTCCAATTTCTCGAAACTCTGGAACTGGCTCGAAAGCTGGCGCTCGAACGAGCCGTCGGTATAGAGGCGGGCAACCTCATATTCGTCCTTCACCGCCATCAGCTTGAAAAGATTGCGCGCCACGGCCTCGCTGACCGCCGTCGAACCGGGTGCGGCCTTGGCTTCCGCGGCCCGGAGCTCGGCGACACGCCGCTCGTAGCGTTTGGCATAGCGGTGGCTTTGATAGGCAGTCAGAAATTCGACGCGACGCGCGATTACATCGTCGAGCGTTGCAGCAATCGGCCGCACCGTCGGAGCATCCTGTTTCGCAACGAGCGCACGGACGAATTCCGGCTGATGGGCCGCCCGGCGTCCCCAGCGGAAGGCCGCAACATTCATCGCCACCGCTTCGCCGTTGAGCTCGATCGCCCTCTCGATCGCTTCGGCGCCAATCGGCAGGCCACCATGTTGGTAAGCAAAACCGAGCATGAACATATTGGCCCCGAGCGAGTTGCCGAACAACGCCGATGCAGTCCTCGTTGCGTCGAAGAAATGCGAGCGCTCGTCTCCGGCTGCCTCCCGGATCGCTTTCTTCAGCCGCTCAATCGGCAGTGAGAAATCTGCCGCGCGCGTAAACTCGCCCGGCATCACCTCGGCAGTATTGGCGACGAAGATCGTATGATGGGAGCGGACCGCTGCAAGCACCTTCTTGGCGCCCGATACGACGAGATCGCAGCCGAGCACGAGGTCGGCCTTGCCGGCCGAGACGCGGATCGCGTGGATATCGTCGGGCGACGCCGCAATGCGGACATGCGTGAATACCGACCCGCCCTTCTGCGCAAGCCCGGCCATGTCGATCAGGCCGCAACCCTTGCCTTCGAGATGGGCAGCCATGCCAAGAACCGCGCCGACCGTGACGACGCCTGTCCCGCCAACGCCGTCGATGATCGCCGCCCAGCCATTGTCGATCGGGAAAGGCGCCGGGTCGGGCACGCCTTCCAATGGATCAGCGCTACCCGCCGCACCTTCGGCCCTACGAATCTTGGCGCCGTGCACGGTCACAAAAGACGGGCAGAAGCCATTCAGGCAGGAGAAATCCTTGTTGCAGCTCGACTGGTCGATGCGCCGCTTGCGGCCAAACTCTGTCTCGACCGGCTGCACGGAAACGCAGTTCGACTGCACGCCGCAATCGCCGCAGCCCTCACAGACCAGTTCGTTGATGATGACCCGCTTGTCGGGATCGGGATAGGCGCCGCGCTTTCGGCGCCGTCGTTTCTCCGCCGCGCAGGTCTGGTCGTAGATCAGTACGGAGACGCCCTTCACCTCGCGAAGATCGCGCTGCACCTGGTCCATATCGTCGCGATGGTGCACGGTCGAGCCCGCCGGGAACGCGACCACGCCTTTGTATTTTTCCGGATCGTCGGAGACCACCGCAATGCGCTCGATGCCCTCGGCGCGCACCTGGCGGGCGATCATGTCGACCGTGAGCTGACCTTCAAGCGGTTGACCGCCGGTCATCGCAACCGCGTCGTTGAACAGTATCTTGTAGGTTATGTTGACGCCGGCCGCGCGCGCAAAGCGCATCGCCAGGATGCCGGAATGGTTGTAGGTGCCGTCGCCGAGGTTCTGGAAGAAATGCTCGCGCCTGGAGAACAGCGCCTGACCGACCCATTGCGCGCCTTCGCCGCCCATCGCGGTGAATCCGACGGTCGAGCGATCCATCCACAGCGACATGAAATGGCAGCCGATGCCAGCGCCCGCTATCGAACCCTCCGGTACTTTGGTCGAGCTGTTGTGCGGACAGCCCGAGCAGAAGAATGGCGTCCGCGAGCCGATATCCTTGGTCTCGGAGAGCATGGCCTGGAATTGGCGGATGCGGGCGACCTTCTGGGCAACCTCTTCCACCGGGCCGATGACGCGCAAGATGCGCTCGCCAACAGCGATTGCGATGTCATTCGGGTCGAGCGCGCCTTTGGCCGGGAACAGCCAGTTGCCGCGCTCGTCCTTCTTGCCGACGACCAGCGGCTGCATCGAGGTGCCGTAGAGCACCTCGCGGACCTGCACCTCGATGAGGGAGCGCTTCTCCTCGACCACGATGATCATCTCGAGGCCGCGTGCGAAATCCCTGAGATGCTCGAAGTCGAGCGGCCACGGGCAGCCGACCTTGAAGAGCCGCAGTCCTAGTTCGGCTGCCCGCGCCTCGTCGATGCCGAGATCGCCAAGCGCCTGGCGCACGTCGAGATAGCTCTTCCCGACGGTGATGATGCCGATCTTCGGCGCCTGCCCGCCCGAGAAGATGATGCGATTGATGTCGTTGGCGCGAATGAAGGCGGACACAGCCCCGCGCTTGTGCTCGTGCAGGCGTTCTTCCTGGCCAAGCGTATCGATCTCATTGCGGATGTTGAGCCCGCCGGCCGGCATCGCGAATTCGGGAATCACGATCTTCAGCCGGTCGAGCGACACGTCTACCGACGCAGTCGATTCGATGTTGTCCTTGACGCATTTGATCGCCGTCCAGGTGCCCGCGAAGCGCGACAGCGCGTAGCCGAAGAGCCCATAGTCGATCAGTTCCTGGACGCCGGCCGGATTGAGGATCGGAATCATCGTGTCGACGAACAGGAACTCGGTCGCATGTGCCAGCGTCGAGGATTCAGCTGTGTGGTCGTCGCCCATCAACGCCAACGCGCCGCCATGTTTCGACGAGCCGGCGAGATTGGCATGGCGGAAGACGTCGCCCGAACGGTCGACGCCGGGTCCCTTGCCGTACCAGAGGCCGAAGACGCCGTCATATTTGCCTTCGCCCAGCAATTCGCTCTGCTGCGAGCCCCAGACTGCTGTGGCGGCGAGCTCCTCGTTGAGGCCAGGCTCGAAATGGACATTCGACTGGCAAAGCTGCTTCTTGGCTTTCCAGAGCTGCAGGTCGAGACCGCCGAGCGGCGAGCCGCGATAACCGGAGACGAAGCCGGCCGTGTTCAGGCCGGTGCGACGATCGCGCTCGCGCTGCATCAAAAGCATGCGGACGATCGCCTGCGCGCCGGAAAGGAAGATACGCTCCTTGCCGAGATCGAACTTGTCGTCGAGCGCGACGTCGTGAAGCGTCATCTGGCGTCTCCTCAGCACGAGGCATGCCAATACGCACGTCCCGTGTCCAGGTCGAGTCGCCATAGTGTTTCCACCAAGCGGTCAGCCGTCAAACGAAATCGGCTCAACGATGAAAAGAGCAATGGCGGTTCCAAGATGCCGCAGCGGAAGAACGATTGTGACCGGACAGTGCTTGTTTGCGCAGAATTATTCCGATTTCCAAAAGCTATTCTCGCTGCCAGCGACCTGACTATTGACGCGGGGTCAGGCCGGCGGCGGGCACGGCTCGACCTGGTCCGGCGGCAGTTTGCCGTCGGGATGGCCGGCAAGATCGGGATTTGGCGTATAGATCGGTCCGACCACCAGCGGACGGTCGGGAAGCAGCGTCTGGTCCTCCGACGACACGATTGTGGTCCTGATCGTCTGGCGGACCGCTCCGGCCGAATCCTCGATATTGATCGCGACATTGTAAGGTTTGTTCTTGACAACGCAGCGCAGCGGCGGGCTCTCGAGCGTCACCTTGTCGAGTTTCGGCCAGACCTTCTGCCGCACAACGATCTCGTTGCCGCCGGCCGGGTCCTGAAAGGTTGCGACCGCGACATCGCCGTCGCGCATCGGCTGCAAGGGCCGCAACGTTACAAGATAGGTGGCCGTCGCCACGCGGTAGTTGAAGACGAACATCTTCCCGGAGATTTCGAAGAAATTACCTTCTTCGCCGGATTCACGGCAGGAAGCGACAGCGAGAAGGCCGGCGATCAGCAGCCCAATGAGGAAACGCCGTCGAATTGCGTCAAGCCTCATAGCGAACCTCCCTATCTTCTCTTTGGCGGCGATAATGCCGCTTGGCCTTTGCCCGGTTGCCGCAGACCGACATGTCGCACCACAGGCGGCTGGAATTGCGGCTCTTGTCGAGAAAGAGCCAGTTGCAGTTCGGGCAGACCTTCAACCTCTTCAAATTGGCCAGGTCGAGCAGCGATACCGCCGAGACCGCGAGTGCCGCCTCGAACCGCAGCGGTCCGTCCGAGGTTCCGAATGGCGCGCCGGCAGTTGCGGCAAGTTCCTCGTGCCCATCGATGGCCATGGCACAATTCCTCAGAAAGTCCGCCATCGCACCTGCTTCGAGCGGCTTGCCTTGTGCTGGCGCGCGAAACAGGGCGTCGATCGATTCCCTCAGCGATCGCACCATTCCGACGATCGCCTCAGCATCCCTGACCACAACCGGCCTGCCGATCTCGTGCCTGCAGAAGATCGAAGCAGCCTCCGCAAAGCGGGAGATCTCGGCCGGATCGTCGAAACGGTCGAAGCGGCGTGCAGGATCGCAGCGATGGACGACGGTGTTCGTCGTGTCCAGCGCGAGTATCCCTCCGGAGAACCTGTGCTCAGTCCAGGCTACGGTCATGCTGCATACTAACCGGTCAAATCAATTTGACAAGTTAGACGCTGGATCTCATGTTGCACCCGCGCGAAAACCCACCAAGCTGAGCGATGCTCTATTTCTTCCAGCAGGTGCTGAACGGCTTTCATTCGAGCGCGCTCTACGCGCTGCTCGCCTTCGGCTATGCGCTGACCCATGGCGTGCTCCATCGCACCAACATCGCCTACGGGTCGGTTTTCGCCTTCGCCGGTCAGACCATGATCCTGTGCGCCGTATTCGGCTGGCAGGCGCTGTGGCTGACCTTGCCTGCGACGGTTGCCTTCGGCATCGTCATGGCCTTTCTCTATGCCTGGCTGGTGAGCCACATATTGTCGCGCAGCGTGCTCGGACCGCTCGCCAACACGTCGCCCAACGCCATCGTGGTGGTGACGCTCGGCGTCGCCATGGTTCTCATGGAACTGGCCCGGATTTCGGCCGAAACCCGCGACTTCTGGCTGCCGCCAATGCTGGCGCAGCCTGTGGTCTTTGCCGCCGCCGGCAACTTCCGCGCGACGCTCACCGTGATCCAGTTGATCAATTGCAGTATCGTCGTGCTAGCAATCCTTGCCGCCAGCCTGACGCTCGCCCGCACTGGGCTCGGCCGCGTCTGGCGCGCCGTCTGCGACGACCCGCGCGCCTCGGCGATGTGCGGCGTCGACGTGGGCCGGGTCTTCCACTGGTCGGTTCTTATCGGCGGCCTTGCCGCAGCACTTGCCGGCGTGATGGCCGCTCTCTACTTCGGCAACATCAGCTTCGGCACGGGCCTCGTCTTCGGCCTGAAGATTCTCTTCATCACCGCTGTCGGCGGCTACAACACTCCGGCCCGCGCCGCGGCCGGTGCAGCGGCCTTTGGCATGGTCGAAGCGCTCTATTCCGGCTATTTCCCGCTCGAATGGCGCGATGCTGCCATGTTCGGCCTGCTCGTCGCCCTGCTCATCCTGCGGCCGTCGGACGGCGTCGAGGTGCGCTTGGCGCGTGCCTGATACTTTCGTTTAGATTTGTGCTCGAACCGCCACGTTTGCCGGCGTTTGACCGCATTTCCGCCCTTGCGTCAGCGCCGTCGAGGTTGACGACGCCGGACGCTGGCCTGCATATCGTTGTGAAATCGCATGCTGCGCCGGAGAAAAAGGGGAACGCCCGAGCCTGGCACGCGGTGAAATCGGGAGGAGGACGAGGTGACAATCTCTGGCGTTGTAATGACGCCGGCGGCATGGGCGGCCATCGCGATTGCGGCGATCGTCATCATTGCGATCGTCGGCACGATCATTTTCGACCGGCGGATGTCGGTATTGCTCGCGCTGTCGAGGGCGATTGACGCAATCAATGAGTTCATCGGCAAGTGGGTGGCCTGGGCGATCCTCGTCTCGATCCTGGTCAGCGCCGGCAATGCCGTCATCCGCAAGGCGTTCAACACTTCATCGAACGCCTGGCTCGAACTGCAGTGGTATCTGTTCGGCGCGGCTTTCCTGCTCGCCGCCGCTTACACGCTCAGGCAGAACGAACATATCCGAATCGACATCGTCTATTTCCTCTTCCCGCGTCGGGCGCAGCATTGGATCGACCTGTTCGGGCATGTCTTCTTCCTGATGCCATTCGTGCTGCTGATGAGCTTCTACCTCGTGCCTTACGTTGCGCTGTCCTACCGCAGCGGCGAGGTATCCACCAATGCCGGCGGCCTGATCATCTGGCCGGCCAAGGCGCTGCTGCTCGCCGGCTTCCTGCTGCTCGCAATCCAGGGCGTGTCCGAGATCATCAAGAAGGCCGCAGTGATGGCCGGCATAATCGACGACCCCTCGCCGCCTGTTCCGACCCATCCTCCGCTCGAGATGAGCCCCGACGCGACGGAGCCGCGCTGATGATCGAATTCATCGCGCAGAACATGGCGCCGATCATGTTCGCCTCGCTGGTGGTCTTTCTCCTGCTCGGCTATCCAGTCGCCTTCTCGCTCGCCGCCAACGGGCTGCTGTTCTTCTTCATCGGCGTCGAGCTAGCACCCTATTCGAACAACGAGATCACGCTCGGCTGGCCGCTGCTCTATGCGCTGCCGGAACGCTTCTACGGCGGCGTGATGGCCAACGACACGCTGCTTGCCATCCCCTTCTTCACCTTCATGGGCATTGTGCTGGAACGATCGGGCATGGCCGAAGACCTGCTCGACACGATCGGCCAGCTCTTCGGACCGATCCGCGGCGGGCTCGCCTATGCGGTGATCTTCGTCGGCGCATTGCTGGCCGCAACCACCGGCGTCGTCGCTGCTTCGGTCATAGCCATGGGGCTGATCTCGCTGCCGATCATGCTGCGCTACGGCTATGACCGGCGCGTAGCCTCCGGCGTGATCGCGGCCTCCGGCACGCTGGCGCAGATCATCCCGCCCTCGCTGGTGTTGATCGTGCTGGCCGACCAGCTCGGCCGCTCCGTCGGCGACATGTACAAGGGCGCGCTGATTCCCGGGCTGGTGCTCACCGGCTTGTATATGCTCTACGTGCTGCTGGTGTCGGTCGTGCGCCCGAAAGCGATGCCGGCGCTTCCGCTCGAAGCGCGCACGCTAGGCTCCGGCGTTATCTCGCTGCTGATCGCGCTTGTCGCGGCGGCTGCAATTGCCTACGGCGCGCATGTCTGGCTGACGCCGAGAGCGGGTGCGAATGCGGACATATGGGGCGCGACGGTCGGCGTCGCCTTCATCTACGTGGTGGCGATCCTCGACCGTTGGCTGAAATTCAACGTGATGTCGCGGCTCGCGCAGCAGGTAATCATCGTACTCATCCCGCCACTGGCGCTGATTTTTCTCGTGTTGGGCACGATCTTCCTCGGCATCGCCACCCCGACCGAAGGCGGCGCAATGGGCGCGGTCGGCGCCCTGATCATGGCGGCGGCCAAGGGGCGTCTCACGCTGGACGTCGTCAAGCAGGCGCTCGCCTCGACGACGCGGCTCTCTTCCTTCGTGTTGTTCATCCTGGTCGGCGCACGCGTCTTCTCGCTCACCTTCTACGGGGTCAACGGCCACCTGTGGGTCGAGCACCTGCTTACCTCGCTGCCGGGCGGCGAGGTCGGCTTCCTGATCGGGGTGAACATCCTCGTCTTCGTGCTGGCCTTCTTCCTCGACTTCTTCGAGCTGGCCTTCATCGTCGTGCCGCTGCTGGCCCCGGCCGCCGACAAGCTCGGCATCGACCTGATCTGGTTCGGTGTGCTCCTTGGCGTCAACATGCAGACGAGCTTCATGCACCCGCCCTTCGGCTTTGCGCTGTTCTATCTGCGCTCGGTCGCCGCCCGCGCGCCCTATGTCGACCGCATCACGGGCCGGCAAATAGCCCCGGTCACGACCGGCCAGATCTATTGGGGCGCGGCGCCATTCGTGCTGATCCAGGTGCTGATGGTGGCCCTTACCATCGCCTTCCCCCAGATGGTGACGCACTATAAGGGTGCGCCGGCCAACCCTGGCGAGATCCAGATCATCCTGCCGCCGCCGGCCGGCGGCGAGCAGCCGGGAATGCCAGGTGACCTTGGCCTGCCGCCAATCGGGCAACCGCCGGCGCTGGGCGGACCGCCCGACGATAACGGCACCTCGCCGCCTGCCAACCCACCATCGAATGACCTGTCCAAGCCGCCGAGCTTCAACTGAGGGGCGCGGCGCGCCGAATCTCCAAGACAAATGCCCCGAGACGCTTGCCTCGGGGCCGCTTTAGCCACGTCCACGCATCAGAGTTTGCCGTTGCGCTGCTGGATCATCATGAAGGTGTCATAGTTGTATTCGGCGGTCTGGATATTAAGGTAGTGCTCCTTGCGGAAGGCCTTGATCGAGTCCCAGATTTTCTTGAAAGGCGCATTTGTCGCCTCAATCTCAGCATATGTCTGGTTGGCCGCATCAAACGTTGCCAAGAGAATTTCCTGGCTAAAAGGACGCAATTGTGCCCCGCTTGCGACGAGTCGCCTGAGCGCGGGGGGGTTCAGCCAGTCATACGCTTGCAGCATATTGGCGTCCGCCGCCTGCGCGGCGACCTTGAGCACGTTCTTGTAGGTCGCCGGAAGCTCGTCATACTTCGCCTTGTTGAAGATGGCATGCACCGTCGGACCGCCTTCCCAGAAGCCCGGGTAGTAGTAATAGGGGGCAACCTTCACAAAGCCGAGCTTCTCGTCGTCGAACGGTCCGACGAATTCGGCAGCGTCGATCGTGCCCCTTTCGAGCGCCGGGTAGATGTCGCCGCCGGCGAGTTGCTGCGGCACTACGCCGAGCTTTTCCATCACTTTGCCGGCGAATCCCCCAATGCGGTACTTCAAGCCCTTCAAGTCGTCGACGGTGTTGATTTCCTTGCGATACCAGCCGCCCATCTGCACGCCGGTATTGCCGGCAGGAAGGGCGACGATCCCTTGCGCGGCGAAGAACTCGTTACAGAGATCGATACCGCCGCCGTGATACTGCCAGGCGTTCTGGCCGCGTGCATTGAGCGCGAAAGGCACTGCCGAAGCCAGCGCCCAAGTCGGATCCTTTCCCCAAAAGTAGTAGCAGACGGTGTGGGCAGCCTCGACCGTTCCGGCCGCAACCGCATCTGCCGCCTGCAGTCCGGGGACGATCTCGCCGGCGGCAAACACGTCAATCTTGAAGTTTCCATCTGTCACCTCCGAAACGTATTTCGAAAGCGTCAGCGCACCGCCATAGATCGTGTCGGACAGGCTCTTCGGGAACGACGAGGTGAGCCGCCAGCTGATCCTGGGGTTGGACTGCGCGATCGCCGGCGCCGCAAGCGTCGTGGCTGCCGCGGCCGCAACGCCGGTCGCGCCGGCCTTTCGCATGAATGAACGACGATCCATCAAGATTCCTCCCATTGGCAAAGCATCGAAGCGGGTTTCCTCCCGCGAGGGCGGCCATGCCGCCGATCCGCAGACAATAGCGGTTGAGGCGTCTGAGTCCAGCCGCTGCCGCAGCGGAAATCTCCACGAACTCAAGGATTTAGATGAGGCTATCCTAATACTAAAGTTGAACTCGATGACGCGTGATAGAAACCTTGCACGGCAAGCCGATTGGAAAGTGTCGCGTTCGGGATTAGGTAGAGGCCGTCGATGTCTGGCGTCGCCGCCCACAGGATAGGATCATGATTCAGCCGCTGGTAGCCGTTTCGACCGACGTCAAGGCTTTCGAGAACTACACCTGGCACGCGACGCCGCAGCAATATCTTGAGGCCGCGGTCGCGGTGGCCGGCGTTTTTCCAGTACTGGTGCCGTCCTTCGGCGACCGGCTCGACCTCGATTCACTCCTCGATTCGGTCGACGGGGTGATGGTGACCGGCTCGAAATCCAACGTGCACCCTTCGCTATATGGCGGCGATGCCAGCGAAGCGAACGGACCCTATGACCCGGCCCGCGATGCGACCACCCTGCCGCTGATCCGCAGGGCGATCGAGCGCGGCGTGCCGCTGCTCGCCATCTGTCGCGGCATCCAGGAATTGAATGTCGCGCTCGGCGGCACGCTTGCTACCGAAATCCAGGAGCGTGAAGGCTCTCTCGATCATCGTGCCCCCGTCAGCGTCAGCCAGGACGAACGGTTCGCAATCCGCCAGAAGGTTTCGATCAAACCTGGAAGCTGCCTTGCCGGCGTGTTCGGCCCCGGCGAGATCATGGTGAACTCGGTGCATCGCCAGGGCATCGACCGTCTCGGACAGCGCCTTCAGGTCGAGGCGGTGGCGGAGGACGGAATGGTAGAGGCCGTATCGGTAAAGGACGCGCGCGCTTTCGCGGTCGGCGTGCAATGGCATCCAGAATACTGGGCCAGGAGGAGCGACGACAATTCGGCGCGCATCTTCCGCGCGTTCGGCGACGCGGTGCGCACCCACGCGATCGCCAGATCAGGCGTGCGGACGGCGGCCGAGTAAGCCTCAGTCGCTTTCCATCAGCGCGATAATCGGCAAGCGCGGCTCAATCGACTCGTAGGCGACGCCGTCGGCTTGCGCAAAGACCACAGCCGGCGTCCGGCCGTCAGTTGAAAGCGCAACAGTGCCGTTGGAGCTATCTCTCCAATAGTGGAGACCGGAAAGGCCGGGCAGCATCTCGTCGCAATCCGGCGCGACCGATATATGGCTGAGCGCCCCCTCGCTGCCGGTTTTCTCGAGCAGGCAGGTCTTGTCGTCGCCGCTTGCCTGCATCACGAAGCGCTCGACATTCGTCGGTGGCGCCGCGCCTGCTGCGGCCGAGGCGGACGAATGGATTTTGAGGCCGGTCGCTGCGATGGCGGCAAGCGCTGCGCCGCCTGCCAATAGGAGAATGAGATAGCGCATGGATGTCCCCGAGTCGCAACGCGCAGCTTGCGCCCGGTAAGTTAACCCTCGTTTAACGATGATTCGATTGACCGTCACGAGCGCGACGCGAGGTTCTTCGTCTCCGAAACCGGCGTCAGAGACCCTTTGCCCGAGAACCACGAGATCAGATTGTCGACGACAAGGTCAGCCATGGCATTGCGCGTATGGACGGAAGCCGACCCGACATGCGGCAGCAGCGAGACGTTCGGCAGGTCTATGAGGGCCTGCGGCACGCGTGGTTCGTCGGCGAACACGTCTAGACCTGCCGCGCGGATGACGCCTTTCTCAAGCGCTGAGATCAGCGCCGGCTCGTCGACTGTGCTGCCGCGGCCGATATTGACGACGATCCCGTCCGGGCCAAGTGCCGCAAGCACCTCGGCGTTCACGGCTTTCTCGGTCGAAGGAGAAGCCGGCGCCACGGAGATCAGAGTGTCGACTGCCTCTGCCAGGCCGACGAGCGTCGGGTGAAACGCATAGGAAACGCCCTCGACCTGCCTGCGATTATGGTAGGCAACCGACAGCCCGAAGGCTTCGAGACGCCTGGCGATGGCAAGCCCGATGCGGCCCATGCCGAAGATGCCGGCGCGCCGGCCACGCAGCGTCGCCCTGGACAGCGGGTATTGGCCGTCACGCTCCCAACGGCCCTGGCGCAGCCACTGCTCCGCCCTTGGCAGTTCCCGCACGGTGTTGACGAGCAGGCCGAGTGCGGTGTCGGCGACCTCTTCGGTAAGCACATCA
>Ga0081539_10002370_pt1 | contig 26996 bp, 21 predicted proteins | sample TabmetS4T2R2_FD_71023 | JGI IMG/M metagenome (GOLD analysis project Ga0081539, IMG submission 71023) | Tabebuia heterophylla rhizosphere microbial communities from the University of Puerto Rico - S4T2R2 | ecosystem: Host-associated > Plants > Roots > Rhizosphere ...
AGACCCGACTTCCTGGCAGTACTACAACGGGCCTTGACAGCCGCACAATACTTTCCTGAGTCGACGTATCGCGTGCAATTTCACGCTGGGTTCACGTTCCGGGATGCCCTACAGATCGTGCCGTACCTGCACGACCTGGGCATCACCCACCTCTATGCGTCACCGCTCTTACAGGCCCGCCCCGGCAGCACGCATGGCTATGATACGACGAACCCTCAGGCTTTTCATCCTGAGCTGGGCACGGCGGACGACTACGAGCTGCTGTGCCAGGAGCTCCAAAGCCATGGCATGGGCCAGGTGCTCGATATTGTACCCAACCACATGGGTGTGGCGGGGAACGCCAACCAGTGGTGGAGCGACGTGCTCGAAAACGGTCCGGCCTCGCCCTATGCCGGTTTCTTTGACATTGCCTGGTATGACTCGCCACGTGTGGAGATGCATGAACGCCTGTTGCTCCCGATCTTGGGAAAGGCCTACGGCGAGGTCCTCGAGTCCCAGGAGATCCGCCTGCGGTATGCTTCTGGGGCCTTTACCATCCACTACTTTGACCACTCTTTGCCGGTGGCGCCCCAGAGCTATGCCCTCATCTTGGAACAGCGGCGTGATGCACTCGCGACTTTCCTGGGCGAGGCCCCTGAACCACTGGCAGAGTACGACAGCATTCTTACCGCCATTCGCAACCTGCCACTGCGCAGCGAGACTGATCCAGCCAGAGTGGCCGAGAGCCAACGCGAAAAGGAAGTCATCAAGCGGCGCCTGGCAGCCCTGACCGAGGCGAATCCGTCCGTGCGCGCCTTTCTTGAGGACACGGTAGCGCTCTTCAATGGCACGCCGGGTCAGCCAGAGAGTTTTGATCTCCTGGATACGCTGTTGCAAGCTCAGGCCTATCGTCTCTGTCACTGGCGTGTGGCCTCGGAAGAGATCAACTACCGGCGCTTTTTCGATATCAACGAACTGGCCGCGCTGAGTATGGAAAAACCTGATGTGTTTACCGCCACCCACGGGCTCATCTTGCGCTTGCTGAGCGAGGGCAAGGTGCACGGGGTGCGTATCGATCATCCTGATGGGCTCTACGATCCACAGCAGTATTTTCAGCGCCTCCAGCAGCACTACGTCCTCCGCATGGCACACCGGCTCCGTGAGACCGACACGACATTCCAGGAGCTCTGTGAGGAGGAGATCACTGCGCTCCTCGACACGGCGCTGGCCCGGGCCAGCAATACGACGGAGGCCGTCCTGTATCGGCCACTCTACATGGTGGTCGAAAAAATTCTTGGCGCCTATGAAACACTCCGGGAGGACTGGCCAGTCTATGGTACGAGTGGCTACGACTTCCTCAACGTGCTCAACGGTCTCTTTGTTGATGCGGAGCAGCGACGCACCTGGTCGCGTCTGTACCGCGACTGGACCCAAGACCTGCGCCCCTTTGCCGACGTGGTCTATGACGCCAAATACCTCATCATGCAGCTATCGCTCTCCAGTGAAGTGTATATGCTGGCGCACCGCCTCGACCGCCTGGCACAGCAGCATCGCGGCTCGCGGGATTTCACGTTCAACAGCCTGCGACGGGCGTTGCAGCAGATCATTGCCTGTTTTCCGGTGTATCGCTCCTATATCACCAGCGACGCCTTACACCCGGACGATCGGCGCTATGTCCAGCAGGCGGTGTCCCAGGCGCAGCGCCGCAATCCCACTGTGAGCCGCGAGCTGTTGGCGTTTGTGCGGGATATGCTGCTGCTGCAGTACCATGCCTCGGCGAGCGCAGATGAGCAGGCCGAGCAGCGTCGTTTTGTCGGCAAGTTTCAGCAGGTGACTGCCCCAGTCATGGCGAAGGGCCTTGAGGATACGGCCCTGTATGTCTACAACCGTCTACTCTCTTTGAACGAGGTGGGTGGCGATGCGGACCGCTTTGGGGTCGCCCCAGAGGAAGTGCACCGTACCTTTTGGGAACGCCAAGCGAAATGGCCCTGGGCTTTCTCAGCCCTGTCGACACACGATACCAAGCGCAGCGAGGATGTGCGGGCACGCCTCAACGTTTTGTCGGAACTCCCGCAAGAGTGGCTGGCCGGCCTGCAACGCTGGAGCGACCTCAATGCCCAGTACCGTCGTGACCTCGATGACGCACCAGTGCCCGATGCTAACGAAGAGTACTTGCTCTACCAGACCTTGCTGGGAGCCTGGCCGCTCGCACCCTACTCGTCGGAGGAATACGCCATCTTTGTCGAACGCATCCAGGCCTATATGTTAAAGGTCCTGCGTGAAGCCAAGGTGCATACGAGCTGGATCAATCCTAACCCGGCATACGAAGAGGCGGTACAGCACTATATAGCCCGCATCCTCGATACCCAGACGCAGGGGGCATTTCTGGATGATTTTTGCGTGTTCCAGCGGTGTCTCAGTCACTACGGTCTATTCAACTCGCTGGCCCAAACTGTGCTGAAAATCACTGCCCCTGGTGTACCTGATACCTATCAAGGTACGGAGCTCTGGGATTGGAGTTTAGTTGATCCTGACAATCGTCGTGCCGTCGACTACAAGCACCGGTATGACATGCTACGGGCGTTGCGGGAGCGTCTCTCAGCGGCTGGAGAGGACCGGCGGACCCTGGTACGAGAGCTACTCACCCATATGGAAGATGGGCGCATAAAGCTCTACACTGCAACACTGGCGCTCAATTGCCGCCGCATGCATCCTGGCCTGTTCTCCTCGGGGAGCTACACCCCAGCGCAGGGACGCGGGGCAAAGGGGCAGTATGTCTTTGGATTTAGCCGCTGTCAGGGCCATCGTGCAGCGATTGTGGCGGTACCCAGGCTGATTGGTAGGCTGCTGGCGGGAACTCACGACGCACCCTTAGGAGAGGCCGTGTGGCAGGACACTCGACTGCTGGTGCCCGAGGTCGATCCCCACTGGGACTGGCGCAATGTGTTAACGGGTGAACCCGTGGTCTTTGCTACGGATGATGGCCAACCTACACTGGCGCTAGCAGAACTCTTCGGACATTGTCCCGTGGCGCTCCTCGTGGCACAGGCGGATTTATGAATTGCGCAGCGTCCCAATCGCTCCACCAAGAAGGCCAACAAGTGCACCAATGACGGGCGCCGGCATCACCCCAAAGGAGGCCTGTGAAGCGGCCTGGGCTGTCGCTCCCAGGGCCCCAAGTGTGCCACTCATGAAGCTCTCAAGAACCGTCGTGGGCAAACACAGAGTGCAGAGCATAACCACACCCCAGGTGAGCAGACCATGCAGTATGCCCTCATGGCGATACGGGGCCGCTGCTATACGGCTTGCCACACCACTGCCAACCAACAGCGCGAAGAAGCCAAGGCTCCGCCAGCAGAGCCCGGGTACATCCCCAAGATCGGCCGTGACGAGCATCTTGATGCGCGTGGGGTCCATGGTGCCTATGCCTACCCCCACCCCCATAAGCCATTGGTGCAGGTGACCATGGATACTGAGCACAAGCTGGATGAGCAAGGCGACACCAACTCCCGCGCCTACGGCGGACCATGAAATGCGCCGTAGCACCGGTGGTGCATACGTAGCAATGTACTCTCCTGATTGTCGTACACCGATCATGCCTTCGTCCTCCTCATGCCGCGGTGTGCCTGTTGATTCTACCAGATACACTGCTCAGAGGGGGTCTCTCCGGTGTAGGCTGTTGTTTGATCGTGTGGCTAGGAGAGATAGCGTACAAGCACCGCTCCTCTGCCCAAGCCCCCCCTGGCATAGAGGGCTTGGGACTTTCTAAGGAGGAAACACGCATCGTGCTTGCGAACACAATGCACTCTCATCTATGAGCAAACTTTGTGCCAGCCGTATCACACCCCTTGAGATACTCACAGGGGGTAGCGTTGCTGGTGCAGGTCCATGGCACGAAAGCTATGATTTCTCTCAAAATGACGCACACAGAAGAATAGTTCTCTCGATATGAGAGGATATGCGCTTCTGCCATCATATCAGGTACAACATTTGCACTCGTGGTGTTGGAGAAGAAGCCTGGCTGTGGTGCCTTGACGCGGACGTGTTGCCCAGAGCTGATGCGCGGGCAGGAATGGCATGCAAGGAAAAATGCACGCTGCACACAGCAGCCTGCCAGCGCTCTTGGTATCGCTGCTTGGAGCGATCGTTCTGCTGGCTATCGTGAATCTCTTTCGCCGCGGCACAGTGCGCTGAGTGCTCGTGCGTGCTAACGCACGCATGCGCACGGCTACTGCATAGGGCCAGTTAGCCGTACACAGTGTTCCCGCCAGGGTGGCGGGGTGTAGGGTGTGGAGAGAAGCATGGAGGGCTCAGTTTTCTTATGACAGACAAACGCCCCTTTGCTATTGATGTGGCTATGGCACGCATCCGCGAAGCCATCCGTCCTTTCCCACAGGCGGCGCTGTTTGCGCTGGCTGAAGAGGGGTTCAGCTCACCATTCGAACTGCTCGTTGCCTGTATCATCTCTATCCGTACCCTGGATGCCGACACTTTGTCCTGCGCGCATCGGCTGTTTGCCCTGGCACGTACACCGCTCGCCGTGAGCCAGCTCACCTCAGAAGCCATTGACGACGCTATCCATGCCTGCACCTTCCATGAGGCCAAAGCGCCGCAGATACATACGATTGCGTGCCGGGTTGTGGCCACCCATAATGGGGTACTGCCGTGTGACGCCGAGATCTTGCGCTCGTTCCGTGGTGTCGGTCCCAAATGCGCCCACCTGGTCTTGGGTATTGCGTGTCAGCAGCCGTTTATCGGGGTCGATATCCATGTCCATCGCGTTACCAACCGCTGGGGCTATGTGTCCGAGCGCACCCCTGAGCGCACGATGCTGGCTCTCGAAGCCGTGCTGCCGCAGCTGTACTGGGTGGAGATCAACCGGCTGCTGGTACCATTTGGCAAGCATATTTGTACGGGGAACCGACCGCACTGCTCCACCTGCCCGGTGCTCGACATGTGCCAGCAACGGGGTGTCCAGGAGCATCGTTAGAACCTCTCTGCTACAGCCGTTGTATTTTTCCTTGTGGGGTTTTATCATAGAGAGGCTGGGGAATTCCACCTCACAAGGACGTGATCCATGGCAGCAAGGAAGGCTTCGAAAGTTACCGAGATCTTTCCCCCTCGCGCGACACGTATCATTGCCATTGCGAATAACAAAGGTGGGGTAGGGAAGACGACGACGGCCATGAACCTTGCCGGTGCTTTCGTGCTCAAAGAGCACAAAGTGCTCGCTATCGACCTTGACCCGCAATGTAATGCCTCGATTGCCTTTAATGTGATTGTCGATGCCAATTCGCCGGGGATTAGGCATCTCCTTGTGGGAGACCGCTTCAGTCTCTCGCAATGTCTTTACGACCGTGGGCCGTATTGTGATTTTATTCCTGCCGATCCCGACCTCGCTGAACTCCAAACGCAACTGCTGATCGACCCTAAAGGGCGCACGCGATTACGCGAGCACTTGCAGCGCATCATCGGTCAATATGATTTTGTCTTGCTGGATTGTCCGCCAGATATGGGCGTGCTCACCCAGAGTGCTTTGGTAGCAGCGCACGAAGTAATTATTCCTGTCGATGTAGGCTTCTTCAGTGTTGCCGGCCTGGCCCGCATTGTGAGCATCATTAATGATATCCGCAACACATACAATCCAGAGCTCAAGATTGCGGGAGTACTGGCAACAAAATATGACCCCAGAACTACGCTCTCGGAAACAACCGTCAGCGAAATCCGGGCGCAGCGTCTTCCTATATTCGATACCAAGATTCGCATTTCGGTCGACATTATCCGCAGTCAGATGGCCCGCGTGCCGGTCAGTATTTATGCAAAAGAGAGTCATGGCGCGGAAGACTACAATGCCCTCGCCGCTGAGATGCTCCCGGGGAAGGTCATTCCACTTCGGCAACGCAGGAGGAGAATCGCCGAAGGTTAAGAGAAAGGGCCCAGCATGGCGGAGTCCAAACAGAAGCAGAAAGACCGCGAACGACTCGCGCAGCTTCGCGCCGATACGAGCGAGGTCTGGAACAGTCCGCGGGTGGTGAAAGTCTCCGAGCCTGCTGCAATGCCAGGAGGACCGGAAGGAGCGGCGGTTATACCGGGCCAGCGCGAGCCGCGTAAAACTGGCTGGTGGCTGGCGCTGCATCGTGTCAGAGAATTCGGCTTTACCAGCCCGGATGAAGGACATTATCTTCTGCTCCCCCCTGAATTTGATGCGATTCTGGCCCTAGAGACCAAAGCAGTGGCGCAGATTGTGCTTGAGGTATTGCGCCAGACCGTGGGATGGGTTGATCCGTCTGGTGACCAAGACGAACGCGGCAATCGTAAGCGTCGCCTGTGGGCCAAGTTAGGGCACAAGCACTTTGAATTTATCTGCGGCTCATCTTCACAAGCTCACACCGGCCTGAAAAAAGCCCTCAATGAAGGCTACATCCTCCGACGTCCCTGCAAAGGCGGTTTCGAATACAGCGTTAAGTGGCGAGAATTCCAACGCGGCACCTCTGATATAGAGGTATCTCTGAAGTAGAGGTACTCGTCTGTAGGGGTGCCTCTAATGTAGAGGTACTCGTCTGTAGGGGTGCCTCTATATCAGAGGACCTCTTTTATAGAGGCCCTCTGGAGCAGAGGCCTCGTCTGTAGAGGTGCCTCGTTTCTAGAAGTGCCTTTTTGTGCACTTCCTCTATTCTAGAGGGGACCTCTAGAGTAGAGGAAAAACTCACCTCTACTCTAGAGGGGCATACAAATAAAGATCCTAAATAAAGATCTCCCCCCTATAGTCCCCCCTCTTATTAGCGGATCTTTGTGGAAAACTTTTTTTACGCTGAAGTAAAAAACTTGAAACCCAAAAACTGCCATATGGTAACGTGGCGACTCTCGACCATTAAGCCATCGGAAACCTTGCCTTCCCCGTGTGCCTCTGGCACAATGGGTACCATGCTGATGCTGCTGGTTGAGAGCATCAAACGGGAACTGACCAAGCCAGTCGCCTGACAGCGTAGCCTCGAGGAGTTCTGTCGCCTATGACCGTACACAGAAAAGTTAAGGTGCGCACGTGATCCAGGTTGGCATCTTTCAGAATGGCGCCTCAGACTTGCCGGTCGCTGACACCCCCTCGGGTGTGCTAGTCGCCGGCGGCAGCCTCGCGGATATGCACGCCAGCTTCCAGCGCATCATGGTCGACCAAGTCCGCCAGGGGGTGCTCGCTGAGCAGCTCGGCTACGACTTCTATTTTATGACCGAGCACCACTTTCAGCCTGAGGGACCGGAGTTCAGCCCCAACCCACTGATGGCCGAGATGGCAATCGCGGCCCAGACCCGCCGTATCCGGCTCGGCCAGGCCACCAATATCCTGACCCAATGGCACCCGCTGCGAGTGGCTGAGCTGGGCGCCATGCTCGACGTGATCAGCGGTGGGCGGGTCGAGTTCGGGGTCGGCCGCGGCTACCAGCCGCGCGAGGTCGAGGTCTTGGGTTTCCCCTACGGCGCCAGCATCCAGGACCAGGAGCGCAACCGAGCCTACTTCCAGGAGGCCTATGACATCATCATCAAGGCTTGGACGCAACTATCCTTCTCGCATCAGGGCCAGTTCTTTACCATCCCCCCGACCTACACCCGCTGGAATCATGCCCAGACGCTCGCCTACTTCCGCCAGCCGCACGTCGGTCGCACGTTGGAGGACGTGGTCCGGATCGGTCCGCCAGACCACTATGGCGGCGGGAACCCGGTCACCAATACTACAACCGTGTTGAAGGAGCTTAGCCTCTTCCCGCAGCCAGTTCAGAAGCCCTATCCCCAGTGCTGGGAGCCGGTTGCCAGCGCGCGCTCAGTCCAGTGGGCTGCAGCGCACGGCGTCAACTGCAACATCAACGCCATCCCGCGCACCCGGCTGCGCCAGGTCTTCGAGACCTACTACCAGGCAGCCGAGCAGGCGAACTGGCCAGACCGCCTACACCGTGGGGCGTTCAAGTTCGGCTGGGATGCCGAGAAGCGACGTGGCCTGAGTGTTGGCCCCTGGGTGCACATCCTCACGCCGGGCGACGAGCAGGCGCAGCTCGAGCGGATTGACCGTGCGCTCGAGATGGAGTGGAACTATTACGGCCCGTTCGGCTTCACCGCGGGCCTAGCCGACGCCGACGAGGTGCCCTACCCGCTCGACATGCGCGTCCCCGGGGCACTGCTCCGGCAGAAGGAGGCCGCGCTCGTTGGCCGTGCCGACGAGGTGACGGCCGCCGTGCTGCGGATGAAGGAATTGGTCGGTGCCGAGGACTTCCTGCTCCTGTGCCACTTCGAGATGCCAGGCTTCAGCGGCGCCGAGGTCGAGGAGCAGATGTCCCTCTTCGCCGAGCTCGTGATGCCCGAGCTGCGCCGCGCCTGCGGTGGCAGCCCAGAACTGCCAGTCTCCACCGTCGAGCTGGTGCCACGCCAGCCTCAGAGACAGATGAGTGTGTAAGCCGTAATAGCTCGCCAACTGGCATAGAAATTGCGTATTCACGCGTATAAGGATCTACTGTTCATCAAGGTAGATCCTAGTTCATACGACTATTGGCGGTGCGAACACCAGCCGATGCGTAGGAACGCGGAATAGAGGCAATAAGGAGCAGGAGAACTATTATGGCACAACACGCCACAACTCTTCCCGAGCAGCAGACGCGGACCACTGCCATCAGGCATCCTCGGAACGTCGGCGACCTCGAGCGCGGGCTCTCCCTGGTCGGCGGTGGAGCCCTGGTGCTCTATGGCTTGCGTCGTTCACTTGGTAGCCTGGCGCTAATGCTCGGTGGCGGCGCCCTTATATACCGCGGCCTCACGGGCTATTGCGCCACATACCAGGCCCTGGGAGTGAACACCGTGCACCGTGACACGGGCCATGGCGTTGCGCTCCGCTCGACCATCACGGTCCATAAACCCACCTCAGAGGTCTACCAGTTCTGGCGTCACCTGGAAAACCATCCCCGCTTTATACAGCATCTCGAGTCCGTGGTGAGCACCGATGGCAAACGCTCGCATTGGGTGGCCAAAGCGCCACTGCCAGCGCCCGTAGAGTGGGATGCCGACATTGTCAACGAACGAGAAAACGCTTTGCTGTCCTGGCGTTCACTACCTGGGTCAGACGTGGACCATACCGGCACTGTACGTTTCCGGGAGCTTCCGAATGGCCGTGGCACTGAGGTGCGGGTGAGGCTCGAATATGCGCCACCAGGCGGCATGGTGGGGGTAGCAGTGGCGAACCTCTTCAAGACCCTCACTGAACAGCAACTCAAAGAGGATCTGCGTCGTTTCAAACAGATTATCGAAACGGGTGAGACCCCAAAAACAGCAGACTATGCGAAGGTGTCGCAGGGAGTATCCCGCTGAGGCAGGATAGGGGAGACGCAAGATGAAAGCAGTATGCTGGTATGGCAAAGGCGATATCCGTGTTGAAACGGTACCGGAGCCCAAGATCCTCAACCCACGGGACGCCATCATCAAAGTCACCCTGAGCGCTATTTGCGGCTCAGATATACATCTCTACAATGGGTATATTCCTACCATGCACGAAGGGGATATCCTGGGACACGAATGTATGGGTGAGGTGGTTGAGGTGGGCACTGCCGTGCCTAACCTCCGACTCGGTGACCGGGTCGTGGTGCCGTTTACTATTGCCTGTGGCCAGTGCTTTTTCTGTCAGCGCGAGCTGTGGTCGCTCTGCGATAACTCGAACCCCAATGCCTGGATGGCGGAAAAAGTCTATGGCTACTCTGGGTCTGGGCTTTTTGGCTACTCGCATATGTATGGCGGGTATGCCGGCGGACAGGCCGAATACATCCGCGTGCCCTTTGCCGATGTGGGTCCTGTCAAAATACCGGCCGGTCTCCGGGACGAGCAGGTCCTGTTTTTGTCCGATATCTTTCCCACCGGCTACATGGCTGCCGAAAACTGCAACATCCAGCGGGGTGATACTGTAGCTGTCTGGGGCTGTGGACCAGTCGGGCAGTTTGCCATTCGCAGTGCCTACATGCTCGGTGCGGATCATGTCATCGCCATTGATCGTATCCCAGAGCGACTCCAGATGGCGCGCACGCAGCACCAGGCCACCGTCCTCGACTACCAGGAGGTCGATGTCAGCGAGGCACTCCAGGATTTGACGGGAGGGCGTGGACCCGATGCCTGCATTGATGCGGTGGGGATGGAAGCGCATGGCACTAGTATCGATGCCCTCTATGACCGCGCCAAGATGGCCATGTTCCTGGCTACTGACCGCCTCCATGCCTTGCGGCAAGCCATCCAGGCATGCCGTAAAGGCGGCACCGTGTCCATTCCAGGTGTCTATGGCGGCTTGCTGGATAAGGTGCCAATAGGGGCCGCCTTTGCCAAAGGCTTGACCTTGAAAATGGGCCAGACGCATGTACACAAATACTTACGTCCATTGCTCGCGCGTATCGAGCAGGGCGAGGTTGATCCCGCCTTTGTGATCACGCATCACCTGCGCCTGGCGGAAGCGCCACATGGCTATGAAATCTTCCGGGACAAAAAGGACAACTGCATCAAGATTGTCCTCCGGCCGTGATGGGACTGCCTGAGGCATACAGCTATCACCCCATTACATGCTAGCGTGTAGCATCAGGCATAGCCTCTCTCACCTTGAGAGGGTCTCTCACTTTAATAGCTCATCGTGATAGAGTACTGTTCTCTCCAGGCGTCGTTCCCTCCCACGCCTCCACCTTCCTATCTCTCACAACGCCTAAGGCCGTTGTACCCATCATGGCATGAAAGTTGCTGAGATAAATATATAGTAGCAGCATGTTATCCCCGCTTCGAGGGAAGACGAGATAAGGTCCCAATCCTGGAGGAAGCTGCATCCATGCCAACTGTATCGTCGCCTCGCTCTGGACGCATGAAGACCGACAAGAAACAATCTGCACGTATTGACGGGAACGAGTGCTTGGAACGATATCTACGCGATGTGCGGCACTACAACGTGCTGTCACGCGAGAGCGAACGGGCTCTTGCCAAGCAGATTGTGGAAAGCCGCACGCAGTGGCAGGAGCAACTCCTCGATCACCTCTTGCATATTCCCCTGTTGTTGGCTTGGAGGCTACGTATAGATCAGGGGACAGTACGCTTGACTTCCCTCTACCGCCAAGGAGCTACGCCCACGCTTACTGAGTTCAAGGCCACACTGCAGCGTCTGTGCGCTCTACGCGACGAGATGCGTCATATGGTGCAAGGACAGGACGTGCCGCAGGCTCATACCGTCGCGCCGTTGCAGGCCATCATGCGGGAGTTACTCCAGCGGCTGGATTGGCATCCGGAGTTTCTGCATCGGGCCTGGCAGAAGTTTCATACCGCCATGACACGAGCCACGGTCGCTGGGCAGTACCGGCGCGCCGCGTGTTATGTGACGACGCTCGGCTACAGCATGGAGACATTACGCCTACTGTGGCATGACCTATGCCGTGTCTACAGCGTGATGGAACAAGCGAAACAAGAGATGGTCAACCACAATCTGCGTCTAGTTATCAGTGTCGTCTACAAGTTTCGCTATACTGGCCTGCCACTTAGTGACCTGATTCAAGATGGCAACATTGGGTTGATGCGGGCAGTTGACAATTTTGACTATCGACGCGACCTGAAGTTCAGCACCTACGCTATCTGGTGGATTCGACAGGCTATTCACCGTGCCGGCTCCTCGCAATCCCTGATGCGTCTTCCAGAATATTGCCGCGACAACGTGCGACGCGTCCATCAGGTTGTTGACGCCTTCGTTGTGGAGCATGGCAGGACCCCAACACCCCAGGAAATTGCGCAGCGCACCGATATCTCTCTGGAACGCGTTGCCTGGAGCCTGGAGCATACTCCGGAGCAAATCTCTATCGATAACCCACTACCCGGGAAGCAGTGGCCACTCCGCGAGCTACTTCCGGACACGCGCCTGGCGAACAGTCATGAGATGCTGGTGCAACATGCCCTGCAGCGCTACACGCAAGATGCTTTAGCGTGTTTAACGCCGCGGGAGGCGGCCGTTATCTCTCGACGTTTTGGCCTCGGTGACCGTCCTGTCGAGACGTTGGAACAGATCGGCCGCGATTTAAACATCTCCCGTGAACGCGTGCGGCAGATTACAACCACAGCCCTGGATAAGCTCAAACAGCACAAAGCCATGCTCCAAGCATGCTTGGAGCAATAAGCCACACTGTACCTCCCGAACGGCTTTCGTTCACTACCCCCGCGGACGCCTGTTTGCCCTCCAGCACCGCCTATGCCTCTGAGTCCAGAGGCATGAAGTTCAGGCTCCGAGACAGTCGACTGTGTCTTGGGCAATGATGCCAGCTTCGTCCACCGGCATGACATAAGCGTGCAGCGTAGCGTCATCCGTACTGATGCGAGTTGGCGTCCCTCGCGCTGCGGTATTGCGGGCTGTGTCCAGCCGCAACCCACACCAGTCCATCTGGGCACAGATGCGCGCGCGCACCTCTGGAGCGTTTTCTCCGATGCCACCGCCAAAGAGAACGGCGTCAGCACCGTTGAGCACCGCCAGGTAGGCGGCAATGTACTTACGGACGCGATAGCAGAACACCGCCACGGCCAGCTCTGCTCCAGCATCACCCTGTCCTGCGGCTGCGAGCAACTCCCGCATATCGCTGGAACGTTCTGACACCCCAAGGAGGCCCGAACGGGTGTTGAGCCAGGTTTCGACCTCAGCGGTCTCTACACCTTCCTTACGGGCGAGAAAGCCTGGCAGCGCCGGGTCCAGATCCCCGGAACGAGTCCCCATCATCAGCCCCTCCAGGGGTGTGAACCCCATAGAGGTATCGACCGAGCGTCCAGCGTCAATGGCGGCGGCTGAACAGCCACTGCCCAGTTGAAGGGTAATCAGCTTGAGCTGGTCCAGGGGGGTAGCGGTCAGGGCCGCGTAGCCCTCGCTCATGGAGCGATGGGCTAGACCGTGGAAACCATAGCGGCGCAGGTGGTATTTAGTGGCCAGATTACGCGGGATAGCGTACTGCGCAGCCCATGCTGGCATGGTGTGATGAAAGGCTGTGTCAAACACAGCAACCATAGGCACACGGGTGCCTAGCACGGCCTGTGCAGCCTGAATGGCTGCCAGCGCCGGCTCGTTGTGCAGGGGTGCTAGTTCACGGAGCTGAGTGAGGGCCGCAATGACGTCGTCGTCCAGACGTGTGGGTGCAACAAAGTGGGGTCCACCATGGACAACACGATGACCGACGGCGTCTAAGCCCCCAGGGGCCAGAAAGCCAGCCGTATCCAGCCACGCAAACATCCGCCGACTCGCCTCCTCATGATCGGCGATGGTCGTGGTGTCCCGGTACGCGTTGCTGCCGGCCTGAAAATCGAGGGTCGCCTGACGGCCAATGCGTTCGATCACGCCGTGTGCCAGGTGGCGCTCTGAGCCGGGAGCAGCGTCTTCCTTTACGGTGTCAATGAGTTGAAACTTCAACGTCGAGCTGCCACAGTTTACGACGAGCACACGCATTGTGGCGTCCCTCCTCTGGGCTCTGCATTATCCTTGGGCTCTTACTAACCTCTGCTGCTCTCCGTGCTCTTGTGACGGACTCTGCAGCGTTTCTACAAGCACCGACGCATACATCTGCGCATCGTACTGCATCTTCTGTGGCAGCTCCAGCACGTGGGCGGATTCCATTGTCAGCGCGAGGGCCGCTAGAACAAGGGCGATGCCACGCCAGGTTTTGAGCAACATCACCTCTCTCCTCATTGACCAAAAGGCTATCTTGGCACCCATGGCATGGCGTTGTGTAATACTTTAGCTATATACGAGCAAACGCTATGCCATCTATCGTCACTGGGACGTTCCATGCTATACCCCGAGTCAAAAAGACCAAAACGCTGTCAGAAAAAGAGGGCTCTGTGAACGACCTTACCATCTACGACAGGCTGGCAGAGAGTTGGTGGCAAGCCGGCAGTAAGCTGCATATACTGGCACGGATGAATCCGGCACGCTTTGCCTATTTTGACCCGATTGTGGGGCACTGGCAGGGACGACGCGTGCTTGACCTCGGGTGTGGTGGTGGGCTGACAGCGGCTTGTCTGGCGCAGCGTGGTGCCACGGTAGTAGGAGTGGATCTGTCACGGGCCTCACTGCACGTTGCGTCCCGCCATGCCCGTGGGCACAGCCGTCCTGAGTCAGTGTTTGCGTGTGGTCGTGCCGAATCCCTGCCCTTTGCCGATGCCAGTTTTGATATTGTGTGGTGTACCGATGTGCTGGAACATCTCTCTGATCTGCCTGTGGCTATAGCCCAGATCGCCCGGGTGCTCAAACCGGGGGGGCTCTTCCTGTACGATACGATCAATCGCACCTGGCTATCCCGTCCACTCGTCATCTGGTTTTGGGAATACCTCGCTGGCCTAGCACCACGAGGCACCCACGACTGGCGCTTGTTTATTAAACCCCAGGAACTCTGCCGTCTACTGACCCAGCACGATATGCGGTGTGGTGCCATCCGTGGTATGTTGCCGTTCTGGTTATCCCCCTGGCAGGGCTGGCGTTTCCGGCTTGTGCGCTACTCGGGCATCCTCTACCTGGGGTACGCCGTAAAATCGGGCTGAGGATCTCAATGGTCACTGCTTTCCTCTCGACCCTTGCTATGCTCGCAGTACCCCATGTCCTCTCTCTCCGCCAGAAAGGCTATATCGTCACCATCACGGCTGAGGCCAGCTCAGTTCGGTATGCAGGCCATGACTTATGCCTCCCTGGACGGGGGTGGCCTACATGCTGCGTCTGACCGTGGATGTGCCTGAGGAGATCAGGTGCTATGACCGCTCCCCCTTGCTATGGGTGAGTCATGGTCTCTGGGCGCACGAGGGCGTCAAACTTTTCTCCTGTCAGGAAGCCCAGCTTCACGCAGGCTTCGCGCAGGCTAGTGCCGTCTGCGTATGCCGTGTGGGCAATCTGGGCGGCCTTATCGTAGCCAATCTTGGGGCTTAAGGCCGTCACCAGCATCAACGAGTTGTTGACGTATGCGGCGATACGATCGCGGTTGAGCGTGAGGCCGTTGATCAGATAGTCTACAAAGCTGTGACACGCATCGTGGATGAGCGTGACCGAGTGCAAGAAGTTGTAGATCATCACTGGCTTGAATACGTTCAGCTCAAAATTCCCCTGCGAGCCGGCGAAGGCAATAGCGGCGTTGTTGCCATGGACCTGCACGGCGATCATGGTCATGGCCTCACACTGAGTCGGGTTGACCTTGCCTGGCATCATCGATGAGCCTGGCTCGTTATCGGGGAGATGGAGTTCGCCTAGGCCGCAGCGTGGGCCGGAAGCCAGCCAGCGCAGGTCATTGGCGATCTTCATGAGCGAGCCCGTGAGGGTGGTGAGCGCACCGTGGGCAAAGACCAATTCGTCGTGCGCCGAGAGGGCTGCAAACTTGTTCGGGTGCGAACGAAACGGCAGTCCTGTCAGGTCGGCGATCATGGCGGCGGCACGCTCGGCAAACTCCGGATGTGTGTGCAGTCCGGTACCGACTGCCGTACCGCCGATGGCCAGATCGTACAGGTCGTTGAGCCCGTGGTGCAGGCGCTCGAGGTCGCGAGCCAACAGGGTGGCCCAGCCGGATATCTCCTGCCCAACTGTGAGCGGTGTGGCGTCTTGCAGATGCGTACGCCCAATCTTGACCACATCAGCGAACTCTTGCGCTTTGGCGTCAAGCGCGTTGTGGACACGCTGCACAGCGGGGATGAGGTCGCGCTGCAGCCTGGTGGCGGCAGCGATGTGCATCGCCGTCGGGAATGTATCGTTCGACGACTGCGACATGTTGACATGATCGTTGGGATGAATGGGGTCCTTCGAGCCCAATACGCCACCGGCGATCTCAATGGCACGGTTAGCGATGACTTCGTTGGCGTTCATGTTGGTGTGCGTGCCACTGCCCGTCTGCCAGATGCGCAGCGGGAACTGTGCGTTGAGCGTGCCGGCGATCACCTCGTCGGCGGCCTGCACAATGAGCCGCGCCTTGGCTGACGGGAGTTTGCCCAGCGCCTCATTCACCAGCGCCGCCGCTTTTTTCAGGACCCCAAAAGCCCAGATCAGCTCCGGTGGCATGCGGTCGTGGCCAATAGAGAAATGGAGCAACGAGCGTGCCGTCTGGGCGCCCCAGTAGACATTGGCGGGGACTGCCACCGTGCCCATACTGTCTGACTCCAGACGCGTGAGTACAGGTGTTGTCGGCTCTGGCATCGTGTGGTTTCTCCCGCCATCACTGCACATACACGGTCTTGATATTCACGAATTCCTTGATCCCGTAATGGGACAACTCGCGCCCATAGCCACTGGCCTTCACACCGCCGAATGGGAGACGTGGATCAGACCGCACAAATGTATTCACAAAGCAGCAGCCGGCCTCCAGCTCCTGGGCCGCCAGCCGTTCGCCCTTGGCCTTGTCCTGCGTAAACACGGCGGCACCAAGGCCAAAACTCGAGTCGTTCGCCACACGGATAGCCTCGGCCTCGTCCGGCACGGCGATAATCGCGGCGACTGGCCCAAAGAGCTCCTCGTCGTAGGCCGGCATGCCTTTGCTGACGTGCGTGAGCACGGTGGGCGGATAGAAGGCACCCTCGCCCTCGGGGATCGTACCGCCCAGCAGACAGTGGGCACCTTTGGCTATACTGGCCTGGACTTGCTGGTGCAGGTCGTCCCGCAGGTCATGCCGGGCTAATGGCCCCATGGTGGTCTCTTCGTCGAGAGGATCCCCCATGTGGGCAGCCTGCATCTCGGTGACGAAACGCGCCTCAACCTGCTCCCGGATCGACTCCACGACAATGAATCGTTTGGCCGCAATACAGCTCTGCCCGCCATTGATCAGCCGGCTGGCCGCACAGGTACGCACTGACGCCTCGATATCAGCGTCGGCCAGAATAACGTAGGGATCACTGCCACCCAATTCCAGCACCGTCTTTTTGACCATGGCTCCGGCCTTGCTGGCTACCGCCTGGCCGGCAGGGGTGCTGCCTGTCAAGGTCACCGCCTTGACCAGGGGATGCTCAATCACCGCATCCACCTGGGCACTGCCGATGAGGAGCGTTTCAAAGAGATGCTCTGGGAACCCCGTCTGGCGGAAGACCTCGGCAATCGCCAGGGCACAGCCGGGCACGTTCGAGGCGTGCTTCAAGACGCCGGCATTGCCTGCCATCAGGGCCGGCGCGGCAAAGCGGAAGACCTGCCAGAAGGGGAAGTTCCAGGGCATCACGGCCAGGACCACACCCAGGGGCTGGCAGGTCACAAAACTCCTGCTAGCTTCGGTCTCAACGACTTCTGGCATGAGGAACTGCGCCGCCTGCTCGGCATAGAAATCGCAGACCCAGGCACACTTCTCCACTTCGGCCCGTCCGTCTTTGATCGGTTTGCCCATCTCCTGCGCCATAAGCAGGGCATAGGCTGTTGCCTGGTCGCGGAGGAACTTGGCGGCCTGGTGCATGCGCTGGGCCCGTTCGGCCATGCTTGTCTGTCTCCAGCTCAGGAAGGCGTCATGGGCCTGGGTAACGGCACGTGCCACCTGGGCTGGTGCCATCTCCTCGTAGGTATTGATGATTTCCCCCGTCGTGGGGTTGACGGCTCGTATGGTCATGGGGAGCCTCCAGGGTCGCGTGCGGTTAACGCCGCTGTGATACCACCCTGAGTGGTGCACAGCTCATAGTCCGTGTAAGCTCATTTAACGGGTCGCCTCAGCCAAACCATGGGTGGGCGATCTCTAGATGTGCGCATGAGCAAAAGTTGTACCACTCAATCCCCTCGTCTGCCGGAGAGCGCCGGGGTCAACTGGAGCCGCTTGGCACGGTAGTCCAGCGTTAGCGTAAAATGCTCCAGAAAATCTCCCCCCAGCAGTCCATCGACAGGGCGTGTTCCCGGGAAGGCAGCCAGGATACCCACCTGCAGGTTCTTGACGACGGCCTCCCCCATGGCCAGAGTGGCGATGGGCACGAGTGGAAACCGCACTTGCTGCCCTCCGACCACTTTGAGTAGACCCATAGGCCTATGACGTGTGGGCTGCAGCCCGGCACGCCGGGCCGTCTCGGGCGTCAGCATGGTGTAGGTGGTGCCGGTATCGAGGAGGAGCGTGACGGGCTCCGTGTGATTGAGCATGGCCTGGACCAGCATATGGTTGTCTATCACCTCAGTCGGCATCGTGCATAACACGGCCGCAGGGGGCGAGGTGGCAATGTGCGACGGCGTGTGTGGCGTGTCTTGCGGCATGAGCTGCAGCCGGCTCCGTGCATAATCGAGTCGTAGCGTGAAGTGCTTCAGAAAATCCCCCCCTAGCAGCCCATCGATGAAGGGGGCATGCGGGAGCGCCGTAAACACCCCCACTTGCAGATCCTCCACAGCGGCGTCCCCCACTGCCAGCGAGGCCAGTGGGATGAGCGGGAGCTCTCCCTCCTGGCTCCCTAGCGTCACCATAGGGCTCCTGGGTGCATCGGACGCCGGACTGATCCCTAAACGCCGAGCTATATCTGGGGTCAACAGAGTGCGTGTGGCACCCGTATCCAGCAGCAGTGTGACGGGCTCCTGGTGGTTGAGTACGGCGTGCACCAATACCGTATGGCGCATGGTCGCAAACGGTACAGCACTGCCAACAACTGTAGGGATTGGGGCGGTCGTGGCCAGCGCCGCACGAGGAGGCACACTGGATTTCCTCTGGGTCAATACTGGCGGCTGCGGTGGCAAGGAGAGGTCAATCACCACGCGCACTGGTTGGCCGTGATCATTGGTGCCGGTCAGGAGGATATGCCACGCCGGCGCTAGACGCCCCTGTATGCCGAAGTGTGCCTCGAAGCAACACGGCGAAGAATAGAAGACGTGTCGCAGCTCACCGTAGGGCCGTAGCTTCCAGAGGATGGCGGTATGCTCTGAGGCCGGTAGCACGGCGAAGCCTGGATGGTAGGTCGTAGAGTCGAGCTGTGTTAACGTGATACCATTGCCCTGCGTCTCTTCCAGCACCAGCATGAACGTATAGAGTGAGCGCTCGACGCCGTCGACCGTGCGGGTGATGACGCGAAAGTCGGTGGCTTGCCAGGCAATCGGGGCAGGCTCCGCGTCGCGACGGGGGCTTGGAGTGGTACAGGCGGTCAGCATGATGGTGACACACACGGCGAGAAGCGCAGCGTCCAGGCCGGTGGCGGGCGGCAGCGATCGGCGCAGCATAGACCCTCCTGCGCAGGGATAATGGTCATGGACAACAGATGGTTTGCTAAGAGAGGCTGGGTACTGTACCGAGGGAGGAGGAGAGAGTCAAGAGCCAGGGGGAGGTGCCAGGCGCACGCCTGGCACCTGGAACTTATGGTATGACCTTGTGACCAGGTCTCTCACAGTGATTGGCGTAGCTCTCAAATTGAGAGAAACAACCATACCCTTGTGGCGGGAGCTGTGTCGCGTGCGCTCTGTCATGACAGATCAGCCGATATCCCTGCAGCGCTCCAGTGCAGGTGACCCGGTGTGTATCTAAAAGGTGCGCGACAGTCTCTGTGACAACATTGTCTTCGTCTGGGCTGAACTCTGCATTGAGGGTAGCAATCAGATCATACAACGTTGTCTGAATTTTCACGGCTTGTGCCATTACTGTATTTGTAACGTTCTGCAACAGCGTTTCCACACTAGACTCCTTACACATCGATATTTGTTCAACAACAAACGGGCTATGATAACTCATTTTCATCCTCGGGACCTCTGTATACAGGCACTTTTGCAGGATGAAAATTATACAATAGAGAAATAAAGCAATATCCATGCCAACTGTAGTAGGGAAAAATATAGTTTATGGCCTATTATCATCGCTGTCATCCAGCATAGTGCCATATCGCAGCCGTGTGGTTATATGTGAGCCAGCCGGTTTTGGTATAGATTTTGCTCTTCGCTTAGGGCGTTCATCACGGGGAAGGTACGTTAAAAGTATGCCGAATGGCCGCCATAGCCAGGAGAAGGAATCCCAATGCGCTTAGACATTGAGGGCAAGCACATGACGCTGGCCCCGCATCTGATGGGGTGGATTGCCGAGCGACTGGAGGATCTCAATACGCCATATGACGACATCTGTGAGGCGCGTATTACCTTTGTGCAACAGGGACAGCGTGATGCCGTCTGCATTGAGCTCCTGCTCGCCGGGAAGAGCCTCCACGTGACCCAGCGTGGCGCTACTCCGAAGGCTGCTGTGGATGCGGCATTCCGGGTGGTCCAGCGGGAGTTGCATAACGTCCGTGCGGCGCGGCGGGCCCGAACCTCCGTAGGCGTTGTACAGGAGACCTAGCAGGCTCCTGTGCCGATCGCCATTGGGAAGGCCGCACGCTCCGCATCCCAGGTTTAGGCTGGGCAGACATAGCAACATCACTTGTGCGAAGGAAAACATGTATGGCGACGAAACGTACGATTCATGTGGTAGGCACCGGAACCATTGGTGAGCCATTGCTGGGATTGCTCTTGCATACCCAACGCGCCCTGGAAGTTGACGAGATTACGTTTCACAAGCACAGTCCCCGCTTGGGGGATCGGGCCAAAATCACTAACCTGATGCGCCGGGGGGCTCGACTGGCCGTTGATGCTGAAAAACGTACCGATTTCGAAAAGTTGGGCCTGCAGCCTGTCTACACGACCGAGGAGGCCCTAGCCCAGGCCACGGTAGTAATCGATTGTACCTCGGACGGACTTGGACTGGCCCACAAACGTGACTGGTACGAGCACTTGCCCAGGGCGCAGGGCTTTATTGCTCAGGGCAGCGAGACGGGCTTTGGTAAGATGTACGCCCGCGGCATCAACGATGAGGCGCTCGTGCCAGATGAGGATCGCTTCGTGCAAGTGGTCAGTTGCAATACCCATAATCTGGCCGTGTTAATTGCCACTCTGGCCTTGCATGACGAGGCGCCCGATAACCTCCTTGAGGGGCGCTTCGTCTGTATGCGGCGGTCGAGTGATATCAGCCAGGAAAAGAGTTTTATTGCGGCGCCTGAGGCCGGCGCCCATAAGGACGGACACTTTGGTACCCACCACGCCCGGGATGCCTGGCATCTCTTCCACACGCGCGGCTTCGACCTGAATCTGTTTTCGTCCGTGATTAAGCTCAATACCCAGTACATGCACAGTATCTGGTTCAACCTCCGTGTGCAGCGCCCCGTGACCCTTGATGATGTGATCGAGAAATTGTCGGCCAATCCCTATGTGGCCCTGACGCATAAAATCATGGCGGGTCCAATTTTTTCCTTCGGTCGCGATCATGGCTATTCTGGACGTTTGCTCAACCAGACGGTGGTGTCGATCCCGACGCTCACCGTACGCGATGGGCATGAGATCACGGGCTTTTGTTTTACCCCACAGGACGGCAATTCGCTCCTGAGCAGTGTCGCGGCGGCCGCATGGCTGCTCGACCCTCATACCTACGACGAACGCCTTGGCATTCTCAGGCCGTATCTCTTCCAGGAAGTCTGAGCGGAAGCGTCTGCCCTCCCCGTGACAGGGGAGGGCCAGGGTGGAGTGCCGATTTTCATCCAATCTTGCTACGGGAACCCTAACTGCAGATGCGTATCGCAGGCCTATGGCGACGCTTCCAGGAGGAAGAGGAGCAAGGTACGGCAAGGAGGTTAAAAAAAACCCATCAACAGTAGAAGCGATACAATCGCTACACTCCCATAGCCGAAGGAGTATCTTATGGCCGATGGGCTCCTACAAGCGACTACACCTGGTCTTCAGAACACCAACGTCAACAAGCCACCCGTATCGCTCGTCGCCGATATCATCATCGCAAACGCCCCTGATCCAGTGTTTGTCTCCGACCTCGAGGGCAAGATTTTACAAGCCAATGATGCTGTCTCCCAACTCCTGGGGTTTCGACGGGACGAGGTGCTCGAGCAGTTACTGGCGCGGTTCATTAGTCCCGAAGAGACGCGGGAGTTTCTGGCGGCCTTGCGCGAAGTGGTGGAGCGCGGGGTGACGCGCAATGCGCGCCTCAACCCGCGCAGTGCCTCTGGCGAGATCATTCCCACCACCCTCAATGCCTCGGCGCTGCGCGATTCTGAGGGCAAAGTCATCGGCGCCATCGGCATTCTGCACGACATGCGCGGCTACGAGCGCGCCATGCGTGATCTGCAGGAGTCCAAAACCGCGTTGCAAGAGAAGATCCTGGATCTGGAGAAATTCGAGGAGGTGGTCGTCGGGCGCGAGCTGAAGATGATCGCCCTTGAGAAGGAGTTGCAGAGCCTACGACAAGAGTTGGAGAGGCTAAGGAGTGATAGGGGGTAGTCTGAATGGTCATCGTACAACCGCGGCGTCTAGAGCAAGACTCTGATCTTAGAGGGCTGGAGGTCAACACGCTTCTGGAGGAAAACGCCCGCCTACGTGTGCAGGTAGCGATGCTGGAAGACCGTGTCCGCAAGGATACAGAGCGGCGTCGGGCCCTCCTGCATATCGCGAGCGACCTGAACGACACCAACAAGCGGCTCGCTGACCAGCGGAAGGCCATGCTCCATATCCTGGTGGACTACGAACAGGACCGCCGTCGGCTCGCTCGCCAGACAGAACGACTGGACAATTCACGGCGCGCCCTCTTGCACATCCTGCAGGATGTGCATCATTCCAACCAGCGCCTCCAGAATAGCCGCACCGCCATGATCCATATCATGGGCGACCTGCGCGACACGGAGGAGGCACTGCGCCGCGCACATGACGAACTCGAACAGCGGGTGCGCGAACGCACGGCCGAGCTGATGCACGCGAACGCACGCCTGCGCTGGGAGATGGCCGAGCGCCAACAAGCAGAAGCTCAGTTGCTGCAGCAGCAGGAGAGATTATTCCAGCATGAGAAGCTCGCCGCCATGGGCACCCTGCTGGCCAATGTAGCTCACGAGCTGAATAATCCACTGGCCATTATTCTGATGCAGGCAGACTTGCTGCGGGAAGACGTGGGCAGTGGTCCCCTGGCCGAGATCGCTGCGGAGATTACCCAAGCGGCGACGCGCTGCGAGCGCCTGGTGCGCACGTTTCTCACTCTGGCGCGGCAGCATGCCCCCGAGCGGACCGCTGTGGATCTCAACGCCCTCATTACCGGCACCCTCGAGCTTCTGACGCAGCTGTTGCGGGTAGACAATATTACGGTGGAGCTGTGCCTGGCCGGCGACCTCCCCCAGCTGTGGGTGGATCCCTACCAGCTCCAGCAAGTGCTCGTCAATCTCCTTACTAATGCCCAGCAGGCACTGCGCGAGGTGGCACTCCCACGGCAAGTGACACTCACCACGTGGTGTGACCCGGCGCGCACGCAGGTGACGCTGCAGGTGGCGGATACCGGGCCGGGCATTCCTCTAGCCATCCAGGCGCGTATCTTTGAACCTTTCTTTACCACCAAACCGCTCGGGGTGGGAACTGGCTTGGGTCTTCCCCTGTGTCAGGGCATCATTGAGGGCCATGGTGGTACCCTCAGCGTTACCAGCGCTCCTGGCCAGGGTACCACGTTCCGGGTCGAGTTGCCGGTCGGGGGGAAGGTGCCAGAGACTACTTCCACCCCTCCAGACAGCGACAGCGTGCGATCCGCTGTCCCCAGCACTGCTATTCTGCTGGTCGACGACGAACCTGGCATTGCCAAAGCGATGACACGGCTGTTGCACCGTGATGGCCACAGCGTGGACACGGCAGCCAACGGCCGTCTAGCGCTGGCGAAACTCCACGAGCGCCCCTATGACCTGATCTTAAGTGATCTGCGCATGCCGGAGCTGGACGGACCTGGCCTCTACCGGGCACTGGAGCAGCACGCGCCGCAGCTGTGCCAGCGGTTTATTTTTCTCACGGGAGATACCCTGAGCCCCGAGACCCTGGCCTTCTTTGCACAGAGCGGCGTACCACGGCTGACCAAACCCTTCACTGTGGCGGACCTCCGCCACGCTATTCAGCAGGTTCTGCAAGGCTCTGGCGCACATTTTCGTGTGGAGTAGGCTGTCATAGCCCCTAGACTGCGCCAATCATGCGATAAAATCACACACAAAATGCTCTAGTACAGCTCGGCAGACATAGGTATTCAGTTCTTTCCGCCGAAGCGCGTGGAAAAATAACGCATTCCCTGCGCCAAACTGGCGCGGCATGTGCGGTACGCAGTACTAGGCAGCGTCCTTTGGGCTCCAGGAGTACGCCGTCTGTTCAATGAACTGGGCAGCGGCGGGGGGAGTCAGGGGAACCCGACTGGAGTGCGTGTGAACGCACTCCATCACAATGCGGTGGAGCAGGGCTGGGTCGTCTGTGATGATGCCATTCACTCCCAGATCGACCAGTTCCTTCAGCGCCGCCTCGTTATTCACCGTCCAGGCCACCACGGTATCGAAGTATCCATCGTCACGCGCCGCCATGACCTCCGCGATTTCGTGGCGGAAATCTGCCCATAGGCGCATACCGCAGCCCATACAAATATGACGCACACCGAGCTGCCGAGCCACATCGCACACGCCAGGGAGCTGAAAGTCAGTGTAGAGTCGTAGCGTCGCAGGAAGGGACAGGCGCCGCGCCTTGGCCAGCAGCGCTTCGACGATTTCCAGGTGCGGGCTGAGCAGATGGAATACCAGATCAGGCCGGAAGCTGCCGCAGGTGGTCAGCCGATACAAATGCGCCAGCAGGGAGAGCGCGGCATCCTCTTGTCCAGGCGTAAACTTGAGGTCAAGAAAGATATGCTTGACACGACGCTCGTGACCGAGCCAGGCAATGAAATCCTCGAATACCGCCGGCACCACCTGGGCCACGTGCTCTCCGCCTTCGTTATCGCCAGGCACAGGCTTGCGACGAATGTACCTGCACGAGGTCCGGAGCGCTGCGAGTGCGAGCTCACGGACCGGTCGCCGCCATGGCGAGCCCAACGCCGGCACATCCGGCACATAGAGGAGTCCCTCGCCACCCCACTGGCGTGCCAGCGCCCAGGTATCGTTCGGATCGGCGTCATGCCAGAGAATAAAGCAGTCGTCCTGCGTGATACAGACGTCGGTCTCAATAGCGTTGGCGCCGAACTCCACAGCCTTGGCAAACGCCGCAATGGTATTCTCTGGAGCTACCAGGGGAGCGCCACGGTGCCCAATGATATAGAAATCAGATGGCATGGGACGGCAGGGCGGCGGGGCGGCCAAGTACCCACGCACAATGCGACCAAGGTGATAGAACGGGTTGGCGTACCCCAGGTAGCTCATAGTCTCCTCTCGACAGGGCTTGACGCCCAGGGTATGGTGAGGTAGTCCAGCGTCTCAAACCCCCCATGCTGCTGTTGCAGTCCTCGCATCTCGATCTCAAGCCGCGTCGACAGCGGCGTGAGGAGGAGAAAGTGAAAGCCGCGACGGGGAGGCCCATCGAAGCAATCGTCGAGGTGGCGTCGCCGCCAGTCTGTGTAAACCTTGCTCCGTGCGCCGCCGCCTCCAGTTACCAGGAACGTCTTCTCGGCGCGGGTGAAGCGCTCGTAGCTATGCACATGTCCGGAAATCATGGCCATGGTTTTACGGGCCTGCATAAAGGGCGGCACAAAGGCGCGCTGCACCGCGAGATTATCCGAGACCAGGACACTGTTGGTATACGGAGGGTGGTGCAGCAGGACGAGGATACCTCGGATGTCAGGCCTCTGCTCGAAGCGCTGGAGCTCCTGCTTGTACCAGCGGACCTGCTTACGCCATTGTGCCACTGGCAACCGACGCGCGTTCGAATCAAGAAAAATGAGCCCCAGCGGCCCGTAGGTGCGCGAGAACCAATGGCACCTCTCGAGGTGTGGGAAGCGTGTAAAGAAGTGCCGCAGAGCCGCGTGCCGCACTATCCCATAGTCATGGTTCCCCAGGAGCGGGAAGACCGGCACACGGGCGTCGTACAGGGGTGTCGCCAGGGTATCGAATGTGGTCCAGTTCGCTGCGGAGGAACCACAGAAGACCAGGTCTCCCACAATCGCCAGAAAGTCCGGGGTCTCCATAGTGATCTGTTGGATGAGTTGCACGCGCTCCCGGGCATTCGACTTGCGCCAGAACTCCACCTTCGAGGTAGGTTGCACATCACCGATAATGGCGAATCGGCCTTTATTGTAGGGAATGCTCTCACACTGTTGAGGTGGTTCCGCACGCGTCTCCCCGAAGTGCTGCTTGAGCATGGCCAGCATGCTGCTAGGTGGGGTCAGGCGTCGAGTGAAGCTCCTACGTGGGGTCATCTTTGCCTGCATATGCTTTCCTGCTGCGTCAGATCGTCTATCATTGCCGTGCATAAGCACAACCAGCGCTTGTCCATAGGCCTTGCTGCCGCTACACCCTGGTCGGCGCCGGGCACGGAGTGCAGTATCTGCCCCCACCTGCGCACCAAGGCATGACGACACAAGACATAATATGGTACCCCAAAAAACTCTGCTCTGTCGCCAGTTATTCTGCTTTACGGCGATAGCTGTCATGTTTCCAACGCAGAGAGCACAATTTGACCCCATAACTCTCCGAATAATGTGAGATCCGCACGGAATACTAAACCACCATAGCGCCTGTAGAGCAATTTTTATGCCGCCCACGGACATGCCTCCCCTGGGCACGTCCGTCGGGGGTTGCTCCATTTGACCGGCCGCGCCTGGTTCCTCTACAATGCCTCTTCGCACCCCACTACCGCTGGCATGCGACCGTGGGCCCACTCTCTGTGACCGGAGGGAAGGTGCACGAGAGCCTCATGAGCCCGCCTCAGGGCTGTCGTATGGAAAGGAGACCGAGCATGGCAGTACAAGTCCCCACGCCTGAACAAATCAAAGCCGCGGCCACCGAGGTCGGGCTGTCGCTGACCGACGCCGATATCCAATCCTATATTGAGCTGATGACGCCCAATGTCCACGCCTATAACGTTGTGGACGCGCTGCCCGACTACCTCCCTGGCGTGCGCTACCCGCGCACCCCGGGCTTCTTCCCATCCCCGGAGGAGAACACGCACAACGCCTGGTATGTGAAGACCGCCATCACCGGGGCGGCCTCAGGCCGGCTGCACGGCAAGCGCATCGCGGTGAAGGACAACGTGATGGTGGCGGGGGTGCCGATGATGAATGGCTGCTCCATCCTGGAAG
>Ga0081539_10002371_pt1 | contig 26979 bp, 20 predicted proteins | sample TabmetS4T2R2_FD_71023 | JGI IMG/M metagenome (GOLD analysis project Ga0081539, IMG submission 71023) | Tabebuia heterophylla rhizosphere microbial communities from the University of Puerto Rico - S4T2R2 | ecosystem: Host-associated > Plants > Roots > Rhizosphere ...
TGAACGTCCATCCGAGGCTCCTGGCTGACGGTTGCGTGTGTGGTAACCACAACCTCTCATCCAACCCTCGGACGGACAATCTCCATAGCAACGACATCTAGCGGTCAAAAAACCTAGACCGCTGGCGTTACTGCGCCTGGCCGGAATGGCTAGCCTGGTAGGCCGGCCAGAGCCTGGCCGCCTCGGCGCGGGCGTCGGCAAGGCCGAGCACGATGTCCTTGCGCTGCGCCGCGGCGGTGAGGCTGTCGCGCAGGTTTCCGGCGAACGGGTCGCCGGCGGCCGACGCCACGAGCGCGAGCGCCAGTGCGCGCGTAAAACTGCGCGGCACGCCGTGACCTTCATAGAGATCGTATGCCTCTGCCCGGATTGCGTTGGCGTCGTAGCCGCCGATAGTCTCGGCTGTGATCTCGCTCCTGTCGGCCCCGCCATGGGTGGCGAAATACCGAGCCGCGTCACGCTCGGCGACCAGCACCGCGTCCGGCGAGAGTTTGGTTGTCAACGCCGAAAGGGCCGAATCGCCGACGCTGTCGTCGAGCGCCCGCACAACCAGAAGACAGCTGTAGAGGCTGGCGAGCTCGTCAGGCGCGAGGTCGGGCGCGGGCGCGGTGCCGAAAGTCGCGGCCAGCGTGCGCAGCGCGGCAAGGTCGCCAGAGGCGGCGAGCGTCATCAGCGCCCGCGCACCGGCCTCGCGGTCCTGTGGCGCGCCTGTCCCGGAGATCAGAGCGCTTGCCTGGCCGAAGCTGCCGGGCGCAGCCGCTGCCGGCACGACCTCGCCGAAGCCGTGCGACACGGTCGGGTTGAGCGCTGCGATCAAGGCCTCATCGACCAGCCCGGCCTGCAGCCGTTCCAGCGGGACAGGTTCGGCCGGGTTGAATGTAACGCTGATGGCGTCTTCGTTCCGCAAAAATGCTTCGGCGGTGGCCGCCCAGGCGAAAATGCGGTCCTTGAGCTCGGGGCTGGCGCCGCCCGGCAGGCTGTCGACCATTTGCGCTGCGAATTGTGCGGGGGTCGTCAGCAGTCCGGCCTTGAGCTGCCCGGCGCTCATGCCAGCCTGCTGGGCCGAAATGTCGATCGCTGCCGGCATCAGGCCGTAGTCCTTGTAGGCGACGGAGCCCTTGATCAACGATCCCGTGACGCTTGGCTCTTCGGAAATGGCGCCGTATTCGAGGTCGGAGAGCGGCACAAGGACGTGGAAATCGTCGATCGTGGCGTTGAGGGCGAGGGCGCCGATGTCGGGGAGGTCGTAGCGCATGGCGATGTCATAGGCGCTGCGCGCGGCATCCATCCTGATGCCGAGCAGGACGTCGCCTTCGATTCTGTCGCGTCCGAGCTTGCGCAGCCCTTCGCGCAGCTCGGGAGGCAGGTCGAGCCCGCGCGTGTCGACGGCGACATCCTCTAGCATGACCGATGCCAGGTCGGTGCGCAGGCGGCCGATGGCGACGTCCGCCGCATCCCGCTTCACATGCAGCCCGGTGACGAAGAAAGTGTTCGTGACAGGGTCGTAGCCGCGCCTGTCATAGGTGATCTCCGCGAAGCTGCGAGAGCCCTGGATGATCAGGTCGAAAATCCACGGCGTGTGCGGTAGAACGGCGCGCGCGACCGCGCTGTCGCCGAGGAAGCTCAGGTCGGCAGCCCTTGCCGCCGGCGGCAGGGCAGCGAGGCCGACCAGCATCGCAGCCGCGGCGCCGCTACGAAAAACGCGGCCAGAAAAACCTTTGGACATGTTTGCCTCCCACCCATTTGCGATAATCCTAGACTGCCGCAGCGGCATGGCGCGTTCAAGACATTCTCGGGCCTGTTTCGCAGCACGATGGATATGCACGCATAAACATTTCTTTATATGCTATTGTCGAGGCAGGACCGATCTGCTAGTCAGGCGGCAATTCCGTGCGGCCGTCTGACGGCCGCGGATGCCATTCACAAGATCAGGAACGCAGGAATGAACATCATGGCCCGTTCGAATGACTACGTCGTTGCCGATATCGGCCTTGCCGACTGGGGACGCAAGGAGATCGAGATCGCCGAAACCGAGATGCCGGGCCTGATGGCCTGCCGCGAGGAGTTCGGCGAGGCGAATCCTCTGAAGGGCGCGCGCATCACCGGCTCGCTGCACATGACGATCCAGACCGCGGTGCTGATCGAGACGCTGAAGGCGCTCGGCGCCGACATCCGCTGGGCCTCCTGCAACATCTTCTCCACCCAGGATCATGCGGCCGCGGCGATCGCCGCCTCCGGCACGCCGGTCTTTGCCGTGAAGGGCGAGTCGCTCGAAGAGTATTGGGATTACACCGATCAGATCTTCCAGTGGGCCGATGGCGGCACGTCGAACATGATCCTCGACGACGGCGGCGACGCCACCATGTACATCCTGCTCGGCGCGCGCGCCGAAGCGGGCGAGGACGTGCTCTCCAACCCCGGCTCCGAGGAGGAGGAAATCCTCTTCGCGCAGATCACGAAGCGCATGGCGGCGACGCCCGGCTTCTTCGCCAAGCAGCGGGCGGCGATTCGCGGCGTGACCGAGGAGACCACGACAGGCGTCAACCGGCTCTACCAGCTCCAGAAGAAGGGCCTGCTGCCCTTCCCGGCCATCAACGTCAATGACTCGGTCACCAAGTCGAAGTTCGACAACAAATATGGCTGCAAGGAATCGCTGGTCGACGGCATCCGCCGCGGCACCGACGTGATGATGGCCGGCAAGGTAGCGGTCGTCGCCGGTTATGGCGACGTCGGCAAGGGCTCGGCCGCGTCTCTCAAAGGGGCGGGCGCGCGCGTAAAAGTCACCGAGGCCGACCCGATCTGCGCGCTGCAGGCGGCGATGGACGGCTACGAGGTCGTCACCATGGACGATGCGGTCTCGAGCGCCGACATCGTGATCACCGCGACCGGCAACAAGGACGTGCTGACCCTCGATCACATGCGCAAGCTGAAGGACATGGCGATCGTCGGCAACATCGGCCACTTCGACAACGAGATCCAGGTCGCGGCGCTGCGCAACCTGAAGTGGACCAACGTCAAGCCGCAGGTCGACATGATCTCGTTCCCGGACGGCAAGCGCATGCTCCTTCTGTCGGAGGGCCGCCTGCTCAACCTCGGCAACGCAACCGGCCATCCGAGCTTCGTGATGAGCGCCTCCTTCACCAACCAGGTTCTGGCGCAGATCGAGCTTTATTCGAAGCCCGGCCACTACAAGAACCAGGTCTATGTGCTGCCCAAGCACCTCGACGAGAAGGTGGCCAAGCTGCATCTCGACAAGCTCGGCGCGAAGCTGACCGAGCTTTCCGGCGAGCAGGCCGCCTATATCGGGGTCACGCCGCAAGGGCCGTTCAAGCCGGAGCACTATCGCTACTAGAGCATGATCCCGAAAAGTTGCAGACTTTTCGGACAAGATCATGCGGCAAAACAAAGAGTTAGAGCAAGATGAATGACTCCGCTCATTTCATCGTGCTCTAGGCTTGGCTTCGCCGACAGCGCACACGCGGGCGGGTTTTGGACCCGCCCGTTCCGTTTCAGGCGAAAGTTTGCGGATCAGCTTCGGCGCCGTTCGTCAAACCCCAAGAATTTACCAGGATTCTCGACCGTGGAACGGATTCAATCCGAACGCGTCTTGCTCTAGATTGCACTGATTCGCGACACGCGTGCGGCCGGACGGGGACTGGCGGCACAGTCGGGCGGTGTGGCGTTCGGATGCGGAGAGGACGAGACATGGGCGAGAACCCGCGGCGAGCGGGACAAGCCGTATCCGGCGGCAACGGGGGCAATTCGGAAGGAGACAACGCCCGGTCCGGCCGGCCTGCGGTCCGTTGCGGTCGGCACCTTGCCTGCGGCACCGCGCTGGTGACGCTCGGTTCCCTTCTGGCCCTGACGGCGCCAGCGGCGTTGGCCGCGAGCGATCCGGTGATGGGGATCGGCACATTCGAGGTCATCCAGGTCGCGGTTTCGGTCGGTGTTGTCGGCGCCGCGCTTCTTTCGGCGATCTGGCTGATCCGCGAACGCGCGCGGACCTCCGAGGAGAATGCCCTGCTGCGGGGCAAGGTTGCCGAGCTTTCCGTGGCGCTGCGGCGTTCCGAGGCCATGCTCAACCTGCGCGACCAGCGCGTGGTGGTCTGGGGCGCGGATCACAAGAGGCCGGACATCATCGGCTCGCTGCCGCTGGAATCGGGTGCGCCGGAGGAACGCGGGGCCTTCCTCGCCTTCGGCCGCTGGCTGTCGCCGCGCTCGGCCGCCGCGCTCGACCACGCCGTCATGGCGCTGCGCGAGCGCTCGGTCGACTTCGACCTCACGGTCGAGTCCGCCACGGGCGCGCCGCTCGAGGTGCAGGGGCGCAGGACCCCGCAGCATGTCTTCGTGCGGTTCCTGTCGCTCGCCGAGACGCTGCGCAGCAATGCGCGCCTGAGAATCGAGAACCGGCGCCTCGGCGTCGAACAGGAGACGCTGTTCGGCCTGTTCGATACGCTGAAGATGCCGTTCTGGCTGCGCAGCGGCGACGGGCGGCTGAAATGGGTGAATCGAGCCTATGCGGCAGCCGTCGAGGTCGACGCGCCGAGCCTCGTTCTGCGCGACGGCAAGGAGTTTCTGGGCATGCAGGCCCGTGACGGGATCGCCAGGGAGCACCAGTCGAGCCCGGTCTTCGAGCAGACGCTGTCGACGGTGATCAAGGGCGATCGCAAGATGTTCGCTGTCACCGATTTCGCGGGACCTGAGGGATCGGCCGGCATCGCCGCGGATGTTAGCGACGTGGAGGCTATCCGCGAGGAGCATGAACGGACGCTCCGCAGCCATGCCGATACGCTGGACCAGCTCAACACGGCGGTGGCGATCTTCGACGCCGGCCAGAAGCTGCGCTTCTTCAACCAGGCCTTCGAAAAGCTGTGGGGGCTGGAACACAAGTTTCTTGCCAGCGCACCCGAGAACGCGCTGCTCATCGACCGGCTGCGCAGCGCCGGCAAGCTCGCCGAGCAGCCGGAATGGCGGCGCTGGAAGGAAAATGTCCTGTCCGCCTACCGCGCCGTCGACCCGCAGGAGCACTGGTGGCACCTGCCTGACGGCCGCACGGTCCGCGTCGTCGCCAACCCCCAGCCGGACGGCGGCGTGACCTGGCTGTTCGAGAACATGACCGAAAGGATCGACCTCGAGAGCCGCTACCAGACAGCGGTTCGGGTGCAGGGCGAGACGCTCGACAATCTGGCGGAAGGCGTCGCCGTGTTCGGCCCTGACGGCCGCGTGCGGCTTTCCAATCCCGCCTTCTCGACGCTGTGGGGAATAGATCCCGTGCTGGCGCGGCCCGGCACGCATATCTCGGTGATCCGCACGGCCTGCGACGGCAAGCTCCCCGAAAGCCCGTGGGCCGGCTTCGTCGCCTCTGTGACCGGCTTCGACGATGAGCGCCGCGACCGCCACGGCCAGGCTGAACTGAACACTGGCGAGGTGCTGCGCTATGCGGTGATCCACCTGCCGAACGGCCAGGTGATGATGACCTTCGTGGACGTCACCGACAGCGTCAATGTCGAACGCGCACTGAAGGAGAAGAACGAAGCGCTGCAGAAGTCGGACCAGTTGAAGAACGACTTCGTCCAGCACGTGTCTTACGAGCTGCGCTCGCCGCTCACCAACATCATCGGCTTCACCGAGCTGCTGCAATTGCCCACGACGGGGCCGCTCACCGAGCGCCAGCGCGAATATGTCGACCATATCGGCTCGTCGTCATCGGTGCTGCTCACCATCGTCAACGACATCCTCGACCTGGCGACGGTGGATGCCGGCATCATGGAGCTCGACATCGGCGAGGTGAGCGTCGACCAGGTGATCGCCAATGCGGTGGAGCTCGTCTCGGACCGGCTCGCCGAACACAGCATCGGCGTGCGCGTCGAGGCCGGACGCGCGCCGAAGAGTTTCCATGGCGACGAGAACCGGGTCCGCCAGATATTGTTCAATCTCCTGAGCAATGCGGCAAACTACGCGCCGGAAAACAGCGAGATCGTGCTTGCCTGCGAGGCCTCCGACGAAGGCGTGATCTTCTCGGTCCATGACGACGGGCCGGGCATGCCGGAAGAGATACTCGACACCGTGTTCCGCCGCTTCGAGACGCGCCAGGCGGGTGGGCGCCGGCGCGGGGCGGGGCTCGGCCTTTCGATCGTCAAAAGCTTCGTCGAGCTGCATGGCGGGACCGTCTCGATCGACAGCGGCGCGGGCCGCGGCACGACCGTCACCTGCTGGTTCCCGCTCGCTCCTTCCGGCCAGCGGGCGGCGGCGGAGTGATGGGCTTCGGGTCTGCGATCTACATAAGCCACGCGGCGTCTTAGCTTGAATTTTTCGGCGACCTTGACGCCGCTGTCGCATTCCCTCCTCACGGCCGCCGCATCCAGAGGGAGGCCAAAAGCGCCCCGCCGACGTGATCGGCAACGCTGTCAAGTCATGCGCATGCCACTGGCGAGGAAACCGGAGACTGCCTTAACGACTGCAAGACCTTCGCTCAAGATCGAAGGGGCCGTCAAACAGGTAACGAAAGTTGTGCCGCCTGGGAAGCAGAGGAAATAAGAGTATACGGGTTTGCAGCCTTAGACCGATCTGCGAATTTCTGCCGTAGCTCGGCAATTACTTTCCCAGCTACATAATAGCGTCCTCGTTTCTCCCCCACAGGTTCTAGCAAGTCAAGATCGCAAAGCTGCTTTAAGTCGCGGCTCGCCACCACCTCAGAGATACTGTTCTCTGTTCTGTGACGCTGATTCCTAACCTTGTATCCGAATGCCGCATCCATCAATGGCAGTTGCATCCGTTCGTGAAGTTTGTGCTGGTCAGTTATCCTGGCAACCTCTTCCCATACCCGGCCAATTTGAGCGCTGCGTTTTTTGATCGTAGCAGCTTGCTGGTAGTGAGCGATCAGGCAAAAACGAACCCAAGGCAGCGCATCATGTTCGGGGTGCCAACTTCCCTTCCCGGTCTCCGCTAGAATTTTATAATAGGCGTCAGTATTGCGACCCAGCCACTCTTCGATGCTGCAAAACACGGGGCTGACTATTCCGTTTCTAGCCAGCACAAGCGTTTGCAGTGCCCGTGCCATCCGTCCGTTTCCATCCTTGAAAGGATGAATCATCGCGAGGTTAAGATGAACCATAGCGCCAAGGACAGTGGAAGATTCCACATGATCAGCGCTATTCGCCTGCTGGACAAGCTCGTCAATGAGGCTCGGCACCTGCTCAGCATCTGGACCTTCATATACTGTTTCACTCGACGGCTCGTGAACAACGTAAATCGGCCCATTGCGCCACTGGCCCGGCAACTTCGTCATATCGTAGCTTAGCATCATGTAGTGCAGGCTGCGGATCAACTGAGCATTAATCTCGACGTAAGGATCGTCGTGGAGCCGCAGGATGTACGTCATAGCAGAGCGATAACCTTGGAGCGCTCGCACGGTTTCCTCTTCGAGCGTCTCTGGCCTCTCATCGTCGATAATCGCTACTGCCTCGGCAAGGTTAGCATTGATCCCTTCGATGCTGTTCGACCCTTGAAGTGCTCGCGCGAACGTAGTCCTGCGGAGAAAACCTGTCCACCGAACTGGGTTCGTGCTCACCTGATACCGAAGCTCAGCGCGCAACCCTCGGATCAGAGCGAGCACATCGCGATCTTCGGAAGTCAGATTTGGATAGGCATGAATCATGGGGAAATCGCCTTAAATATCGTCTCAACGACGATATTTAATTGACTTTGTGACGGAGTCAATCCATCCATATTTGCAATGCAAGGTCCCTGCGGCTCGCTCAAGTGAGACTGCGAGCCTTTACCTCTGTAGACCTCTATCCGATCCCTTGCACCTCGATATCCGCGAAGGAAGATGCCGCGCTTGACCGACAGCGATGCCGCATACGACTATATCGTGGTCGGCGCGGGCTCGGCCGGCTGTGTCTTGGCGAACCGCCTGTCGGCCGATCCGAAGAACAGGGTCCTGGTGCTGGAGGCCGGCGGCAAGGACAATTGGGTGTGGTTCCACATCCCGGCCGGCTATCTCTTCGCCATCGGCAATCCTCGTGCCGACTGGTGCTTCAGGACCGAGGCGGAAAGCGGGCTCAACGGCCGCAGCCTCGCCTATCCGCGCGGCAAGGTGATCGGCGGGTCGTCCGCCATCAACGCCATGATCTACATGCGCGGCCAGGCGGGCGACTACGACCACTGGCGGCAGCTCGGGCTGAAAGGCTGGGGCTGGGAGGACGTGCTGCCCTTCTTCAAGAAGCATGAGGATCATTTCCTGGGGGAGAGCGGCATCCATGCCGTCGGCGGCGAATGGCGGGTCGAGCCGCCGCGCGTCAGGTGGGACATCCTCGACGCCTATCGCGCCGCGGCGGCCGAGACGGGGATTGCGCCGATCGAGGATTTCAACGGCGGCGACAATGCCGGCTCCTGCTATTTCCACGTCAACCAGAGGCGCGGCCTGCGCTGGTCGGCGGCGACCGCGTTCCTGAAGCCGGTGCTGAAGCGGCCGAACCTCGAGCTCGTCACCCATTGCTTGGTGGAGACGGTCGGTTTCAACGGCAAACGCGCCGCGTCCGTGACCTATCGGCGTGACGGCGTGCGCCATACGGCAGCCTGCCGCAGCGAGATTGTCCTTGCCGCCGGCGCGATTGGCTCGGTCGAGATATTGCAACGCTCAGGCATCGGCCCGGAGGCCGTGCTTCGCCAGGCGGGCGTAGACATAGTGCACGAGATGCCGGGCGTCGGCGCGAACCTGCAGGATCATCTCCAGCTCGGCCTCATCTACCAGCTCTCGAACGCGCGCACGATGAACGAGACTTATCACTCGCTGCCGCGGCGCGCCTGGATGGGCATCGAATACGCGCTGTTCCGGCGTGGGCCGCTCACCATGGCGCCGTCGCAGCTCGGGCTCTTTACCCGCTCAGATCCCGAGCGCGAGCGCGCCAACCTGGAATTCCATGTCCAGCCGCTGTCGCTGGACAAGTTCGGCGACCCGTTGCATCGCTTCCCGGGCCTCACCGCCAGCGTCTGCAATCTGCAGCCGGAGAGCCGCGGGACGGTCAGGATCCGCTCCGCGGATCCGGGTGGCAAACCGTTCATCGCGCCGAACTATCTCTCGACCGACGAGGACCGGCGCGTCGCCGCGCAGTCTATCCGCATCGCGCGGCGGATCGCCCGCGGAGCGGCTCTTGAGCCCTATCGGCCGCAGGAGTTTCTGCCGGGTCCCGACGTGCCGGACGAGGACGAAGCGCTGTGGAAGGCGGCCGGCGACATCGGCACGACCATTTTCCACCCTGTGGGGACCGCCAGGATGGGCCTGCCGAGCGACCGAGGCGCGGTCGTCGACGAGCGGCTCAGCCTGATCGGCCTCGACCGGCTGCGCGTGGTGGATGCGTCGGCAATGCTGACGATCACGTCCGGCAACACCAATTCCCCGACGATCATGATCGCCGAGAAAGGCGCTGCGATGATCCTGGAGGATGCTCGGAAATGATACGCCGCCCCCTGCGGCCGGCTCAGTAGACGACCACACTCCTGATCGACTTGCCTTCGTGCATGAGGTCGAATCCCCTGTTGATCTCGTCGAGCAAGAGTGTGTGGGTGATCATCGGGTCGATCTCGATCTTGCCGGCCATGTACCAGTCGACGATCTTTGGCACGTCGGTGCGGCCGCGCGCCCCGCCGAAGGCCGTGCCTTTCCAGACGCGGCCGGTGACGAGCTGGAACGGGCGCGTCGAAATTTCCTGGCCGGCGCCGGCCACGCCGATGACGATCGCCTGTCCCCAGCCGCGGTGGCTGGCTTCCAACGCCTGGCGCATGACCTTGGTATTGCCCGTGCAGTCGAAGGTGTAGTCGGCCCCGCCGATCTGGTCGGCGCCGCGCTTGGTCAGGTTGACGAGATAGGGCACGACATCGCCCTCGATCTCCTTCGGATTGACGAAATGCGTCATGCCGAAACGCTCGCCCCAGGCCTTCTTGTCGTTGTTGATGTCGACGCCGATGATCATGTCGGCGCCGGCGAGACGCAGGCCCTGGATGACATTGAGGCCGATGCCGCCAAGCCCGAACACGATCGCCGTGGCGCCCGCCTCGACCTTGGCCGTGTTGATGACCGCGCCGATGCCGGTCGTCACCCCGCAGCCGATGTAGCAGATCTTGTCGAAGGGCGCGTCCGGGTTGACCTTGGCTACCGCGATCTCGGGCAGCACGGTGAAGTTCGAGAAGGTCGAGCAGCCCATGTAGTGGAACAGCCTGTCCTTGCCCATCGAAAAGCGGCTGGTGCCGTCGGGCATCAGACCCTGCCCTTGGGTGGCGCGGATCGCCGTGCAGAGATTGGTCTTGCGCGAGAGACATGACGGGCACTGCCGGCACTCCGGCGTATAGAGCGGGATGACGTGGTCGCCCTTCCTCACGCTGGTCACGCTCGGTCCGACGTCGACGACGATGCCGGCGCCCTCATGGCCGAGGATGGCCGGAAAGATGCCTTCCGGGTCGGCGCCCGACAGGGTGAACTCGTCGGTGTGGCAGATGCCGGTCGCCTTGATCTCGACCAGCACCTCGCCAGCCTTGGGCCCGTCCAGGTCGACCTCCATGATCTCCAGCGGCTTGCCGGCTGCCACGGCGACTGCGGCGCGCGTCTTCATTCACATACCTCCCAAACCAGATGATCAGGCGGCGCGTGCCGCCCCGGCGCGAAACATGCCTGTGACGATGAGACCCTTTGGCACGGCTGGCGCGGCTGCGCCAGCGGCGAATCGCGGAATGCCGTTGCCTTGCCGGGGGACCCTTCCGATTGGCCGGCGAGGAACGAGGCGCCTATCTCGGCGCCCGCTTGGCCAGGATGCGCTGCAGCGTGCGGCGATGCATGTTGAGCCGCCGCGCAGTCTCCGACACGTTGCGGTCGCACATCTCATAGACGCGCTGGATGTGCTCCCAGCGCACGCGGTCGGCCGACATCGGGTTTTCCGGGGGCGCCGCGCGGCGGTTGCCCGTGAGCGCGGCGTAGATGTCGTCGGCATCCGCCGGCTTGGAGAGATAGTCGACCGCGCCGAGCTTCACGGCCGTCACGGCGGTCGCGATATTGCCGTAGCCTGTGAGGATGATCGCCTTGGAATCGGCGCGCTTCTCGCGGATCGCCTCGACGACGTCGAGCCCGTTGCCGTCGCCGAGCCGCATGTCGATCACCGCATAGGCCGGCGCGCTGGCCCTCGCCTTCTGTACCGCCTCCTCGACGCTTTCGGCGGTATCCACCACGAAGCCGCGGCCCTCCATGGCGCGCGCAAGCCGCGTCAGGAACGGTTTGTCGTCGTCGACGATAAGCAGCGTCCTGTCGTCGCCGAGTTCCGCTGTCTCGCGGGTCCTGGTGTCGCTCATCATGGCCGGGCTCGGATGTTCCATATCACTGAGCCGACATATATTCCCTAAGCGTCAGCGATCCAACCCCGGTTGCGGCTCCGGCCAGTTCAGCTCGCTGCATCCTGGACCAGGGCTTCGGGCGCGGCGAAGGCCGCGCGCGACCATGTGATCTCGACCAGCGCGCCCTCGCCGCGTTCGGTCGAGTTGCGGAACTGGATCGCCGCGCCCGAGCGCTCGAGCAGCGTCTTGGCGATGAAAAGGCCGAGCCCTAGCCCGCCGCCCGGCTCGGTGCCCTGGCGGGTCGACATATAGGGCTCGCCGATGCGGTCGATGATATCGGGCAGGAAGCCGGGTCCGTCGTCGGTGATGGTGATCGAGACGATGCTGTCGTTCCAGCGCCAGCGCACCCAGACATTGGCCTTGGCGAAATCGACGGCGTTCTCGACCAGATTGCCGAGCCCGTAGATGACGCCGGGCTTGCGCTGGCCGACCGGCTGGGGGCCGCCCTGCTCGCGCGGCTCGAGCGTGATCCTGATGCCGAAGTCGCGATGCGGGGCGATCACCTCCTCCAGCATGGCCCTGAGCGGCAGCCGCATCAGTGGCGTGTCCGTCTCCGACGACAGGCTCTGCAATCGTTTCAGGATATCGCGGCAGCGCTCGCTCTGCGAACGCAGCAACGTCACGTCCTCCTTGTAGCGAGGGTCGTTGCCGAGCGCCCGCTCCATCTCGCGGGCCACCAGCGCGATCGTGGCGAGCGGCGTGCCAAGCTCGTGCGCGGCCGCCGCCGCCAGCCCGTCGATCGCCGACAAATGCTGCTCGCGCTGCAGCACCAGCTCGGTGGCATTGAGCGCATTGGCGAGCATCCTCGCCTCTTCCGCCACGCGCCAGGCATAGACGCCGGTGAAGGTAATGCTGGACACCACCGCGAGCCACATGCCGGCGACATAGACGAACGGCATGGTGAGCTCCGCTCCCGGAAACCAGGGCAGCGGCATGTGATAGACCGCGAGGAACGTCGCCGCGGCAATCACGAAGCTGCCCAATATGCCGGTCAGCCGGATCGGCATCGAGGTGGCAGAAATCACGACCGGGACGGTGAGCAGCACCGAGAACGGATTGGTCATTCCGCCGGTGAGATAGAGCAGCCCGGCCAGCTGCAACGCATCGAACATCAATATGGCCAGCGCCGGATAGGGCTTTAGCCGGTGCGCGGCCGGGAAGCGGAGCGCGAGCACCACGTTGAGCCAGGCCGAGATCGCGATCAGCACGAAGCAGAGGCTGACCGGCAGCGGGAAGTCGAAGCCGTAGGCGACGATCAGAACGGCCGCGCTCTGGCCGACGATGGCGAGCCAGCGCAGCCTGATCAGGGTGTTGAGCCTGAGCCGGTTGCTGGCCTGCGGGTCGGATATGCGAAGCGCGCGCATCGGCTGATCATAGGCTTGGAGCATGGCCTTACCCTAGCGCTATTTGACGCGCGGCTTGGCGCGGCTGGTCGCTTCCGCCGCCAGCGGGTCGTCCGGCCAGACATGCTTGGGATAGCGGCCGCGCATGTCGGAGCGCACGTCCCCCCATGAGCCGCGCCAGAAGCCGGGCAGGTCCAATGTGGTCTGGATCGGCCGCTGCGCAGGCGACAGCAGCTCCAGCGTCAGCGGCACGGCGCCGCCGGCGATCGAAGGATGCGTGCCGAGCCCGAACAGCTCCTGGACGCGGATCGACAGCACCGGCCGCTCGCCATCGTAGCGGATCGGCACGCGGCTGCCGGACGGCGCATCGAAATGGGTCGGGGCAAGCGCCTCGATCCTGCGCTGCAGGTCATGCGGCACGAGCGACAGCAGGCCGTTGCGGATGGCGTCAGGATCGATTCGGGCAAGGCTGGATTCGCCCGTCAGGAACGGCAGCAGCCAGTCATCGAGCGCGGCGGTCAGCGCGTTGTCGGAAACGTCCGGCCATGGCGCGCCGAGCCCGCGGTGGAGCCAGGCGAGGCGGTTGCGCAGCGTCTCGGCGTCCTTGTCCCATGGGAGCAGCGACAGGCCATGTTCCCCGAGCGCCTCGACCACGGCGCGGTCCGCCGCTGCGCCGCTCGGAGCGGGTTGCAGGCGCTCGGCGAGCTGGATCGCGCCGAGCCGCTCGACCTCGCGCACGCGCACGGCGCGTCGCTCGACATCGAACAGCGTCTCGGTCCTGCGCTCGATGCGATCGGCGAGGGCCGTACGGATTTCCTCTTCGAGGAGGGCGGCAGCCGAGGTAATGCGGGCGTTCTGCGCCTTGCCCTGCAGGTCGGCGACGACGAGGAATTTTTCGCCGGCGAGCGGGTCGGCGGCGTCGAGCATTGCGCCGCGGCCATTGGAGAGCACGAAACGTCCGCGCTCGCCGCGCGCCATGGCGACACGATCGGGCCAGGCTTGGATGAGGATGGCGCCGGCGCTTCCCTCCCCGTTGAGGGGAGGGTGGCGGGACGAAGTCCGGCCGGGAGAGGTCGCTGGCGACGGAGGGCTGCCTCGATCGACCCCTCCCTGTCTTGTGGACTTGGCTTCGCTCCGCCCGCCCGCCGTCCCTCCCCCCGAGGGGGAGGGTAAGGAGAGCACCAGCCGTTCCGCCAATCCTCGCGCGGCGTTCGCGCGCGGTGACCTTTCAGTGGCGAAACGTGACAGCCGCCGTTCAAGGTCCGTGCTGTCGCCGCCGAGCCCACGCTCGGTGATGAGCACGGCCAGCTGCGTGGCTTCTTCGGCGCGGCCCACCTTCGCGGCCATCGCCACCATGTGGGCGAGACGCGCCGGCAAGGCGAGCCGGCGCATGGCCTTGCCATCCTCGGCGATGCGTCCCTCGCCGTCGATCGCGCCGAGCGTCGCGAGCAGCGTGCGGGCCTCGTTGAGCGCAGGCGCCGGCGGCGGGTCCAGGAAGGCGAGCGTCGCGGGGTCGGCAATGCCGAAGGCCGCGCAGTCCAGCACGAGGCCGGACAGGTCGGCCTCGAGGATTTCCGGCGGCGTGAAAGCGGGCAGGGCGGCCGTCTGCTCGGAGCGCCACAGCCGGATCGCGACACCTGGCTGGGTGCGGCCGGCGCGGCCGGCTCGCTGGTCGGCGGAAGCGCGCGACACGCGCACGGTCTCAAGCCGCGTGATGCCGGTGGCGGGCTCGTATTTCGGCAGGCGCGACAGGCCGCTGTCCACCACCACGCGCACCCCGTCGATGGTGATCGAAGTCTCGGCGATGGAGGTGGCCAGCACCACCTTGCGCCGACCTTCGGACGCCGGCCGGATCGCGGCGTCCTGCGCCTTGCCGTCGAGATTGCCGTAGAGCGGGACGATGTCGGTGTTTGCCGGGACGCGGCCCGTGAGCCGTTCGGCGGTGCGCTCGATCTCGCGCTGGCCGGGCAGGAAGGCAAGCGCGCTGCCGTCCTCGCTTGCCAGCGCCTCACGAATGGCGGCCGCGACCGCATCCTCGACGGCGACCATACCGGGCCGCTCCTGATAACGCAGCTCGACGGGAAAGCTGCGGCCCTCGCTCTTCAGCACGCGCGCATCGCCGAGCAGGCCGGCTACGCGGGCGCCGTCGAGCGTGGCCGACATGACGAGCAGCCTGAGCACCGGTCTGAGCGCGCTCTGCACGTCGAGGGCCAATGCCAGACCGAAATCGCCGTCGAGCGAGCGCTCATGGAATTCGTCGAACAGGATCGCGGAAATACCCGGCAGGTCCGGGTTGTCGAGGATCATGCGTGCGAGGACGCCTTCGGTGACGACGAGGAGGCGCGTCTTCGCCGACTGCCGGGTCTCCATGCGCATGGCGTAGCCGACGGTGCCGCCGACCTCTTCGCCGAGCAGGGAAGCCATACGCCGCGCCGCGGCGCGGGCGGCAAGACGGCGGGGCTCGAGCAGCAGGATGCGGCCGGTCTTCGCCCACTCGGCATCGAGCAGCGCCAGCGGCGCCAGCGTCGTCTTGCCGGCGCCCGGCGGAGCGATCAGCACTGCGTTGGGGGACGCGGCGAGCGTGGCCAGAAGCTCCGGCAGGACTTCCGTGACGGGCAGGTCCGGGAGGGTGGGCGCTATGGGCATCGCGCCCGGTTATCAGTTTGGCTGGGACAGCGCCACCTTCCCCTCCCCCTTGAGGGGAGGCGGCCGCGAAGCGGCCGGGAGGGGTCCTCGCGGCAGCGTGCGGCGACCTAAATGCGGCGTAAAGAAAAGGCTGGGGCCTGCGGCCATGGCCCCTCCCGCCTCGCCCTCGCAAGGTCGGGCTCGGCACCCTCCCCTCAAGGAGGAGGAATTGGCGCTACACCTCCACCCACCGTTCCTCCTGAAACGACCTCGCCATCGCATCGACAGCGCGCTCGATCAGAATGCCCTCCTCGAAAGTGATCGACAGCGAATCCTCGCCCAGAATACGGCCGATGAGCTGACGGCATTCGATGGTCTTGAGGTCGCCGAAACCGAGGCCGTGGCCGGGCGCGGGGATAAAGCGGTCATAGGGCTCGTGGTGCGGCGCGGTGAGCACGGTGCGGAAGCCCGCCTCGGTCGGTCGGTCGCTGGTGAGGTAGATCTGGAACTCGTTGAAACGCTCCTGGTCGAACAGGATCGAGCCCTTGGCGCCGAAAATCTGGATGGCGATGCGGCCCTTGCGGCCCCAGGCCGTGCGGCTGACGGCGATAAAACCCGACGCGCCGTTCTCAAGCCGCATGAGGATCGTGGCGATGTCGAACACCTCCACTTCACGATCGCATTCGGGCGTCCTGCGGGTTGGATAGGGTTTGGCCATGTCGCACATGACCCGCTCGACCGGGCCGAACAGCGTGAGGATCAGAGACAGCGGGTGCACGGCGAAATCGTCGATCGCGCCCCAGCCATTTGCCTTCTCGTGGCGCTGCTGGAACGGCGCCTCCGGATCGGCCATGAAGTCCTCGTCCATCTCGATGCGGACTTGGTTCACGGCGCCGATTGCGCCTTCCTCGAGCAATCGCTTGATGTGCCGGACCACCGGGTTCTGAATGTAATTGTAGCCCAGCACGGCGACCTTGCCGGAAGCACGCGCGGCTGCGAGCATCGTCTCGGCCTCGGCGAGGTTCGGCGCCATGGGCTTCTCGCACCAGACATGTTTTCCCGCCGCCAGCGCCGTATTTGCCATCTCCAGATGGAACTTGTTGGGCGTCGTGATGGAAACGACGTCGACGTCAGGGTCGGCGATCACCTGGCGCCAGTCCCCCGAGGCTTTTTCAAAGCCGAACTGGTCGGCCTTGGCGCGGGCAAGCTGCTCGCTGGCGTCGCCGAGATGGGCAAGCCGGATCGTCGGCACATCGCCGAACACCGGCTTCACCGCGTTCCAGGCAAGCGCGTGGGCCTTGCCCATGAAGCCGCTGCCGATCAGCCCGACGCCGACGCTTTTCATGGGTGCTCCTTTCGGCAATAACGGAACAAATGGTTCGTTGAACTGGATACTGGAATGTCCATTCCATTTCTGTCATGTTCCGTCAAGCGCCGACTTTCGCATCGTCAAGACGGGGCGGCGCATGTTACCGGTTCGTGAGGAGAACCGCATGACATTCGTAGAGGGGCCGGCCCGCGAGAGCCCGCGCGACTTCGAGACGCTGAGGGCGATGATCGTCGAGCGTAGCGAGGAGCTGCCGAAGCGGCTGGCGCAGGTTGCGGTCTATGCCCTCTACAATCCCGACGAGATCGCCTTCGGCACGGCGGCGAGCGTCGCCCAGGCGGCTGTCGTCCAGCCCTCGACGCTGGTGCGCTTCGCGCAGGCCTTCGGCTATCAGGGTTTTTCCGAGCTGCAGGAAGTTTTCCGCTCACGGCTGCGCGAGCGCGTGCCGAGCTATGACGAGCGGCTGGCCCGCATGCGCCAGCACGGCATCCCGACATCCAAGTCGAGCCTGGTGCTGGATGGGTTCCTCGAGGCGGCGCAGCGCTCGGTCGTCGAGCTGCGCGAGAAGATCAGGCCGGACGCGCTGGAGCGCGCGGTCGATGTTCTGGCAGCGGCCGACACGATCTACCTGATTGGACTGAGGCGCTCGTTTCCGATCACCTCCTATCTCAGCTATGCCATGGGCAAGCTTTCGATCCGCAACATATTGATCGACGCGGTGGCGGGCATGGGCGCCGAGCAGGCGGGCTTCGTCAAGCCGCGCGATGCGGTGCTGGCCGTGAGCTTCACGCCCTACGCCAGCGAGACGGTGACGCTGACCAACGCCGCCAGGTCACGCGGCGCCAAGATCGTGTCCATTACCGATTCCGTGTTCTCGCCGATCGCCTCGCCGGCCGACGTGATGCTGGAGATCGTCGAGGCCAATTTCGAAGGTTTTCGCTCCATGACGGCCACCATGGCGCTGGCGATGAGCCTGGCTGTGGCGGTCGCCGGGAGGAGGCGCGAGGGGTAGGACGCTCTTTCCTCGCCCCTTGTGGGAGAGGATAGATCGACCCCACGAGCGTTTGCGCGAGTGGCTGGTCGATCTTGGTGAGGGGGTAAACGCGCTACACCCCTCACCAAGCGCGGCCAACGGCTCGCGCCGATGCGCTCGCCGTGCCTTGCTATCCTCTCCCGCAAGGCGCGAGGAAGAGGCGCTTACCCCAGCGCCGGCGGGTCGGCCGGTGAATTGCCGGCGCCCAGCACCTGCTGGTCGAAATCGACGATCGAGCCGGTCATCAGCCCGCTCTCGGCGCTCGCCAGGAAGGCGACGGCGCGCGCCACCTCTTGCGGCTTGAGCAGCCGGCCGAACGGGCGGCCCTTCTCGGCCTTCTCCAGCCAGCCGGGCTGCGCATCGTGATAGGTCTTCATGATGCGGTCCTCGCCGGGCGTGTCCATCCAGCCGATGGTGAGCCCGTTGACGCGGATGCGGTGGTTCATGACCGAATAGGCGACGTTCTTCGTCAGCGTGATCAGCGCGCCCTTCGAGGCCGAATAGGCGGTGATGAAGCTCTGCCCGCCATGGCCCGACATCGAGATGATGTTGATGATCGAGCCCTCGATCTTCTCGCGCTCCATGATCTTCAGCGAATGCTGCATCAGAAAGAATGGCGCGCGCACATTGACCGCGAAGATGGTGTCGAACAGCGAGACCGGCGTGTCCCAGATCGAGCCGCGATCGGAGATGCCGGCTGAGTTGACGAGGATGTCGAGGCGGCCAAAGGCCCTGTCGGCGGCCGCCGCGATTGCCTCCGGCGCGGCCTGATCGGCGAGGTCGGCGGCAACGAAGGCCGTCTTGGCGCCCTTGGCTTCCAGCGCTTGCGCCACCTTCCCGCCGCGCTCGGCGTTGCGTCCGGTGATGACGAGCCCGGCCGCGCCGCGGTCCGCGAACATGTTGGCGATCGCCTGGCCGAGGCCCTGTGTCGCGCCGGTGACGATCGCGACCTTGCCTTCCAGCGACAGCGATTTCAGGGAGTTGGGATCGAACATGGGTCAATTCTCCTCAAAAGGGTGGCCGACCCCCACTCCGGCCCTTCGGGCCACCTCTCCCCCGATCGACGGGGGAGAGGAAGCGCCGGCCGCAAGGCCTGGCGCCCTTCCTCTACCCCACGAAGTGGGGGAGAGGTGCCGAGCAAGGCGAGGCGGAGTGGGGGAAATTCATGGGTTCAAGTTCAGCTCGTCATTTCGTGAGATCTTCGGTCCTACCCCACCTTCACCGGCTTGCCGGTTGCCCGGGATTCTGTGGCGGCGTCGGCCAACATCTGCGCGCGCAGGCCGTCATTGCCGTCCGGCGAAATCCTCTTGCCGTCGACCAGACGATCGATGAATGCCTCGACCTCATTGCGATAGGCCGCGGCGTAGCGCTCCAGGAAGAAGTTCTGCACCGGATCGGCCGTGAACCCTTCAGCGCCGGCGAAGGTTACCGTCGTCTCATGCACATTGGCGGCCGAAAGCAGGCCTTTGGAACCGTGCACCTCGATGCGCTGGTCGTAGCCGTAGGTGGCGCGGCGCGAGTTGGAAATCTGGCAGATCTTGCCGCTGGCGGTCTTGAGCAGCACGGCAGCGGTATCGACATCGCCGGCCCTGCCGATTGCCGGGTCGACCAGCGAGGAACCGAAAGCGAACATCTCCACGGGTTCCTCGCCGAGCAGGAAGCGCGCCATGTCGAGATCGTGGATCATCATGTCGCGGAACAGTCCTCCGGAACGCTCGATATAGGAGACCGGCGGCGGCGCGGGGTCGCGCGAGAGGATCGTGACGAGCTCGACATTGCCGGCCGCGCCGTCGGCAAGCCGTCTCTGCAGCGCGGCGAAATTGGGGTCGAAGCGGCGATTGAAGCCGATCATCAGCTTCGTGCCGGCCTTCCCCACGCGCCCGAGCGTCTCCCTGATGCGGGCCGAGCTCATGTCGAGCGGCTTTTCGCACAGCACCGCCTTGCCGGCGGCGGCCGCCTTGTCGATGAAATCGGCATGTGTGTCGGTCGGCGTTGCGATCAGTACCGCGTCGACCGCCTTGTCCGCGATCAGTTCCTCAGCGGTCCTGACCGGCGCTCCGGTCGTCACCGAAAGCGCCCTGGCGCCGTCCGGAAACGGGTCGGCGATGCCGGCGAGCCGCGCCCGTTTCGAGCTCGCGATGTTCCTGCCGTGGATCTGGCCGATACGGCCCGCTCCGAGCAGCGCGATGGAGATCATGGCCAAGCCTTTCGTGGAGACGACGGGAAGCAAAAACAGAATGAATATTCCATATTGACTTGTCAATGGAATTTCTGTTTCATATCGGCTTCACAGCAAAACCTATCGCGCAGCGCCCGCGGAAGGAAGCTCCACGAACGCGCGATACCGTCGGAGGAACCGATCAAATGCCCCCGGCCAAGTCGCTCGATGTCATTACGATCGGCCGCTCCTCCGTCGACCTTTACGGCCAGCAGATCGGCTCGCGCCTGGAGGACATCGGCTCCTTCGCCAAGTCGGTCGGCGGCTGCCCGGCCAACATCGCTGTCGGCACGGCGCGGCTGGGGCTGAAGTCGGCGCTGCTGACGCGCGTCGGCGACGAGCAGATGGGCCGCTTCATCCGCGAGCAGCTTCAGCGCGAGGGCGTCGCGACCGGCGGTGTCGTCACCGACAAGGAGCGGCTGACGGCGCTCGTTCTGCTGGCGGTGGAGGACGAGGGCGTTTCGCCGATGATCTTCTACCGCAGCGACTGCGCCGACATGGCGCTGTCGCCCGACGACGTGGATGAGACGTTCATCGCCTCGGCGCGGGCGATCGTGGTGACGGGGACCCATTTTTCGCGAACGAACACCGAGGCCGCGCAGCTCAAGGCTATCCAGGCGGCGAAGGCGAGCGCCGGCAAGGTGGTGTTCGACATCGACTACCGGCCAAACCTCTGGGGGCTGGCTGGTCACGCCGAAGGTTTCGAGCGCTACGTGAAGTCCGAGCGGGTGACGGCCAAGATCAAGCCGGTGCTCAAGGACTGCGATCTCATCGTCGGCACCGAGGAGGAGATCATGATCGCCTCCGGCGCGGACGAAGCGGCAAGCGCGCTGAAGGCGATCCGCGCGGTGACCGAGGCCGTCATCGTCATGAAGCGCGGCGCCATGGGCTGCATCGTCTATGACGGGCCGATCCCCGACGATCTGGAGAAGGGCATCGTCGGCAAGGGTTTTCCGATCGAGGTCTACAATGTGCTCGGCGCCGGCGACGCCTTCATGTCCGGCTTCCTGCGCGGCTGGCTGGGTGGAGAAAGCCTTGAGACGGCGGCGACCTGGGCCAATGCCGGCGGCGCCTTCGCGGTGTCGCGGCTGCTCTGCTCGCCCGAATACCCGACCTTCGACGAGCTGCAATATTTCCTCACACACGGCTCGAAGTTCCGGGCTCTGCGCAAGGACGATGCGATCAACCAGGTGCATTGGGCAACGACGCGCAGCCGCGACATCCCGCTGCTGATGGCGTTTGCGATCGACCATCGCGCGCAGCTCGAGGAGATGGCGAAGAAGCACTACGCCGACGAGAAGAAGATCCGCGCCTTCAAGGTGCTGGCGGTGAAGGCGGCGGCGAAGGTCGCCGCAGGCCGGCCCGGCTACGGCATGCTGATCGACGAGAAATTCGGCCGCGAGGCGATGTTCGAGTTCGCCAGGCACACGTTCTCGTGGCTCGGACGGCCGGTCGAGCTGCCCGGCTCTCGCCCGTTGCGCTTCGAGTTCAGCCAGGATATCGGCTCGCAGCTCGTCGAATGGCCGGTCGAGCACTGCATCAAGTGCCTGTGCTTCTATCACCCCAACGATCCGGTCGCGCTGAAGGACCAGCAGGCGCTGAAACTGAGGGCGCTGTTCGACGCCTCGCGCAAGGTCGGCCGCGAGCTGCTGATCGAGATCATCGCCGGCAGGAACGGCCCGCTCGACGAGACCACCGTTCCGCGCGCACTGGACGAGCTCTATGCCCTGGGCATCAAGCCGGACTGGTGGAAGCTGGAGCCGCAGGCTTCGGCCGCTGCCTGGCGTCGGATCGAAGCGACGATCGCGCGCAACGACCCGTGGTGCCGCGGCGTGGTGCTGCTCGGGCTGGAAGCGCCGCTGCATGAATTGGAGGCTGCTTTCGCGGCCACCGCGGACGCGCCGATCGTCAAGGGGTTTGCAGTCGGCCGCACCATTTTCAACGAGGCCGCGGAGGAATGGCTTGCCGGCCGTATCGGCGACGAGGAGGCAATCGCGGACATGGCGGCGCGCTTCGAAAAGCTCACTGATGCGTGGCTTGCCGCACGCGGCTCAAAGGCTGCATAAAGGCCTCGGGAGGATAAGATGACCAAGACGATCCGCCTGACCATGGCGCAGGCGCTGGCGAAGTTCATGGCGCGGCAGATGACCGAGATCGACGGCGAGACGCTGCCCATCTTCGGCGGGGTCTGGGCGATCTTCGGCCACGGCAATGTCGCAGGGCTAGGCGAGGCGCTCTACCAGCATCGCGATGAGTTGCCGACCTTCCGGGCCCATAACGAGCAGGCCATGGCGCATGCCGCGATCGGTTTTGCCAAGGCGAATTTCCGCCGCCGCTTCATGGCTGCGACCTCTTCGATCGGGCCGGGCGCGGTGAACATGGTGACGGCGGCAGCGCTCGCCCATGTCAACCGCCTGCCGCTGCTGCTTCTGCCCGGCGACGTGTTCGCCAACCGCATTCCGGACCCGGTGCTGCAGCAGGTCGAAAGCTTCGGCGACGGCACGGTCTCCGCCAATGACTGCTTCCGGCCCGTGTCGCGTTATTTCGACAGGATCACGCGGCCCGAGCAGATCGTGCCGGCGTTGAGCCGCGCCATGGCCGTGCTGACCGACCCGGCCGAATGCGGCCCCGTGACGCTGTCGCTCTGCCAGGACGTGCAGGCCGAGGCCTACGACTATCCCGAGAGCTTCTTCGAGCCGCGCGTGTGGACACAGCGCCGACCGCGTCCGGATCTCGCCGAACTGAAGCGCGCCGCGGACATGCTGAGGAAGGCCAAGAAGCCGCTAATCATAGGCGGCGGCGGCGTGTTGTTCTCCGGCGCCTCCACGCAGCTCGACAAGTTTGTCGAGGCGACGGGCATCCCGGTCTGCGAAACGCAGGGCGGAAAGTCGTCGCTGCCCGACGATCACGCGCTGAACATGGGCGCGGTGGGTGTGACCGGCACCGCGGCCGCGAACCGTCTGGCCGAGGAAGCGGACGTCGTGCTGGCGCTCGGCACGCGGCTGCAGGATTTCACCACCGGTTCCTGGGCGCTATTCAAAAACGGCGGCAAGACGGTGATCGGCCTCAACGTGCAGCCTTTCGACGCCGGCAAGCACCGCGCGCTGACCCTGGTCGGCGATGCCCGTGAGGCTCTGAAAGAACTGGGTGCTGCGCTTGGTAGCTGGAAAGCACCTGCCGCCTGGACCAACAGTGCCAAGAAGGGCAAGGCCGAGTGGCGGAAGGTCGCCGCGAAATACACCGCGGCGACCAACGAGATGCCTTCCGACGCGCAGGTGATCGGCGCGGTGCAGCGCGCGTTGGGCAGCGGCGTGACGCTGATCAATGCGTCGGGCGGGCTGCCGGGCGAATTGCACAAGCTCTGGCAGGCCGGCGCGCCGGGTTCCTACCACGGCGAATACGGCTTCTCGACCATGGGCTACGAGATCGCCGGCGGCCTCGGCGTGAAGATGGCCAAGCCCGACCACGAGGTGGTCGTGATGGTCGGCGACGGCTCATACCTGATGTTGAATTCAGAGATCGCCACCTCGGTGATGCTGGGCCTGAAGCTGACGGTCGTGCTGCTCGACAATCGCGGCTTCGGCTGCATCAACCGGTTGCAGACGGCGACAGGCGGCGCCAACTTCAACAATCTGCTCAAGGACGCGCGTCACGAGGTGATGCCGGAAGTCGACTTTGTGGCGCATGCCAGGAGCCTCGGCGCGATCGCCGAGAAGGCGGCTTCGATCGCCGACCTGGAAGCAGCGCTGAAGACGGCCAAGAAGAACGACCGCACGACCGTCATCGTCATCGACACCGATCCGCTGATGTCTACTGATGCCGGCGGGCACTGGTGGGATGTCGCGGTGCCGGCCGTCAGCGCGCGCAAGGAGGTCAAGGCCGCGCGCAAGGCCTATGAGCAGGCGGTGAAGCTGCAGCGGGTCGGGGACTAGGGACTCCTATCCTCCGGCCGTATCGCGGCCGAAATGTTGAGACGTTATGAGAACCCGAGCCGCGATGCGCGCGGCGACCTTTCCCTCGAGGGGAGGTGGGCTAACCGGAGAGTAAAATGATCCGCATCGGCGCAAATCCCATTGGCTGGTCGAATGACGACATGCCTGAAATCGGCGGCGAGACGCCGCTGGAAACCTGTCTCGACGAGGCGAAGCAAGCCGGTTTCGAAGGCATGGAGCTCGGCAACAAGTTTCCCCGCCGCTCGGCAGAGCTGCGGCCCGTCCTCGAGAAATTCGGTCTCGCCTTGGTCGGCGGCTGGTATTCGACGGAGCTGTTGACCCGCGACGCCACGGCGGAGCTGACAGCGGCCATGTCACATGCGCGATTGCTCAAGGAGATGGGCGCGAAAGTCTTCATCGCCGCCGAGACGTCGAACGTCATCCATTCCAGCCGCGGGCAGCCGCTTTCTGCAAGGCCAGTGCTGAAGAAGGATGAGTGGAAGAGCTTCGGCGAGCGCTACACGCAATTCGCCGACGCCATCCTCGAGGCCTACGGGCTGCGGCTCGTCTACCACCATCATATGGGCACCTGCGTGCAGACGGAGGCAGACATCGACCGCTTCATGGAAGTGACGAAGGAGCCCGTACATCTGTTGCTCGACACCGGCCACGCCACTTGGGGCGGCGCCGACCCGCAGCGGCTCGCCCGCCACTACAAGGCGCGCATCAGCCATGTGCATTGCAAGGACGTGCGCGAAGAGGTGATGTGGCGTTCGAACAGCGAGGACTGGTCGTTCCTCGATTCCGTGCTGGCCGGCGTCTACACGGTGCCGGGCGACGGTCTGATCGATTATGTGCCGATTCTGAGCGAATTGCAGGGTTATGACGGCTGGGTCGTGGTCGAGGCCGAGCAGGATCCGAAGAAGGCCAATCCCCTGCAATACGCCACGCTCGGCTACAACAACCTGAAATGGTTCATGGGCGAGGCCGGCCTGATCTGATGCGCGACACCGAACACCCCTTCTTCCGGCCGCTGTGGCGGCGTGTCGCGGTCGTCGTGTTCTGCGCGGCATGGTCGGTCTTCGAGTTCTGGAACGGCCAGGCTTTCTGGGGAACGCTTGCCGGCGGCATGGGTGTCTATGCCGCCTGGATGTTCCTCCTGAATTACAAGCCGCCGGCGGAGCCGGGCGCCAGCCCGCCTCCGGCCGAGAAGGAGTGAGCCGATGTCGAAGCTGCTGGTGAAGCCTGAGGGCAGCGAGAGCGGTCGCATCATCCACATCCCACCCGAAAAGGCGGGATGGACCTATGTCGGCTTCGAGCTTTGGCGTCTCAAACCCGGCGCCAGCGTTTCGGCTCGAACTCACATGCGCGAAGTCTGCCTTGTCTTTGTCACGGGCAAGGGAAGGGTTACTGTCGATGGTCAGGAACTCGGTTCGCTCGGTGGCCGCACCTCGCCTTTCGACGGCAAGCCGTGGTCGGTCTATGTGCCGGAACGATCCGATTGGGCGGTGACGGCCGAGAGCGATCTGGAACTCGCCGTCTGCTCGGCGCCGGGCCTCGGCGGCGGCCTGCCGGCGCGGGTGATCGCGCCCGACTCGCTTGGCCAGGAGGTGCGCGGCAAGGGCAGCAATACCCGCTACGTGACCAACATCCTGCCGGAGAGCGAGCCGGCCGACTCGCTGCTGGTGGTCGAGGTCATCACGCCGGGCGGCCATACTTCGAGCTATCCGCCGCACAAGCACGACCGCGACGACCTGCCGCGCGAATCCTATCTCGAGGAGACCTACTACCACCGGCTCAACCCGCCGCAGGGTTTTGCCTTCCAGCGGGTCTACACGGACGCCGACGCTGGCGGGCGCAGGGAGCTGGACGAGGCGATGGCCATCGAGGACGGCGACGTGGTGCTGGTGCCGAAGGGTTATCACCCGGTCGCCGCCTGCCACGGCTACGACGTCTATTATCTCAACGTGATGGCCGGCCCCAAGCGCACCTGGAAGTTCCACAACGCGCCCGAGCATGAGTGGCTGATGAAGAGTTAAGAAACCCGATGAGCAGCATCAGCGTGAGTGATCTCAGAACAATCTCCGCCAAGGCAATCCAGGCACTACCGCATCCCACGCCAATAAAGGACGGGAAAGTCACGGTCGGCTTTCTGGTGCCGGTTCGTGGTGCTCGCCAGATGCGCGTTCGGAGCGACAACAAGGACTGGTTGCGCGAGATGTTCAGCCGAATCGAGGAAGCGGAAGCTGAGCGGACGCCGGAGCAGCAGCAAGCCATTGATAAGCTTCTCGCGGAACGCGGCATCGAGTGAACCTGCCGAGATCGCCCGTCCTCTGCTCGATCACGTCATCACCGACAATTCCACCCGGTCCGCCGCAAAGCGCGTTTCGGCAAATTCGATCGGCCGGCCCTCCATATCGACGTTCACGGCCACCGTGACCAGCACGATCGCCCCGGGGGAGAGACCGAGATCGCGGAGATCAGCCGGGTCCGCGTGGCGAGCGGAGACGACGGTCGAACGCCTCAGATAGTCGTCGATGCCGTATCTCCTGAAGGCTGCCGTGATTGACTGAGTCTCGACGTAAATCTTGTCGAAGCCGGAAAAGCGCTCGGCATCGAACCACCCCGTCCCCCGAGATAGCGGCCGACCGTCGACTTCGCTCAGCAACTCCATCCTGAGGGCCGGCGCGCCTGCAGTCAGGGCAAGCGCCTCCGCCACGCGCTCCGTGGCCGGCTCGACCGCGTGGGCAAGTAGCGTGCTCCTGCGCTCCCTGACCTGACCTTCTAGCCCGGTGGAGAAGCGCGTCCGTTTGGTGATCGGGTAAGAAAGCTTCTTGCGCGCCTCGATGAAGGTGCCGCGGCCCTGCTCGGCGCGCAGCACGCCCTCCTGCACGAGCGCTGCGATCGCTGCTCGCACCGTATGGCGGTTGACGCCGAATCGTTCGGAGAGCGCCAGTTCCGGCGGCAGTTTTCCGTCGCTGCCAAGATTGCCGGTGGCGATTCCCAGTCTGATCTGGTCGGCGATCTGCCGCCAGAGCGCCACGCCGCTGCGTCTCTCCATCTCGGCTGCTGGACCAGCTACTTTCGCCATCTGTCATCCGTTCGTCATGGACATCGGCTAC
>Ga0081539_10002372_pt1 | contig 26960 bp, 25 predicted proteins | sample TabmetS4T2R2_FD_71023 | JGI IMG/M metagenome (GOLD analysis project Ga0081539, IMG submission 71023) | Tabebuia heterophylla rhizosphere microbial communities from the University of Puerto Rico - S4T2R2 | ecosystem: Host-associated > Plants > Roots > Rhizosphere ...
GCGAGGACGGGGCGCACGGCGAGTCCGGGGCGTGGGCGCCCTACGCCCCCACGGCCGGCCTGCGCGACCTCGACGGCCTGGTGCGACGGACGCGGGCGGCGGGGGGCGGCCGCCCACCGGCCGCCGACCCGAGGATTCTCAGCCATTCGGCGACCAGGGTGGGATCGCCCCGCCCCAGCAGGTGCCGCAGCCGGCCCCGCCGGGCCGCCTCGAGCAGGGTGCCCTCGACCGCCGCGACCAGCCGCTCCACGATCCGGGACGCGGCCAGGACGTCGGCATTCGGCTCCCGTGGCCGGGTCGTCGGAGCCGCCGGAGGACGGCCCTGACCGGGGCCGTCGCCTGGGTCGGCGAACCCGCGACCCCGACCAGCCCGACCGGGACGGCCAGGCCCCGCGTGCGACCCGACCGGGGCGACGGCGGCCTGCTCGACGGCCGCGCGCACGGCGGCGCTGGCCGCGTCGTGGATGGCGACCTCGGCGCCGAACGAGGAGAGCCGTCGACCGCCCGAGCTCACCGAACCCCCCCGGGCCAGGCCGAGGACGACCGGGGCCGGGAGCGTGACCCGCATGGCGACTCGCCCGAGGTCCGCGGTCTGCCCAACCCGGTCGAGTCGTATCGCCAGGCGGTCGGCCAGCACCTCGATGACCAGCCGGGTCACCGCCACCGAGAGCGCGTCCGGGTCCTCGAACAGCCACGGCTGCGGGACGATCACCCGGACGGCGCAGCTCCGGATCCGCATCATCAGGGCTACTTGACGAACACCGGCGCGTACCCCTCGACGAGGACGACGACGGCTCCCGTATCCGGCATGAGGACCCTGTCGGTCCTCGTGTTACCCGTCCGCCCGAAGTCGAGCCTTCCGTCCCTCGTGAACCCGGCTTCGTTGCGGACCTCATAGTCAAGTTGCAGCTCGCTGCCGAGCCGGGGGACCGTGAGCACGATCACTCGGTTTGCGTTCGTCCCAGAACCCTGCCTGGTCACCGTCACCCGACCGGAGCCCAGCCGATCGAGTCGGTGCTGTTCGGTGCCGTCGGGACCGGTGGTCGTCACGACCCGCCACTGGAAGACCTCCAGCGGGTCGTCGAACTCGGCCTCGACCGCGGCAAGGCGCACGTCCTTCGGATCGACGGCGATCGGGCGCGGCAGCGGCGGATCCAGGACCGGTGCCGGGGGCGGATCGGGAATCGGCAGCGTCACCCGCAACGTCGACGCCGGGCCCAGCGGCGGCAGCTCTCCGGGGACGACGGTGGACAGCGCCCCGAGAGGCTGCCCGACGCTGCGGACATACAGGACGACCATGGCGGTCATGGGGCCGCCCCCGACGCCGTGGGCTCCACCACGGCGGCGATGACGAGGAAGTTGCAGGCCCCCGGAATGGCGGTCAGGGCCCCGCCCCCCGCCGGCATGGTCGAGAACTCACAACGGACCACCCGGTCGGCGTCTGCCTCGCAGCGCGAGACGACGAACGCGTGCTGGGTGGGCGTGGGCAGCGGGAAGCGGGGTGTCACCTGGATGTGCAGAGCCCACTTGCCGTCCTCCACGTCCTTGGCGGTCACGCCGGGAGGCAACGGCAGCGGCATCCCGTCCGTCGCCACCCCCGACTGGGTCCGCACGGTCCCCACCACCGGGCCGGGATCTAGGGTGCCGTTGATCGTCACCGCACCCGCCAGCGTCGCCGTCAACACCGGATCGACGCCGCCGTCGGCGGTGGACCGCCCGAAGCGGAGCTGGCCGCCGGCCGCCGTCTCAAGGGCAAGGGCCGGCTGGCCAGGGGCGGGTGGTTCGCCCACCCGCAGCAGGAGCCGGTCCCGGGGGGTGACGACTTCGGCCGCCCGAACCCCGGCCCGCCGGGGTCGAGCGCCGTCGACCTCGGTGGCCACCTCGACGTAGCGGTTGAGACCGTCGAGGAAGCGCACGAACCCGAGCAGCAGCCGGAAGGGCGTGGCCTCGGCGACCGTCTCCCCCGGCCCGAGCGACCGTTGCGCCGCCAGCGTCGTCTCCTCGCCGCGCCGGCCGATCCGGATCTGGACGTCCTCGACCACACGTGCCGGTCCGGACGCGGTGCCGCAGCCCTCGGGCGCGAACGCCGGTGCTGAGCCGTCCCGGTCGTCGGCGATGAGCAGGACCGGGTAGAAGAAGGTGGCCCCGCTGATGGCCGCCTCCGGGTCGACCTCGCCCGCCCCGACGTCGTCCTCGAACTGCGTAGGTGACAGCGGCCGATCCTCGGCCAGGACGAGCTGGACGCCGTTGCCGTCGTCGGCGATCCCGGCCTTGACGGTCAGGCGCTTGGTCACGATCGTCCGCCCGTTGAAGTCCAGCGGCAGGTCCTGCGATTCGAGCTCGAGCCCGAGCGCGATCCCCGGTGTGTGCAGGGCGCGGTCGTGCCGCGCGTCGTGGTTGCGGGCGTGGTCGCCGAGGAGCTCGAGATCGGCCGCGGCCAGCGGCTGACCGTCCTTGAAGCGCGGGCGCTGCGGCTGTTCAGCCATTCCGCTTCTTCTCTCCGGCCGCGTTGCGCTTGCTGGAGGCGTTCTTGTTGGCGTTCGTGGGCGCCGGGCGCTGCGGTGCGGCCGGGCGCTTCCTGGCGGCCGATGTCCTGCCGCGGGTGGACGTCCTGCCGCTGGTCGAGGTCTTGCCGGGCGTCGGCGTCCTGCTCGTGGTCGAGGCCCTCACGGCCGGGCTGGGCCTGGACGTTGCTGGTTGCGACCCGCCAGCCCGAGCCGGAGCCCCCCCGGTGGTGGGTTCGGCCGGGTCTGCCGGCTCGGCCGGGCCTGCCGGCTTGACAGCCTGGAGGGCGGCCACCTCGTTTTTTAGCTCCTCGAGCTCCGCGAGCAGCGCCGGGTAGGCCGCCGCCGCCTGCATCACCGCGGCCAGCTGGTTCGGATCCGGCATCGGCACCTGCGGTTCGTCCTTGTAGCCGATCGGGTCCAGCAGACCCTTGGGCCACCCGCAAGGGTTGCAGTCGGCGACCGCGCGCACCACGGCGCGGGCCTGGCCGAGCTGTACCTCGTCGACGGGATCGCCGCAGCACGCCTTCTCGAGCTCGCAGTAGAGCGGCTCCATCGGCAGCCAGTACCGCAGGGCGGTGCCCGTGAGGGCGTGCCGCCGGACCTGGTTGCAGATCTCGACTACCTCACAGCGGTCGACCGCCACCACGGCCAGCACCACGGCCTCGTCGTCGCAGGGCGCGCACGGGGGGTTGGCGGCCGCGCAGATGCAGTCGATCAGGATCTGCCGCACCGCCGCGATCACCTCCTCGGCCAGCTTCAGGAGCGCCTTGTTCTCGTCGGAGCCGGGCAGGGCGCGCCTGGCCAGTCGCTCCACCGCGCCGCAGCGCGTCCCCGGGCGCTGCTCCAGCCAGCACAGCGCCCAGTCCCTGGCCTCGGCCACCACCGAATGCAGGTTCTGGCCCACCGGGTCCCCGGACACGACCCCCTCGGCGAGGCGCAGGTCGGCCCTGGTCGGCTTCAGGCCCTGCAGCCGCCCCGACAGGCTGGCCACGTGCTCGTCGAGCGCAGCGACCTCCGCCGCGGCCACCGGGTTCTGCGGGGTCGACTCGCGGACCAGCCTGGACATCTCGCGCACGGCGCTCAGCGCCTCCTCGGCCCGCTGCTCCTTTCCCGCGGCCGCGAACCTGACGGCGATGCCGGTCAGGTGCACCGCCTGCGGCAGGTCGGGCGACGCCCGGAGCCCCTGCACGGCCTGGCGGAGCTCCCGGACGGTGGGCGGAGCCTGGAGCGGCGCGGTCCCTCCTCCGGCCACCCCGCGGACCACGGTGACCGCCTTCTCCAGCTCCTCGAGCTTGGTCTCGGCCTCCGCGCAGCAGGTGAGAGCGCCAAGCAGAGACGGGGGTCGGGATCGCTCGGCGGGGACGCAGCGCAGGGCGAAGCGGTAGCCCTCCCGGTACCTGGTCGGCTCGCAGGCCCGGCTCGTCTCCTCGCCGGTGGAGAATGGTGCCATCAGGTCCGTGGCGGTCTCGGCATACTCAACGACCAGCTCGTAGCGTCGCGGTGCGGGTGGGCCCTCGCCGCCCTCACCCTTGCCCTCGTAGGACCCGTTCGGCTTGCCACCCTCGTAGGCCCCGTTCGGCCTGCCGTTCTCGTAGGCCCCATTGGGCTTGCCGTTCTCGTAGGCTTCGTTGGGCTTCTCGCGCTCGTAGGGCTCCTCCGACGTACCGCCATTGGGGCCGTTGGCATAGGCGCCACCCGCAACGGGCTTGGCGGGCTTCTTGGTGGGTGGCAGGCACGGGTCGGCGCAGCCGGCGTCGTGCGGCAGCTCGCTCACCAGCTGGTTGATGTCGACCAGCTGGTCGCAGGGCACGACGACGTCGTTGCCGCAGCAGTCGAGCGCGTAGCCGGCGCGCACCAGCACGCTGGCGGGGTCCGCCCGCGCGCAGACGACCTCCAGGCCGCAGACCACGCCGGAGCCGACCAGGTAGCGGTTGTGCAGCCGGTCCTTGGCCCGGGTGTAGGCGGCAAGGGCCTGCAGGTCGTCTGCGGTGAGGAGCTGGCCGTCGAAGAATGCCGGACGCGTGAACGCTCCGTCGCGGACCACGCCGGTCCCCTGGGCCTGCCCGCAGCCACATCCCGTCCCGTCACCGCCGCGTTGCCCGCACCCGCAGCCGCTCGAGGGGGCGATGGTCATCGTTACCTCCCCTCGGGTGCGCTGTCGTAGCCGCCGCCGTCGGGACCGACCTTGATCCAGGACTCCCAGACGCCGCCCTCGACGCCGTTACCCGAGCGCCAGGGACCGCTGCGGTCCGGGGGGGTCGGACAGGCCAGCTCGGCCACGTCCGGATGGTCGGCGTCGCCTCGGGCGAGGGTCTCGTCGAAGGGGACGCCCCCGCCCAGGTGGGCGCCGGACACCGCGCGACAGCATTCGTCCAGGATGAAGTCGCACCGCACGCTCAGGTGCAGGCGGTCGCCGGTGTTGAAGCTCTCCGGCTGTGACACCCTGACGAAGACCTCGCTGACGAGCTGCGGGCCCGGCGGCGGGTACAGATCGACCGCCTTGAAGTAGATGGCGTCGCGGCGGCCGGTCCCGCCCTCGTAGATCACCAGGTCGATGACGCCCTCCTGCAGCGTCGAGGCCCGGATGGGCCGCGAGAAGCGCAGCCCGAAGCCGTCCGCCAGCAGTCGCTCGGCCTGCCGGCGGCGGTAGGTGCCGCCGTGCACCCAGCCCACGTCGGTGATGGTGGCGAGCTGGTGCCTGGCGAGCAGGCGGCGCAGTTCCGGCCGGATCACTACCGTCGACGACCCGTACTCCTCGACGACCCGGACCGAGGCCAGCAGCACGCGCGGGTCGTCGCAGGGGTCGAGGCAGGCGTCGCAGGCCTGGTGCTCGGGCGGCTTGAGCGAGACGACCACCCGCGCCTCGTCCCGGATGCGGCCGTACTGCAGGCTGGCCAGCGGGTCGCAGCCGTCGGCGAGGCCGCGGGTGGGACGCACGGGCCGCTCCACGTGGACGATGGAGACGTACAGGCGATGGCCGGCCAGCAGCGCCTCGCGCTCGACGGTGTCGAGCAGGCCGAGGAGCCGGCAGCGATAGGGCTTGCGCAGCACGATGAGCCGGCCGCAGCAGTCGATCGCGATCCCCGGGGTCACCTCCAGGAGGAGCTGTTCGAGCTCGGACTGGTCCTCGCAGACAGCCGACGTCCCGGCCGGCAGCCGGACGTCCAGGCCGCAGGCCACGCCCCAGCCGGCGGTGTGCCGACCGAGCAGCGACAGCAGCGTCGTGAAATAGCTCTGCTCGGCCCGGAAGTCGGCGGGCTCGAGCATCTGCCCGAAGAAGTAGCACACCCGTTCCAGCTCCGGGATGGTCGCGCACGAGCCATGGGACGGCTCGTCGTGCAGGCAGTGCTTGACCATGCTCTCCATGTGCTGATCACCTCACGTGGTGATTCCAGCAACAGCCCGTCGTCCGACCGTCACCAGAGCGCCACCGTCGCGGGCGCCGCCGAGCACCCCACGCCGGCCGAGGACCACGGCACGCTCCCCGCCGCCGCCGAGCACGCCCGGGTCGAGCCGGCCCAGCCGGGTGGCCACGCCGACGGCCAGCGGAGGCCCGATGCGCACGGCAGGGGCCGCATAGCGCACGCGCACGCTGATATGGGCGGGCAGGAAGGCCCGCACGAGCGTCTCGAGCGCCGGCCGCTCCGAGGCCGGCAGGTTGGCGGGCACGTGCACCACGCAGCGATGGGCCCCGCTGCTGTAGGCGGGGCCGAGCAGGTCGGCGCCGGGTTCCAAGAGCGCCTCGCCGAGGCGCCCGGTCCCCAGCCGCAGCGAGGCCCGGGACAGGCCGAACAGGCGGACCTGGCCGAGCTGGGCCTGCCCGGCCGAACCCCAGGGACGCAGTTGGCCCGACTCCTCGACCAGGACGTCGACGCCATGGAGGATCGCCACCAGCCGGCGGAGGCCGCGCGGCGTGCCCAGCAGCGGCGAGACCCTCGGCCAGGCCGCCAGCAGCCGCCTGAGCCGCTCCGGGGTCCAGGACGGGTCGGCCCGGACGCCGATCCTGGCCGCCAGTGCCGGCAGGACGTGGTCGGGCAGGCCGGCCGGGTCCAGCAGCAGCGGGGCGAGCGCGACCGCCTGGTCGAGATCCTCGAAGGTGGCGTCGAACAACGACAGGAACCGGTTGGTGAACTCGGCGGCCCGAGGATCGGCCCGGTACACTGCGGGCAATCGGGCCAGGCTGGTGGTCACGTTGAAGTCCGCCCGGACGGCCCGGACCACCGGCGTCTGGCGCCCGTCCCCGAACAGCTCCAGCTCCATCCGCAGGTAGCGTCCGCGAGGCCGCCGGACCACCAGGGCGTCGCCCGCCCCGGGCGGCAGGTCCTGCCAGTCCTGGTCGCCCGGCTGGTCCGTCGGCCCGCCCACGGCGGCCACGCGGACCCTGACGCCGGTACCGGCCGGCTGGTCGGCGTCCAGCCTGATCCGGTGCCACTCGCAGTTGTCGTCGCCACTGTCGAGGGCGGTGGTGCGGAGCTGGCCATGCCGCAGGTAGCGCCGGACGGGCTCGGCCTCCGGGTCGTCGACGGGGTCGATCCGCCCGGTCCCGTCGTCACCGGCTTCGACGCTGACCGCCGCCGGCGGGCAGCAGCGCAGCGCCGACGCGGACACCACCGTGGCCTCGAGCGTGTCGGGGGCCAGGCGCAGCAGCCGGCGCCAGCCGCGTTCCAGCCGGACGGCGAGGAGCAGGGCCGGCCCCTCGTCGTCCTCCTCGGCGAGCCATGCCATGCCCAGCTCGGCGGCCGCGGCCGCCGCCGGCAGGCTGCTCCGGCGCCGGACCAGGCCGTCCATGCCCACCAGCGCGACCTGGGCCGGGTCCCTGGTGACCACGGCCAGCATCGACCAGGGCGTCACCGCGACCAGCTGCGGCCGCCCCTCGAGCTGGCCGGCCAGGTCGACCCGCAGGACCTCCCGGGGGGGCGTGCCGCGCAGCAGCAGGACCCGGTCGGCGCCGACGTCGGCGACGGCCAGGAGGCCCCGCCCCCAGCTCAGCGCGGAGATCCACACTGGCCGGTCGGGCAGGGCCAGGTCGCTCCAGCCACCGGAGGCGAGCTCGCGCACCTGCACCCGGGTGCGGTCGTCGTCGACCACCCGGAACAGCCGCCCCGACGGGTCGACGGCGACCCCGGGCGGGTGCAGGCAGCGCAGGACCTCGTCCAGGTGGACGGCGTCGGGGCTGACGGTCGGCGCGGCCAGGCGGATCCCATCGGCGTCCCCCAGCCCGGTCAGGCCGGTGCCGCTGGCCACCTCCCAGCCGGTGCGGGCGTCGAGCAGGCGGAACGACTGGTGCTGCGGCGCGCAGGTCATCGCCGCTCCCCTCCCAGCTCGCTGACGGGCACGATCAGATGACTGCCTGGCCAGGGAAAGGCGCAGGGGGGCAGGGGGGTGTCGCGGCAGGGGACGCCGCGGCGGCCCCCGACGACCGCGGCGATGCGGCCGACCGAGGCCACCCCGGGGACGTCGGCCACCACCGAGACCAGCCGGCGGTAGCGGAGCGCCTGGCCGAGCGGCCAGCCCCGCCCGTCGGCTCCCCCATCGATCGGGTCGAGGTAGGCGTTCACGGCGCGGGCGACCGCCAGGACCACGGCCGGCCGGTCGGCCTCCTCCTCGGGCCGCAGCGTGATCTCCAGCTCCACCGGCACGAAGCGGGCCGCCCGGACGACGACGCGGGTGCCGAGCGGCGCCACCGGCACGCGCCCGGCCAGGAACTGGGCGACGGCCCCAAGGGTGGTCTCGGTCGGCACCGGTGGGCGTCCGTCGTCGCGCGGGGTGCCGACGGCGATGAGCGTCAGCTGGCCGGGTCGCGTGGTCCCGTCGACGTCGGCGCCGGTGAGGGCCACGACCCGGCCCAGCTCGGCCGAGGCCTGCAGGACCAGCGCCTCCAGGTCGGCCGCCGTGACCGCCCGCCCGCGCGCCCGGACCAGCGCCGGGCCTCTGGCCACGACGTCCTCCACCGGCTCAGGGTCGGCGGCCCCGGCCGCCGGGTCGGGATTGTCGATCTGGGCGAGGAACGAGATGGTGTCGCGGGGCACGAACCCGGCGTCGGCGGGCACGGCCGTGGCCAGGCCGCCTCCCGTCCGGTAGCTGGTCGCCTTGACATGCCGGAAGCCGGCGGGCACGGCCGCGCCGCGGACGCCGTCGCCGAAGGCGACGATGCCGCTCAGCTCGTCCACCACGAAATGCTGGTCGTAGGGGCGGCTCCGGGCCAGCGTGTCGACCTCGACCCAGGAACGCTGCCCCGACGGGCTGGCAGGGGCCAGGTCGAACAGGTCGGCCGGGTCGGGAGCGTCCACCTCCAGCCGAACCGTCCGGCGCAGCACGGGCGTGCGGGCCAGCTGGAACCGGCGGGCCGGGGTCGGGGCCACCTCGGGCACGGGTTCGAGGATCTCGTCCCTGATCGTCTCGGCCCCCTCGGCCAGGACGGCGTTCAGCTCGACCCGCTCCACCCTCGGGGGTGCGTCGTAGCGGCCGAACAGCAGGCCGACGCGCAGCCAGCGCAAGGTCGACTCCGCCGGCGCGTCCCGGACCATCGGGTGACGCAGCGGCACCCAGCCCGCCACCGTGCCCAGCTCGACGATGCCGCTCTGGCGCAGTCCCAGGCTGTCGTCGCGCCGCAGCTCGGCGGCGACCGGCCCCTCGGCGGTGAGCAGCTCCCAGCTCAGCGTCGGCTCCCCGGCTGGCGGTCGGGTGCCGATCCCTCCGGCCGTCACCGACGGCTGGCGGTCGGCCGTCGCGGCCACCTGGACGGCCAGGGTCAGGGACGGGAAGGGGACCGGGCCGGTGAACCCGAGCCAGAACGCGTTGCCGGGCCGCGGCTCGCCGCCGAAGGCCAGCACGGGCGATGCCGGCGCCAGCTCGGCCGGCTCCAGCAGGACGGCCCGGGTTCCCGCCTGCAGCGCCAGCATGCGCAGCCGGGCCGGCGTGGCATACAGGTCGCGGGTGGTCTCGAAGACCACCTGGCCCTCACCGGTGGCCGCGGCCGTGGTGAGCTGGGTGCCGGCCGGCACCTGGACGGGACCGGGGGCGGCCTCGACCAGCGTCACCACCACCATGACCGACCCCGGACGCGGCCCCCGGCCGGTCACCCCGGCGATGCGCAACTGTTCGCGGGCGTGCTTCTCGCGCAGCCGGTTGGCCCGTTGGGCGACCGGCTCGACCTGCTCGCCGAACACCTTGACGAGGGCGACACCGGCGTCCGCCCCGCCACTCCCCACCGCCCAGTCCGGGGTGAACGCGCCGATCCGGCCGGCGACGGCGGCTCGGACGCTGCGCGAGTCCTCCGCCAGCAGCTCGGGGAAGTCCTCGACGGGCTCGGCGTCAGGGTCGTCGCGGCGGCCGGCGCGCCACCAGGGCGTCGTCACCGCCCGTCACCTCCCCGTCGGCCGACCCGGGCGATGCGCAGCTCGCGAATCCGTGGCAGCTCGTAGAGGCGCAGCGGGACCGGGTCGCAGTCGGTCCAGTCGTCCGAGCCGGCGTCGGCGATCCGGAGGACGAGCACCTCGCCCTGGCGGCCGAGGGTGCGCTGCAGCACCGCCGACAGGTCGGCCGGATGCACCGGGGCGCCGAACTCCCAGCCCTCACCGCGCGGGCCGCCGATCAGCGGGTCGAGGAGGTGGCGGAGGGCGAGCTCGGCCCGGCGCAGGCTGGCCGCGGCGTCCCCGGCGACGGCCAGCTCGACCTCCAGGTCCAGCATGCGCCAGGCCGGCCCGCGCGTCGCGATCCTCGAGCCGACGAGGCGCGCTGGCTCCAGCGTCCGGGCCAGCGCCTCCAGCGACCATCGGTCGAGCTCGGGAGTCGGGACGGCCCGCAGGTCGTCGGGGCCGCGACGTTGCACGACCGGGACGCAGATGACCGTCAACGCGTCGGGAACGGTAGCGCCGGGATGGTCGGGGTCCAGCCCCGGCTGGACATGGACGCGGGCCACACGGACGCCGGGGAGCGCCCTGACCAGCTCCTCGATGTCGGCGGCGGTGACCGCGCGGGTCGCCCGCAGCAGCTCCTGGGCGGTGCGGGCCCTGGCTGCCTCGCGGGACTCCGGTTCCCGTCCGAAGACCAGTGGCGTCACGGTGGTGGCGGTCACGGTGCTGGTGGCCCGGAAGTCGATGTTCGAGCCGATCTCCGGCGGCGTGCCACCACCCAGCCAGTAGGTCCGCTGGAGGATGGCGTCCTCGTCCCAGCGGGGGATGCGGCCGGCGCGGCCGTCGCCGAAGCGCAGCAGCCCGCGGTCCCGGTCGATCAGCAGGTGCCGGCTGTCGGGCCCGGAGAAGGCCAGGTCGTCGACGGCCGTCCAGGTTTCGTTGGCGCCGTCGCCGTGCCGCACAGTCAGCGTCGCCAGGTCGCGGCCGTCCAGGACCCGGTCGAGCGGCTGGGCGGCGTTGGGCGCGGCGTCGCCGAGCACGAGCTCGCGCCCGGGCAGCGGCAGCGCGGGCTCGCCGGCCACCTCCTCGTGCCGCACCAGCCGGCGGTGGCGGGCCACCACGGCGTTGGCCGTCACCGCCGAGACCCACGGGTGGATCGGGGTGTCGCTGGTGGGCCGGCTGACCCGGACACGGACCCTGGCCGGGAACGTCCGGCCCGGCGGCGGACGGAGCCCGACCAGGCCGGAGACGCGCAGCCCGGCGGTGCCGTCCTCGACCCGCAGCTCCCACGCCTGGTCCGCGACCAGCGCGTGCCAGCGGGGTTCCTCCTCGGCCGGGAGCGCGAGCCCTCCCAGCCGGGCGGCGGGGAGGGGCTGGCCGTCCTGGTCGATGAATGCCGGGCGTCCGTTGTCGCGGACCCAGCCGAGGCCATGGAGGGCCGCGGCGGCCAGGCGCCTGGCCGGCGGGGGCGGCTCGGTCCCCGCCCGCCAGCCGCTGGCCACCGTCGGCTCCTCGACGGCCAGGTACAGCCGGTGCTCGGCCGCCGGGGTGTCGGCGCTGATCTCGAGGACGGCGCTGGCGCGGCCGTCCACGCCGAAGACGGGCGCCGGCTCGCCCGCGAGCAGCCTCGGCCAGAGGTCGGTGCCGGCCACCTCGAAACCGGTCACGGCGGCGCCGGGCACGGCCAGGGCCCGGTGCTCGGTGGTGAGCACGAGCCGGTCGCCGGCGGCCCGCTGGAGCTCGCTGCCGGCCGGCAGGCTGACCGTCCCGGCGCGGGACGAGAGCCGCAGCACCGCAACCGCCGGCTGCGCCGGTCGAAGCCCGGCCCGCTGCCCGAGCAGCAGGCGCATGACCGCCCGCACGAAGGTGTCGGGGACCTGGTCCAGCATGTAGAGCCGCTGCTCCAGCTCGGCCGCGAACAGCTCCACCAGGGTGATGCCCGGGTCGACCGGGCCGTGCAGCGTCCACTGGCCCTCGGAGGCGGCCGGGATGGCTCGCCTGGCCAGCTCCACCAGGTCGGCCCAGGTCAGGTCGTCGAGCTCGAGCTCCGGGATGTTCACTGCTCCACCGCCTGCCCACCCAGCAGGTAGAACGGGAAGACCTGGCTGCGCACGGTGTTGGTGCGCAGCACCCGGTAGACGACGGTCACCGACACCACGCCCTCCTGCGCCGGGTCGGGGACCGCCTCCACCCGATCGACCTCGACGCGGGGCTCCCAGCGGCGAACCGTGTCCAGCAGCGCCTGCTCGAGCTGGAACAGGTTCTGCTCGCTGTCGGCATCGAACACCATGGCGGGCACGGTGGTCCCGAACTCCGGCCGCATCAGCCGCTCACCGGCCTCGGTCCGCAGCAGCAGCTCCACCGACTGGGCGACGTTCTCGTCGAGGCTGACGTAGCCGAGGCCGCCGCCGCCCTGGGGCAGGATCGGGAAGCGCCAGCCGCTGCCCCTGAAGTCGCCGCCGTCGGTCATGGCGAGCCCGACCCGATCTGGACGTCGAGCGACCCGCCGATGATCGTCCCGACGGGCAGGTCCGTCGGGTCGTTGCAGGTCCGCACCGGATCACCGAGGCGGGCGGCGTCCTTGCCGTTGATCTGCACGGTCGGGGACCCGGTCTGCACGCTGCCGCGGTTGCTCGGCGGCCGCAGGAACGAGGTGCCCGGCGGGGTGGGCAGGTGCGGCGGCTGGTTGATGGCCACGCTGCCGACGGTCGCCGCCCCGAGCTGGTTGATGAGCACGTCGGTGGACACCTCGGTCTGCAGGGTCCCCGAGAAGGGGTGCGGCAGCGGGGTGGGCACGGTCCCGGTCGGCGCCGGCACGGCCACGATGTGGGTGTCGGTCGCCACCACCGGGTCGGTCTTGCGGGCGGCGGGCGGCATGGCTAGTTCAGCTTGATGGGCTTGCCGCTGGCGGTCAGCGTGCCGGATGCCTTGATGTTGATGGTGGTGGCGTCGAGGGTGATGGTGGTCGCTTTCACCTGCAGATCGCCTCCGTCCTTGCTCATCACGATGGAGGGCCCGCCCGAGACCTCCAGCGTGATCTGGTTCTTGACGTCGTCCAGGCGCAGCCGGTGCCCGGCGCTGGTGACCACCTCGACCCCGAGCGAGGCCGACGAGTCGTCGAGCAGCACCTCGTGCCCGGCCTTGGTCCGCAGGGTCTTCTGGTTGGTGGTGGCGGTGCGCGCCCGGGGTGACTTGTCCTTGCCGTTGTAGAGGCCCCCCAGGACGACGGGGAACCGCAGGTCGCCGTGGACGAACGCGACCAGGACCTCGTCCTCCAGCTCCGGTGTCCAGGTGCTGCCGTAGCCGTTGCCGGCGAACAGGTTGGCCACCCGGCACCAGTCGCTGACCTCGGTGGAGTCGAACCACGGCAACCGCACCTTGACCCGGCCCTCCTTCTCGGGGTCCTCGACGGCCGCCACCAGCGCCTCGGCGACGCCGTAGAAGCGACGGTCGGCGGTGGTCGAGCGGGGGGCCGCGGTGGCCATGGCTCCTCCTGGCTAGCACTTGCCCTCGACGGGGCGGTCGAGCTCGAGGCTGGTGGTGAAGCCGCCGGCCCCGAGGCTGTGGACGACCTTGCAGACGTGGTACTGGCCGTTGAACCGGCAGCCGACCCCGCTGATGGCCACGGTGTCGTCGGGCCGCAGGTCTGGCTGGCCGACCACCTGGGCGCTGCCCTTGGTGTAGGCGTTGGCCCGCTCCATGAGCAGGCTGACGGCCAGCCGCCGGGCCTCCTCCAGCGACTGCACCGGGTCGTCGTAGACGATCTTCTTGGTGCGCGCGTCGGCCTTGGCCGGGCCGCTGCGGCCCCCGGCGGCGCTGGCGGGCAGGTCCTGAGCGCGGGCGGTGTAGACGATGGGGGTCTTGGTGCGCGGGTCCCAGCCGCGCACCGTGACCTCCGAGACCTGCCCGGTCGCGCTCAGGTGCGGGGTGAAGCTCATGAGGTTCTCGCCCCAGGTGAACTGGTTGACCTGGAGCGAACGGCCGTCGCGGCCGTCGCGGCGCGGGACGAACGACAGCACCTGCTCGCCGGTCACATCGTCAAGGCCGATGAAGAACTCGTAGTCGATCCGCTTGGCCCGCTCCATGAGGAACAGCGCGTCCTCCTGGCGCTGCACGACCAGCGGATGCCGTGGCGCGGACGGCTTGACGTTGGGGCGCATCTTCCAGCGACCGGCGATCTCCTCGGCGATCTCGGCGTCGGTCCGCTCCCGGTAGATCTTGCGCTCCCCGTCGTCGGGCTGGCGCTCGGCCATCGTGCGCATCAGGTCCGTGCCGCCGACGGTCAGGGTCGGCGCACCCGATTCCGGGAAGCGTGGGCTGAGCGAGGTGATCACCCCGGTCATGACCCGCTGCAGCCGGCTGGCGTAGCCGAGGTCGATGGTCACCGGCCGGCCCGGGTTGAAGGTGCTGGTGCTGCTGTACTTGAACTTCCGGTCGATGTCGTCCCAGTCGCTGATGGTGAGGGAGAAGGACGCCGGGTTCTCCTCGTCGAGGGTCACGCTGATCTGCAGCACGTCGCCCTTGGTGGTGGGGTCGGCCACCCGGCCGTCCACCCGGACGACGAACTCGGGGGCGTAGTAGTCCGCCCACAGGCCCGGGAGCTGCCCCGAGCCGTTCTCGGCGGTCGCGCCGGCGGTCATGTCAGCCTCGGCAGCAGCAGCCGCCGTCCCGGGCGGAGCTGGCGGGGGTCGGTGATGCCGTTGGCCAGGGCCAGCTCGCGCCAGCGGGCCGGGTCGCGGTAGACGGCGGCGGCGATGCCGGCGATGGTGTCCCCCCGGCGCACGAGGTAGGTCTTCTCCACCTCCGAGGAGCTCTTGCGCTCCTGGAAGATCTGGACGGCGACCGGGCGGTACTCCTTCAGCGTGATGCCGAGCTCGGCCCGCAGGGGCACCCCAGCTTCGTCGAACAGCTGGTAGGCGATGTCGAGGCTCTCCAGGACGCCGGTGAACCGCCGGCGCCCCCAGACGAACGCGACCACCGGCGGGGCGTGCAGCTTTGGGTCCCGGTTGAGCAGGCCGCGCAGCCGGTTGACGTAGGCCTTGTCGACGCTCTCGAGCGTGTGGGTGGTGTCGACCAGGGCCTTGAAGGACAGCGTCTCGGCCCCGCCCCTGACCCACTGCAACGGCGGCGACGACAGGCCGGGGATGGCGATCTCGGCGTACGTCTGGCTCTTCTTGAGCTGGTAGTCGGCCGGGTTGAAGCGCAGCGGGACGCGGGCGGGCGCGGTCTGGGGCTCCACGATCTCCAGGTGCGCCCTCGAGGTGCCGGTGTCGGCCGCGCTGGTCGGGGTCGCGGTCATGGCGCCGTCCTCCCCCGCCCGCCCAGGCTGTCGGGCAGGAGGCGCTCTCGCTCGGCGAAGCGCTGGTCGGCCTGCTGGGCCTGCTCGTCGGCCCACCAGCGGCAGATGTGCCGCTGGAACAGGCGCGCGAAGTAGGCGTCGGCGCCGGCGCCGTCGAGCTCCACGGTGATCTCCAGCCGTTCGATGGTGACGTCGGCCATCAGGCGCCTCCGGCCACGACCTGATGAAGACCCTGGTGGACCAGCTCCAGGCTCTCGATGCTGACCGCGCCGTTGCCGCCCGCCGACAGCTCCGGGCCCGTCCACTTGGCCGCCAGCGCCGCCCGGAACTCCCAGGTGATGGCCAGCCGGCCGTCGGCGTCGAGCAGCGAGACTGACCCGTCCCGCCGGGCTCCGAGCGACCCGGTCAGCCCCTTCTCGAACCAGTCCCACAGGGCCCGGTCCAGGACCACGCCTTTGGTGAGGGTCAGCCGCCCCCAGGTGTGGCGGACCGGGAGCTGGTGGACGAAGGCGTTCTGCCCCCCTTCGGGGTGGGCGAGGATCTCGAGCTCGCCGCCCAGTCCCTTGACCTCGCTGAAGGCGCCGACGCGCACGACCTTCGGGATCGCCGGCACCGACGGCGGCTTGTACGGCTCGCTCGACTCCAGCGAGACCTCGAAGCGGTAGTTGGGCAGTGGGTAGCTCACAGCTCGATCACCTCCAGCCGGCCCTCGGCGGCCATGCTCAGCTGGACCTTGATGACCTCCATGGGATTGGCCGGCGTCAGCTGGATGCGGCAGATCACGCGGCCGGCGTCCCGGTCGGCCGGGAGGGTGGTGGTGTCGTCGCAGCGGACCGAGAACGCCTCCTCGTCGGTGCGGCCGGCGAGCGCGCCCGAGCGGTAGGCCTGGAGCAGCACGGTCCGCAGCGTCCCGGCCAGGGCCTGCTGGAGCCGTGGGCCGTTGGGCTCGAAGACGAGCGCGTCGCCGGCCTGCCTGGCCGCCTTGACCAGCCGGTGGAGCAGGCGGCGGTGGGCGATGAAGCGGCCCGAGGGCCGGCGCTCGAAGGTCCGTGCCCCCCAGACCGCCAGCCCGCCGCCGGGAACGCAGCGGATCGGGTTGACGCGCCGTGCCACCAGGGCGGCCTCCGAGGGCGACCCGGGCCCGGTGACGAGGTCGACCGCGTCCACCAGCGACTCGTTGGCCGGGCTGCGGACGGGCCCCCGCTCGCGGTCGACCCGGCTGATCATGCCGGCGACCGGCCCGCCGGGCGGCACCGGGACCAGCCGCCCGTCCTGCCCGCCGGGTCGCTTCTCCACCTCGAGCCACGGGTGGTAGACGGCCACGGCCCTGGCTTCCGGGCCTCCCAGCGCCTTGTCCAGCAGCGCCAGCGCCCGCGTCGTCTCGGTGGCCGACCGGCTGGCCGCCTCGGGCAGGTCGAGCACCAGCATCCGGTCCAGCGTCGCGTGCGCAGCCGTGGCGATCCATTCGACGGCCGCGGTTGCCCCGCCGGCCGGATCGTCGCCGAGGTCGTCCCAAAGGTCGGGCAGGACCAGCAGGGCGGCCTGGGGCAGCTCGAGCAGGGGCAGGACCTCCCCGTAGGGCTCGTCCCCGGCCCGCGGGTCGACAATCCGCAGAACCCAGGCCAGCTGCCCACCGTTGGCGAAATAGCCGCGCACGGCCGGACCGAGCTGGCCGCCGCCGCCGTCCGTGGGCCCGAACAGCCGCCCGTACTCCTCGACGCTGGCGACCAGGGTCGGCTTGCCGGCCGGGCCGTAGGGCGCCCGGCCGGCGAAGCCGGCAATGTCGGTGCGCAGCGGCGACGGCGGCGGCGGCCCGGTCGGCGGGACGACGTAGTAGCCGGGAAGGTCGGTGGCAACCATGGCGCGCCGCTCAGAGGTTGATCCGCAGGTCCTCGATGGCCAGCTCGAGGGTCTCCATCGCGATCTCGTTGTTCTTGGCGTTCAGGCCCGGCCCGGTGTACTTGGTCGGCCACGCCTGCTTGAAGTTCCAGCGCATGACCTCGGCCCGGTCCTCGTTGAGCAGCGCGATGTAGCCCTGCTGACGGTCGACGTCGCCGTTGATGCCGGCCAGCACCCAGCGCCAGAAGCCGACGTGGCCGGTGATGCCGCGCTTCAGGGTGATGTTCGAGGGCTTGCGGAGCCCGCGGACCTTGCGCACGGTGGTGTCGTCGGTGCCGTCGCGATACTCGATGGGCTGGACGTCGACCGTCAGCCCGCTCGCCTCCGAGAACGACCCGCTCACGGTCTCGCCGGTGTCGACGTTGGTCACGCTCACCTTGAAGTTGTACGCCGGGTACGGATAGCGCTCGGTCGGCTGGGGTCGCTTGGTCGGCGGCATGACGCCCTCCTCTCAGATGACTGGAACGTCAGGCCACCGCGACCTGTTCGCGGGTCTTCTGCCTGAAGCGGAAGATGACGAACTCAGCTGGTTTGACCGGCGCGATGCCGATCTGGACGATGAGCCGGCCGTTGGCGACGTCGTCCTCGGTCATCGTCGACCGGTCGCAGCGGACGAAGAACGCCTCCTCCTGCTTCACGCCCTCCAGCGCCCCGGTCCGCCAGACCGTGTCCAGGAAGTTGGTGACCGCCTGGGTCACCAGCGCCCACAGTGGCTCCGCGTTGGGCTCGAACACCACCCACTGGGTGCCCTGCTTGATGGAGTCCTCGATGAAGATGAACAGGCGCCGGACGTTGAGGTACCGCCACTCGGGGACCGAGCTGAGGGTCCTGGCCCCCCAGACCCGGAGGCCCCGGAAGGGGAACTCCCGCAGGGCGTTGATGCCGACCGGGTTGAGCAGGTCCTGCTCGCGGGTGTTGATGTCGTCGTCGAAGCCCACGATCTGCTGGATGACCACGTTGGCCGGCGCCTTGTGGACCCCGCGGTCGTTGTCGACGAAGGCGTACACGCCGGTCATGTGGCCCGACGGGGGAACGACGACGTCCTTGGCCGTGAGCGGGTCGACGACTTTCAGCCAGGGGTGGTAGAGGGCCGCGAACTTGCTGTCCAGCGGGGACCGGAAGGCCAGCACCCCCTGGACGTTCAGCCCACGCTGGGCGTCGAGCACGGCGAAGCGGTCCTTCAGGAGCTCGCAGTGGCCGATCAGGGCCGACTGCACCGTCCGCGACCACATCCCCGGGGCCGCGCAGATGCTGATCTCCTCGATGTCCTCCAGGGCCTGGATCCCGGTGCGGCGGCCGGGGCCGCCGTCGGTCCCGACGAAGTCCGGCGGCTGCAGCGCCCCGAGCTGGTCGTCGCCCCCGGCCAGGGGGATCCAGCCGTTGTTGTCGGTGCTCGGCCGGCCCGGGAACAGGCCCCAGCCGACGGTGGCGGTGGGCGGCACGACCTCGAGCCGCACCAGGTTGGACTCGGCGTTGACGAAGTCGACGATGCTGCGGGTGGTGCCGGTGAGCTGATCGAGGCGGAGGCCGGGGAAGACCTCCTCGACGATCTCGGGCTCGTCGCGGTCGACGTCGGGGTCGCTCGCGCCCTCCTCGTAGCGCACGCCCACCTCGGCCTCGATCACCTCGATGACGTCGCTCTCGAACACCCTGGGGAAGCCGGCCACCGTCAACGGCGTCAGGGTCATCGTGGTCAGGGGCGGGCCGCCGCCCGGCTGGGGGGCCGACACCGTGGTGGTGACGGTCGCCCGTGCCTGGTTCGGGCCCACCAGCACCAGCGCGCCCTGGTAGACGGCGTCCTCACTGCCGGTGGCCACCTGCACGTTCGTGGTCGCGCCGGGGCCGGAATCGGCCACCTGGTACACCTTGACGGGGGTGTTCTGCAGCCGACGGACGGCGGGAGCCCGCGTGAGCGTGAGCGTGAGCGTCGGCGGCGTGCCGGAGGGAGCGGGGACGGTGGTGACCTCGAACCGCTCACGGGCGATCTCGACCACCACCGGCCCGGTGGGGGTGCCCAGCCTGGCCGGCCAGTTGAGGACCGCCGACGTCGCGCCCTTGGGGATCTCGGCGTTCAGGGTGGTGGCCAGCGGGCCCGGGAGCCCGTTGGGGAGGACCGCCTGGAGGCGCCGCGCCCGCACCGGCCGCACGCGGACCGACAGGTCGTTGCCCCAGTTCCCTTCGGCCTTGGCGACGGCCCGCAGCAGGTCGGACGGTGCCGGCGTGGCCGTCGACTGGGTGAGGCGCAGGGGGTCGCTGGCCGACCCGGCCTGCCGGTCCTCCACCATGCTGGTGGAAATGGACGCCTCGGCCTCGGTGGCCAGGCTGCTGACCACCCGCTTGACGAACAGCCGCCGGCCGCCGTTGTCGAAGAAGCCCTTGACGGCCAGGGGGAACCTCCACCAGAAGCCCCCTTCCCGGTCGTTCAGCTCCCAGCGGAGCCGCTCGGTGTCGTCCTTGGGCTGGTCGATGAAGCCGCCGAACTTCTCGTTGAACTCGGCGAAGCTGGTCACGAGCTCCGGCTTGCCGTCGGTCGGGCCTTTCAGGGTCACCCCGACCATGCCGGTGGTGCTCGTGCTGACGCCCTGGATGGGCTGCGGCCCGGGGATCTCCTCGATATACACCCCTGGGCTGAGGTACTCAGGCATAATGCCCCCTCGTCATCGTCGGACGGTCAATCGGACAGGTCGCTGGAGGTCGTTGGGACGGAGCTGCCGCCAGGCGGCGGGCAGGAAGCCGGGCGCGGCGGCCCGGATGACGATGGTCTTGGACGGTCGGTAGCCTGGGAGGCCGAGGCCGAAGCCTCCCCGGTCATCGCTGGCGCAGCGGGCGGCCACGGTGGCGCCGCCGTCCTCGGAGGCGGCCACGACCGCGTCGGCGACCGGTGGGCGCTGGTCGGCGAGCTCGACGACGCGTCCGCGGACCACCGGGAGCCGGGGCTGGTAGGCGTAGGCCGGGCCGGGCAGCAGCCGGACCACCAGCCGGACCGGCCACCTGGCCGGGTTGGCGCCGACAGTGAACACGTACCCGCCGGGCCGTTCCGGGCGCACGGCCGCGTCGGCCTCCACGAGCAGCCGGTAGCGCTCGAGACTGGCCGTGCCCTCGACGTCCATATGCCCGTCGAAGACCACCGCGCCGCCGACGGTGAGGGTCGTGCGCCAGTCGAGATCGACGGCCTCGGACCCGAGCAGCCGCTGCATCCGCATGGCCGGGGGCAGCGGCGGTGGCCGGCCGGTCACCTCGTCCACCACCACGACCACGGCCTTGGTGCGGACGCGCAGCCGGCTGACCGGCTCGTGGGCCAGATCGAACCAGCTCATGGCCCGGCCGCCGGGACGTGACTGGCGAACTCGCGCTCGCGGACCGGGGCGTGCAGCTCGACGTCGCCGACGACGTCGACGTCGACGACCCGGACCTCGTAGTTGAGCGAGAGCCGGTACGGCTGCTGGATCGCCCACCAGACCCGGCTGCGCTCGTCCAGGGACAGCGGTGCCAGGGTGATCGACAGGAACTGCAGGTCGAGCTGGGGGTCCAGGTCGGCCCCCCGTCGCACCTGCCGCTCGTAGAGGACCTGCATCGCCCGGCCGATCATCAGGTGCTCGGTGTTGCGGTCGGCGGCCCAGGCCGTGACCAGGTAGCGCAGCACCAGCGGCATGGGCGGCCGGATCACGCGGTAGCGCTGACCCTCGGGCGAGGTCTGGAGCTCGCGCTGCTGGTCGCGGTTGCGCATTGTGTGGTCCTCGACGATCTCGTACAGGAACAGCGTCAGGACCGGCGGCTGCCCCCCCGGCGGCGGCTGGAGGTCGTGGAGCTGGGCGACCGGGGGGATGGCCCCGTCGACGGCGACCAGGGCGTCGGTGAGGACCCGCTGGAGGGCGCGCGAGACCCGCTCGATCGCGGTGAAGTCGCTCATCGCCGATCGCCGGCCCGGCATGGGGCCCAGATCCAGGTCGTCGCAGGTCGCATGCGGGCAAGTAGTCCACGGCCCGGTCACGCCATCGTCACCACACCGTTGGCAGGCCAACCGGCAACGGCGCCATGACGCCCCGGTGATGGCACGACCGACAGAGTCGCTCCGAGATGACCGAGACGACGGAGCGAAGCGCAGTGCTCATCGTGCGGGCCTGGGTCGAGGGTGGTCCCCGGCCGAGGTTCCGCGCGCGGATCACCCAGTCCCGCGACCTCACCCGGACCGAGCAGTCCACCATGACGACGGCGGACCCCGACGAGATCCTCGCCACCGTCCACGCCTGGCTGGAGGCGCTGCTCTCCGACCGGGCCGCCCCCCATTGAGCCGGGCCACGCCAGGCGCCGCCTGACGGCGGCGGTACCGGGCCCGTCACGGAGCAACCTCCCATGAGCGACGGCGGAGGCAGCGAGAAGGCGACGCGTCCGCCCGCCGTGCCGCCCATGGCCGGATCAGCGTCGCCGGCCAGACAGAGCGCCGCGCAGCCAGCGCTCGGCAACGCCGCGACCGCCCGCACCGGCACCCCGGCGGCCGGCGCCCGTACCCCACCGGCGGGGCTCGGCAACGCGGCCACCGCCCTGGCCGCCGCGGCGTCGTTCCCCGGGGGAGGCGATTCCCCCTTCGGCGGCTTCGGCGGCGGCGGGGCCGGCGGAAGCTTCGGGCCGGCCCCGGGCCCGCCTCCCGGACCGCTGCCCCCCGCGCCACCGAGCCCCCCGCCCGCCCTCAGCGAACCGGTCGAGCTGAAGGGCAGGACCACCTTCAGCCCGCCCGCCGACCTAGCCAGGGAGATCAAGGACCGGGCCGGCGTTCCCGTCTGGGTCGCGCTCAAGTTCGGGTCGATCGCCAGTGGGGAGATCCCGGTGCTCTGGAACGGCCGGTCGTTCGAGACCGAGCAGACGGGAGTGCTGTTCAATGGCCATCACCCGGTGCCCGTTCACCATCCGGCGTTTCCGGAGACGCCCGGGGCGCGTCCGGTGCTCGGTGTGATTATCAGGGGGAGCGCACCAAGCGGCTTTCTCGACTGGAAGACCCCGGCCGCCGACGCCGTCGACCCCATGGTGTTCTTCGCCCGGCACCCGGTCCACGACCTGTTCGGCTGGAAGGGAATCGAGGCGGACCCGCCGTCGACGGTTGACAGCCGGCTATCGCATGGCCGGCTCGACTTCTACCTGCCGACATCGGTTGCCTCCGGTCCCTATACCGGGAAGGTCGAGGTGCGGCTGCGCGACGAACGGTTCACCGCCGAGGGCGGCTTCGACGTGGCCGTGAAGGGACTGAGCGGGCGCCTGCCGTTCAGGAGTGACGGGACGACCCGGCTGTTCGCCGGGCATCGCTTCAGCTTCGCCCGGTCACTGGGGAAGTCGGGAAGGCTGTCGGGCGAGATCGTCGGCACCTTCGCCGACGGCCGGGTCGACCTGCGGGGCACGCTGCAGTACGCACGGTCCAGTCCCAGCGTGACGGGAACCCTTGCCGTCGCGGTCACCGACTATCAGGTGGCCAGGGAGAACGTGCGTGACCAGTTGGGCACCGACGCCCCGTCCGCCATCGAACCGGCCGACCCCACGGACCGGCTCGCCATCACCGGAACGGGCCAGGTCGACTTCGCGCTCAACAAGTGGCTCACCGGCAACGCGACCGTGATCGTCCATCCCGAAGGCTATGTCACCGCCAAGGGCGAGATCGTCCCCACGGCCGTCATCCCGATCTTCCGCAAGCGCGTGAAGGACCAGCAACTCCTGCCCCCGAAGGAGGTATCGAGGACGATCCCCTCCCTCGACGCACTGGTCGCAGATGTCGCCGTCACCGGGAGCGTCGCAGTGAAAGGGTATGCCAGCATCGGCCCGGGAACCATGCACGACCTGCGGGTCACGGGACTGGTCTCCACCCATCCGAGGATCACCAACCGGTTCGACTTCTCCGGCACGATGAGCTTCCCCGCCCTGGCCGGTATCAGCGCCGTCGCCAGAGGGGACATTCGGGGACGCGTCATCAAGCTGGTCAAGATCGCCAGCGCCGGGCTGAGGGTCAAGGGCAATCTGGAACTGCAGATGACCGCGGAGGCGGCGACCGTCGTCGGTCGCCGGCCGGCCGCCAAGCGGGCGGGCCACGAGTACTTCGTCGAAGGACAGCTCACCGCGCAGGCGGGACTCGTGCTCGGCCTGGATATCGACTTCACCGCCAGCCTCATCGTGTGGGAGAAGCATGTGCCGGTGCACAGCCGCACCTACCACATCGCCGGCGCGTCGGTCACGCTCGGCTTCAGCTACATCTTCGGGGACGCCGCCGACAGCGGGCTCACGCTCACCCTGAAGCCTGGCGACTTCGACCCGGCCAGGTTCCTCGAGGCCGTGGTCCGCGGTCAGACAGTCGAGGAGGAGGCCGCCCGCCGGCGGCGGGTCGATGCCGAGCTCGACACCGACATCGTCAACCCCGACGCCCCGCCGCCGGTCCCGCCGCCCGACCCGGGTGCGCCGGTGCCACCGGGAACGGCCAAGGGTCCGGAGAAGACGCTGCACCAGCCGTTCACGATGGAGAGCGCACCCCACGACCTGATCCTCACTCTTACGCAGCCGCCGGTCCTGGCGATGCAGACCGTGCGCGAGCCGCTGCTCGTCAAGATCCGCCGCGCCGTGGCCGAGGTACGCAAGAACAAGTCCCTCCCCGCCGCAGATCGGGATGCAAGGGTGGCGGCGCTGGCCAGGATCGAGATCTGGGCTCGTGCCGTCCACGACATCGCGAGACGCGCGGGCCACACGCCGCCGTACCTGACGCCTCAGGTGCCCGGCTTCAAGGAGCTCGCGGTCCTGATCCACGATTACGGCAACGACTACGGGGTGACCGATCTCGCCACGGCCCTCGGGTCCATCGTCGTGGACCCGAAGAAGCCCGAGACGGTGCTCCACCGGTTCCCCAGCCTGGCCGCCGATCCCTATGTGACGACGCAGGTCCTGCGGATCGTGGCGTCCGGGGTCCAAGCGACCACCCTCCGCAAGATCGTGGACAACGTCCGCCCGGTTAGGGAGGACCCGGTGCTGGACGTGCTGCGGCTGCTCGACAAGATGATCGCCTCGGGCTCGCCGAACTGGCAGGCGGTCGTGGGCGACCTCGCCATCGGCGGTAGCAGGATGAAGGGCGCCCTGTTCGTTCTCCGGTACATCGACGCCAAGCTAGGCTGGGGCAGCGTCCTGTTCGAGGTGACCGATGATCCGGCGGACGACACTGGCCGCCGCTGGGACGCATGGGTCAAGGGGACCCTGTACCAGTTCAAGACCTGGTACCGCTGGACCAGCATGCTCGAGAGGGCGTTCCTGCGGCAGATTCTCCAGGACTACCACCGCACGCGGGTCGGGCAGAACATGAGCCTGCGCTGGGTGTTCGAGACGTCGCTGGACCGCGACACGCTCGTGCGGCATATGAAGGACGCCCTGGCCCAAGTAACCCTGGACATCAGGCAGGACAGGGAGCCAAGCGTCCCCGGCTATTCGGGGAGCATCGCGCTGTTCATTTTCGCGCAGGTCGACTCTATCGTCGACAAGGCCTGATCCTGGTGGCGTCGGTGACTGCCTAACGACGGTCTACTGGAGACAATCGGAACGACCCCTGCTATTCGCTGCCTCAGACCGCGCGCGCGGTAAGCGCGCCGAGGTCGTCGTGGCTCCTGTACGGGAAGTTGGCGGCGAAATAGTCGAATTCACCGAGAGCGTCGTACCCTTTGCCGAAATAGCCTGGGAAGGGCTCGATCAGCAGTTCTCCTGACCGGACATGTACCGGCCAGGAAAGGTCGAAGGTGGGACTGTCGTCGATCGATGGATGCAGCCAACCGCCGAAGACCTTAGCTGCCTCGCGTGGCGCCGCCGATGGCAGCTCGAAGGCGACTCGGAGGAACAGATACAGCCCTGACGCCTCGGCCAGCTGGAACTGTGGCCAGCAGTATCGCTTCGCATAGTCAGCGACCCTGCGCCGCCGCTCAGACGGGTCGAGCGCCACGAAGGCCGCTGCCATCGCCGTCAGCCCGTCATAGGATGGCAGAGGCCCCGGCTCCTGGGAGCTGCTCCAGTCCGGCAGATGACCTTCCATGGTGTGCATCGCGATCCCCTCATGGCGTTCCCGTAAACTTGGTCCCGCCCGCGACCCCTGTCACCTTGTGAGTGGGTGGAGAACCTGTGTCATCCCACGTGGAGGTCAAGTCGTGGGTCGTCCCGGAGCCGTCCCAGAAAGGCGGCTTGGTCGTCGTCGAGTGAAGGATCCCTGCGATTGTGCTCGGGTTCTTTGTTTTGAAGTCGGCAGGGAGCGCACCCTCATAGAACTTGACAATTCCCTGGAAGGTGATAGTGCCCTTGCTGCCCGCCGGACTATTCGGCGAATAGTATTGGTCGTCGTTGTCGTCGAGGGCGCCATCCTGCCAGACCGTGACGGTCTTGCCCTTCTTCAGCTCCCATGCCTCCCAGTAGTGATAGTTGTTCTTCGTCGTGACTCCCTTCGAATCCACAATCGTCGAGTTCACGGTGATCTCCTGGATCACCCAGCCATCCGCGCCAGCCGGCGAACCGATACTGAACCAGACCTTCCAGTCGAAGCCACCCCGGCCGAGATCCTTCGGGCCGCTGACATTCGTGATCGTAACGGTCGCCGACTTCCTGACTATCGTCTTCTTGCCCGCGACCGCGTCGATCGCATCGGCGCCCTCGACCGTCGTCGTCGCGGCCCGTGTCGTTGCTGCATTGCCCAGTCCGGCCGGCGTCGCGCCGCGGCTCGGCCCAGCCCTTGGCGTCGCTGCATTACCGAGCGGGGCAGCCCGCTGGCCCGTACTCGCGGCGTCAGCGGTACCAGCCTCGCCACCTGTACGTTTCTTGGGCGTCGGCATCGGAACGGTCGCGGGCTGTAGCGGCCGCTCCGCGTGTGACGCCATGTCCCCGTCAACGCTCATCAGCTGCTCCGGCCATCTTGCAAGGCGTCCGCCCCAGTCCCTGTCGCAAACGACTCCCGGCAGGTACCAAGCGATTCGCTGACCCAGATGGGTGCCGCCCATACCCTGTAGCTCTGGCAGGACGGGTCGCTACAGGGAAAGCACCTGCGAGGGAGAGCCTCATGGGCTCAGTTAGGACCTCAACAGTCACCGGGGAGTCACCAGGCCATTCGGACCATTCAGACTGCTGGCTCACCTGCTTGTCTACGAACTCTGCTCGCGAGCCTGCCCTCATTCCTAGGTCATCACGAACAGTCAGCCGCAGCAGACGCTCTCGTTGCCCTAGCTGGTCCTGCTGCCGTTTGATCCCCAGAATGACTCTCCTCGGATTGGCAGGGTTCGCCCAGCGCACGGCTGACAACGGACCGTCAGGGGCGGCCGGTCACCCAGACCGGGATGCCGACCTTCAGGTCGCGGTAGAGGGTGTTGGCGTCGGACGGGGAGAGCCGGACGCAGCCGTGGCTGGAGGGCTGGGGGTGGACCTCGTGGCTGGGGACCCCGTGGAGGGCGATGCCCGGCCCGAAGTACTGGGACTGGTACATCTGGCCGTTCTCCCGGTACTTGCTGCTGACGTGCCAGCCGGGCCAGCGCCATGCGATCTGGTGCAGCCCGCTCGGCGTCTCATGCCCCGTCGAACTGGGCGGCTTCTCGCTCGCGGGCTGGTCGTGGCGCAAGACGATCGGGACTGCGCCAAGGCCGACCGAAATGAGCAGGGCAACCACGGCCAGGATCACCGCCGGCGACGCCTTGCTGGGTGAGACCCTTGCCGGCGTGGATGACACCGGTGACTTCGCTCACGGCCTTCCCTTCGACGCTTCTGCGGGTGCACTGGTGGGGTGCCGCCCGGCGCGCGCCGGCTTTGTTCAGGCTGGCCGGACGGTGGCGGCGGTGCCGTAGGCGACGATCTCGGCCAAGCCGTTGCCAAGGTCCGAGGAGTCGAACCGCACCCCGAGAACGGCGTTGCCGCCGA